>Ga0207814_100397_pt1 | contig 26656 bp, 23 predicted proteins | sample TtaePargueraPR_7_FD_187755 | JGI IMG/M metagenome (GOLD analysis project Ga0207814, IMG submission 187755) | Aerobic enrichment media microbial communities from Bioluminiscent Bay, La Parguera, Puerto Rico - Tt and P1 (2) (SPAdes) | ecosystem: Environmental > Aquatic > Marine > Unclassified ... | reverse complement strand
CTCCAGCCGCTGGCGGTTGCCAAGTGCCTGAAGGCCATCGTAGAGAAGGAAGAACCGCAGCTGGTCATTCTGGGCAAACAGTCCATCGATGGCGACAACAACCAGACCGGCCAGATGCTGGCGGCGCTGACCGGCATGGGGCAGGGCACCTTTGCCTCCGAAGTGAATGTGGAAGACGGCTCCGTCAAGGTGACCCGCGAAATCGACGGTGGTCTGCAGACCGTTGAGCTGCAGCTGCCCGCGGTGGTCACCACCGACCTGCGCCTGAACGAACCCCGTTACGCCTCCCTGCCCAATATCATGAAGGCCAAGAAAAAGCCGCTGGATGTGACCAACCCGGACGAACTGGGTGTAGACATCGCCCCGCGCACCAAAACCCTGAAAGTTGAGCCGCCGGCCGAGCGTCAGGCAGGTATCAAGGTAGCGGACGTTGCGGAACTGGTCGAGAAACTGAAAAACGAGGCGAAAGTAATCTGATGAGCATTCTTGTAATTGCAGAGCACGATAACGCCGAGCTGAAAGGCGCTACCCTCAACACCATCGCCGCGGCCAAGGCCATCGGTGGCGATATCGACGTACTGGTAGCGGGCAGCGGCTGCGGTGCCGTTGGTGAAGCCGCAGCGAAAGTTGACTGCGTCAGCAAGGTACTGGTTGCCGACAATGCGGCCTATGAGCACCAGCTGGCGGAAAATGTCGCCAAACTGGTCGGTGACCTGGGCAAGAACTACAGCCATATCCTGGCTCCTGCCACCACCACCGGCAAAAACATGCTGCCGCGCGCGGCGGCGCTGCTGGATGTGCAGCCGATCTCCGACATCATCGCGGTCGAGAGCCCGGACACCTTCAAGCGTCCCATCTACGCGGGTAACGTGATCGCTACCGTGCAGAGCTCCGACGCCATCAAAGTGGCCTCCGTGCGGACCACCGCCTTTGACCCGGTGGCCGCCGAGGGCGGTAGCGGTGCTGTAGAGTCTGTCGATATCGTCGACGACGCCGCCGTGTCCAAGTTTGTAGGTGAGGAGCTGGCAGAGTCTGACCGCCCGGAACTCACCGCCGCGCGTGTGGTCATTTCTGGTGGCCGCGGTATGCAGAACGGCGAAAACTTTGAAATGCTGAACAAGGTGGCCGACAAGCTCGGCGCTGCCGTCGGCGCCTCCCGTGCTGCGGTCGACGCCGGCTTCGTGCCGAACGACATGCAGGTGGGCCAGACCGGCAAGATCGTCGCTCCGGACCTGTACATCGCGGTGGGTATTTCCGGCGCCATTCAGCACCTGGCGGGCATGAAAGACTCCAAGGTGATTGTGGCGATCAACAAGGACGAAGAGGCCCCCATCTTCTCCGTGGCGGATTATGGTCTCGTCGCCGACCTGTTTGATGCAGTCCCCGAGCTTGAAGCAAAACTGTAACCTTCGGGTAATATACTGACATCAGAAAGAGGCGGCGCAAGCCGCCTTTTTTATGGGTGGCAAAATTGCGATGTGTTATCACACTTTACACGGCGATTGGTTATTTTATAGCCTATTCGACTGGTAACATTGCCTTTCTGGGTGCAAGCCCGGAGAATAGGCGCCCCAATAAGTACAACCATATAGAACCAAGCTGTCCGTGGTACAGCCAAGACGGGATGCAATCATGTCTTTGGTAAAGCGCACATTATCGACTGCCCTGCAGAATCCGGGCGCGGCCGGTGGCAACGCCGCCCGGCGCAGCCTGCTGGCCACCACTGCCGTTGTTGGAAGCTGGCTGGCTGTCAATGTGATGGCGTACGGGCACCTGGCAGTGCCGGCAGAGGCGGATGGCGGGCTCCTGGCCGAGCGCAGCACCCGCAATGTGGCAACCACCAGTCAATCGGTGACGCTACCCTCTACTGCCTTTTTTGGCGTCGCTCCGGTGAAAACGGAAGCGGAGCCGGAGCTGGATCTCGCCAATATCCCCATCACCCAGCTTAACCTGGTGCTTTCCGGGGTGCTCAGCAGCAGTGTCAATGAACATGCCAGTGCGCTGGTGGCGGAACGGGGCAAGCCCGCGGAGCGCTTTTTCGTTGGCCAGAAACTCCCGGGTGGCGCCGAGGTCTATTCCGTTGAAGTCGATCATATTATCCTTCGACGCAACGGCCAGATGGAAAAACTGACCTACCCAGATGCGGACGGCAGGCCAACGGTTCCCAAGCAGTATGCCAATTATGCGCGCCAGGCGGCCAAGGTCATCAGCGCCAATTCGGCCTCTGAGCGGGCAGACAAGCAACAGTCGATCCGCGACCGGCTGGAGCAGTTGCGGGAGATGGCACGTCAGCGACAGGGGTCAAATCCGCGCTGATCGAGTAGTAAGCACCCGGGGGTAGGGTGTGATTTGAAGACCAACCTTTATACAGACCACATAAGAATTAGAGCCAGTTTCATAATGATGAGCGTGTTTCACCGACGGCTGTTCGCAGTCGCCCTGGGTTTTTTGTTGTCGTTTTCGGTGCTAGCTCAGTCTTCCCCGGAAAGGGTTACTCTTTCACTGGATAACGCCGATATTCGCGACCTGATCAACTGGGCGGCGGATTTCACCGGCAAAAACATCATTGTTCATCCCAATGTGAAGGGCAAGGTGACCGTGGTCGCCGGGGATCCAATGACCCATCAGCAGGCCTTCGACGTGTTCATGTCGGTGCTGCAGGTGAACGGGTTCAGCCTGGTAGAGCAGGGCGACGCCTGGAAGGTGGTGCCCGACGCACTGGCCAAGCAGCAGGCCATCCCGGTCATTGACGATCAGACCCGGGCGCCAGGAGAGGCGCTGGTGGTGCGTACCGTACGGGTCGAGAATATTTCCGCGGCGCAGCTGATCGCCATGCTGCGCCCCCTGATTCCCCAGACCGGCCATCTGGCCGCCTACGCCGATACCAACACCCTGATCGTGGCGGATCGCGCTGCCAACATTGACCAGATCGTGCGCCTGATCAAGCAGCTGGACCGCGCCGGCGCCATCGATATCGAGCTGGTGCCGCTGGCGTTCGCCTCGGCCAAAGAGGTCAAGCAGGTAATCAACGAGCTGCTGCAGGGCGGCGGCAAGCAGGCGGGCAACGATGTGCAGCCGCTGCGTATCGCGGTCGACGAACGCTCCAACAGCATTCTCCTGACCGGCGACCCGGTCACCCGCCAGCAACTGAAGAAAGTCATCGAGCGCCTCGACCAGCCCCTGGCAGGCGAGGGCAACACCGCGGTGGTGTACGTGCAGTACGCCAGTGCTGCTGACCTCAAGCCCATCCTCGAGGGTATGAGCGGCAGTATCCAGAAAACCGAGAAGGACCAGCAGGTGGCGGATGTCGAGGTCAGCATCCAGGTCAATGAGGAGCTCAATGCTCTGGTGCTCACTGCGCCGCCTTCGCTTCTGGAGACCATGAAGGGCGTGATTGCCAAGCTGGATGTGCGCCGGGCGCAGGTGCTGATCGAGGCGATCATCGTCGAGGTCACCGAGGGCACGGGCAACAACCTCGGGGTGAAGTGGATCGCCGGCAATGACGACGACGTGTTCGCCGGCTTCCAGAACGATTTCGCGGAAACGCCGATCATTGACGATGACGGCAATGTGCTGTCCGAGGTGAATCCATTTTCCCTGTCGCCAGCAAACCTGGCGCGCTCCGGCCTGAACCTCGGCTTCCTGAGCGGCACCGATGTGCGCGTGGCGGTCAACGCCATGGCCAGCGAAAACAACGCCAACATCCTGTCCACGCCCACCATCATGGCACTGGACAACGAAGAGGCGGAGATCCTGGTCGGCCAGAATGTGCCGTTTATCACCGGCGAGCAGTTGTTGTCCGGCAGCAACAACGATCCGTTTACCACCATCCAGCGCCAGGACGTGGGCACCACCCTCAAGGTCACGCCCCGGGTGAACAACAACAATTCCGTGACTCTGGAAATCGAGCAGAAGGTTGAAAACGTGTTGCCGGTGACCGGCCAAGCCGCGGATATCATCACCAGCAAGCGCGAGATCCGCACCAAGGTGCTGATCGACGACGGCGCCATCCTGGTACTGGGCGGCCTGATCGAAGACAAGGTCACCGAGATCAACGACAAGGTACCGCTGCTGGGTGACATTCCCGGTGTCGGCCGCCTGTTCCGCAACTCGAAGAAGGATGTGGACAAGACCAACCTGATGGTCTTCCTGCGCCCGCGCATCCTCAGCAATCAGATTGCCGGCTACGAAGAGACCCGCAAGCGCTACCGCGACATGCAGGAAAAACAGTTACACCTGCGCGACAACACCAGCCGCATCTGGGACTGGAATCGCGGCGAGACGCTGCCCGACCTGTTGCCGCCGGCGGCCAGCTACGAGACCGGGGAAGAGCCGCTGCCGGTGGAGCCCGAGGACGTCAAGTGATGACGGATCTCGCGGTTAAACGCCTGCCTTACGCGTTCGCCAAGCGCCACCAGGTGCTGCTGGCGGACGTGGATGGCACTCCGGTGTGCCAGTACGTGGCGCCCCTGAACCCCACGGTGCTGGCGGAGGTGCAACGCCTGTGCGAGACCCCGCTGGGGATTGCCGCAGTCGAACAGGAGGTTTTCCAGGAAACCCTGCAGCGCCAGTATGAGAACCGCGAAGGGGGCAACCTCTCCGATGTAGAGGGACTGGGTGAAGATCTGGATCTCGCTGCCGTGGCGGACTCACTGCCGGAAACCGAAGACCTCCTCGAGCAGGAAGACGATGCGCCCATCGTCAAACTGATCAATGCCATTTTTGCCGAGTCCCTCAAGCAGGGCGCCTCGGATATCCATATCGAGACCTTTGAGAAACGCCTGGTGGTGCGCTTCCGCGTGGACGGCGTATTGCGCGAGGTGCTGCAGCCCCGCCGCGCGCTGGCGCCGCTGCTGGTATCGCGTATCAAGGTGATGGCAAAGCTCGATATCGCCGAGAAGCGAGTCCCCCAGGACGGTCGTATCTCGCTGTTGATGGGCGGCCGCGAGGTGGATGTACGGGTTTCCACCATGCCGTCTTCCGCCGGTGAGCGCGTGGTGATGCGACTGCTGGACAAGCAGGCGGGCAAGATGGATATGCGCCACCTCGGTATGGCGGAGCGCGACCTCAAGGTGATGATGGACCTGCTGGGGCGCCCCCACGGTATTCTGCTAGTTACCGGACCGACCGGTTCCGGTAAAACCACCACCCTGTACGCCGGCCTCGCCAGCATCAACAACCGCGAGAAGAATATTCTCACGGTGGAAGACCCGGTGGAGTACAACCTGGAAGGTGTGGGCCAGACCCAGGTCAACACTAAGGCGGACATGACCTTTGCCCGTGGCCTGCGTGCGATTCTGCGCCAGGACCCGGATGTGGTGATGGTGGGCGAGATCCGCGACCTGGAGACCATGCAGATCGCCATTCAGGCGAGCCTGACCGGGCACCTGGTGCTCTCTACCCTTCACACCAATACCGCCCTCGGTGCGGTCACGCGACTGGTGGATATGGGCATCGAGCCCTTCCTGCTGTCGTCCAGTGTGATTGGCGTACTGGCCCAGCGACTGGTACGGGTACTCTGCCCGGATTGCCGGCAGCCGCACCCCGCGGACAGTTTCGAATGCAGGATGCTGGGTGTGGATGAGGGCGAGGGTGCCACCATTTACCGCCCGGGCGGCTGCGAAAAATGCAATCACAGCGGCTATCTCGGCCGTGTCGGCATCTACGAGCTGGTGCCGGTGAACGAGAAATTGCGACAGATGATTCACGACCGCGCGTCAGAGAATGCGCTGGTGCAGGAGGCCCGCAAACTGGGCCCCAGTATCCGCGACGATGGTGTAGCCAAGGTGCTCGCCGGTACCACTTCACTGGAAGAAGTACTTCGTGTAACCCAGGAGTCCTGAGATGGGTGCGTTCGAGTACACCGCGCTCAACAGTGGCGGCCGCAAGAATCGCGGCACCCTTGAGGCCGACAGCGCCAAGGCCGCGCGCCAGCAGCTGCGCGCCAAGGGGCTGATCCCGCTGGAAGTGACCGCTGCAGCGGAATCTACCGGCACCGGGAGCGCCAGCTTTCTTTCCGGCAGTCCGGGGCTCAGTGTCAAGGCGCTGGCATTGCTTACGCGGCAGATCGCCACGCTGCTGCGCGCGGGTATTCCCCTGGAAGAAACCCTGGGCGCCATCGCCAACCAGTCCCGCAACCAGAAGGTGCGGCGCATCGTACTCGCGGTACGCGCGAAGGTGCTGGAGGGACACAGTTTTGCGCAGGCGCTGGCCAGTTTCCCCCGCGCCTTCCCCAAACTCTACCGGGCGACGGTCGAGGCGGGGGAGCACTCCGGTCATCTGGACGATGTGCTGGAGCGACTGGCGGACTACACAGAAAACCAGCAGGTGTTCCGGCAGAAGGTGCAGCTGGCACTGATCTATCCGCTGGTACTGGTGGTGATCTGCGTGCTGGTGGTCACAGGCCTGATGGTATACGTGGTTCCCGATGTCATCGAAGTGTTTACCGGCACCGGTCAGCAGTTGCCGCTGGCGACGCGGATTCTTGTCGCCATCAGTGATTTTATCTCTGCGTGGGGCTGGCTGATTCCACCGGCGATCATCGCCCTGGTCATCGGCTGGACGCTGTTGCTGCGCCGTCCCAAATTCCGCTACCGCTTCCACCACCGCCTGCTCGAGATGCCCGCCATCGGCTGGCTGGTGCGCGGTGGCCAGAGTGCACGTTACGTGGGCACTCTGGCGATTCTCACCGGTAGCAGTGTGCCCCTGGTACAGGCCATGGGCATTGCCAGTGGGGTCATGAGCAACGACTTCCTCAAGGAGCGGCTACAAATCGCGCAGAAGTTTGTGCGTGAGGGCGGAAGCCTGCGACGGGCGCTCGAGGACGTGGAATACTTCCCACCGATGATGACCTACATGGTTGCCAGCGGTGAGTCTTCCGGTACGCTGGACCAGATGCTGGTGCGCGCGGCGGAAAACCAGGAGCGGGACCTGCAAGGGGCAGTGACCGCATTTGTCAGCCTGTTCGAGCCCATCATGCTGCTCGTGATGGCGGGCATCGTACTGTTTATCGTGATGGCAATCATGATGCCGATCATGAATATGAACCAGCTGGTCGTGTAACGGGCGGCCACTGACGAACAATCGCGGGCGGCTGCCCGGGATACTTTTTCTGCGAGGTGAGAAATGAAAAATCTGCGCAATAACCGGGGTTTCACCCTGATCGAGATCATGGTGGTAATTGTGATCCTGGGTGTCCTTGGAGCCCTGGTAGTCCCGAATATCATGGGGCGTACCGGTGAAGCACGCATGAAGGCGGCCACTGTCGACCTGCGGGCGATTTCCACCGCACTGGACATGTACCGGATGGACAACTTTGTCTACCCGAGCTCGGACCAGGGCCTCGAGGCGCTGGTGACCAAGCCATCCGGCTTCCCGGAAGCGAAAAACTGGACCGAGCCCTATCTGAAGAAAGCCCCGAAAGACCCCTGGGGTAACGAATACCAGTACATCAGCCCGGGCAGCTCCGGCCCCTACGACCTGTTCAGCCTGGGTGCCGATGGCAAGCCTGGCGGCGAAGGCGAAGCGGCCGACCTGTTCGCTTCCGAGCTCTGAGGCCGGCCCGAGCCATTCTCATGCGCGCCGCAGCCTGCCGCCAACGGGGGTTTACCCTGATCGAACTGCTGGTAGTGATTGTGATCATCGCTTCACTGGCGGGCATGGCGACGCTGTCCCTCAGCAATACCGACGGCCGCAAATGGACCGGCGAGGTACAACGCCTCGCCAATCTATTGCAGCTGGTGGCCGACCGCGCGCTGATCGACAAGGCGCACTACGGGGTTGTGTTTGAAGAGCACAGCTACCAGGTGGTGCGCTACGACGCCAGCTCGATGAAATGGCAGGTGATGGACTTCTCCGGCCAACCCGCCGCCGCCAATGCGCGCCGCTTTACCGCCCACGAACTCCCTCCCACCATGCGCCTGGAGGTCCTCTCGCAGACCGAATTGCCAGGGGCCGACAGTAAAAACACCAGTTTTGGCGGTGCGCGCCGTGACTCGGGTGATTCTCGCAGCGGCAGCACTGACAACAAGCGCAAGAAAGACGATGAAGAGGTTCTGCCCCAGTTCGCGGCACTTTCCAGCGGCGAGGTGCTGCCGGTGGAAATCGGGTTTTTCCTGATGAAGGACGGGGATATCGGCCGCGCCGCGATCATTTCTTACAGCAGTCTCTATGGTATGCAGCTGGAGTGGCAGAGCGATGATTACTGACGTTCGGCCCGGCTTCCAATCCCGCAGTCAGCGGGGGTTTACCCTGGTAGAAGTGCTGGTTGCGCTGGTGATCTTCGGGGTTATTGCCGCCAGTGTGCTGAAGACGCTACAGGACAGTGTGCGCCAGCAGGGCGCGCTCGAGGAACGCCTCACGGCCAACTGGGTTGCTCAGCAGGCACTGGCGGAAATTCGCCTGCGTACCGACTGGCCGCCGCTCGGCAAAAAGACCGAAAAAGTGCTCCTTGCCGATCGCGAATGGCAGGTGACGGCGGAGGTGAAAAGCACTAACGAACCGAAAATGCGCCATATTATCGTGCAGGTGGGGCGGCCCGATAACGAGCGTCCGGTTCTCACCATCGACTCTTGGGTCGCGCAGTCGGTGGGGGCCGGTACCGCAACGGGCACCGACGGAGGCCGCTCATGAGGCGTCCACACGGGCTGGCGGCCGGTTTCACACTGATCGAAATCATGGTGGTGCTTGTGATCGTGTCGATCATCGGCATCGGCTCCTATTCGCTGCTGGAAACCTTCTTTACCACCGACCGGGTGCTCACCGCGCGTGCGGATGAAATGCGCCGGCTCTCCATGGCCATGTACCGCATGGACGATGACCTCCGGCAACTTACCGTGCGGCCGGTAAAGAATGCCTACAGTGGCTACGAGCCCGCGTTCCAGGGGGTGACCAATGAATTTGAGTTCACCCGTCTGGGGGCGGCAAACCTCACCGGTGAGCCCCGCGGCAATGTGCAGCGTCTGCACTACGGCATCGGATATGCCGAGGATGACGGCGAGGACCGGTTTGAACGGGAGGCCGATGACGACACTGCCTTGCTGCTGCGCAGCCGCTGGCGTGTTCTCGATCGCGGCCCGGATACTGAGCCGGTCGCGGAGCCCATCCTCGACGGCGTGGTTGAACTCAACATGCGCTATTACGATCGCGACACCAAGGCCTGGCTGGCCCAGTGGCCGCCGGCCTCATCCACGCTCACCCCGGGCGCGGTCGACCTGCGTCTGCCGCAGGCGATCGAGGTCACCCTGTTGACCCGCAGCGGCGGTGAAATGCGACGGGTATTTTCGCTGCCCGAGTACTCCGTAGTGGCGGGAACTGCCGGCAGCGGAAGTAGTGGTTCCGGCGACTCCGGTGGCGACACCGATGACGGTGATCGCGGTGGAGAGCGTGAAGACGACGATCGCAGCGGCTCCAGCAGTGGATCTGATGGCGATTCGGATCCCGCCGGGGGCGAGCAATGATCCGCAGAAACCCGGCGCGACAGCGGGGTGTGGCACTGATTACCGTGCTGCTGGTGATGGTGATCGCGGTAGCTGCGGTGACCCATGCGGTGACCCGCAACCGGTTGGCGATATCCCGCACCAGCGCGATTCTCGCCAATACACAGCTCGCCGAATTCGTGCACGGCGCCGAGGCCTGGGCAATTATTGCCCTGGAGCGGGACTTTGAAGAGGATCGTGCGGCGACGTCCGCGAGCGATAATCTGCAGGAAGCGTGGGCGCAGAGGCTGGTGGAATTCAATCCGGATAACGGAAAAATTCGCATTCAGATCAAAGACTTACAGTCCTGTTTTAATGTAAATAATTTAACAGTGAGTCGAGCTGGTGGCGGCGCGGACTCTTCGGAAGGCAAGGTACTGCAACGCCTGGTGCGCAACCTTGGGGGCCGTGCGGAAACCGCGATGGCCATTGAAGACTGGGTGGATCCCGGTGATACGCCCCTGGCCTCTGGCACCGAGGACACCGGATATCTTGGGCAGGAAGTGGCCCACCGCACGCCGGACACCTTCATTACCGATGTGTCCGAACTGAGCGCAGGGCAGGGCATCGAGCCGGAGGAGTGGAATACGATCGCGCCAAAGCTCTGCGCGCTGCCCGAGTCGGGTACAAGAATAAACGTCAATACCGCGTCCGCGGAGCTGCTGTCCGCGATGTTTCCGTCCGCCAATATCCCGGGCCTGATCAATCAGCGGGAGAGCGGCACGCCGTTTACACAGGCTGCGGATCTCTCCGCGTTTGGCATCACCGGTGGCGCGGAACTGGATTTCAATAGCGCGTATTATGTCGCGCATATTGCCGTGCAGCTGGGCCTGGAAAATCGGCAGTACTGGGAATCGATGCTCAAGCTCGATACCACCACCGGGGCAGTGAAAGTCATTCAGCGCCAGCGGCGCGAGTTTTCCGGGCAGTTTTTGCAGGAATTACTGGGGGATTAATTGAGCCAGGAAGTGAAATTATTGAGGCTGCGCGAGGCTGTTGCCGGATCCCATAGCGGCGATCAGGTGCAGTCCGCGGGCGCGGTGGTGCTGCAGCGCTGGCAGGACGGTCACTGGCAGGTGGTCGCCACCGACAGCGCCTTCCAGCACGCATTCATGGCTGACCGCCCGGAACATGGCTATGCGATTCCTGAACCGGAGTCGGATGGAGCTGAGAGCGCAGAAACCGACGCTGGGCGCGGCACCAATCGCGCAGACAACAGCGCGCTATCGTTCGCGCAAGAAGACCGCGCGGTGCTGCTGGTGCCCGGAAGCTGGGTGTGGAACGGGCTCGAGAGTGTTCCCCGCGCGGCGCGCCGCCAGAGTAGTGCGGTCGGATATATGGTGGAAGAGCAGCTTGCGGAAGATGTGGAAGACCTGCATTTCGTCTGCGAACCGGTGCTTGGAGACCTGTGCAGCGTTATGGCGGTGGCCAGTGACAAGCTGGCAGCAATAAAAGAACAGATCCAGCGCCTTGGCTGGCCGGTAATCACTGCGGTCCCTGAGTACCGCCTGATCGCCGGTGATACCTCGACAATCTGGCTGGACGGTGATCGCGCCCACTTCTGGGCAGGGGCGGGCAAGGGGCTCTCTGTCGCGCGCCCGCTTGCCGGTGTGATCGCAGAGAGCCTGTTTGCGCCGGCCACGGAAGACGAGACTGGTGCGGATGCAGACGCTGCGCCCGCTCTCCGCATCCTTGGAGATCCCACTGATCTCGAACTTGCCACCTTTGAACAGCTGGGCAGTGTCGAGCGGGTCGATGGCTCGCCGGAATCGGCGTTTGCGTCCCGCGTGCCGACCAGTGTACCGGGCAACCTGCTGACCGGTGCCTATCAGATCACCCTCGCATCCGATACCGGGCCCTGGTGGAAGAAGCCCGCGATCGCGGTCGCCGTCTGCTTTCTCCTGCAGCTCGCCTTCTTTGTCGGCGCCGGAACCTATTACAGTGTTCAGGCGAGCCGCGCCGACGAGGCCGCGAGAGCACTGTTCAGTGAAATATTCCCGGGCGACAGCCCGAGTGCGGACCTGCGGCGTCAGATCATGGGGTACCTGAATCAGTCTTCGGGGGGTGGCGGTGAATTTGCCGGCCAACTGCAACAGCTGAGTAAGGTCTGGACCAGCGGCAGCGCTGGAGACCTGAAGTTGCAGTCGTTGCGCTTTGACGGCAACCGCGGTGAGCTGGTGCTGCAACTGCGCGCCGCCAACCTGGGGCAACTGGATTCTGTTGTGGGCAAGCTCGGTAGCGGGCAATACAAAGCAGAGCTGCTGGCGGCCAACGAGCTTGAAGACGGCGTCTCAGGGAGAATCCGGCTGCGATGAGTACCGTTCATAGTCAGCCCGGCGCGGAAACAATCAGAAGAAGTTCAACCAATACTATGAAGCAGACGATTGAACAGTGGCGCCAGAAATGGGCCGCGCTTCCCGCCAATGACCAGCGGGCCCTGGGTATGCTGGGTCTGTTCCTTGGCGCAATATTTATCATCTTCGGCCTGTTCAAGCCGGCCCAGTCCTTCTTCGACAGCGCGCGCGCCGAAGCGGAGCAGTCCCGCGAACTGCTGGCCTGGATCGAGCAGCAGCGACCGCAGCTGGAGCGGATCGAGCGCAACAGCGGTGGCCAGTCCCAGGCGCAGGGGACGCTGCTACAGCGGGTAACCGCAGCGGCGAACAACCACAAAGTGACGATCAAGCGCTTTGAGCCGGAAGGCAGCGGCAGGATACGGTTGTGGATCGATGAGGCACGCTACCAGGACCTGCAGCCCTGGCTGAACACACTGTTACAGCAGCGTTTTGTGATCCGTTCGGTCAGTGTGGATGCACTGGCGGAAGAGGGCATGGTATCGGCACGGCTGACCCTGGAGCGTTAATCAGGTAACTGATTCACGATCAGCGTTGAATTTGAAAAATTCGGCCAATTTCGGCTACTTTTCAGCCATCTTTTCTGCTAATTGGGTGGATTGTAGCAAAACTGTTTTGCGCTAATCGCTAATATCGAATGGTTTTAGCTTTTGGTCTCTGCTATTCCAACAGGCTGTGAGTAATTGTGGCGGCAAATCTGGCCATGAATGGCGTGATTTTCTCCCTATACTCAAGAGTATTGAGAAGAAACAGGGGCCAGACCATGCTGCTTCGCGATGCCGGAAGTAACCACCTTGTCGATGTCGCCGACATCGTTACCCTCGCCAATCCCTATGAACTCACCGTTGTCGGGCGATACCTGTGGGGTGAAGAAGTCCAGGACCCGGAAGTGTTCGACAAGGAGCAACTGCAGTTCCTCTCCGGCGAGTCGCTGCCGCGCTGCTGGCACGACAGCCGCTACCGGGATCGGGAAGTCCGCCGTATCAAGTGTGGCACCAAGGTCGACGACAGCGACTACTACCAGGGCGCCTGAGCCGGGCCAGCCCGGTCTGCACGCGCAGGCGTTGTTGCACGTGCAGATAGCCCATCCACGCCAGCCAGACCACGATCGCCATTCCCGACGCTCGTCTATCGTGGTACTCCATGATTTACAGGGCCAATGTCGGCCTTGATTTCGTGGTTTCGTACCAATACCTCCTATACAATACGCGCCAATTTTTCGCCGGAAGGCAGGGGCTGGGCACAAGGAATGATGTCGGGACGGGTGTACGGCCTGATGTCGGCATCGCGATACCTTGGTTCAAACCAGGGCTCAAACCAGGGCTCAAACCAGCCAACCGGTAAACACAGAAGCGGAAGAGCGGTGTCATGAGCTTTGAGTTGTTTGAAGAGTACTCCCTGGTCCTCGGTATCGGTGGCCTGATTCTGTTTATGGTGTTTATCGTCTGGAATCTGGCCAAAGAGTCCAAGGCCGGCCGTTTTGGCACCTTCATTCTGTTTATTGCACTTGGTCTAGGCTTGCTGGGCTTCCTGTTTAAAACCGTACTGGTCGAAGTCATGGGATTGGGCCAGTAGCGCCGCAGCGGCTCCTCGGACCGTATCGGGCACAGGGAGCGTTCGCCGGAATTTCTTATGCCGTTATTTGATCACCCCGAACTCAAGGTACAGAAGGATCGCCGCGTTTGCCGCAATACGGACACCCGTATCGCCAAGTACTCGCGCCGGGGCATGTTGTTCAGCCTGATTGCCTTCGCGGTCGCAGTGGCCATCGGGGAGCTGCGTACCATGGCCCCCAAGCTGGTACTGGTGCTGGCGCTCGTGCTCGTTCTGGTCACCCTCATCCGTGGCTACTACGTGTTCCGTTTTGAGCACCTGTACGCCACCGGCCCGAAACGCTGGCGGCACCGGTATTTCCTCGCTTCCACACTTGGCGCGGTGTGGTGGGGTGTCATTCTACTGAGTCATGTGTTCCTGCTTGGCTTTGCCCCGGCCACCCAGTTCCTGTGGATTTATACGGTAGTTTTCTGCGCCAGTGTGGCGTCCGTCTTCTCGCCCTATCATCGCTTTCTCACCTGGTTTCTCGCCGGTTCACTGGTACCTGCGGCTCTGCAGGGATTCCTCACTGCCGACATTCTGGGAGCCATCTACGGTGCACTGACGCTGGCGTTCGTCTGGTTGATGGCACATCAGGCGCGGCGCGAGTCGGAAAATTACTGGGACAGGGTCGCCGCCATGCAGGCGCTGCAGCAGAAGGCCAGCAACCTGGCGGCTGCGCGCAAGCACTCGGAGGCGGCGGTAGAGGTCACCAACGAGTTCCTCGCCAATGTCGGGCAGGAGTTCCGCAGTCAGCTGTCGGACTCCCTCGGTGCACTGGCTCTGCTGGAGGGCGACCGGCTTTCCGATCGCCAGCGCGAATGGGTACGCCTGGCCAAAAACGCCAGCAACCAGCAGCTCAAGCTGGTGGATAACGTCGGCATGTTCACCCGTGTCGCACGCAAGGATATCCACCTGCGTCGCGCGCCATTCAACCTGGTGCGCACCATGGAGAAAGCGTTCAAGTTCGCGGCCAAGGCGGCGCAGCGGCAGCGCCTGGAGTTCAACTTCCAGATCAGCGAGGATCTGCCGGTGATGGTGACCGGTGACAATCGCAAGACCGCCCAGTTGATTCGCAACCTGGTCGATTCCGCTACAGTGATTGCCCAGAGTGGCGAGCTTTGGGGGGAGGCCACGTTCGAGCAGCTCAGCAGTGATGAGGGACAGCTGACCCTCAAACTGCTCGATAGTGGCCACGGGGAGATCTTGCCGGACGAGTCCGAGCTATTCGGCGCGTTTTCGCGTATGGACACCACGCAGGTAACTACCGGACTCGGGCTGAATATCGCCAAGGGGCTCGCAGAGGCCATGGGCGGTTACCTGCAGCTGCACTCATCCGGCGACGGCAATCGCTATCAGGCGGTAATCAAGTTCGCCATCGAGCCCAATCAGCGTATCTACCTGCAGCCGGACCGTCGCCTGCAGGATACAGACGTGTTGTTGCTACATCAGAAGGGGCTCTTTATTGGCGGTATCGCGCAGATGCTGCAATCCTTCGGTATGGAAGTCACCTGTAAAAATTGGGATGACGGCAGCACCGAGCCCATGGACCACCTGATGCAGGCCATGGACCGCGGGCAGCTGGTGGTGCTTGCGCCCGCGATGGGCGATAGCCGTATGTTGAGTGGTGTTACCCAGGTGATCACCTCTGCCAGCGGCGCGCCGAAAAAGTTCCCGCTGCTGTGTATGGGCGGATACGGCCACAAACTGGAATTTGCACCGCTGGCCGCTGCCGAGCCCGAGGCCCAGTACCTGGCGCGCCCGGTGACCCGCAAGGAGTTTCACGATGCAGTGGTCATCCGCCTGTTCGGCGGCATCAAAAAAGCCAGCCGGCGGGTGGTGTGCACGAATGCCGAGGTCAACCGCAAGCGAAAACTGCTGCTGATCGAAGAGTCCCGCCAGCACCTCGGAGTGACCGAAGAAATGTTGCAGGCGCTCGGATACCAGGTAGAAGTGGTTGCCGCGGTGGAAGACGCGTTATCCCGTTTGCCTGACAACAATTACGACCTGTTGCTGGTGGACTGCCAGCAGAACACCACCCACAGTGCGGAAATCATCGAACAGTTGCGCCACTGGGAAAGTGAGTTTGCACCGGACGATCGACTGCCGATTGTGGCACTAACCAGCACCACCGAAGAGCAGTTTGAAGGCCGCTGTCTGGCGGCGGGGATGGATGACTATCTGACCAAACCGCTGAGCAAAGACAGTCTCGCTGAAACCCTGGAGCGCTGGCTGGGAGAATAGGGAAGAAAAATACCCCTTGTATCAATAAAAAAGGCCTGACTTGTGACAGGCCTTTTTTATTTCGGGGCGGATTTTTTCAGATTCCGCTCACCCTATCTCGAGGGTTACATCGAGCGCTGGTCAATTCTCTTGCGAAATTCCTCACTCGACTCCTTGCGCTCTGAGTAGCGATCAGTGAAGTAATCACGCTTGTCTTTCAGCAGATACGTAAACTTCATCAGCTCTTCCATCACGTCGACAATGCGATCGTAGAAGGAGGAGGGTTTCATGCGATCGTCGTCGCCGAACTCCAGCCAGGCCTTGGGTACGGAGGATTGATTGGGTATGGTCACCATCCGCATCCAGCGCCCGAGAACCCGCATCTGATTGACCGCGTTGAACGACTGGGAGCCGCCGCACACCTGCATCACCGCGAGTGTTTTGCCCTGTGTCGGGCGAACGCCCTCGAGCGCCAGGGGAATCCAGTCGATCTGCGCCTTCATAATTCCGGTCATGGCACCGTGGCGCTCGGGCGAGGACCACACCATGCCGTCAGACCAGGTGGCAAGCTCGCGGAGCTCCTGTACCTTCGGGTGATCGGCCTCGGCGTCATCGGGCAATGGCAGTCCGGACGGATTGAATATTCTGGTTTCCGCGCCGAGCGCTTGCAGAATGCGTTGTGCTTCCTCCGCGGCGAGGCGGCTGAAGGAGCGTTTGCGCAAGGACCCGTAAAGCAAAAGGATTTTCGGTGGCGCCTCACCAATGGGCGCCAGTAACTGTTGGTGATCCGTAGCGTGAAAACATTCGGGATCCAGATTCGGCATATCTTCAGTGTTCATATTGTCCCTCGCTCCCTCCAAACCAGTGACGTGTGCGATTGGCAAATCCCACCAGCGACAGCATCACCGGCACTTCCACCAGCACCCCAACCACCGTCGCAAGTGCCGCGCCCGAGTGCAGGCCGAACAGGGAAATGGCGACGGCTACCGCCAGCTCAAAGAAATTGGAGGTGCCGATCATGCAGGCCGGTGCGGCGATATTGTGTGGCAGATTCATTTTGCGCGCCGCTGCATAGCTGATTGCGAAGATGCCGTAGGTCTGGATCAGCAACGGAATGGCGATAAGGACGATGGCCAGCGGGCTCTCAATAATGGTCTGCGCCTGAAACCCGAACAGCAGCACCACGGTCGCGAGAAGGCCGCCAATGGAGAGCGGCTTCACTCTTGTCAGGAAGGCGTTCAGCCTGCTGTGATCATTGGCCGAATCCAGCGCGCGGCGCGTCAGGGCACCGGCAACCAACGGCAGCAGAACGTAGAGCACCACAGACAGCAGCAGGGTATCCCAGGGCACCGTGATATCGCTGATTCCCAGAAGGAGTGCGGCGATGGGCGCGAATGCAAAGATCATGATCACATCGTTGACCGACACCTGAACCAGCGTGTAATTCGCATCGCCGCGGGTCAACTGGCTCCACACGAAGACCATGGCGGTACAGGGGGCGACGCCGAGCAGAATCATGCCGGCGATGTATTCCTGCGCCGTCTGGGGATCGACCAGGTCAGCAAAAATCACCCGGAAAAACAGCCAGCCGAGCGCCGCCATGGTAAATGGCTTGATCAGCCAGTTGATGACCAGTGTCAGTGCCAGGCCCTTGGGTTTGTCGCCCACGTGCCGAATCGAGGCGAAATCCACCTGCACCATCATCGGGTAAATCATCAGCCAGATAAATACCGCAACCGGCAGATTCACATGGGCCACTTCCATGGCGGCAATGGACTGGAACAGCTCGGGGACCAGATTGCCGAGCAGCAGGCCGGCAAGAATACACAGCCCGACCCAGAGCGAAAGATAGCGCTCGAACATTCCCATGATCAGTCTACCTCGCCCGCGAGTGCAGTCAGTGATTCCAGTAGCGCAGTGCCGTGTTTACGATCGACTTCTGCATCCAGCATGCGCGCGACGCGAGCCCTGATTGCACCGATGGTGTTGCGGAAAGCCTCGGCTTTTTCCGCATCACTGCCTTCAAGTTTGGACGGATCGGCAAGACCCCAGTGCACCTTGAGGGTATCCCCAAGCCAGATAGGGCAGGCTTCACCCGCCGCGCTGTCACACACAGTGACGACCACATCGGGCACCCAGCCATCCAGGTTGTCCCAGGATTTGCTGTGCAGGCCTTCAATCGCAATGCCTTGCTCGTCGAGATATTTGAGTGACAGCGGGTGCACTTCGCCGGATGGCTGGCTGCCGGCACTGCGCGCTTCCAGCCGGCCCTCGCCAAATTGATTGGTGATGGCCTCGCTCAGAATGCTGCGGCAGCGATTGTGGGTGCAGATATACAACAGTTTCATGGTTTCGGTTCCGTTCAGCAGCATTGCCCGGCGCGCGCGGGGCGGGACTGCATTTGGGTGAGGGCTTCGATATTTTCAGTGATAAACGCCGGATTTTCTGACAGCGTGGTTTCCAGCACCTGCCGGGCCCAGAGGGGTAGTGAAGGGTTCAGGCGGTAAAACACCCACTGCCCCTGTCTCCGGTCACTCAGCAGTTCGCACTGACGCAACTGTGCCAGGTGGCGGGAAATCTTTGGCTGGCTCTGGTTGAGCGCTTCCATTAGCTCGCAGACGCAGAGCTCGCCCTCACGGGCGATCAGCAGGAGACTGCGGAGCCGGGTGTCGTCTGCGAGACATTTATAGAAGGCGACGGGATTCACGTTGTACCTCGCTTTGAGCTGCGGGCTAGCATATGCGAAAAACCGAATATATGAAATACCATATATTTGCATCCGCGGAGAACCAGGGCAGGAAATCCGGAAACGGCATCTAGATAGAGCGGGGAAGAGTGAGGCGGAGCCTACTCCGCCTCGATAGGATCAGATCTCGAATTCTGCCCACACCGGAGCGTGGTCAGACGGGCGCTCCATACCGCGGATCGCGTAGTCGATACCGGTGGCTACACATTTGTCGGCCAGGCACTGGGAGGCGAGGATCAGGTCGATGCGCAGGCCGCGACGCGGCTCGCGGTCGAAGCCGCGGCTGCGGTAATCGAACCAGCTGAACAGGTCGTCGGTCTCCGGGTTCTGTGCACGGAAGGTATCCACCAGTCCCCAGTTGTGAATTTTTTCGAGCCACTCACGTTCTTCGGGCAGGAAGCTGCACTTGCCATCGCGCAGCCAGCGTTTGCGGTTGGCTTCACCAATACCGATATCCAGGTCCGTTGGCGAGATGTTCATGTCGCCGATGACCAGCACCGGTGCCTTGTTGTCGCACTCACTGTTCAGGTAGGCATCCAGGTCGGCGTAGTACTTCTGCTTGGCGGGGAACTTGATCGGATGCTCGCGGTTTTCTCCCTGGGGAAAGTAGCCGTTCAGCACGGTTAAAGGCTGGTCTGCGCCGATATCAAATTGTCCCACCACCATCCGGCGCTGGGCATCTTCTGCGTCGGTAGGGAATCCGTATTGTTTCTTGATAAACGGGTAGCGGGAGAGCAGGGCAACACCGTAGTGGGTCTTCTGGCCAAAGTAGATGACCTCATAGCCCAGGTCGCGAATCACATCGACCGGAAACTCCTCGTCGGTGACCTTTGTTTCCTGTAGGCCGATGATGTCCGGCGACTGGCTTTCCACCAGGGCTTCCATCTGGTGCAGGCGCGCTCGGATGCTGTTTACGTTAAAGGATACAACTTTCATTTTCCCTCCCCGGAAATCATAAAAAACCGAAGCCCGCTATTCGTGTGAATACCGGGCTCGGTTTGCAATCAGGTTGTTGCCAGCTATGCAGCCGGTCTTATGGGTTGCTCAGCGCAGTCTGCTCAATCGAAATTGGCAACCTGCGGCGAGCTAGCGTGCTTTTTTAGGCCGATAAAGTCCGCCATGATATAGCCCGCCTCATTCAGCACAGGATCGTCTTCCAGTGTGATTTCGGTGGTGCCGCCAACCGGCTCGACATCTTCGGACTCACTTTTCTCCATCGCGTCAAAGCTCTCGTAGGGCTCGAGGCCCTTGGCTTCACGGCGCTGGTTTTCCAGTGCGAGCATCTCCTGGTTCATCTGCTCGCGCTCCTGAATGCGGGTTTCTTCATTAAGAGAGACGTAATCCCGGTTGGCCCGCTCCACCTGGTGATCAAACTGGGCGCGCAGGTAGATGAAATCCGGATCAGATTCTGTGCGCTTGTTATGTTTGCGCACGAGTTCCGGCACCATCTCCTTCAGGTTGAAGTACTTCGCATGACGTACCGCATGAATACGATCCCAGGGCAGGGCGGTATCGTAGGCGCTTTCGCCCACGCTCTCACTGTCGATGAGCTGCGGCATATCGATATCCGGAGACACGCCCGCGTGCTGGGTGCTGTCACCGGACACGCGGTAGAACTTGGACTGGGTGATCTTCAGCTGGCCTTCCTTCAAGGGCGCCATGGTCTGCACGGTGCCTTTACCGAAAGACTGGTTGCCGACCACCAGGCCGCGATTGTAGTCCTGGATGGCGCCGGCAAAGATTTCCGAGGCGGATGCGGACAGGCGATTGATCAACACCACCAGCGGGCCGCGATACATAGCCCGTGAGCGCGAGCGGTTGTGTCGGGAGATCTGCTCATTGGCATGGCGGATCTGCACCACCGGTCCCTGGTCGATAAACAGGTCGGTGAGCATCGTGGCTTCCTGCAGGGAGCCGCCGCCGTTGTTGCGCAGATCCAGGATGATGCCGTCGACGCCTTCCTTCTGCAGTTCATCCAGCAGGCGGGCCACATCGCGGGTCGTGCTCTTGTAGTTGGGGTCGCGGCGACGATAGGCCTCAAAATCAATGTAGAAGGTGGGCAGGTTGATGACGCCGACCTTGTAATTCTGCTCGCCGTCAGAGAACTCAAAGATGGCTTTCTTGGCGGCCTGGTCTTCGAGTTTTACCTTGCTGCGCTTGATGGTAATAGTGCGGTGGGTGCCATCGCCGCCGGTCGGGATGGTCTCCAGGCGCACGAAGGTGCCAGCGGAGCCGCGGATCAGGTCCACCACGTCGTCGAGACGCCAGCCCACCACGTCGACCATTTCACCTTCTTTATCCTGGCCCACTGCCACGATCTTGTCGTTCGGCTTGATCTTGCCGGTACGGTCCGCAGGGCCGCCGGCCACCAGGCGCGCGACCTTGGTGTACTCGTCTTCCATCTGTAGCACGGCGCCGATCCCCTCCAGGGAGAGGGACATGCTCATATTGAAGTTCTCCAGCGAGCGCGGAGACAGGTAGTTGCTGTGCGGGTCGTACAGGCGGGTGAGGGAGTTCATGTACAGCTCGAACACGTCGTCCGCGTTCTGCTGGCCAAGCCGCTTGAGCTGGCCTTTGTACCGGCGCTTCAGCAGGTCGGCGATCTCGTCGTCGCTTTTGCCGGTCAGCCGCAGGTTCAGCACACTGGACTTGAGGCGTTTGCGCCACAGGTCATCCGCGGCGCCGATCGATTGGGGCCACTCGCTCTTCTCGCGGTCCAGCTCCAGGGACTCGTTCTTGGTAAAGTCGAATTTCGGCAGGCCGTTTTCCAGCTGCGAAAGAATGTTGTTCAGACGGTCGGATACCCGCAGACGGTAGCGGTTGTAGATCTCGAAGCCCCGATCCACATTGCCGGCTTTGAGGTCGTCATCCAGCTTGGTGCGCCACTGACGGAACTCGTTGATGTCCGAAGACAGGAAATAGCTTTTGGTGGGGTCGAGGCTGTCGATGTACTCGTCCCACAGCCCGGTGGACATTTCGTCCCCGACTTTCATCTTGTTGTAGTGCAGCATCTCGAGTTTGCTGACGATCTCACGGGCAGTGCTGCCCTGGTCTTCGTGCGGCTTGAGTTCTTCATTTTCAGCCAGGGAGATTGGCGAGATAAGAACCAGAAGGGAGAAGGAAAGGCCGGAAATCAGTGCGGCTATTCGATTGCTAAGCATAAGGAGTCTCTTTATACGTCCTACTTCAAGGCGTCCCACCGTCATTTTGAGCCGGACGCGGCGTTCCGGAGCAGTGGCGACTTATAGCTTAGGACAAGTATAAAGGCTGAAAGCTCCGAAAGGCATGAATTGCATCATTAACGAGGTGAAAGGTGCCCGGATTGCGATGGCTCAGGGAATGATTTTTCCGCCATGCGGCTTTTCGGGGACGATAGATGCCTGAATTCCGGCGCGTGGGGAACCCGTGACCGGTTAAAAAACACCCAGCGGCATTGATAAGCGACAGAATGCCGGTCATTTGCGCCCAGTAACGCCATCACCGCTGCGAAACCCGGGCAGAATGGCCTCATTCAGCGGCAGCAGCCTGGCGCGCACCGGGTTTGCGCAGGTGCAGGGAGGATTGCAACATCTCATGCATGGCGAGAATCTGCTTTTCACCGACTTCCGCCAGATTGTAGGCGTCCGGATTCATCAGCCAGTCCTGCAGCAGTCCGAGCACGCCCGCGTGAAGAATCGGCACCGCCAGCTCAATGTCCAGGTCCGATGGTAACTGGCCGACCTCCACGGCTGCAGTCACCAGACTGCGCAGTCTGCGGGTGCCCTCGTCGTGACCCTCGGCACAGCGCTGGTGAATTTCTCCGTTTTCCGCGACCCATTCGCAGCGCAGCAGGATGATGGAAAAGATGCGTCGCCACTGCTCATTGACCATGACTTCCCGGTACATATACAGCCAGCGGTTCTGCAGTTCACCCAGGGGGTCCTTGCAGCCGTCGAGCGGGGCCTGGCAGAGCGACTCATCGGGCAACTGAATGCGGTCTGCCAGGGCGCTGAACAGGTCCGCCTTGTTCTGGAAATGTCCGTACACTGCACCCCGTGTAACCCCCGCCAGCTCGGCGATCTCGGTCAGGGAAGGGCGGGAAACGCCGCGACGGTCAAAGACCTCGATGGCAGCATCGAGGATGCGTTCACGGGTTTCCAGTGCGTCTTCTTTTCTGCGTTTGGCCATGAATGGGGTCTCAGGTTCTCGAGCGCTTGCGCTTGACCGCCCCACAAAACTGTGGACCGGCTCACTTCTATGGGCGGGCAGTGTAGTTCATATACATTCATGAATAAATAGTTGATATTCATTCATGCATGTATTTAAATTGCGCCCATCAGCCAGATAAGTCACGTAAGTCTGGCGTTTTTATCAGCGGGTCTTTCAGTCAGCCCGTCACTTTCCAGGACATGGGCACTCCGCCACGCGGAGTGCCCATGCCTTTTTCAAGGATTCAGAAGTCCGCGGTGCCCGAGCCTGGCGCCGCAATGGATGCAATTACGAGGTGCTCATGTTGCGCAAGAAGAAGTCGTTGATCTCCAGCACCCTGTTGCTGGCCGTGGCGTTATTGGCCGCCTGCGGTGAAAAACAGCAGCAGGGTATGCAAGGACCCACGCCTCAGGTCACCGTCGTCACCCTCAGCAGCGAACCGGTCACACTCACTCGCGAGCTGCCGGGCCGCACCAGTCCCTACAAGGTGGCAGAAGTGCGCCCGCAGGTGGATGGCCTGGTGAAAGAGCAGCTATTCCGGGAAGGAGGCATGGTCGAGGCCGGTTCGGCGCTGTATCAACTGGATGACGCGCGCTACCAGGCGGACCTGGATAGCGCCAAAGCCTCCCTCGAGCGCGCCCAGGCCACATTAAACGTCGCCCGGCTGAATGCAGAGCGCACCAGCAGCCTAGTAAAGACCGGGGCAGTGAGCAAGCAGGACAACGACACCGCGACTGCCTCACTGCAACAGGCAAAAGCGGATGTGGCAGCCGCCAAGGCCGCGGTGGCGCGCAGCAAGGTACTGGTGGAGTTCGCCCGTATCAGTGCGCCGATCAGCGGCCGCATCGGGATCTCCTCGGTCACTCAGGGGGCACTGGTGACCGCCAATCAGGCGACGGCACTGGCCACCGTACAGCAACTGGACCCCATTTATGTGGACCTCACCCAGTCGGTGAGCGAGCTGCTCAACCTGCGTCAATCGATGGCTTCCGGCAACCTGCAGAGCACAGACGACCTGCCGGTGAGCATTCTGCTCGAGGACGGCACCCGCTACCCCCACGCTGGCAAACTCGAATTCTCTGAAGTGAGCGTGGATCCGACAACCGGCAGCGTGCGCCTGCGCGTTGTGGTACCCAATCCCGATCACCTGCTGTTCCCGGGCATGTATGTCCGCGCCTCGGTGGGTAGCGGCCAACGGGACAATGCGGTCCTGGTGCCGCAGCAGGGTATCGCCCGCGACCCGAAGGGCAACACCACGGCGATGGTGCTCGGTGAGGGCAATACCGTCGAGGCTCGTCCGGTGAAAGTATCCCAGACCGTGGGGGATGCCTGGCTGGTGGAGAGCGGCCTGAAGGCGGGTGATCGCGTCATCGTCGAAGGCCTGCAGAAAATCCGTCCTGGCGTGGTCGTGAATCCGGGTGAGGCCACCGCACCGGCCCCGGTGGACCTGCCGGCACCGGGCAATGGCACCGCAAGCAAAGACTCAGAACAAGCCAGCGACGCGCACAAGGGGTAACAGCGATGGCAGGTTTCTTTATTGATCGCCCGATCTTTGCATGGGTGATGGCCATAGTCGTGATGCTGTTCGGCAGCCTCGCGATCACCAAACTCCCGGTAGAGCGCTATCCCGATATCGCACCGCCGGTGGTGTCCATCTCTGCGAGCTATCCGGGGGCGTCCGCCAAGGTCATCGAGGATACGGTGACCCAGGTGATCGAGCAGAATATGAAAGGGCTCGATGGCCTGATCTATATGTCTGCCACCAGCGAATCCATCGGCACCGTGGGCATTACCCTGACCTTTGCCAATGGCACCGACCCGGATATTGCGCAGGTTCAGGTGCAGAACAAACTGCAGCTGGCGATGCCGCTATTGCCGGAAGAAGTGCAGCGCCAGGGCATTACCGTGGGCAAAGGCCGCTCCGGCTTCCTGATGGTCGCCGGCTTCGTGTCCACGGACGGCAGCATGGAAAAGGCGGATATCGCCGATTTCGTGGTGTCGAATATTGTCGACCCGCTCAGTCGCGTGCCGGGTGTGGGCAGTATTCAGGTGTTCGGCTCGAAATACGCCATGCGCATCTGGCTCGATCCCAACAAGCTCGACGCTTACAAGCTGACGCCCACCGATATCATGGCGGCGGTGCGCAACCAGAATCAGCAGGTTGCCATCGGCAGCCTCGGCGGCACGCCGGCGGTCGAAGGCCAGCAGCTGACCGCGAGTATTACCGCCCAGAGCCGCATGCAGACGCCGGAGGAATTCCGCAATGTGGTCGTGCGCGCGAATACCGACGGCTCCATTCTGACCCTGGGTGATGTGGCCCGGGTGGAACTGGGAGCGGAAAGCTACGGCAATATCACCCGTTACAACCGCGCGCCGGCGACCGGCGTCGCCATCTCCCTGGCCACCGGGGCCAACGCCCTGGATACCGCCGAAGCGGTAAGAGCCAAGCTGGACGAACTGAGCCCGTACTTCCCGGCCGGTCTGAAAACCGTGATTCCTTTCGACACCACGCCATTTGTAAAGGTGTCGATTGAAGGGGTGATGTACACACTGGTTGAAGCAGTGGTGCTGGTGTTCCTGGTGATGCTGCTGTTCCTGCAGAATATCCGTGCCACCATCATTCCGACCATCGCGGTACCGGTGGTACTGCTGGGCACCTTTGGTGTGCTGTCGCTGCTCGGTTTCTCGGTCAATATGCTCACCATGTTTGCCATGGTGCTGGCCATCGGCCTGCTGGTGGACGACGCCATCGTTGTGGTGGAGAACGTCGAGCGGGTGATGCACGAGGAAAATCTCTCGCCCAAGGAAGCCACCAAGAAATCCATGAAGCAGATCACCGGCGCCCTGGTAGGGATCGGTGTGGTGCTGTCGGCGGTATTCGTGCCGATGGCATTTATGGAAGGCTCTACCGGGGTTATCTACCGCCAGTTCTCCGCCACTATCGTCGCTGCCATGACATTCTCCGTGCTGGTTGCCATCGTGCTGACGCCGGCGCTGTGCGCCACCATGTTGAAGCCGGGGGCACACAATTCCCGCAAAGGGTTCTTCGGCTGGTTCAACCGCAACTTCGATCGTAGCGCGGCATCCTATCAGCGCGGGGTGCGCGGCATCCTCGCCCGCAGCGGACGCTTTATGCTGATCTTTGCGGTGCTGGTCGGGGTAATGGCGTTTCTGTTTGTGCGCTCGCCGAGCTCGTTCCTCCCGGAGGAAGACCAGGGGGTACTCTTCTCCCTGATTCAGACGCCGGTGGGTGCGACTCAGGAGCGCACCATGGAATCGGTATACAAGGTCGAAGACCACTTCCTCAACAATGAGGAGAGCCTGGTGGAATCTGTGTTCTCGGTGCAGGGCTTCAGTTTTGCTGGCAGCGGGCAGAACAACGCCATGGCGTTTATCAAGCTGAAAGACTGGGACGAGCGCGAGGAGGATTCCGAGCAGGCGCAGTCCGTGGCCATGCGCGGCATGGGTGCGCTGAGCCAGATCAAGGATGCCATTGCCTATGCGTTCTCGCCGCCGGCACTGCCGGAGCTGGGCACGTCTGCCGGTTTCGCCATGTACCTGAAGGACAATGCCAATCAGGGCCATGAGGCGCTGATCGCGGCGCGCAACCAGTTGCTGGGCATGGCGGCACAGAGCCCGCTGCTCACCGGCGTACGCCCCAACGGCCAGGAAGACACACCGCAGTTCAAGCTCAAGGTGAACAATGCCAAGGCGTCGGCGCTGGGTGTTTCCATCGGCGATATCAACAGCACGCTGGGCGTCGCCTGGGGTGGCCAGTACATCGATGACTTTATCGACCGCGGTCGTATCAAGCGCGTGTACATGCAGGCCGACGCCCCGTTCCGGATGGATCCAGAGGACTTCCGCCTGTGGTCGGTGCGCAACAACAACGGTGAAATGGTGCCGGTGTCTTCCTTCGCCACCTTCGACTGGGAATACGGTTCGCCGCGTCTGGAGCGCTATAACGGCGTGCCCGCGGTGCAGATCCAGGGGCAGGGTGCGCCCGGTGTGAGCTCCGGTGAGGCGATGGCGGAAATGGAGCGCCTGGTCAGCCAGCTGCCCACCGGTTTCGGCCTGGA
>Ga0207814_100395_pt1 | contig 26712 bp, 14 predicted proteins | sample TtaePargueraPR_7_FD_187755 | JGI IMG/M metagenome (GOLD analysis project Ga0207814, IMG submission 187755) | Aerobic enrichment media microbial communities from Bioluminiscent Bay, La Parguera, Puerto Rico - Tt and P1 (2) (SPAdes) | ecosystem: Environmental > Aquatic > Marine > Unclassified ... | reverse complement strand
GGGGGGGGGGGGGGCGAGATAAAACTCGCGGATGGTGGCCTCGTAGGTGATGGTGATAGTGGTGGTGCCCTCGGTGATATCGTCCGCGAACAGATCGCCGATCAGGCTGCCGTCGCTGATACCGCGATCGATCAGTTCCTGGGAAAGATCGATGGTTACATCGGTACTGCCGTCACCCGCATTTTCAATTACAGAGGTATTGCCCGCACCCAGGGCATCCGGGCCGACGGTGGTGCCGTTGACAAATAATTCGAAGGTAAAGGAATCCGGATCTATCTGGATGCCGTCCTGCATGGTGTCGGACAGAATCAGGTTCGCCAGCTCCATATAATCCGAAACCTGGAGCGTCAGGGTGTACTGCAAGCGGTCGCCGGGGGTATTGCCCGCACCGCCATTGTCCTCGATCACGGTGACACTTTTTTGCAGCGCCGTGGCGGTTGCCGTGATCACCTCGTCGTCACTGTCGCTGATAGCACTGTCGTTGTATTCGCCGGTGACACTGGCGGTATTGCGCACCGCATCATTGGCGGCATCGCTGATCACGATGGGATTGCCGTTGGCATCGACGTCCGGCACATAACCGGTATAGGTGATGACGATGTCTCCACCGCCCTCGACACCGGTGACCGGGTTAAGTAATTCCACAATCAGTTGCGCATCGTTGGTAGCGCCCTCGGGCGGCTCGGTGAGGTTGTAGTCGACGCCCTCCTGCAGGGTGGTACCGTTGGCGTCGGTGACTGTGACATTGCCCGGCAGGTAATAGAAATTGTTTGGGACCTCTTCCGTAATGACCAGGTTTTCCACGGTCGACAGGTTGGCGATATCCACGCTCACCTGCCAGGTCACCGGTTCGCTGGGGCCGGTCACTGTCTCGCCGTCGTCACCGATGGAACTGTTGTCGCCGTCGCCATCCTGTGCCGTTTTGATCACGTCGATTACCGTGGGGGTGACACTGGTTTCGATCGGGTTGGAAATGATGGGCGGATCGGTATCGGGATTGTTGAGCGGATCGTTGCCGTAGGCAAAGCCCGGGCGCACCCAGATCGGGATGGGCACGCCGACCATGGCCCCTGCCGCCTCGTCCAGCAGCGCGGAAATAGTGAAGTCGAACGACGGTTGATCCGGGGTGAAGGAGCCGAACGGCAGCTGGATCGCATACCAGGTGGCACCTTCGGTGCCGGGGGGCAGGGGAATCAGACCGGTCTGGTTGAAATCGTAGGGGTGGTACTCCACCGGATTGCCATTGATGTCTACCCACTGGCCGTTCTCGTAGGTGTAGGTTTCCACGTTCGCACCCGAGAGGCCGTTGACATCGTTGATCTCGAGCCCCGGGCCGGCAACCACATCGATAAAGGGGCCGTAACCGGTCGTATCGCCATCGTTGTCGAACGAAAAGCCGATATCCGTGGATTCATTGATGAAGTCCTCGCTGGGGGCGTCCACCGTAGCCGACGGCGTGGCCACCATCAGCCCCTCCCAGGTGCCCTGCAGCAATTGCGAAAATACGATATCGGTTTCCACATCCCCCTGCTGTTGCTCCAGCTCCCAGTCACCACCGCGCAGCGCGTTGCCGGTGGCATCGTCCGAGGCCGCGACATCCGCACCGGTAAGGCTGGCGAGTTGCTGAATAAATTTTTCACCGGTCAGGCTGTAGCCGGTGTTGCACCCGTACAGCAGGATATCGGCATCCGCACTCAGGCTGCCGGACCAACTCTGCAGCTGTGCGCTGTGGTCGCTGCCGCTTGCTGTGTCCAGTGACGCCAGTGACAGTGCATCACCGCCCACATCAATCCCCCCAGCGCCGCCGTGCGAGACCAGGTGTATCGCGTCGAATGTCTGTGCGCTGTCCTGCAGGAAACCAGTGACCGTATCCAGGCCGTCGTCAATATCCAGCGCCAGCAGGGTGATGCTGCGCTCGCCGATCGTCAGTTGCAGAGCATCGCCCGTTTCCGTTACTTCTGAGGCCTGCTGGATCAGGTCATCCACCAGGGCCTGGGCATTATTCAGTTGCAGGTCGATCACCACCAGTTCGGTTTTCGCGGCGCTGTCGCCTTCCACTATTTCGGTGGACAGTTTCTTGCCGTCGCTCTGTTCACTATTCTGCTTATCGTTGTGCAGTGCCGCTGCGCTGTCATCGCCCGATTCGGTGACTACCGTATTGCCCGCAAGGCCGCTGTCATGACTGGCGCTACTAGCATCGGCGGCAACGGAGGCATCCAGTAGCACCCGTTTTTCCAGGGCGCGGTGCAGGCTGGTAAGCCGGCGGCCCTGCTGATTGATGGCCTGTGCCAGGGACGATCTGGAAAACTCGTTGAGCTCCATGGGATACCTCTTTCCTTGCGGTACATATTGGCCATCATCCGGATGACCAGAACATAAAAAGTTATTTACCGTCGCGCGTTACACGCCACTTTCCCGAATCAACACGCCGGCAATACGTTGTGCCAGTAACTGCGCCAGGCTCACCGGTTCACCGAGCAGCACCAAATGGCCGGTACGCTGTGCATTCGCGGGTATGGCTTGTTCGCTCTCGGCAATAAAGTCGAATGCAATCAGGTGCAGGGCCTCGGCCGAGCGGCGATTTTCTTCCGGCAGCGTCTGCAGCGGGCCGCCGAATGCCGACGCCAGCGCCGGATCCTGGATACGCCGCGAGGCGATCTGTTCGATGGCGCGCACCGTAACCGGAACCGGCTGCCACTGGCCGCGCACAAACAGATGCCCGCGACGAATTTGCTTTGTCGTCGAGCTTTGCAGGCGCGCGGCCTGCTGCGTCTCGGCGTACGCGCGCCCGCCAAGGCTGTCACGGGCGGCAATGGTCAGGAACGGTTGGTTCAGATCCAAAAACTGGTTCGGGTGCAGGCCGGGCAGTGTCCAGTCCACGGTGCCGGATACTTTCGCAACCACTTGTAATTGCCGTTGCTCTGTTTCCAGTTTGCGCAGCAACTGCTGCTTGCTGAGCAGGTCCTGCAGGTAGACACCGTTGAGTGCATCGAGACTTTCGGCAAAACCATCGCTGTGCTGGCGGCGCTTGAGCAAAGCCAGTTCTGCGCGGGTGCGCGCAATGCGGTAATCCAGTTCGTCGTTGTGAAACTGGGCGATGACCTGCCCGGTAGATACCGCGTCGCCGCGCTGTACCGGTAGCGATTGCAGTGTGGCACCAGCCGGCGCCATGGCTTTCTGTTCCTGCGCGAAGTGGGTGGCGGCCGGCAATTGCACCGGCCACGGAAGGGGGATTAACAGAACGGCCAGCAACAGGCCGAGGATCAGGAATACGCCGGGCCGGAACAGCCGCAGCGACGGAAGAAAACGCTGGAGAAATCGCTGGTGAAAAGGGGAGGTGCTGTCCTGGGATTCACGCATGGTGCTGTCCTTTTCCGTCACTGTTCCGGGGTCGCCAGATTGCAATTGCTGTTGCTCCCGCAGGTGTGTGAGGAAGCCGGCAATTTCCCGGTAGGCGGGGATGACCAGCAGCAGTCCGATACACAGGAAAAAAATGACAGCACCGGCCGCCTTGAACAGCAACTGGTAGGCGGCATAACTGATCAGCGTGAACACCATCAGCCGGTAGAGCAGACTGGCAAGCCCGAAAAGAACCAGCAGCCGTTGCCTGCGGCCACCCGGCATCCTGTGTGCGCGTAGCAGCAGTGACCACAGCCAGTGGCGCAGGGTGGTGTTCGCGGTATGTTGCAGATTTTTTTCACCGGTGACATCGCTCAACAGGTAATAGCCGTCAAACTTCATTAACGGATTGGCGTTGATCATCAGGGTGGTGAGCAGCGAGGTGGTGAACAAGTAGAACATCAGTGCCCGCAATGGGCCGTCGTCCAGCAGGCACCAGGCCAGTGCGGCGGCAACGCCGAGGGTCAGTTCAAAGGTCACACCGGCCGCGGAAATATGCAGGCGCGCGCGGCGCGGCAGGCGCCAGGCGTCGGTAATTTCACTGAACATGATCGGCATCAGCGCTATCAGCCCGACCCCCACACTGTTGGCACGGATACCGTAACTCCGCGCCACGCTCGCGTGGCCGAGCTCGTGCACCAGGCTGAGCAGCAGGTAACAGGCAAAAAATATCAGCGCGCCCACGGGGTTCCAGCTGGCATCGAAGTAGGCGAGGAATTCGGGCCAGTGCTGGCTCACCGACAGCGCACCGGACAGTGCGGCAAGCAACAGCAGCCCGTAAAACCACACCTGTCCAGTGCAGCGGGCGAGGGGGAGCAGCAGGCGACTGCTCATGTCGGGAACAAACAGTGGACGGCGCCAGAACAGACTCTGCTGCAGTTGTTGCAGCCGCTTCTGCGCCGGGCTGACCGCAGCCTGTTTGGCGGACAGTGTGCCGCTGTCGGTCTGCAGTAATTCATTGTCGGTGACAAAGCGGACGACGGATTCCACCTGCCGCGGATCGATCGCGCAGCCCTGCTGCTGCGCGATGGCCGCGGCGACTCTCTCGGCGCTGCCGCAATCCCACAATTGCAATACCAGCAGCTCCAGTTCTCCGAGTTCCAGGTACTGACCGCGCAACGGGTCGTACAGCAGCCAGGTTTCGCCGTGTGCGCCGTCTTCACTGGCGCGGTGGAACTGCAGGTCGGTGCGCAGGGGTGGCCAGCATGGCGGTGCGTCCTGTGCACACTCAGGCGGTGTTCGGGCGGCGGGCTGACTGGCGAAGCTCTGGCTGTGCACGTTACTCGGTTACCTCTTGCGGGGGCTAAACCCCTATCCAGCGACGGGCGGTGGCCAGTGGTCGGCGCAGCAGGTAGTAAATCAACGGCACCCGCGCGCCGTAGACGCGTGCGTGACCGCGGGTATTGATGCGGACCTGTGGCTGGTCCTGCTGGATTTTTGCCAGCAGGCGGTAACTCGCGGGGAGGTTTTCCCCCTCGCTGGTAAGCAGGCTGTGGTAGTGCAGCGCGCCTTCGATGGGAGAGAGCGGATCGGATTCCGCATAGAAAACGGTGCGCGCGTGCTGCGGCAAATGAATGGCGTCGCTGGTGGGCAGGTCGATCTGGATCTGGCGTGCAGCAGGCTGCACGATTTCCATGACCTTTTCCCCGGCGCGGATACGCCGGCCAATCCACTCCGCCGGATCGGTGTAAATGGCGACTCCGGTCGCGGGCGCTCGCACCCGGGTTTTATCCAGTTGTGCCTTCTGAAAATCGAGATCCAGGGTACGGATGGAAAGGTCGGCTTCCGCCTCCGCCAGTTTGTGCCCGGCAGACGCCTGCTGAAAATTGTACTGGCGGGTCATACGCAGGCGCTCGGTGTAGAGCACAATCTCCTGCTGTACCCGGTCAATTTCGGCGCTGACCTCGGCGTCCTCGAGGGTAAACAATAATTGGCCGCTTTCCACGGAGGCGTTGGGGGGAATATTGATTTCCCGGATGACACCGTCGGTGCGTGCGGACACGATGCGTGGCTCGATGGCGGCGAGTGTGGCCGGCGCGAGTACGCTCTGGCGCACGGGGATTGCGCAGATAGCCGCAATCACGGCGGCGGTGATCAGTGGCCGGCGGGCGAGAAATCTGCGCAAGGAAAAACGCCTGGCCCCCCTCAGGGCGAGCAGAGACTGGCGCACGGCGGCGCCAAGTTCCCGCAGGATTTCCAGTTCCTGTTCGGACATGGGGCGCGCGCGTAGTAGCGCCAGGCAGCCCAATGCATCGCCGCCGGTATTGAGCGGCAGCAGCGTCAGCAAACGGGTATTTTCTGCGGCATCTGATCCAGCCTGTTCGGCAGCAGTTGTGATATCGACCTGCAGTGGCGAGTGCTGCTGTGCACGGTGGATATTCTTGAGCACCAGGCGACGCCAGTGCTGTGCCTCGCTACTGGTGTGATCCACGCTGCTGACGTTGGAGGCAGCGGTAAGTTTCAGTCCCGCGCCGGAGAAATACAGGCAGGCATCAAACGCCAGCAGTTGCTGGCTATCGGTGCAGGCGATGCTTGCAACCTGCTCTTCACTGGTGGCGGTGCGCAGCTTTTTCTCCAGGGAGAGAAAGCCGTTGAGCTTTTCCAGCAGCCTCGCATCCACTTCAGTTGGCTCCCCCGGTCGCGGCCTTGCGCGCGCGGTCCGCCAGCAGATCCCCGGTGGTGTCTTTCAGGGTGAAATGGGCTTCGCCGCTCATACCGGAAATCAACAGCGTCGAGGAAAACTCTTCCGCGCGCTCCTCAAGTGTGCCGATCACGCGTACCGTGCGGGTGACCGGGTCCACCACCGGGACTATCCGCTGCAGGACGGCGTTGTACTCGCGCCCGGTTTCATTGATGGTGACCTGAAATGATGCACCAACGGAAAGTTTGTCCAGCCAGCCGGAGGGAATGATGGCTTCCACCTCCAGCCCGCGGTTGTCCACCAGTTCAAATAGTGGTGTGCCGATTTCTGCGCGCTGGTGTGGTTCTACCTGTCGGCTTACCACGAACCCGGCAAAGGGCGCGCGCACTTCGCAGTAACTGTTGCGATGTGCCAGCACCTTGCGTTTGGCGGTGGCCTCTGCCAGTTGCGCCTCGCTTTGCACCATCTCCAGCTCACTGATATTGCCGCCCAACTGGCGCAGGGAGATATTCGCATCCAGTTGCCGGCGGGCCAGGGCGCGCTGGGATTCCGCACCCTCCAGCTCTGCTTTTAATTCGGTACAGTCAAAGCGGGCGAGCAGATCGCCTTTTTGAAAGTGATTGCCGGCGCGCACGCGCACCTCGGTAATCCGCGCGGTCAGCTCGCTGGAGAGTTGCACCCGGCTGAGGGCGTTGAGTTTGGCTGGCGCCGATTCGCTATCGGGCGTGGTTTGTGCCTGTGCGGCACATACAAGGAGTGCGGCGGTGGCGAGGACCACCGTGCGTAAAAAGACCGGAACTTGCATTGCTGATACCACCAAAACATCTACCACGGTTACATCTGTTGCCGGCACACAGGCCGCTCGGCATGGCCCGGTTGATTACCAGTGCGCTGCGGCCTGGCCGTCCTCACGGATTTCTGCCTCGCGTTTTTCCGCACCCTCGGGGTTGTAGCCACCGATAGGCAGCAGCTCCATGCTCGCACTCTGGCTGCGCAGGTCGGCTACCTGCTGTTCGATCACTTCGAGGGGCTGGCGATAATCGATATAGAACTCGGGCTGGAATCCCACCGCGTTACTCAGGCGGCCGTTGGCGCTGCGCCAGTCGGCGTAGCTCACATCCCGTTGCACACTGGACAGCAGCGACTGGGTGGCGGCGTGGATACTTTCCAGCTCGGTGCCCTGGCTCGACTGCCACCGTGCGCGGGACTGGCTCGCCATCGCTCCATCCAGTTCCGCCATTTCCGCGGCGTAACCGTGATTCAGCTGGGCGCGCTTTACATGGCTGTAGGCCAGGCCGACCTGGGTGAGTACCGCAACGGTGAGTGCCGCGCGGCGCACGTCGCCGAGGCGCTCGTTGTCGCGCGCATAACCAATCAGGTCCCGGCCTGCCACCACGGTGCCGAGCAGATCCCAGGTCAGGCGGAGACTGCTCTCGGCCCAGTCGTTGTAGAGCAGGTAGCTGTTGTCGTCGTAGAAGTAACCGGTGCGCAGCTCCAGGCCCGGCAGCAATTGCAGGCAGGCCTTGCGGATTTCCGTGGCGGCGATGCGCTGGCGGTAGTCCTCTTCCAGCAGTTCGGGGCGGTTGCGCAGGCTGTACTGTTCCAGCTCCAGCACGCTCATTTCGGCGAAGGGGCTGCGCAGTACATCGCCGGGGGCAGCGCTGACGGTGAACTCGGTGCCGGGGGGAAGGCCCATCAGTGAGGCCAGTTCTATTTTGGCGTTGTGCATATCCGCTTCCAGCGCCAGCAGCTGCTGCATCAGGTCCAGCAGGTCGCGCCGGTAAGAGAGGCTGGCCTCGGTCTGGCGTAGTCCGCGCTCGGCACTTTCGCGGGACTTCTCCAGTGCGCGCCGGGTCTGTGCGATCAAGCCGGGCAGCTCACGCTGTGCGCGCTGGGCGGCAGCGGCCATCCAGAAGGCGTACTCCACATCCATGATCACGTTGTGCATCAGCTTGCGCTGGCGCTCCACGGCGATCATCACCCCGTCTGCCGCCTGTTTGGCGGAGAGGTAGTTGATGCCGAAATCGAGTACATTCCACGACAGCTCGAGCCCGGCGGTGCTGTAGGTTTTATCCAGGGAGGTGGACTGGGCGAGGGACTCGTTTCCGTTCACATCCTCGCTGCTGGCGAAGTGCTGCTTGTTGCGGTGGTTGTAACCGGCGCTGGCAGCGATTTCCGGCAGCATGTCCCAGCGCGACAGGCTTAGGTTGCGATTGGCGACCACCGCCTCCATCAGTTTGAGGCGGTTGTCCATGTTGTAGGCAATGGCGCGGGCGATGGCCTCGTTCAGGTCGATGGGGCCGGTAACCGGTTGCTGGTTGCCGAACGCGGTCTGCCAGTCACCGCTGGCGCGTTGATCGATGGTGGCGTCGTCCATGGCCACGGGTCTTACCGAGCAGGCGGACAGGGTTGCCACCGTCAGCCCGAAGGCCGTCAGTGTGACAAGGGGAGCCAGGCGCATATCTCTTGGTCCTTAGCGTACTTATTGACTTCTGAGTGCACGGTACAGCTGCGCTCAACCAATTTAGTACAGGCGTGTAACATTGAGGGGCGAATGGCGCGGGAACCTATTTTGGGAATGACAATGGCTGGAAAATCGACGCCGCGCCCGACGGCGATCCCCACGCCGACGTGATGCCGGCCCCACCGGGGGCGACCATTTCATTCCCTCCGCCGATCGTATACTGTCGTTTGATGACATCATAGGGCGCATAACAAGAACTCCGCGGCCAGGCCCGCCGACCCGGTGACAAGAGAGCAGTCCATTGGCGAATATCGAATTCAGACAGGTGACCAAGCACTACGGTGATGGCCCGGCCACGGTGTCGGCGCTGGATCTGTCGATTGGTGATGGTGAATTCATGGTGCTGGTGGGGCCCTCCGGCTGCGGCAAGTCGACCATTTTGCGTATGATCGCAGGGCTCGAATCCATCTCTTCCGGCGACCTGTCGATTGGCGGCCACCGGGTCAATGACATGCCGCCCAAAGACCGGGACATCGCTATGGTGTTCCAGAACTACGCCCTCTATCCCCATATGACCGTGTTCGAGAACATGGCCTTCGGCCTGCGGGTGCGTAATTTCCCCAAGCTGGGCATCGAGCGGCGGGTGCGCGAGGCGGCGGAAACCCTCGGCCTTGCCGAGCTGTTACAGCGCAAACCCGGCCAGCTCTCCGGCGGCCAGAACCAGCGGGTGGCACTGGGGCGCGCGATGGTGCGCGATCCCCAGGTGTTCCTGTTTGACGAGCCCCTGTCCAATCTCGACGCGGAGCTGCGGGTGCAGATGCGCAGCGTGATCAGCCGCCTGCACCGCCAGCTGGGCACCACCTCCGTGTACGTCACCCACGACCAGGTCGAGGCCATGACCCTGGGCTCGCGCATTGCGGTGCTCAACCAGGGCAGCCTGATGCAGGTGGGCACACCGCTGGAGCTCTACAACGATCCGGACAATACCTTTGTCGCCGGTTTCATGGGGTCGCCCTCCATGAACCTGGTGCCGGTGCACAACGATGGCCGGCAGCTGGTGTGCGAACTGTTGTCGCTGCCGCGCCCGCAGTTGTCTGCACTGAACCGCGCCCTGGTGCTGGGGCTGCGCCCGGAGAAGCTGGTCTACGCCGCCAACGCGCCGGCCAACTGGCCGCGCCTGCGGGGCGCTATCGAGCTGGTGGAGAGCCTCGGGGCGGAGATGCTGGTACACCTGCGCGCCGGGCAGTCGCAGGTGGTGGCGCGGCTGCCGGGTTTGCGGGCATTCACTCCGGGCGACACTCTGGAGCTCGCCTTCGACCCCGCCGCGGTCTACCTGTTTGATTCCGCGAGCCGGCAGCGCATTCGCAGCGATGGCGCCCGCACCGGGGTCGGCGCGTGATGCGTCGGGCGTTGTGGTGGCAGTGTTTTTGCCTGCTTTTGCTGTCGGCGGGCCATGCCAGCGCCAGTGAAAGCCTAAACCTCTGGCACAGCTACCGCGGCGCCGAGCGCAGTGCCCTGGAAGCGCTGATCGACGACTACAACCGCAGCCAGAGCGAGGTTCAGGTCAAGGCACTGGCGGTGCCCTTTGGCGGCTACGCCGACAAGCTCTCCGCCGCATTGCCCCGCGGCCAGGGTCCGGACCTGTTTATCATCGCCCACGACCGGGTGGGCGGCTGGGCCAGCGCCGGGCAGACGGTGGCGCCCATCGACCGCTACGTGAGTGAGCGGTTGCTGCGGCGCTTCCCCGCCAACCTGCTGGATGCCATGACCTTCGCCGGCGACCTCTACGGCCTGCCGCTGAACTTCAAAAGCCCGGCGCTGATCCTCAATAGCGATCTGGTGCAGACCGCGCCTGCCACCACCGATGCGCTGGTGGCTGAAGCCCGTCGCCATACGGCGCGCGCCAGCGGGCGCTTTGGGCTCGCCTATAGCTACACCGAACCCTTCTTCCACGGCGCGCTGATGAACAGCTTCGGCAGCGGCCCCTTCGATCGCGGCGGCAGCCTGAATCTGGACAGTGAGGCCAACGTCCGCTCCCTGGAGATGCTCGTCCGCTGGGTACAGCAGGATCGGATTCTTCCGGACGAGCCCACAAGTACCCTGGTGACCAGCCTGTTCAATCAGGGGCGTGCGGCGATGGTGATCAGCGGCCCATGGATGCTCGGGGAAATTGCCCCGCAGGTGAATTACCGGGTGGCACCGCTGCCCATCAACAGCGAGACGGGCCGCCCCCTGGCACCCTGGGTGGCGGTGGAGGGCCTGTTTCTCTCACCCTGGTCGCAACACCCCAGGGCCGCCGTCGCGGTGATGGACTTTCTGACCCGCCGCGCGTCCGCGGAAAAGATGGCCATCGAGGGCGGACAGCTGCCCGCCAATATCAGCGCCTTCGAGCACCCGCGCATCGCCACCGACGACACCGCCATGGCGTTCCGCCGCCAGCTGGAAACCGCCGTGCCGATTCCCAACCAGCCGGCCATGACCCTGCTGTGGGTACCGCTGGAAAACGTGCTGAAGAAAGTGGTGAAGGGCGCCGCGCAGCCACAGGCGGAAATGCAGTTACTGCAGCGCCGGCTGAGTGCGGACCTGGCGCGGCTGGAGCGCTCCCGCGCGCGCGGCGACAGTCCCGCGCAAATGCCCGGCTGGCTGTGGCTGGTGCCGCTGCTGCTGGCGGTAATCGCACTGTTGCTGTGGCGCCGCTACCGCCAGCGGCTGGCCGCCGGCTGGCGCGCCAACCGCACCGCCTATCTTTATATTCTGCCGGCGATGCTGGGCATGCTGGTGCTGGTGTTCTTCCCGCTGCTCTACGGACTGTTGCTGTCGTTTACCGACACCACGGTCTTCAACGAGCACACGCCGCTGTGGACGCGGCTGGTGGGGTTCGACAATTACGCGGCGATTCTCGGCGACTTTCACCTGTGGCGGGGACAGGGCAGCGAGCGCAGCCTGGATTTCGACAACTTCTACTGGACCCTGTTGATTACCGTAATCTGGACGGTGAGTAACGTCGCTTTGGCGGTGGGCCTGGCGCTGGTGCTCGCACTGGCGCTGGACCGGCCCATTTTCGGCCGCGGCTTCTTTCGCTTGTTGCTGATCCTGCCCTGGGCGATGCCCAGCTATATCACCGCGCTGGTGTGGAAGGGCATGTTCCACCCGCAGTTCGGGGTGATCAACCAGGGGTTGCAGGTGCTGGGCTTTGCGCCGGTGGCCTGGTTCGACTCCATTGGTGCCAGTTTCTTTACCGGCCTGGTGACCAATGTGTGGCTCAGTATCCCGTTTATGATGGTGGTGATCCTCGGCGGTCTGCAGTCGATCCCGCGGGAGCTGTACGAGGTGGCCAAAGTGGAAGGGGCCGGGCGCTGGTTCCAGTTCCGCACCATTACCCTGCCGCTGCTGAAACCGGTGCTGATCCCGGCGGTGATCCTGTCGGTGGTGTGGACCTTCAATATGTTCAACGTCATCTATCTGGTCAGTGACGGTGCGCCCGCCGGGGCCAACGACATTCTCATTACCAAGGCCTTCCGCATCGGCTTCGAGAAATACCAGTACGCCTATGCCGCCGCCTATTCCATGGTGATCCTGGCGCTGCTGTTCTGTTACGCCCTGTGGCAGACGAAGATCAGCCGGACCCTGGGAGGCGCGCGATGAGTGCGGTGGCCGTGTCGGGCGCGACAACGGAGGGCAGGCCATGCACACCACCCTAGGTTGGGCAAAGCGCAGCGTGCCCAGCCGATTCGCCCGCGTACTCCGCGACATCTTCAGCTGGCGCTTCGCCCTGCTGGTGTTTGCCTCGCTGCTGGTGGTCTACCCGCTGCTGTGGGTGGTCAGCCTCGCCTTCTCCGGCCAGCAGGCACTCACGCTGGTACAGCTCCCGGCAGACGCCAGTCTCGCCCAGCATTTAAAAGCCCTGGTCCCACTGCCGGAGCGCTGGACACTGGACAACTTCCGCGCGCTGCTTACCGAGCAGCCTTTCCTGCGCTGGCTCGGCAACAGCCTGGTGGTGGCCCTGGCCACCACCCTGCTCGGCCTGACTCTCAGCTGTAGTGCTGCCTACGCCTTCTCCCGTTTCCGCTTCGCCGGCCGCGAGCGCGGCCTGATGCTGTTCCTGATCTCGCAGATGTTCCCCGCGGTGCTGATGCTGATTCCGCTGTACGTGATCGTGGTGCAGTGGCTGGGGCTGGGGAACTCCTGGCTGGGGCTGATCCTGGTGTACTCCATCACCGCGCTGCCGTTCTGTGTGTGGATGCTGAAGGGCTACTTCGACACGCTGCCCTACGAGATCGAGGAATCGGCCCTGCTGGAAGGGGCCAGCCGCTGGACAATCTTTACCCGCATCATCCTGCCGCTGGCGCGCCCGGCCATCGCGGTGACCGGACTGTTCGCCTTTATGACCGCCTGGAACGAGTTCATCCTCGCCTCCATCTTTATGGACGATGAATCCCTGTACACGGTGCCGGTCGGGCTGCGCTTCTTTGTCAGCGATTACGCCTCCGAATGGGGCTACTTTGCCGCGGGTTCCATTATCGTGTCGCTGCCGGTTATGCTGCTGTTTCTCGCGCTGCAGCGCTTCCTGGTGTCCGGCCTCTCTGCCGGGGCGGTGAAGGGCTAGGCCAGGAGCGCAGCCGCCGCAGTGCACCGAACAATAATCAACCTAAGATCCGTCATCGATGAAAACCAAGTCTCTCCCCAGGCACACACTGGCAAAGCTCGCCCTCACTGCGGTGGTGGGGACTGGCGGCGCTCTTTCCGCGAACGCTGCCACCGAGCCCGATCTGAACGGCGTGCAGCTGTATACCCTGCGCCAGCAGATGGCAGAAAGCGTGGACACCACCCTGAGCAAGGTGGCGGATGCCGGCTATCGCACCGTGGAGTTCGCGGGCTTCTACGGCCACAGCGCCGCCGAGGTGAAACGGCTGCTGGAGCGCAACGGGCTGCGCGCGCCCGCCAGCCATTTTCCCCTCGAGCAGATGGAGGCGGACTTTCCCTCGGTGATCGCCGAGACCAAAGCACTGGGCAGTCAATACGTGGTACTGGCCTGGCTCGACCAGAGCCGCCGCAGTGCCGAGGACTACCGCAAACTGGTACAGAACCTGAACGACTGGGGACGCCAGTGCAGTGAGGCCGGCCTGCGCCTCGCCTACCACAACCACGATTTCGAGTTCGAACAGACCGACGGCTTTGTGCCCTACCAGCTGTTGCTGGACAACACCGATCCCGAGCGGGTTTTCTTCGAGATGGACATCTACTGGATGCACAAGGCCGGGCAGGACCCGCTGGCCTACTTTGAGCGCTACCCCGGCCGCTTCCCTCTCTGGCACCTGAAAGATGCCACCGGCGAGGGCGCCATGGCGGACGTGGGCCACGGCGTAATCGATTTCCCCGCGCTGCTCGAGCACGCGGACAGGGCCGGCCTGGAATACGGTTTTGTCGAGCGCGACGATGCGGACGCACCCTACGACAGCATCCACCGCAGCCGCCGGTCCATTGCCGGCTGGGCTGGAAACTGAACAGGTTCGACCTCGGAGTCATAAGCTGCCTGTCCGGTCATTCTGTCTTCGCGGGCTGGATTTTTACCCCGGCCCGACCCTCTGCACCACCCCGCGCCGCAATTTGTGCTGAATTAGTGCAAAAATCCGTCAGCCCTGTAACATGTTGATTTTAAAGATATTTCCCATTCCCGCTTTGCCGTATTCAAGGTGGGATAGTCCATTTTTCGGTTATTGATAAAGGTGGGACGACTCAATCTGGCGCGCGGCGGGAGTATAGCGTCGCGCCAGATCGGGTTATCCTAGCGTTGTCTCGAGGTACCCGATCCCGGCGAAACCAATAACGAAAATGACGTGACGATGGGGGAGACAACTCCATGAACAGAATGACCGGATTCAAGAAGAACTCCATTGCGGTAGCCATCGCTACCCTCGCGGGCGTGAGCAGTGGCGCCCTGGCTCAGACCGAACAGGATGCAGCACTGGAAGAAGTGGTGGTGCTGGGTATTCGCGGCAGTCTCGAAAAGTCCATGGACGTTAAGCGCGATGCCCAGGGTATCGTGGACGCCATTTCTGCAGAGGACATCGGTAAGTTCCCCGATACCAACCTGGCGGAGTCCATGCAGCGTATCACCGGTGTATCCATTGACCGTGTGAACGGTGAAGGTAGTAAGGTCACCGTGCGTGGCCTGGGTCCCGACTTCAACCTGGTGACCCTGAACGGTCGTCAGGTAGCCCGCACTACCGGTGGTCGTTCCTTCGACTTCCAGAACATTGCGTCCGATATGGTAACCGGTGTTGAGGTTGCCAAGACCAGCGATGCGACCCTGCCCTCGGGTGGTATGGGTGCGACCATCAATCTGCTGACCGCCCGTCCGCTTAATACGCCCGAGCGCACCATGCGTTTTGGTGTGAAGGGCGTGATGGATGAATCCTCCGAGGACGCCAACCTCACCCCGGAGTACAGCGGCTTCTACTCCGACACCTTTGCCGACGGCAAATTCGGTGTGGCCATCTCCGGCTCCGTTCAAGAGCGCGAGAGCGGCAGCCAGCAGGCGCTGGTGCCCGGCGGCTGGATCAGCGTCGAAGGCCAGATGGACAACAACTGGGATGGCGTTAACGACCAGTGGGGCGCAGTACCGGTAGACAACCAGGTCAACCGCCCCGGCGAAGGCGATATCTACTCCGTCGCCCAGAATGCCGCGTTCAAATTCGAAGAGCAGCAGCGCAAGCGCACCAACGGCCAGCTGGTATTGCAGTGGGCGCCTACCGACGAAGTGACCGCAACCCTGGATTACAACGTCTACGAGAACAAGATCGCCAAGCAGTTCAACGATATCTCCGTATATCACGCCTGGCAGGGCGATCAGCGCGGTGTATGGAGCGATGGCCCCATCTCCACGCCCATCATCTACTCCGAGTACTATGGCGCGCCCAGCGACGTTGCCTTGGGTGGCGGTAGCACCGCGGAAGTGCACGAAGGCGATATGCTGGGTGTCAACCTGGAGTGGCAGGTGAGCGAAAAGCTGAACCTGTTTTTCGATGGCCAGCACTCCGAAGCCGAGCGTCGCCCGGACAGCCCTTGGGGTACCAGCAACGTGCTGACCGTTGCCGCCATGGTGCGCGATGCCAGCAGCGTTGACTTCACCGGTGACATTCCGGCGATCTACGTCGACTCCGAGAACGGCTTGAACGCGTCCGACATCATTGTGACCGGCTCGGTATTCACCAACTCCAAGGACTACTCTGAAGTGGACCAGTTCCGCTTCGGCGGTAACTTCGAGTTGAACGAATCCAGCGATATCGACTTTGGCATTTCTCGTCAGGAAGTCAGCAACCGCTCCCAGTCTGTCTTTGTGCAGCGTAATAACTGGGGTGGTGCCGGCCCGGCATCCGATCTGCCGGATGAGCTGTTCACCGCTGAGAGCATTTCTGACAAGTTCGACGAATCCTGGGGTGATTTCTCAGAAGTCGGGGGCCTGGACCCGCTGGACATCTATTACGCGTGGGACTTCGACGCTGTGCGCGGTATCGCTGAGGATCTGTACGCAAACAATGCGACAGACGCGGGCACTGCCAACCGCGTGGGTGATTGTGGAACCGCCTTCTGTGCGTCTACCGATTACGCTTCCGACACCGACCGTGCTACCACCGAGACTTCTACCGCGGCTTATGCTCAGTACAACTTCAACTCCCAGTTCGGCAGCATGCCGTACGAGGTGAATGCGGGCCTGCGCTACGAGCAGACCGATGTGGATTCCGTCTCCGTGGTCCCAGAGTACAGCCGTGCAGAGTGGAACTCCAACAACGAGCAGGCCATCCTCGGCACCGGAGAGCAGGTTTACCTGAGCGAGGAAGGTAACTACGACTACTGGCTGCCCAGCATTGCGTTCAAAATGGATGTGACCGAAGACGTGGTAGCCCGCGCTGCTGTCAGCAAGGCGATTACCCGTCCGGATTACAATTCCATCAAGGGTGGTACTACCATCGGCTCTGCCGCCAACGGCGGTATCGGCGGCGGTTCTACCGGTAACCCGAGCTTGCTGCCGTACGAATCCATCAACTACGATCTCTCGGTTGAGTGGTATTACGGTGAGACCAGCTATGCGTCCATGGGCCTGTTCCGCAAGGATGTGTCCAACTTCATCAGCTCGGTCAAATCCGATACCACGCTGTTCAACATCCCCAACCCGGCAGACGGTGCGCTGGTGGATGAGGCGCGGGCCAACGGTGCCAACGATGCGGCGTCCATTCGTCAGTACATCGCGGAGAACTACGCCGACAGCGAGTTCGTGGAAGTGACCTATCTGGAAGATGGTGTGACCATCGACAAGATCTTTATCACAGGTAACCCGGAAACCGACCGCGATATGATTTTTCGCGTAGACACTCCGGCGAACAGTGATGTGGAAAACACCATCAACGGTGTGGAGCTCGCGGTGCAGCACCTGTTCGGAGAAACCGGATTCGGTATGCAGGCGAACTACACCATCGTAGACTCCGAACTGGAATACGACCCGTTCATTCTGGTGGATCAGGAAGCCATGGTCGGCCTTAGCGACTCGGCTAACCTCGTAGGCTTCTATGACAAGAACGGCTTCCAGGCCCGAGTTGCTTATAACTGGCGTGATGAGTTCCTGAGCTCCCGCGGCCAGAGCACCGGTGCTAACCCGCAGTATGTTGAAGCTTACAGCCAGATCGACCTGAACGTGAGCTACGAACTGCCGCAGCTGGAAGGCCTGCAGGTGTTCCTGGAAGGCATTAACGTTACCGATGAAGCGCAACGAGTTCACGGCCGTGACAAGCGTCAGCTGCTTGGTTACTACCAGGGTGGAGCTCGCTGGCAGCTGGGTGCCCGTTACGCCTTCTAAGCCATTTCACAGGATGGTCTATTAGGCAACGGAAAGCCGCTGGTCCCTCGGGCCAGCGGCTTTTTTCATAGAATAAAATCAAAAAATAACGATTGAGAGTGAGAGAAGTAAGATGACGAATGCGGTACTGCTGAATAACGTCGAGCATCGCGACCTGCGGGTAATCACCGAGAGGTCTTCAAGTCTTGGTAACGATGCCTGGTATGCACTGACCTTTCCCCTGGAGTTTCGTGCCCTGCAAGGGCAGTATCCGATTTTTTTCCAGAAAGATGCCAACAGTGGCACTTTTTTTCCACTGGTGTTGCTCGGCCTCGAGCCCGGTGAAAACCTGTATCTTCGCGACGGCAAATGGGCCGCAACGCATATCCCGCTTACCATTCGTCGCGAGCCCTTCCTGATCGGGCGGCAGAATTTTGTCGAAGACGGCGTGCAGAAAACCCGCCGCGTCATCCATATCGATCTGGATAGCCCGCGTGTGAATCGCGAACAGGGCGAGCCGCTCTTCCTGGAATACGGTGGTAATTCTCCTTTCCTCGACAGCATTTCCGACCTGCTGGAAGCCATTCATCACGGCATCGAGCAAAGTGAAAAATTTGTACGCGCGCTGCAGATTCACGGCTTGCTGGAATCCATCACCCTCGATGTCACGCTGGATAACGGCGAGAGCAATCAGCTCAAGGGCTTTTACACCATTGATGAAGAGCGCCTGCGCGCGCTGAATGCGGAAGACCTGAACGAATTGCACCGGGCCGGCTTCCTGGAAGCGATCTACATGGTCATGGCGTCGCAGGCGCAGATGCGCCGCCTGATTGACGAGAAAAGCCGCCGCGCAGCTGCGGTCTGAAACTCCGCGCGGGAGGTGACAGAACATGGGCAAGCCCTATATTGAAACGATCGAGCTGGCCAGCGCGGAAGAGATCCGCGGCGTCACGCCGGAAACGGTGCTCGATGCGGTCGCTGGGGTGACGCAACCGCTGATCCTGCGGAATTACTGCGCGCACTTTCCCGCTGTGCAAGCGGGAAAAACATCGCCGCGGGCAATGGCCGATTACCTGCTTGACTACTACGGTGGCAACCCGGTGATCGGTTGCCACGGCGCGCCGGAAGCCGGTGGGCGCATCTTCTATAACGAGGATATGAGCGGTTTCAATTTTGACAGCCGTCGCCTGCCACTGGGTGCCCTGCTCGACGAGATTCTCGCCTGCGAGGATTCAGCACAGGCGCCAATGCTGTATATGCCATCCAGTGAAGTATCCTACTGGTTCCCCGAGTTTGCCGCGGCCAACGATGCCGGTGTTTCCAGTGTTTCGCCCATCGGTTCCCTGTGGCTGGGCAACAAGGTGCGGGTTGCTGCACATTACGACTTCCCCAATAACCTGGCCTGCAACATTGCCGGCCGCCGCCGCTTCACGTTGCTGCCGCCGGAACAGGTTGCCAACCTGTATCCGGGCCCGCTGGAGTTTGCCCCCGGCGGACAGGAAGTGAGTCTGGTGGATTTTTACCAGCCGGATTTTGCGCGTTTTCCCCGTTTCCGCAACGCCCTGGAGCACGCACAGGTGGCCGAGTTGCAACCCGGTGATGCCCTGTATATCCCCGGCATGTGGTGGCACCACGTGGAAAGCCTGGATACGTTGAATGTATTGTTTACCCACTGGTGGCGGGATTCCGCGGCCTACATGGGGCGGCCAACCAATGCGCTGTTGCATGCCGTGCTCGGGTTGCGCAACCTGCCTGCGCACCAGCGCAAAGCCTGGAAGGCCCTGTTCGATTACTACATTTTTGATGCCGAAACGGGCGCGCCAGAGCATATCCCGGCCAATGTACGTGGGGTTCTGGAGCAGCCGCTCTCACTGGAGACGGCGATGCAGTTGCGGGCCAAGTTGCAAAATGACCTGAAGCGTTGAGCTAAAAAAATACACCGAGAGAGATTGAAGTGAGCGCCGATAAACGAATTCGCAAAGTCGTCATTGCCGGGGGTGGCACCGCCGGTTGGATGACAGCCGCAGCGCTGTCCAAGCTGCTGGGCAAGAACCTGGATATCACATTGGTGGAGTCCGAGGCCATTGGCACCGTGGGTGTCGGCGAGGCCACCATTCCCACCCTGCACCTGTTTCACCAGCTATTAGGCATCGACGAGCGCGAATTGATGGCGGCTACCAACGCCACTTTCAAGCTGGGTATCGCTTTTGAAAACTGGAAGGATGTGGGGGAAGAATATATTCACTCCTTCGGCGCAGCGGGCAAGGACTGCTGGGCGTGTAATTTCAGTCACTTCTGGGTGAAGGGCTTGCAGCAGGGAATTGATTTCCCCATTGGCGATTACACCAAAGAGCACTTGGGCGCACGGCTTGGGCGTTTCGCGGTGTCCCCACGTAGTGAGCGCACGCACGCCTATCATTTTGATGCCGCCCTTTATGCCAAGTTTCTGCGCGGTCTCGCCGAGAAACACGGTGCCACGCGCATCGAGGGCAAAATTGACAAGGTGCAACTGGACCGGGACAGCGGGTATATCCGGGCGCTGCAGTTGGACAGTGGCGAGATGCTGGAAGGCGACCTGTTTATCGATTGCACCGGCTTCCGCGGCCTGCTGATCGACGGGGCACTGCACACCGGTTTTGACGACTGGGGCCACTGGTTGCCCTGTGATCGCGCCGTTGCGGTACAGACCGGCAAGGGCGAAAACCCGGTACCGTACACTCGTTCCATTGCGCGGGAATCCGGTTGGCAGTGGCGTATTCCTTTGCAGACACGTACTGGCAACGGATTGGTCTACTGCAGTCACTACGAGAATGAAGAGCAGGCGAAGCAGCAATTGCTGGACAATGTGGAAGGCGAGCCACTCAACGAACCACGAGTGATTCCATTCCGCACCGGCACCCGTCGCCAGCACTGGAATAAAAACTGCGTCGCCATCGGCCTGTCTTCCGGATTTATCGAGCCACTGGAGTCCACAAGTATTCACTTGATCCAGCGTAGTATTGTGCGCCTGATGACCTTCTTTCCCGCACAGGGGCTCGTGCAGGCCGATGTGGACGAGTTCAACCGCTTGATTCGCGAAGAAACGGAAAATGTGCGTGACTTTGTTGTGCTGCACTACAAACTCACTGATCGTCAGGATACGGAATTCTGGCGTTACTGCCGCGGTATGGAAATTCCGGATTCACTCGCGCACCGTATGGAAATGTTCGAACAGGGCGGGCGTGTATACCAGAATGGTACCGAATTATTTGGCGAGAGCTCCTGGTTACAGGTTTTACTGGGGCAGGGCCTGATGCCGAAGTCGTATCATCCCATTGTCGACATGATGAGCGACGACGAACTGGCGCGTTTTCTCTCCGGCATTCGCAGCCAGGTTCGCGCAACGGTGGACAGCTGGCCTCACCATATGGATTTTATCGGGCACTACTGCAAAACAAAAACCGACCAAATGTGATTGAGTTGGTGTTCTGCCGGTGTTCTAAGGCGCCTGTATCGCACCATATTTGCGAATACCGCAAAGTGGGACGACGCAGGCGCACCAAAATAACTACCTTCAACCTCGCGATGAACTGAGAGGAGAGCAAGTGCTCGACTCCGATAACCAAAAATAATGAAGAAGCGAGGTTCGATATGCGTATACGCCACACAGGGCGGAACGGCGTTCTTGCGCCCGTGTTTTCCCTGATCACCAGTTCGGCATTGTTGATGTTCGGTGCCGCAACCTTTTCTCCAGCCAGCCAGGCTCAGCAGAACAATCTTGCGACCGGTGCCTCGGTCACTGCGAGCACGGCAGATCTTGCCGCGAGCAATGCCGTCGATGGCGACAATGGCACCCGCTGGGCTTCCGCTGCACAGGCGGACCCCTCCTGGTTGAGCGTGGATCTCGGCCAGCCCTATAACCTGAATCAGGTGGAAATTTTCTGGGAGGCGGCCAATGCGGAGACCTATGAGATCCGCGGCTCCAATGACGGCAACCAGTGGACCACCCTGTCTACCCAGACCGGCGGCCAGTTCGGCCACCGCACCGACACGGTGCCGGTGAGCGGTGCCTATCGCCATGTGCGGATACACGGTATCAGCCGCAGTGCCGGCAATTACTGGGGCTACTCCATCTGGGAGCTGGGCATTTATGGCTCGCCGGTAAATTGTGACAACGGTTGCGTGGTGGAGCTAGACGCGAGTACCGCTCAGGCCCGCGTCACCGGGGGCGATATTGTCGATGCGCACTACACGGTCAACGGTGGCGGCCAGCAGAATGTGCGCATGCAGCAGAACGGTAACTTGTGGACCCACAATATCCCCAACCTTTCTGCGGGTGATGTGATTACCATTTACTACACCAAGATCACCGGCGGCGTGGGTGAAAATCTGGCGGCCAGCCAGTTTACTTTTTCCGGACAGGGCGGGAGTTCTTCGTCTTCCTCCTCATCGTCCTCTTCCTCATCTTCAGGCGGCAGTTCGGGCGGTTCATCTGGCGGTTCTTCCTCCAGCAGCTCCTCCTCCAGTGGCGGATCGCCCGGCGGTTCCTCGTCCGGCAGTTCATCGGGTGCGAACCTGGGTAACATCGTGCCCCTGTATAACAGTGGCACCACCAAGGAACCGGCGATCCAGTTTGAAACTGGTACCGCACTGGTGACCCGCTTTGCCGATCGCGCCCGCGACCGCCATGCCAAGGAAGACCAATTCCAGGCGTACGATCATTACCTGAGCTTTTACTGGGAGGATCGCACCGCATCGATTGAGATCATCGATGAAGTGGCCAAGGGCGGAAGTACTGTGCGGATGAATGTGCAGACCCAGTTCAGACTGAGTGATACCGAGGCGGAAAACCGCTGGTTCTATCGCGGCGTCGGTACCGTGGCGGAGTACTGCGACAACGGCGTGATGACGGTGGTGGACCAGTACAACTATTACAAGGAGCGCAGCTTCAACTGCCGGGAAAATCGCCCGATTCAGGTGGGCGACCTGCTGGAATTCGAGATCAGCCAGTTCCTCGATGCCAGTGTGCCCAATGGTCGCGCCAATTATTACGGCACCACCTTCCTGTATATCGTCGGCGAAGGACTGGTGCCCTGGGATGTGGGCGGTATCACACCATTTGGCGGGATCAAGGATTCGTTCAAGATTCCGGAAAGTGCCTGGCTCGGTGGAGATACCACCATCCATGCGCTGACCTCCGGTGAGACCGACAATCACTTTATGCAGATGGCGACCAATCTGGGTTACGGCAATGCACAACCCTTTATGCGCGGCCGTCGCGTGCTGCACACATCCGCTGTCGATGGCGTGCACGATGAAAAGCCCCTGGAAAATCCACCGCTGCAGGAGATGATCGGTCTTGCCGGCCCGCACTATATCAACGAGAGCTGTGCCAGCTGCCACGAGCGCAACGGTCGTGCGGCACCGGCGGCGGTGGGTGAGCCGCTGGACAAGTGGACGTTCAAGGTGGCGGATGCCAATGGCAACCCCGATCCCTATCTCGGCAGCGCACTGCAGCCGAAGGCGCGCGATGGCGCCGCCAGTGAGGGATCGGTTTCCATTGCCTACTGGAGCGAACAGAACGGATTGCGCTCACCCAATTACGCCTTTACCGGTGTTACGCCCGCGCGTTTTTCTGCACGCATAGCGCCGAATCTGGTCGGCATGGGATTACTCGAGGCCATTGCCGAAAGTGACATCATCGCGCAGGCAGATCCTTCTGACAGCAATGGCGATGGTATTTCCGGGCGGGTCAATCGTGTACTGGATCCGGAGACCGGCGAAACCCGTCTCGGCCGCTTTGGCTGGAAGGCCGGTGCCGCCAGTATCCGCCACCAGCTGGCGCGCGCATTCAATACGGATATGGGCGTAATGACCTCGGTATTCCCGCAGCCGGATTGCGGTAGCAGTCAGTCGGACTGCGGCAGTGGCGGCACCGAGCTGGCAGATACACACTTGCAGGAGCTGACCAAATATATCGCCCTGCTGGGGGTGCGCCCGCAGCGGGATTACAACAATCCTTCGGTGCAGAATGGCCAGCAGCTGTTCACCTCCATCGGTTGTGCCGACTGTCACACGCCGGTGCAGCAGACCAGCAGCCAGCATCCCTTTGCCGAGCTGCGCAACCAGACCATCCGCCCCTACACGGATATGCTGCTGCACGATATGGGCCCCGGTCTCGCCGACAACCTCAGTGAAGGCGAAGCCAGCGGTGCGGAGTGGCGCACACCACCGCTTTGGGGACTTGGGTTGTCTGCTTGTGTGACCGGCGGGGTGGCAAACCCCATTGGTGGGCAGGGCAACGAAGTGTGCACACCAGAACACAGCTACCTGCACGACGGTCGCGCGCGCACCATCGAAGAGGCCATCCGCTGGCACGGTGGCGAGGGGCAGTCGTCAAACAACAGCTATCAGGCACTGTCCGCTTCGCAGAAGCAGGATGTATTGAACTTCCTGAATTCACTGTAAGCGACTTACTTCCAGCGCAGCCTCAGGGCGCGGCTATTTCAGCGCGCCCTTTTTTATTGCCCGTTTTCTTTTCTTTTTTGCGCAACCTTCTGCCTGATCGAGACCCACATTGAACGTTTTAGCAATGTGGGGCGACGGCAAATTCCCCGATGCATTAGAAATGACGGCGCACTTGAAGTGCATGCGAAAAACAATAACCACATAACAAGGAGACAGCGATGTCCAGATTCCTGTTCCGGACCACATCCCTTGCCCTGGCCATGGCGGCCACCGCCTGCGGCGGGGGCGGTTCCAATAGCAATGATGACAATGAAGAGCCGGTGGATCCGCCGGTAGTGGATACACGTCCCGAGCAGTGCCTCGAGGATCCGATGAACTCCGGCTACTGCCTGGTGTGGCAGGACGAATTTGCCGGTGAAGCCATCGACGGTGAAAAATGGTCCCACGAAGTGAACTGTACCGGTGGCGGCAACAACGAAGCGCAGTGCTACACCGACGCGCCGGAAAATTCCTGGGTCGCCGATGACATGCTGCACATCAAGGCGATCCGCGAGGACGCAACCGGTCCCAATCGCGTGGACGACGATCCCGAGTACGACCCCGAAGATACTTCCGGCAGTGGCAGCTACACCTCCGCGCGCCTGCGCACTAAAGGTATGGGAGACTGGAAGTACGGTCGCTTTGAGATGCGTGCGAAGCTGCCCTTCGGGCAGGGTTCCTGGCCCGCCTTCTGGATGCTACCCACTGACTGGGCTTACGGCGGCTGGCCGCTGTCCGGGGAAATCGACATTCTGGAAGCGGTCAACCTGAAGGTCGGCGGTGAAGACCATGTCCACGGCACGCTGCACTACGGCGGCACCTGGCCGGGCAATGTGTATACCGGCGAGGCGTACCAGATTCCCGGGGACCTTAACCCTGCGGACGATTTCCACACTTACGCGGTGGAATGGGAAGAGGGGGAAATCCGCTGGTATGTGGATGGAGACCACTACGCCACCCAGAAAGCCGACGGCTGGTACACCACCGCTGCGCTGGATAACCCCAATGCACCGTTCGACCAGGCCTTCCACCTGATCCTCAACCTGGCGGTGGGCGGTGACTGGCCATCCAATGTGAACGACACCGGTATCGATGAGAGCGCCTTCCCGCAGGAGTACGTGATTGACTACGTGCGGGTTTACCAGTGCACGGAAGATTTTGACACCGGCAAGGGCTGTGCCAGCACCGATAGTGACTTTGTGCTCAATCCGGGCACCCCGCCGCCGCAGGCGCCGGATAGCGAAGGCGATGAGCTGGTGGTGTTCGATGGCGAAGTAAAGGCGCCCTACCAGTGGTATACCTGGACCGCTTACGGCGATGTGGGATTTGAGGTGGTGGATGCCGGCGGTGATTACGGCGATGTGGCCCAGATCACCTGGAATACCGACCAGGGCATTGGTTTTTTCCAGTCCGACGCCACCTACGACCTGAGTGACTACACCTTCATCGAGTTTGACCTGCAGGTACTCGCCGAGCCCGCCGATGCGGGATCTGCCTCCCTGACCTTTCGCGCCGATTGCGTGCACCCCTGCTCATCCGGCGACTATCCCCTGGAAATGCCCGCGGTAGATCAGTGGACCCACTTTCAGATCCCGCTGCTGGAGCTGGAAGAGGGCGGACTCAACACCGCGAGTGTGAATACCCCGTTTGTGATCTCCCCCGGCTGGGACAACCAGATGGGTGCCGTGCTGCAAGTGGATAATGTGAAACTCACCCGCTGACCGGGTCCCACCCGCGAGAAACGGCGTCCCATTTTCAGGTCTGGCACCAGGTGGCAAGGTGGTCTGCACCATTTTGCGACCGGGTGGGGAAGTGGGACGACCCTTTTCGGGGCGGCGCGTACAAAGGATGCTGGTAAAGCCGGGCAAGGCATGGCCATGCGCTCACGAGCGCGACCGTCCGGCAACAACAAGTCAGAACAATAAACGGGAGTTTTACGGTGATGAAGAAGCGAATTCTGCTGGGGGTCATCTCCGGTCTGATAGCCGGCGGCGGGCTCGCCGGCTGCGGTGAACAGAAACTGGCCGCTGCGCCGACTGCGGATGAGGCCAGTGCCACCGGCGTCAGTGACGCCTGGCCGCAACTGAGCAGCCCCATCGCCAAAGATCCGGCCATCGAAGCGCGCATCGATGCGCTGCTCGAAAAGATGACCGTGGAAGAAAAAGTCGGTCAGATGATCCAGGTGGAAATCCGTACCGCCACTCCCGAAGACGTGAAGCAGTACAACATCGGCTCCATCCTGAATGGCGGCGGTGCCTTCCCATACGACAACAAGCACGCCACCGTGGACGACTGGGTGGCGCTGGCCGACGAGTACTACAAGGCCTCCGTGGACACCAGTGACGGTGGAGTCGGCATCCCCATGATCTGGGGCACCGACGCGGTGCACGGCCACAACAATGTGATCGGCGCGACCCTGTTCCCCCACAATATCGCCCTCGGTGCCACTCACAATCCCGAGCTGATGCGCCAGATCGGTGCCGCCACCGCCGCCGAAGTGCGCGCAACCGGTATCGACTGGATCTTCGCGCCGACCCTGGCGGTGGTGCGCGATGACCGCTGGGGCCGCACCTACGAATCCTATTCCGAAGACCCGCAGGTTGTGCACAACTACGCCGGCAAGCTGGTGGAAGGCCTGCAGGGCAGCGCCGACAGTGAAGAGCTGCTGCATGGCAAACACGTGATCGGCACCGCCAAGCACTGGCTTGCCGACGGCGGTACCGAGAACGGCATCGACCGCGGCGACGCGGTGATGAGTGAAGAAGAACTGGTCAAAATCCATGCCCAGGGTTACTTCTCGGCGATCGAAGCCGGCATACAGTCGGTGATGGCCTCCTTCAGCAGCTGGAACGGCGAGAAGATGCACGGCCACAAATACCTGATGACCGA
>Ga0207814_100391_pt1 | contig 27143 bp, 24 predicted proteins | sample TtaePargueraPR_7_FD_187755 | JGI IMG/M metagenome (GOLD analysis project Ga0207814, IMG submission 187755) | Aerobic enrichment media microbial communities from Bioluminiscent Bay, La Parguera, Puerto Rico - Tt and P1 (2) (SPAdes) | ecosystem: Environmental > Aquatic > Marine > Unclassified ... | reverse complement strand
GAGAGATCCCGGAATTTGATCCCTCAACTTTATCAAAAAATACTAGGTTTTTAGAGTTTTTCTACAGCCAGAACGCCGCCAGCAGGGGCAGCTTACCTTGTGCGCGCTTTGCGCAAAAATGGGAGCGTAGCGACCTGCGCAAAACGTGCACAAGGTAAGCTGTCCCGCGGAGGGCCGAAGGCCCGGAGCTTTACTGCCTGGCTTTGTTAACTTTGAAACCCGGTTAGCCCTTTGGAATGGGCTCGTAACCGCCCTCTCCTCCGTGCCATATTTCTATATCCTTATGAAAGAGCTCATTTTTTACAAAGCAAATTAGCTCAAGAGTATCTGGCGAACTAAATTTAACCACCCAAGGATCGGAGATTATGACCCGATCTTCATCTTCATATTTTCTCAGTGAGAACTTTGTGTCCCCGCAGATGATGCAATAGTCATCCCCAACATAGGAATAGCCAAGTTCTTCATCTACATCTTCAAAGTGCCTTTTTTCCAGTATTTTTGGCATAGCTCTAAAAAGTTAACGCCCAGCGCAGGCGCAGCCAGCGCGTAGCGCATTTTGTGTTAATGTTTGAGCGCCAGCGAGTAACACAAAAGGTGCGTAGCGTTGGCTGTCGCTCTGCCGCTGCTTGTTAAGCAAGGCCGCAACCACAGGGCTCTCTACAGAGTAACAACCTGACTCAAGAGAGCAATGATGCATAAATTTACGGCCGGTACACATGAAAATATGAATGCTGCAGTGACTTTATTCTTAAATGCAAGCACCAAAAATGCTATTACCGATGCAGCAACCAAAAACGCATGTGCGAACATTAAATCTATAAATAGATACTTCGCGCTTTCAACAAACTCTGAATTCGAAGTTGCATCAAATACTAGCCCCGATAAAGGAGCGATATAGGCTGTAAAGGCAGCCGAAATGACTCCAATTATGAGCAGTAAACCTGACACTGTCTTTTTAAACCGATCTGATAATTTCATTTGCTTAACGCCCAGCGCAGGCGCAGCCAGCGCGGAGCGCTTTTTGTGTTAATGTTTGAGCGCCAGCGAGTAACACAAAAAGTGCGTAGCGTTGGCTGTCGCTCTGCCGCTGCTTGTTAAGTGCTACCCCCATACCTGGATATATTTTTGATAAGCCAAATATAGAAAAATAGACAGTAAGACTAAATTAATGAACAGTGTAAGAATAAACCCGCCTGGATCCTTACTCCACTCAAGCTCTTCTTTCATTATGTAGTTAAACTCAAACTTGCCCGCCATCAAGCCTTTCACTATGTGATAAATCGCATAGATAGCCAGCATCCCGAACAATATTATTAAAAACATATCTCTCTAAGACACTTAACGCCCAGCGCAGGCGCAGCCAGCGCGGAGCACCTTTTGTGTTAATGTTTGAGCGCCAGCGAGTAACACAAAAGGTGCGTAGCGTTGGCTGTCGCTCTGCCGCTGATTGTTAGTTGCCCTTACCATCAAAGTTTGGATTGAAGTAAAGGTAACCCACATAGAATACCCAAAAACCAAACAACGAAGCGGATATACCTATTACTGCTCTACCCAAGACCTCAACCGGAGTACCAACAACTTCACTAAAGAGCATTTTCAACACCGCTACAATCGAGATAAACACAGTGGTCCAGCAAGATAGAATGAATGCTCTTTTAAGTATCGATTTATTCCACATAACTTTCCGAAGCAACTAACGCCGCCAACAACGGCCGGAGCCGCGAAGCGGCGGAGGTCCAGGCCAGCTTGCTGGCCGATGTTGCTTGGCCTTGTTAAAAGGAGCTTACGCAACGCGCCCGAACCGTGTAATTGAACAAGCAGTTTACACCACAATGCCGCCTTGAACATTAAGGCCGCGACGAGACGAACGCTAGCAATTACAGTTTGGGTAGAGACTGAAACGAACGCGCCTACCAACGAACGCAACAATGTTACCCGCGACCGGACGCGCAGTATGTAGCCTGCAAGTGAATACAGAACGATGGCAGTGACTCCTGGCCTTGCGCTGGTGCACCTGTATTGCATGCACGAGTTTTGCAATTGCTTAGCTACCTTTTTCGATCCCCGAGAAGACCGCAACGCCCTATCTCTGACGCTTGCGATTAGTTTAAATTTTGCGACCGCTATTGCCATGATTCTGATGCGATTTAACGCCCAGCGCAGGCGCAGCCAGCGCGGAGCGCCTTTTGTGTTAATGTTTGAGCGCCAGCGAGTAACACAAAAGGTGCGTAGCGTTGGCTGTCGCTCTGCCGCTGTTTGTTAACACTGGTATTCTACGGACTCTCCGTTTAGCACCACTTTCTTCTCTTGGACCAGCTTATTTACCTGGCCTTGTACAGCAATTTCATTGCCTTGTAGTTTCAAATGCGCTGCAATGTGATTTTTCAATGATGATACGGTTTTCGGTCGCTTTTCTTTCGGCGATTTAGTTAGTGAACTCAATAGCTTTTGAGTGGAAGCCGCTACCGTAACATGTTTAATGTGCTTGCAGGTTCTGCCATTTGATTTCAGGTGGGATATCAACGGCGTAAAACCGTTGTCATTAGTAATCACCTCAAATACGACATCTTTAGCTGCTTCTCGATCGTACTTACCCAAATAATATGCCAAGTGGAAATCTAAATTATTTGCTTGAGTGGCTTTTATTTGAACGACAATGAGATTGATTGGGGAATCATACTTTGATGCTCCAAAATCTAGCTTTGGTTGTTTCGCCCCAAGAAATACGATGACTCTCTCATACTGCGAAAGATCGATTTTTTCCATACCACCGACATTTTCATAGTCGATAAATGCCCACTTCATTGTGGAACTCCTTGTTGTGTTAACGCCGCAATCAGACGCGGCTTACTTTGTGTGCTTTTTGCACGAAAATGGGAGCGCAGCGACCGTGCAAAAAGTGCACAAAGTAAGACGTCGGCTGCATTGCTTTGTTATGCATTTTTATGGGAACTGCGCCTGGACAAATGCACCCAACTTAAGAAGTCCTTGATAACCTCTAGATTCAGTTTCGTAATCTGGAGTACTTATCCGAATTTTAAGCCACTGATACCTTGAAGTTTCTAGCTCCCATATAACCCCATCTTCAACTAGAACATCATCTTTGATCTTAAAGTTAAGAGCGTCATCTAATAACTTCTTTAAATTTTCGTAACTATCTTCAGGTAACTCTATATGTGTTTCACTTTTTACGTCACTCCATTTTTGATAACCGCTTGCAAAGACTCTTTTTGCAAGAATTCTTTTTCCCTCATATGACACCAAAGTGTAAACCGAGGAATCGGAAAACGATGGAGAAATGGTTAGTTCAAACTCCTTACTAAAGCCATAATCGGCTTCAAACCTCGGCGAGGAATACGAGGAGACCGAAAGTATCGAAAACATCAGAAAAGCAATTATCTTTTTCATAGCTCTAATGCATAACAGTTTATTCAAAAGACGCGTCTATATATCCAGGCGTCGCCTATCCACAGGCAACTTGTACCAACTCAAGTCTTTAAAAGTATATATTTCAATGAGTTAGCCAATTTCAACACCATCAATCCCTGGCAAAAACGTGAATTATTGAATTTTTTCACATTTAATCTCGTCATTAGATCATATTCCCCACCCCTTTAAAGTCAACGACTTACCACACTTTTTCTATAGATAGGCGATCCGTCTCGTGATCTTGCGCTTGACTTCTGACGATGCCTGCAAATACTGTATATAAAAACAGTGAGAGATGATGTCATGGATGACATTCGCCACCGGATCCCAGAGTCGCACTCGGGACGTTTTATCCAGCGACTTCGATTGCATATGCGTAATGAAGGGCTTGCTTACCGCACTGAACAGACTTACGTACATTGGATCAAGCGCTTTATTCACTTTTACAAACTTCGTCACCCTGAAGAGATGGGAGCCGTCGAGATTGAGCGTTTTTTGAGCGCACTAGCAGTCAATAGAGACTGTTCAATTAACACTCAGCGAGTTGCCTTAAATTCTCTCGTATATCTTTACAAACGTTTTCTGGAGAGGGACACCGAGTTACTCAACTTCAAGCCAGCACAGCGGCCTCGCCGTCTTCCCATCGTGTACAGCCGGTCAGAGATAAAGGCAATTCTTGAACACCTCGATGGGATCTATCGGCTTCAAGTAGACTTGATGTATGGGTCGGGTTTACGCAGCGCGGAATTGCTATCTTTGCGGGTCAAGGATATCGATTTTGGAAGCAACAACATTTATGTGCGTGGCGGCAAGGGCAATAAGGACCGCACGACGATGCTGCCGCAGGGATTAATACCAGCATTACGGCAACAGATTCAGCGTGTCTCACTGCTACATCAGCAAGACTGTCTCGACGGTTATGGAGAGGTATATTTACCCGATGCATTGTCTCGCAAGTATCCTGCTGCGGCGAGAGAACTGGGTTGGCAGTATTTGTTTCCATCCTCTGGTGTCGCAATCGACCCGCGCTCCGGAGTAAAACGAAGGCACCATATGCATCCTTCCACTCTGACTAAACACGTACGCCTAGCTGTACGCAAGGCCGGGGTTCATAAACCCGCGCGTATACATGCTTTCCGACATAGTTTTGCCACTCACCTGCTGGAGTCCGGGTACGATTTGCGCACAATCCAGGAGCTTTTAGGTCATGCAGACATTAACACCACTGAAATCTATACCCATGTGGTGAATCGCGGTGGTAAAGGCGTGCTGAGTCCGTCAGACCGTCTTCGGGAAGAACATTAAGGTTGGGCAGCCACAAAATCATTGTACATAAAAAAACCCCGCCGAAGCGGGGTTTTCTGGTTTGGCTGGGGGCCGGCTTACATCATGCCGCCCATGCCACCCATTCCGCCCATGCCACCCATGTCAGGTGCAGCCGGCTTGTCTTCCGGGATTTCTGCAACCATGGCTTCGGTGGTGATCATCAGGCCGGCGATGGAAGCCGCCGCCTGCAGTGCAGAGCGGGTTACCTTGGCCGGATCCAGGATACCCATTTCCAGCATGTCGCCGTACTCGCCGGTACCGGCGTTGTAGCCGAAGTTGCCTTCGCCCTGCTTCACCTTGTCGACAACAACAGAGGCTTCGTCACCTGCGTTGGTGACGATCTGGCGCAGCGGCATTTCCATAGCACGCAGTGCAGCGGCGATACCGTGGTTCTGGTCTTCGTTGTCGCCCTGAACGGAGATCGCCTGAGTCGCACGGATCAGCGCGGTACCACCGCCAGGAACAACACCCTCTTCCACCGCAGCGCGGGTTGCGTGCAGGGCGTCTTCTACGCGGGCTTTCTTCTCTTTCATTTCGACTTCGGTGGCAGCGCCAACCTTGATCACGGCAACACCGCCAGCCAGCTTGGCTACGCGCTCCTGCAGTTTCTCTTTGTCGTAGTCGGAAGAAGACTCTTCGATCTGGGCGCGGATCTGCTTCACGCGTGCTTCGATGTCAGCAACGTCGCCGGCGCCGTCAACGATGACGGTGTTCTCTTTGGACAGGGTGACGCGCTTGGCGGTACCCAGGTGCTCCAGAGTGGTGGCTTCCAGTTCCAGGCCAACCTCTTCGGAGATCACGGTGCCGCCGGTCAGGATCGCGATGTCCTGCAGCATGGCTTTGCGACGGTCGCCGAAGCCCGGGGCTTTAACCGCAGCTACCTTGACGATACCGCGCATGCTGTTGACTACCAGAGTGGCCAGCGCTTCGCCTTCTACGTCTTCGGCGATGATCAGCAGCGGCTTGGAAGCCTTGGCTACCTGTTCCAGCAGGGGCAGCAGGTCGCGGATGTTGGAGATTTTCTTGTCAACCAGCAGGATGAACGGGCTGTCCAGCTCGGCAGTCATGTTTTCCTGGTTGGTGATGAAGTACGGAGACAGGTAGCCGCGGTCGAACTGCATACCTTCTACAACGTCCAGCTCGTTTTCCAGAGACTGACCTTCCTCAACGGTGATCACGCCCTCTTTACCCACTTTCTCCATCGCTTCCGCGATGATGGTGCCGACGTGCTCGTCGCTGTTGGCGGAGATGGTGCCCACCTGGGCGATAGACTTGCTGTCAGCGCAGGGAGTGGCCAGGCTGGCAATGTGGTCAACTGCCGCAGCAACCGCTTTGTCGATGCCGCGCTTCAGGTCCATCGGGTTGAAGCCCGCGGCTACCGACTTGAGACCTTCGGTTACGATGGCCTGGGCCAGTACGGTAGCGGTGGTGGTGCCGTCGCCAGCGGTGTCAGAAGCCTTGGAGGCAACTTCTTTCACCATCTGTGCGCCCATGTTCTCGAACTTGTCTTTCAGTTCGATTTCTTTGGCTACGGACACACCGTCTTTGGTCACGGTCGGAGCACCGAAGGCTTTGTCCAGAACCACGTTGCGGCCTTTCGGGCCCAGGGTGGTTTTTACGGCGTCAGCCAGGATGTTTACGCCGTTCAGCATTTTCTGGCGAGCGTCGTCACCAAATTTTACGTCTTTTGCTGCCATGATCTTGTTTCCTCAATTCAGCTCGTGGTTGCGTCTTGCCGGGACTTGCCGGCAACAGTACCGGGGCTTCAGCCTTCCAGTACGCCGTAGATGTCGCCTTCGCTCATGATGATCAGCTCTTCGCCGTCCACCTTGAGGGTATTGCTGTCGGCGTAGCGGCCGAACACCACGGTGTCGCCCACTTTTACAGACAGTGCGCGCACATCGCCGCTATCCAGCAACTTGCCTTCGCCAACGGCAACCACTTCGCCCTGATTCGGCTTTTCTTTAGCTGCACCCGGCAGCACGATGCCACCAGCTGTTTTCTCTTCTTCTTCCTTACGGCGTACAACGACGCGATCGTGTAAAGGACGAATTTTCATGGATTGGCTCTCCAATGAGTCATTTAGGGTTGCAATGTCAAGTGGCTCGAGCCCGCCTGGCGAGCCCTCCGCCAGTCCCGCCCGGCGTGGCCGGGTCAGGAAAAACTTGGGGTGCAGCCTATCTGGGGGAGGCCCGGGGGAATTTCAACAGCGGCGGGGAAAAAAACTGGAGGAAATTTGGTGAAATAGTGAGAGGCAAGGAGTCCCGGCGGATGATCGATCAAAAATCAATCACCCCGGTCCGGTTTGCTCTTATCTTCGGTTGCCCGCCCCTCTCTCTCAAAGTCCCCTTCAATCACATCATGGGAACCGCTGGAAGAGCGCGTATTGTCCCGGCCACCCTGACCAGGCTGGCGATACTGGTCATAGGTAAAGCTCGTTCCCCGAACCACCACCACATGACGTAGTAGTCGACCGATAACCAACTGCCGCACCCCCGGGATCAGGCAGGCAAAACCGATGGCATCGGTGATGAATCCCGGGGTGAGCAGCAGTGCGCCGCCGACCGCGAGGAAAATGCCCTCGGCCATTTCCTTTGCGGGCATCTCCCCTGCCTGCATCTTTTGCTGCGCCCGCATAACGGTGGAAATCCCCTGGCGTTTCAGCAGCGCCAGGCCGATGATCGCGGTGAGTAGTACCAGTCCGATGGTCGGCAAAGCGCCGATTTGTTGACCGACACTGATCAGGACCCACATCTCGAGGATGGGCATCAGGATGAACAGAAGCAGTAGTGGGCGCATAGAGCAGCTCCGGTGAGCCCGGCGGCGGCCGGGCGTGAGTCGTATGGGGCCGCAACGTGATCAGCCCATCGGGGGGCTGTAATGCCACCCGCAGACACCCTACATGCGGGCGCCGCCGTCGATTTCCACCACGCGGCCGGTGAGATAATCGTTTTCGATGATAAATGACACGGTGCTGGCGATCTCGTCAGGCTCGCCAATTCGGCGCAGCGGTACCTGTTTGACCAGGCCTTCCAGAATCTCGGGCCGCATCTGCGCCACCATATCGGTGCCGATAAAGCCCGGGGCGATCGCGGCCACGCGCACACCGTAGCGCGCCAGTTCCCGCGCCCAGGTTACCGTCATGGTGGCAACGCCAGCTTTCGATGCGGAATAGTTGGTCTGCCCCATATTGCCCGCGCGGGACACACTGGAGATATTGACGATCACACCGCCATCGCCCTTTTCCGCCATGATCCCGGCTGCGGCGCGGGTACACAGGAAAACACCGGTGAGATTGACATCGATGACCGACTGCCACTGGGCCAGGGACATGCGTTCGCTCACCTTGCCGTCTTTGACCTTGAGCAGCATGCCGTCGCGCATGATCCCGGCATTGTTGACCAGTACATTCAGCGCGCCAAAGTCTTCGACAATCCGCGCGAAGCCATTGTCTACGGCTTCCTCGTCGGCAACGTCAATCACATAGCTACGGGCTTCTGCGCCCTTGTCACTACAGGCGGCGATACTTTCGTCGAGCCGCTCCTGATTGACGTCGATCAGTGCCAGACGCGCACCGCGCCCGGCAAGGTATTCCGCCATGGCCCGGCCCAGGCCCTGGCCAGCTCCGGTGATCGCGATAACGCTATTTGCAACCTGCATGGGAACCTCGAATCAGTCTGCCTATGTTCGCCGGCAACCATTTACCCGCGAATGAAAAAACTTACCAGGAGTAGCCGACACCGATGGTCATTTTGGTGTCTTCTTTCTCGCTGTCCAGTGAGGGCGTGTTGTCGTACTGCCACGCGTATTTGACTTCCATCAGCACACCTTTGACCAGCGGTGTGCGCACGCCGATTTCCGCGTTGCTCTGGTAGTCCTCGCTGCGGTCCAGTGACTGCAGTAATTCCTGGTTGTAATAGATCTCCGGCCCCAGGTCGAACTTGTAGCGGAAGTCCCACGCGGTACGGCCCGCCGCGTAGCGCTTGCTGGGATCTTCACTCAGGCTGGGGTCGATATAGTCTTCCTTCAGGCTGCTCACACCGCCCTGGATCGAGAACGCCGATTTGTCCGTATCGAAAAACAGGTAACCGAGACCGAGACCCACGGTGGAGCTCAGGTCCAGGTTACGCGCCTCCTCGTGCAGCAGCGAGCTGTTACCCGCAGCGAACCACTTCTCGGCAAAGATCCAGCGCAGGTCGTAACTGAGGCGGTACTTTTCCAGGTCGTCGACTTCGGTGCTGTTCTGGTTCTGGTACTGGGTGCCGATCAGGTGGTGGAAGTCGCCGTTGCGCACATCAAAATTGGCATTGATGTCCCAGTCCTCCCGCTCGCGGTTGCCCTCTTCGAAGACACCGGAGGCGGCAACATTGCCGCGGAAAATGATCGGATTGCCGACAAAATTGATATAGGGTTCCGCGCGATCAATCGCGGGAAAATCCATCACCCAACCGGAGCCTTCATCACAGTACAGCTCCCACTGCTGGCGACGGTGACCGGCCAGAGCACAGGGTTCATCCCGCCCGGCAATTTTCAGGTCCTTGTCGGTCTCCAGCGAGAGGATTTTTTCTTTGGCTACGGTAATATCCCCGAAGGTTTCCGACTTCCACACCACGTTATCACGCTCGACCACGACCAGTTCCCCGTGAATACGGTCACCGTTGGTCAGACTCAGTACGCCAGCATTGGCGAATGACGCGCACACGGTAGCCGCGAGTACAAAGAGGCCGGCGACAAACCTGGGTAAAGCGCGCGCACTGGGGAACGTCTGGAGGGGAGAAATACTGGGTACAGCAGAAAGCACGAAACAACCTTTCGATAGCTTGGAGTTATTAGAGAAAATTGACTAATAAATCAGATGGCAGAACCAGCGCCGATTCACGATCGAGTCACTCGCGATATGGAAATACTGGCAGCCATGATGCCACAAGTCGTATCTGCCTTGCACTTTCACAGGTCCCTCGCGGGCGCGTGGTGACCTATGGTGGACTGGCAGAGCTCGCTGGGCTGCCGCGGGCAGCGCGGCTGGTGGGCCAGACACTGAGGAAACTACCCGAAGACACTCGCCTCCCCTGGCATCGGGTCGTCAATGCCCAAGGGAGGATTTCCATTCCGGAACCGGGGTCCCAGAGGCAGAAGAGCAGACTGGAGGCCGAGGGAATAACGCTGATACGCGGCAAAGTCGACCTTGAACAGTTTCGCTGGCAGCCGTGAAGCCTTATTTCCAACTAGTCGTCTAACTGGTCGTCGGATCAGCTTCTGCAGCCTTGCGGCTGTCTCGCCACCAGACATAAATCGCCAGCAAGATCGCTGGTATCCCGAGGATCGCGGCATACGTGAAAAACAGGGAGTACCCTTGGGTGTCCACCACGATCCCGGAGAAACCGCTGATAAATTTGCCCGGCAAGGTCATCAGCGAGCTGAACAGCGCATACTGGGTCGCCGTGTACTCCTGATTCACCAGGCTCGACAGATAGGCGATGAACACCGTGTTGGAAATACCCGCGCTGACATTATCCGCACTGATCAGAATCGCCAGCCAATTCTTGTCTGGCCCGATCTGGGCCATGTGGGCGAATAGAAGATTGGTCGCAGCTACCATCACTGCACCCAGGATCAACGGGCGCATAATGCCGTAGTGCACCACAAGCAACCCGCCCAGGTAAGCCCCGAGAATTGAAAAGAAGAAACCAAAGACCTTCACGATCTGGAAAATGTCTGTTTTCGAAAAGCCCAGGTCCAGGTAAAACGGGTTGGCCATTACCCCCATGGCAAGGTCACTGATGCGATAAATACCAATCAGCAACAACAGGATCAGGGCAAAACGACCGTTGCGCTTGAAGAAGTCGATGAACGGACAGACGACCGCTTTTACAAACCACTCTTTCAGGCCACTCTGCTCACCGGAACCCCAGATTCGCTCTATCCAGGCGCGCTCAAACGGCTTGGCCAATTCGGCCGCCTGGGTGTGATCCGGTTCCGCAACCAGTAGAGTGGTAATAATACCCACCCCCATCAACATCGCCATACTGAGGTATGAGGTCGACCAGTCGGCAATATCGGCAATGTACAATGCACCACCACCCGCTACCAGTAATGCCACCCGGTAGCCAAACACATAATTGGCGGCCATGGCGCCCTGCAGCTCTTCTCTGGCGGATTCAATACGAAACGCATCGACCACAACATCCTGAGACGCGGCACAAAATGCGACAGCCACTGCGATCAGAGCAACTTTCGTCAGGGCAAGCTGTGGATTCAGATTGGAGAGAAGAAACAGGCAAAGGGCTATACCCAGTTGCGACAAGAGCAACCAACTGCGGCGTTTTCCCAGCTTGCCGGTAAAGAAAGGAATACGCAGGTGGTCGATCACCGGCGCCCAGGCAAACTTGACTGAATACGTGAGGCCGACCAGGCCAAAGAAACCGATTGTGGTTCGGCTCACACCATAATCTGTGAGCCACGCGGCCAATGTCGAAAATACCAACAGAAATGGCAACCCGGCAGAAAAACCCAGAAAAAACATCGCCAGCACTTTTGGCCGGGTGTAAACCTTGAGCGCTTCCCCCCAGGTCACCTTTTGCTTTTGTTGTTGCTCTTGCATGGGCAGGCTTTGCTTCCTTTTATCTGCTTGCCTGGCGGACACCTCCAGGAGAGTCCGGGATCAGCGGCCGAATTTCACTTCCAGCTGCGCTTGGGCCAGTTTATTGGCATTGATCTGATACGCCACCATCGCCGCCGGCGTATTCTCATCCAGCTGCAGCTGCTCCACGCCGAGCGCGTACACCCGGAACTGGTAGCGGTGGTCCCCATGCCCCTCGGGCGGACAGGCACCACCGTAACCGGGGCTGCCGAAATCCGTGCGACTCTGAATCGCCTCGGGGATCAGACCAGACTTCGGGTCACCGGCACCCTCGGGAAGCGAGGTCACACTCGCGGGAATATTGAACACCACCCAGTGCCACCAGCCACTGCCGGTGGGCGCATCGGGATCATGCATCACCACCGCAAAACTGCGAGTGCCTTCGGGCGCTCCCTGCCAGTGCAGCTCGGGAGAAATGTTTTCGCCACTGCAGCCAAAACCGTAATACACCTGGGCCTTTGGCATGCGCCCTCCCGCTTTCAGGGTGGTCGACGCCAGCTCGAAAGCGTTGGCCCCCTCGCTGGCCCCCGTCGCTGCCGGCCCCATCGCCATAGTGAAAAATGCGATAAGGAGCGCCGTAAATCGCGACAGCCGCAGTGTTGCCAACAGTGTAGCAGCCCGCCGGATGCCGCTGCCCACCACGTCAGATATCCCGCTTCGCTTGCTTTCCCTTTGCATGAAATCCCTCATTCCCTCGTTGCTACACAATCACTTCGGTGGCGCTTCACACCGGTCAGTGGTCACCGCCTTGTACAAGCCGGGCGGTAGCCGCAATATCCATGTTGCCTCCGGTCAGCACAATCACCGCCCGCTTGTTGCGAAATCGTGCCGGGTGCTCCATCACCGCGGCCAGCCCCACCGCGGCGGACGGCTCGACAAACTGTTTGGTTCGCCCCCACAGCAACGCCAGTGCCTCGCGAATGCCGACTTCGGAAACCGTCACCACATCGCTGACACACGCGCGTATCAGTGCAAAGTTGCGCACCCCCAGAGTGGTGCGCAACCCGTCCGCGATGGTGTCGGGTACCTGCTCGGTCACCCGGGTGCCCGTGCGGAAAGAGCGCTGGGCATCGTCGGCACCAGCGGGCTCAGCACCCAGCACCCTGATATCGGGCGCCAGCGCCGATGCGGCGAGCCCTACGCCAGCGAGGAGCCCCCCGCCACCTACCGGCGCAACAATCAGGTCCGGCACAAAGCCCAGTTCGCGACACTGGGCGACCACTTCCTGGGCCACCGTGCCCTGCCCGGCAATAATCCGCGCGTCGTCAAACGGGGGGACCACATGGGCACCGCAGGACTGGACCAGCTCAGCCAGCGCAGCCTCACGCGCCGCCAGCGTCGGCTCACAGAATACGATTTCGGCACCGTAGGCCGCCACCGCGGCCTTTTTGACCTGCGGTGCATTCTCGGGCATCACGACCTTGCAGCGAAGCCCCTGCTCCGCTGCCGCCCACGCGAGCGCGGCACCGTGATTGCCGGAGGAATGTGTCGCTACAATCTCGGTGCCCGCGGGCAGCTGCAATACCGCGTTGGCCGCGCCGCGAGCCTTGAAGGCGCCCACCTTCTGCAGGTGTTCGGCTTTGAAATAGAGGTCTGCGCCCAGCAGTGCATTGAGAGTCGACGACGTCAACAGCGGGGTGCGGTGCACGCGGCCGGCAATGCGCTCGGCGGCGGCAAATACCTCCGCCGCCACAGGCAGGTCGAGTTCGTCCGCTTCGGGTAATCCGGCGTTGGTCTTGCTATCAGCGTCAGTCACGCGATCTCCAGGTGCTCGAGTTTGGGATCCGTTATCGAGAGGATCCGATGGGGCCTCATACAGCGCCATCGGGGCAATCCGCACTACCTCAGGTGGCGAACAGCCCGTAGAGTGCCATCAGCGTCACCCACATGAGTAACGCCCGCGACAGCAGTGCCTGCATGCCCTCGATCTCGGCGCCACACAGACGCTGCCCTTCGCTGACCGCCGCACCGGCGCTGCACTCACTACTGTCGATACCGCCGAGTGCGCCCTCCAGATAGTATTCCAGCACATCTTCCGTAGCGCTCTGCTTGCAGGTCAGGTGATCGCGCCAGGCGCGGTAGCAACCGGCAAAATTACCGACGATAGCCAGGCTGAAACCGATGGCGCGTACCGGTAGCCACTCGATCAGCCAGAGCCAGCGCGCTGCCAGGGCGCGGTCACCGGCTTCGGCGGCATCTCCCTGCGCGAGGCCTTCGCGACTGAACGCCGTGTGCGCCAGATGACTGAGCCGGTACAGCATGGCACCGGGAATACCCAGCAACAGGAACCAGAACAAGACGGCAAACAGCCGCTCGAAGGCGCGGTAGGCAGCTGCCTTGAACACCAGTCCGTGCAGCTCTTGCCCACTGGAAATATCCCGGGCGGATTCCATATCCTCGGGCTCCATCAAGGGCTCGGCGGCCTTTTTGGCTTCTTCCAGGTCGCCCTGGTACCAGGCCCGCAGGTAGCCCGACAGCGCCTCGTTGAAGTTGCCGCGCCCGAAGCTGTAGAGCAGTACCGGTACGCTGACCAGCAGCACCCCTAACCAGCCCAGCATCGCCTCAGCGGTAGCAAGTACCACAGCGGTTCCCAGCACCGGCAGCAGGACCAGCACCCCGAAACCGATACCCGGTCTGTTCTGAACCAGGCCGCGGCTGTAGACAAAGGTCTTCCAGCGCCCAAACCAACCATCCCTGTGCAGCGGACCACCGGAGCCCCATATCTGCACCAGCCCCAATGCCAGCAACACGATCAAAAGCGCCATTGCGCCTCCTCTGAATGTATTTTCGCTCTTATGATTAACGCCCGCCCGAACAGCGGCCCGGGCGGTGGACGCTCGTCACTCCGCAGCGCCATCCCGCTGCAACCGGTCCAGTTTTTTATGATACAGATCCCAGTCAAACCCGGGGCCGGGATCCAGTTTTCTCTCCGGCGCGATATCCGAGTGGCCGGTAATCCGTGAACGGTCAATCGCCGGGTAGGCTTCCATAATGGCGCAGGTCACTTCCGCGAGGGCATCGTATTGCGCCGGGGTATAGACATCGGTATCCAGCCCCTCGAGCTCGATACCGATCGAGAAATCATTGCAGTTTTCCCGACCGCAGAATGTCGACTGCCCCGCATGCCAGGCGCGCTCGTTCAGCGGTACATACTGGGTCACCCTTCCGTTGCGGTCGATCAGGAAATGGGCAGAAACCTGCATTGTGGCAATTTCGGAAAAGTAAGGGTGGGCATCAATATCCAGGTGCCCGAGGAAGAACTCGTCGATGTAGGAACCGCCATACTGCCCCGGCGGCAGGCTGATGCAGTGAATCACCAACAGGTCCACTTCCGCATCGTCCGGGCGACTGTTGCAGTGCGGACTCGGCACCCGGCGTACACCGGACAGCCAACCTGACTGGACCTGATATTTCACAAATACGACTCCGCTGGAATTGAGCAGAGGGTTATTTTATGGAAGCGAGGAAGTAACTGCCACTAGCGGCGCCCGATAATGGGCATCGGTTACATTGATAGGACAAAACGGAGACACAGAAAAGCCGGGATCACCCGGCTCAACTCTGCTACTTCAGTGCAATTTCTGGGTTCAGACGGAGATCGCAATCTTGCTTTCACCGCAGTTACCGACCACATACGCCAGGGCACGCTCAAACAGGGGCCCCTGTTCCAGCGGCATCAGCTCCTCTTTGCGCAATGCCTCTGCCAGCTCGACGCGGGAGTACACCCCCACCTTGGCGCCCTGCCGGTTGACGAACATGAACTGGTCCAGGTCACTGATGATGGCCGCCAGGCGACAGCGCACCGGAAGCCGTTCCGGGTGGCGCAGCAGGAACCAGCTGTCTTTCAGGTGGTAGGTCTGCTGCCAGTGGTGATCATCCTGCGGAATCTTCTTGGCGGTAGCGGGTTTGACAGCGGTCACTTCGCTGACCACCTGCTGGATCTCTTCCACGGCGGGCAGAGCCTTCTCCGTGGCGGGAAGTTCACGCGCCTCATCCAGCGGGGCTTCCGCCTCGACCACGTCCGCCTCTTCGGCCACGGGGATCGACAGTACGCTGTCCGCTTCGCGACGCAACTCCTGCACCAGTCGTTCGCGGGTTCTGCGCTCCCGTTCCGACTCGACCCGCTCGCCGAGCTTCTGGCGTTCCTTGTAAAGGATTTCCAGGCCGCCGAGTAACCGCTGCTGGTCTCCGGCGCTCAGGGCCAGCGACTGGGCACCCTCCTGCAGGCGCTTTTTCAGGTCTGGCAGCAGGCGACGCATCTTAACGCTGCTCTCTGGCATCGGTGCGACCACGCTCCAGATCAGGTCCCGCGCGGTGAGCACATGCTGACGCCACAGGCCGCTGCTGGTGCCCTCTTTCAGGCAGGTACGGAACAGTATGCTGCTCCAGACCCGGTTCAACCACTCGTGCACGATTTTCGGCAACTTGCGTTCCGCGGTCAGCGCATCGAACACCGCGGCCACACGGGTTTTGGCAGCCTCCACGCGGGCGGCCCCCTGGGCCTCGTCGATGGTGCGGCGCTCCATCACCGCTGCCCGCTTGCGCTCGCGGGCAGAGAATTCACGGAAAGATTCGAGCAGGCGGACGAAGACCTCCTCGTCCTGGTCGTACTCCGCCAGAACGCCATCGACGATGGTGCCCACCTCCCGGTAGAGCGGATCGTTGAGGTAATTTTCTCCGGGCTGCCAGCCGATCGCCGCATCGGCCATCTCGTTCAGCAGGCGCCTAGCGGGGTGTCCCCCTTTGCTGAAAAAGGCCTTGTCGGCAACCGCAAGCTTGAGCATCGGCAGCTGCAGGCGGATCAACTGGGCCTTGATCGGCTCGGCGAGATTGCGATCTTCCAGCATGAAGGAGAACAGCATATCCACCAGGCGGATGACCTCACTGTCCAATTCGTGCAGAGAGGCGCTCTGGTTGCTCGCTTTCAGATGCTCCTCCAGCAGCTCGGTCACATTGACCAGCTGCCCCGCCGGCGCCGACTGCACCGGTAGCGACATCTGGAATTGCCCGAGTTGCTGGAGCAGTGCCGGCGTCGCCATCGGCGCAGCGCCGGATCCCACCGGCATGAGTCCCGGCGCGAAATTGCCGCCGGATGCCATGCCGCCGCCAACAGTGCCGGTGCCGTAGCCCGCGCCAGGCACGGTCCCGCCAGGCGAGGATCCAAAGGCAGGCGAGGAACCATAGGTACCCGCCGCTCCCCCGGGAACACCACTGGAAAAACCACCCGGCATCTCACCCATCGACGCCATGGCGTCCGCACCGGGCTGCCCCGGCTGGCCCTGTTGCCCCCGGGCGGAGGGAGGTACCGGGCGAGCGCCATTGCGATTGCGGTGGCGCAACGGATCTTCGATGGTCGGCAATACACCCTGCTCGATCAGCAGCCCATTGCAACTGTCGTAGAGCTCACCCAGGCGGTTCACCAGGTGCAGTTCAAACTTTTTGAACACCGTCATACGGGCGCGCAGGGCAATATCCACATCCTCGAGCACCTCGGCGAAGGCGGCGCAAATCGCGGCCGGCCCGAGCGGCAGGTTCTCGTCGTAGACTTTGCACGGCAGCAATGTGTCGAGCCGCAATGACAACGCCGCGATCGACTCCGCGTGGTCGCGTTTGACATTGGAAATCATGGTGCGAATGGCAACCTGCTGTTCCAGGTCCTCGTCATTCACCAGTGACAGGCTTTTCAGGGAAACGTCGCCGCCACTCCCCTCTTCATCGGGGTGATCGTTGCGCGGCGTGCGGAAGCGCTCTTCGATGCCGTCGCAAAAGCCGTCGACCAGGTCACCGAGCTCTACCCGCAGGGCGCGAATCGCGTGGAACAGACGGTCCTGCTCTTCCTGCTGATGCGCCTTCTCGGCCATGGTAAAGAGAGAGTCGTCTACCTGAGCAAATACCTCTTCAGCCCGCGACTGCAACCACTGGATTGCTTTTTGATTGATCAGATTCACAGTTTTGGATAGCTGCCTTGAGGCACCCGTGCGCGATTGTGGCCGGCTCTCGAAGCCGCTCTTTCCCCCACCCGCAACACCGCCGGTAATCACAAATAGATCGTTTTTATTCTGTCCCATATCGTCCTTGTTCACTGCTCTTTGCCCTCCTGGCATCGACTCAGAGAGTTGTTACTGCGATTTGTATCGCGTCCACCCCTGCATATCCAGACGGGGCTACACCAGAAACGCGCCGGCGCCGCGGATTGACTCGCCTCCTCGCCACAGAGACACAAAATTTACTGTGCAGCAAGTCGATGGCGCCGAAAAATTAGAACTACTGCTCAATATCCGGCAAACAAATACGACACGCAAGTGCCAAATAGGGCCAATCTTCCGAAAAAAAGTAGGAAGTTAACGAGAAGTCACGATAGTCAGGGGAGTATTCGGGGGAGAGGGACAGCGGCAAACAGAGTTTGCCGCCAAAAGAAGGAATAAAGTGACAACTGACGCGGATTTATCGCACAACGCACCGCGACGGCGATGGTGAAACACTGTCCACCGGTGTTAACTCATCTCACCCCGGGACTTGCGCACGGTGCCGATCACCGACTGGAGCGCGCGCTCGAACAGCATGCCATCGTCAAGGGGCATCAGCTGCCCGTTGCGCAGCGCATGTGCCAGATCGACACGGGTGAACTCTGCCACTTTCGCGCCATTGCGGTTTACAAAGATGAACTGGTCAATATCCTTGATCACCGCGGCGAGGCGGCAACGGAACTGCTCCTCGTCACCGCGCTTGAGTTCGAACCAGCTGCCTTGGGCCAGGCGGAACGTCTGCTGCCAGTGGGAATCATCCTGTGGCAGGGCCTGCGCCTCGGCCGCGGTCTCCACGGCAATTTCCGCCTCGGCAACCACCTGCTCCAGCTCTTCCATCTGCGGGAGCTCGACGACCGGCTCTACCGGTTGCGCCTCAACACTGGCAGCCTGGACCCGGGCCGCTTCCGCTTCTTTACTGCGCACTTCTTCCTGCACTTCGTCGCGCACTTCCTCGCGCGCCTTGCGGCTGCGCTCTTCGGCAATACGCTGTGCCAGCGCAAAACGCTCCCGGTAGACCTCTTTCAGGCCGGTGAACATACGGCGCGCATCAAAGGTATTGAGGGATACCGCTTCGACACCCGCCTTCAAGCGCTCCTGCAGGGTCGGCAACAATCCCAGCAACTGCTTGCGGCTGTCCGGCATGGGCGCGTGCACGCTCCACACCAGGTCTCTCGCGGTGCGGACATCGCGGCTCCAACTGTCACTCTCGGTGCCCTCACGGATACAGGTCAGGAACAGCATGTTGGACCAGACCTTCTCCAGCCACTCGCTGACCACCGGCGGCAGATCGCGCTCGGCCATCAGCGCGTCCATGACCGCGGCCACGCGGGCTCTTGCCGCCAGGGTCTTGGCCTTGCCATCCGCCTCGTCGACGATGCGGCGCTCGAGCTTCTCCGCGCGCTTGCGTTCGCGCAGGATAAATTCGCGGAACGATTCGAGCAGCGAGGAAAATATATTGATGTCCTGATCGAATTCCGCCAGGACCCTCGCCACCACCTCGCTGATCTGTTTGAACAGCGGGTCTGACTCGTAGCGGTCTCCGGCGTGCCAGCCGGTGGCCGCATCGGCCAGCTCATTGAGCAGCTTGCGCGCCGGGTGGCCGCCCTTGCTGAAGAAGGAACGGTCGGCAATCGCCACCTTCAGCAGCGGCAACTGCAGACGCCCCAGCTGGGACTTGATCGGCTCGGCGAGATTGCGGTCTTCGAGAATAAACGAGAACAGCATCTCGACCAGCTTGATGATGTCGCTGTCCATTTTCGCCAGCGATGCGGCCCGGCGCTCATCCACCAGGCGCTCTTGCAGCAGACTGTTGACATTCAGCAGCTGGACTTCACCACCTTCGTAACTTTCGGTCAGGTGGCTTTGCAGCGCGCCCAGGTGCGACAGCAGATCCTGTGCCGGCATGGGCGGAACGCCCGCGCTGAGGGGAAGCAGACCATGCCCTCCCGCATAGCCCGGAGCGGAATAACCGGCCGCGGATTCCGCAGACGGCTGGCCGCCCTGCGCCGCGGACGCAGTTGCCGGGCCACGCGGGGTCGGGCGCTGCTGTCGGGCCGCGCGGCGCTGCTGCTTCAGGGACGGCAGCACACCGTGCTCGACAAACAGCTCATTGCACTGGTCGTACAGCTTGCCCAGATTCTCCATCACCTGCTGCTCGAACTTCTTGAGCAGGGTCAAACGCGCGCGGATATGCAGGTCCAGGGGCCGGCACGCCTCGATAAAGGCGTCGCACAAGGCGTCGGGACCCAGGGGGTTGTTCTTGTCGTAGATCTTTACCGGAAGGAGTGTATTCAGGCGCAGGGAGATTTCGGTAAGGGGTTCCGCGAAATCCCGCTTCGCATTGGCAACCATGGTGTCCACGGCCACCAGCTGTTCCAGATCGTCGTTGTGCACCAGGGAGAGGTTATCGGCGGAGTACGGGTCGTCCTGGACATCCCCAGTGGACTCGCGCACCATAAAGCCGTCGCGCAGATTGGCGGAAAAGCGCTCGACGACATTGCGCCGCTCGACGCGCAGCAGGCGCAGGGCCTGGAACAGGCCGTCCTGCTCTTCCTGGCCGTGCGCCTTTTCGGCCATCGCGAACAGCGAATCGTCGACTTTGGCAAATACCAGCTTGGTCTGCTCGACGAGCAGTACCTCGGCCTTATCCCTGACAGCGGATACGGATGCGGGCAGACTGAGCGTGCGCTTCGCCTCTTTTTTCTGCTCCCTGTAAACACCCTGCAGGGATACCACGTTATCGGAGTCTTTCATTGCCACATAGCCTCGGCCGGCCAGCCCGCTGCTGGGACAGGATAAAGGGCTGCCGGGTGGTGCAACCGCAGACGGCTCTGGGAGGCCGCCTGCGAATGGGATTATTTGTTATCCGGACTGCGGGAGCGTCTACCCAGTACAACACGACTCCGGGTTCCCGCGCAGACCAGTCAATTCTGGTCGACGGTAGATTCTACGGACTACCGAGCCACGAGCACAACAATATCGCCGCTGGCGCCGATAGTTTTGCGACCATGATCACAGGCGCCATCCCGCCCAGTTCCACAAACCCACCCACAGAATGGAGAAGGGTTGCCCGCAAGACACCGCATCGCCCATATGACTCGCCCATTTGCCCACGAGCAGCTGACAGCACGCTACATTTTGCTAGTATGCGCACCGCCATCGATGAGGAGCTTCCATGACCCCAGCTACCGCCAATATACCCAACCTGTTGCACGACATAGAGCGCTCGGTGCGCGCGGCGCTGGCCGAGGATGTTGGCGATGGGGACATCACCGCCCAGCTGATTCCCGCAGAGCGCGAGGCCCGCGCCCGGGTGATCACCCGCGAGGACTGTGTCTTCTGCGGCCGGGCCTGGGTGGACGAAGTGTTCCGGCAGCTGGATCCGGCACTGGAGGTGATCTGGCATATTGAAGACGGCGACCGTGCGCGCGCCGGCAGTACCCTGTTTGAACTGGCGGGCAACGCCAGAAGCATCCTGACCGGTGAGCGCTGTGCACTGAACTTTGTCCAGACACTTTCCGGTACCGCCACCACGGCGGCAAACTATGCCGCGCTCACCAAAGGTTCTGACATCCGCATCCTGGACACCCGCAAAACCATTCCGGGACTGCGCACCGCGCAGAAATACGCGGTGCTCTGCGGCGGGTGCCACAATCACCGCATCGGTCTTTTCGATGCGTTCCTCATCAAGGAAAACCATATCGCCGCCGCCGGCGGTATCGCCAACGCGATTCGCCAGGCCCACCAGATAAAACCCGGCGCGCTGGTAGAGGTGGAAGTGGAGAGTATCGACGAGCTGACCCAGGCACTGGATGCCGGAGCCGATGTGATCATGCTGGACGAGTTTACCGATGAGATGACGTCGGAAGCGCTCAAACTGGCAAAGGGCCGCGCAAAGATCGAAATCTCCGGCAGCGTGAACGAAGAGCGACTGCAGCAGCTGTCCGGCCTGGCCGTGGATTATATTTCCTCGGGCAGCCTGACCAAGCATCTGCGGGCCATTGACCTGTCCCTGCGGCTTCAGTCGGACACCTGAGCCGCACCCAACAATACTCGAAAGCCCTGAACGGACAGCACCGCGCGGCGGCAATCATCGCGCGAGCGACGAGGATTCCGCCCGGGTAACCGGACGCTGCGGCACCTCGCTCTCTGGCGGTGCCGCCCCGACCACCTCACGCAGGTGGAAGCGCGGGCGGCGCTTGACCTCTTCATAAATCTTGCCGAGGTATTCGCCGATCACCCCCAGGCACAGCAGCTGCACACTGCCGATAAACAGCACCGGCACCATGATCGATGCCCAACCGGGGACCACACTGTTCGACATCAACTTGACGACCAGTACCCAGGCGATCAGGCCGAGAGAAATACCGCCGGCAATAAGACCCAACAGGGTAATCGCGCGCAGCGGGGCAATGGAGTAAGCGGTTACCCCCTTCCACGCCAGCGACAGCATGCGCCGCAGCGGGTACTTGCTCTCTCCCGCCAGACGGGGGCGACGGGCATAGGACACCGTGGTGGAGCGGAACCCCAGTTCGCGCACCATGCCGCGCAAGAACAGGTTGGTTTCCGGGTACTCCAGCAGTGTATCCACCGCCCGCCGGGACATCAGGCGGAAATCCGCATGGTTGAACACCAGGTTGACTCCCAGGCTCTGCATCACCCGGTAGTACCCCTCCGCGGTCATGCGCTTGAACCAGGTATCGGTGTCGCGCTCGGTGCGCACGCCGAACACCACTTCGTTGCCCTCGAAGAACGCATCAATCATTGCAACGATATTCTCCGGGCCATCCTGCAGATCCGCATCGATGCTCACCACCATCTCTTCCGACGTCTGGGCAAGCCCCGCGTAAAGCGCATTCTGGTGGCCGCGGTTACACGACAGGGCCACCGCCACGATGCGCGCATTGTCACGGGCGAGCTTCTGCAACATCGGCCAGGTAGCGTCGCGACTGCCGTCGTCCACATAGTAAATCCGGGAAGCGGGAGCGATGCGGCCACTGGCTTCCAGTGTCGCCAGGGTTGCCAGCAGTTCATCCGTGGTGTCTGCGATCACATCCTCTTCGTTGTAGCAGGGCACCACGATTGCCAGTGACGGCGAGCCCCGTTCCGTTGAGGGCTTCTTTGACGACTCCGTTAAGGGTTCCATTGTGGCTCCCGGTATATCCAGAATTGGTGTAGAAGAAAATTACTCAACAGCGTGACCAGCGTGGCCACGACCTGGGCCAACAGGTAGGGCAGGAGCATGATCGCCAGTGAGAAGCACAGGGTATTGATGAGCAGTCCCGCCGCCGCAACCACCGCAAACTTCGGCAACGCCTGCCGGTGCCGCACACCGCCACCGAACGTCAGATAGTAATTCAGCAGATAGTTGATCACCGCCGACAGGGAAAACGACAGGGCGGAAGCCAGCACTTCCGGCGCCGCCACCAGCTCAACCAGTACCACCAGCAGTGCGTACTGAATCCCGGTGGCCACACCACCCACCGCGGCAAAGCGCCCCGCCCGAGGCAGCAGTTGCCGCAGCCGCTCAGGCAGGTGCATCGTGGGTTTCCCGCGTTGTTTTTTCGACCTGCGGAAGTGCCGACCATGGCGATGCGGCCGGTAGCGGTGTTTCGGCAGCGATGGAGCCGGGCTCGCGATTCCGCGCACTACCCCATGCACTACCCCGCGCACGTCGCCGCAGCGCGCTCGCTACCAGCAGTGCCTGCACCAGCAGCAGCCCCTCGGCGGGCTTGCGATAGCGCCCCTCATTCACCGCAATCGGCAGAATGCCCTGCACCAACACCCAGGTTCCCAGTACCACCGCAAACAACCGCGCACCTCGCAGTTGCCGCCAGCACAGCAGCGTGCCAATGAGTAATATCAGACTCAGCGGTGCCCACACCCAGCGGCTGTGATGGTTGGCGCGCTCGAGCAGGCGCTCGCGGTTGTTGTCCGGCCAGGAAGAGCCGAAGAACAGGTAGATCAGGTTCTCTCCGGTCAGGGACAGGTAGCGCGGCAGTGTCAGTGGATAGCGTGCCAGCGCCTTATCCCAGTCCTCGGTACCGTTATCCAGGTGTATACGCGCCCGCACCACGCCCTCGCGCGCGGTGGTCCAGTCACTCAGCGGTGCCAGCGGCTTTTCGCCGGTAGAGGGGGAGCCGAACCAGTAATTCCACTGTGCGCCGTCGCCGCGGATAAAGTGCAACTGGATTTCCCGCTTACCCGAGCGCAGGTACAGCGCCACCAGCTGCCCGATACCGTGGGGTGATACCAGGTTCATGGCGGCGTGACTGCGATAGGCCAGTGGCCCCATCAGCAGCCCGAGCAATACCAGGCTGTAGCCTGCCTTGGCCAGTTTTTGCGGCTGCACCAGCCACAGCCAGGATGTCACCACCGCTGCCAGGGGGATGGCGATACCGCGGGTCAAGCCGGCCAGCGTCCACACCCCCACCATCAACAGGAAGCTCGCAAGGGTCTGCTTTCGCCGGCAGCGCCAGCTGGCATAGAGCGACGCCCCCAGCAGCGGCAACAGCAGGGTCTCCTGCATGAAATAGCTGTAGATCGTGATCCACGACGGCAGCAGCGACAACAGCGCCCACACCGCGGTCGCCTGCAGGCGGCCCGGCAGCAGCTCCCGCGCAAAGCGGTACCAGATCCACGGTGTCAGGCAGGCAAGCAGTGCGGTGTACAGGGCCACCAGGAAGGGCTCGCCCAGGGTCAGCTTGCCGAGCACACCGATATACACCTGGTACATCACCGGGTCTGTGAGCGTCATCGGGTCCCGCCGCAGGGTTTCCGTGCCCTGCTCCCAGTGGCGCTGGGGATCACTCCAGATATGGTCCATCGGGTTGTGGGTAAACACCTGGTCCACCCGCAGCCAGATACCCACCGCGATCAACAGATAGAGCCCGGCGTAGATCCACCAGCGCCGGTCGACACGCAGGGCACCCTGGGGTATCCGGTCGCGCAGCGTCTGGCGGAATCCCTGCGGCCCGCGCAGATCCACCAGGGTATCGCGCCACCAGTGCTGCAGTCTCACTGCGGTCGCGCTCGCACTCCACTGAACTCTCCACAAACCTCTCCACCAACCTCTCCACATAGACGTTACTCCCAGGCTACGGCCGCCGGTGTTCAGGCACCGGCCTGATTCGGCTGTGAAGCGGAAGTGCCGGTGACCAGCGGCTCGGGCGGCGGTGCATCGTCGCTGCGGTTGAACAGGAGACCGTTGCCGAAGCGCAGCACCGGAAACCAGCGCCCGATAAACGCGAAGGTACCGCGTTGCTCGATGAAGCGGGCGTAGGCCACATAGGTGGGATCCCAGGACAGGTGGCGCTCCTCGGTGCGCGCGCGCATGAAGTAGATGAAGTTCACCATCAGCAACAGCAGCGAGTGCCGCAGGGCCTCCGGCCCGCTGGAACTGACCATGAACGGCATGGAGATCATCCACCAGGAAATGTTCTTGCTGATATAGGCCGGGTGCTTGGTAAAGCGGTAGGGACCATTGGTGAGAATGCCGCGGTGGGTCAGGTTGGAGAAGCGGATGCCGAAGGGAATACTCGCCCACACATAGATGGCTATCAGAAGCAGGATTCCGGTCCCCCAGATACCGTACATCCACGGGGTATCCCAGAACCAGTAGCCCCACGCCGGCGCATCGTCGTACTTCAGGTAGGTGCCCGAAAACAGGCTCCAGAACGGCTGGTAGCCGATCAGTGCCACGCCCCAGCCGAGAAAGCTGGGCTCCGCGGTGCGGATATGGGAGTCGAACAGGCGCAGGGTGCACACATAGCCGACGGTGACGAACAGCAGGTCAATGTAGAACAGGAAATTGAAGGTGAAATCGAACACCGCCTTGAAGCTGCCAAACAGGCGGTCCACATCGAAGTTCAGCAGGGTATTCAGGTTGTTGCCGAGATAGACAAACATCAGGGGCAGAAAGAACAGCTTTACCAGCCAGCCGAGATACAGCTGGCCAATGGCCTTGCCGGAAATCCCCTTGCGATTGCCCAGCAGCACACTGCCCAGTTGCCAGTAGCTGTCTTTGGGCTGCGTCATGGCCCCGTCGAGCAGGTAGAAATACGGGACTGCCAGCAGCATCCACCAGGGCAGCACCGCGCGCACGACGGTAAAGTAGTTGTCGTAAAACGCGCCGTGATATTCGGGGAACAGCCAGTAAACGAATGCCACCGAGCCGATCGCCAGATAGAAACCCAGCAGTTTTACCGCGGTGCGGCGCAGACTGTGATTGTTGCGGCGGAAATCGAGTCCGGCAGAGGGGTTGCGATAGGGCTTGAGGAACAGCCACTCCAGCACAATGATGGGCAGGGCCAGTGCCAGCGCGACGATCACCAGGGACTGTGTCCTTACCGCCAGGTCCTGGCCGTACTCCCGTAACCACACCACCGCGCCCAGTGACACCGCCAGTGCCAACAGGTTGATCCACACACTGGTGGGCGCCTTGGGGCAGCCGGCGCCGTCGGTTGCTACCGGGGCCGCCGCCACCGGGTTTCCGGCGCTGCTTGATTTTGCTGCGGAGCGGTTACCCCCCGCGGATCTGTTTTTTATTTTTTTCATTCGGAATCCAACTGCTACCACACGACGTTCTGGTTACCTGGAACAGGAAGCCAGGGAGGCGGTCACCTGGGGGGTCCACGGGGTACAAATACCGTGCAGCCAAAGTGGCCAGACCAAAGGTCATAACTGCGCCAGTTTACCCCCATCGGCCCGCCGCTGCTATGGCGAAGCCAACGGCTGCCGGCGAGGACGGGAATCAGTCGGCAGTTCCGGCGCCGGGATCTTCGTCTGCGGCGTCGGGGTCCGCGGCAGCACCCTGATGGTGATGGTGGTGATGGCTGTGGGCGGTGTCGGGCACCTCTTCTCCCTCACTGTCCGCTTCCCTATGTGACGCTTCCACCCCCGTCATCGACCCCTGCTCTCTGGCGTGATGGGTGTGGTGACCACCATGGGCACCGTGGGCGCCGTGCCCCCCGTGCCCGAAAGCCCCCCACAGGGTCCAGAGGCCAAACACCAGTACCAGCAGCGCCATGCCCAGGCGCACCCCCGGCTTCTGCACCAGCGTACGCAGGCGCGCCGCCGCCGCACCGGTCGCCAGCACCGCAGGCACGGTGCCAAGGCCGAAGGCGAGCATCGCCAGCGCGGCCTGCGCGCCACTGCCCTGCGCCAGGGCAAACGCCAGCGCGCTGTACACCAGCCCACAGGGCAGCCAGCCCCACAGGGCACCAAGAGCAATCGCCTGCGGCGTGGAACTGACCGGCAGCAGCTTCCGCGACAGCGGCTGCACGCCCCGCCACAACACCGTGCCACCGCGCTCCAGCCAGACCAGTCCGCGCCACCAGTCGGCGAGGTAGAGCGCCATGGCAATCAGCATCAATCCGGCAACCACCCGCAGCGGCGCCAGCCCGCTGGCAATATCCGTGGCCAGGTAGGCCCCGAGCATTCCCACCAGCAGTCCCATCAGTGCGTAGCTGGCCACGCGACCGGTGGAATAGCCAATCAGCCGCGGCCAGGCGGTCTTCTGCCCGGGCACCGCCAGGCCGAGGGCCCCGGAAATACCCCCGCACATGCCCACACAGTGGCTGCTACCAAAAAAGCCGATGGCGAGCGCCGCCCCCAGGGTGCCCCAGTCCAGCATCAGCGGTGCTCCCCTGTCTGGCCCGGCGCCCGGGTGGATTCAGTTTCGGCAGAGCCGTCGGCTGCGTCGGTACCCTTCTCTTCGGAAG
>Ga0207814_100390_pt1 | contig 27352 bp, 19 predicted proteins | sample TtaePargueraPR_7_FD_187755 | JGI IMG/M metagenome (GOLD analysis project Ga0207814, IMG submission 187755) | Aerobic enrichment media microbial communities from Bioluminiscent Bay, La Parguera, Puerto Rico - Tt and P1 (2) (SPAdes) | ecosystem: Environmental > Aquatic > Marine > Unclassified ... | reverse complement strand
GCACACTGCCAGTACCACTGTGGCGAGGATGATCAGCTGGGTGTAGCTGCCGCCACCGGAAATAAAATACCCCGCCACCAGCGGGCCGCACGCGAGCCCGAGCTTGGACGCAAACCCGCCGAACGCCCCCATCTGCCCGGCGCTGTCAAAGCGCGATGCCATGGTCAGGAAGTAGGGCACGCAGAATGCCCAGGTCATGCCCGTCACCACATTGGCGAGAATGAACACCGGGCGAAGATCACTGAATACGAACATCAGCAGCCCGATAAGGGTGATGAGCAGTGCAATCGCCAATGGCTTTGCCAGTGCGAGCTTCTGCCCCGTTACCGCGGCCATCGCCGCCCCGGAAATGGCGATCAGGTTCGCCCAGAACAGGGTCTGGCTGATAAAGCCGAGGGGCAGGTCAAAGGATTTTCCCAGATCAAAAATGAACGCGAACAGCGCCATATTGGCGAACTGAAAACAGAACAGCGCCAGCAGGGTAATCGCGATCGGGCCCATGGGCAGCGGCGCGCTCTCCCGGGCGAGGGCGGCGGCCCGGCTCTCCGCCTCGGTGGGTAGCGGGTAATCCGCAATAAACGGCAGCATCACCAGAGTGATCGCACTGAAGGTGATGAGCGCATAGAAGGGCACATAGGTGCCGTGCTCCGCGACCAGTGCGGGAAGAAAACCGACACCGATGGCCCCACCGGTGTACTGCACCAACAACACCATACTGTAGCTGCGCCCGGCGATACCGCTGCGGGCAATCACTGCAAACCCGAGCCCCACCAGCGCACCGCCGAGAATGCCATGCACCAGGCGCAGTGGAACCAACAGGTCCAGATTGGCCAGCTGAATCGTCAGCACATCCATACCGATGGAGCAGCACAGCAGGATGGCCGCGGCACGCTTCCAGCGCGGGATATGCCGGATCAGCCAGGAAACCGTAAACGCGCCGATGACCGCGCCGATGGTATTGGCGAAGGTAATCTGCCCCGCCTGCTCCGCGCTCAAGCCGGCGCCCGCCATGAGCGCGTCCACAATCACCGGAAAAATATTCACATAGTAGAGACCGGCGGAAGACAGAAAGGCGAGAAAAATACTGGCGATCCAGCCATTGCTGACAAGCAGGCCATTGTTCTCGGCGCTCTCGGGGATTGCCTTTCCGGAGTAGCCTGAATCAGGGGCCTCTGTTGCTGCGGAACGGACGGGGTTTTCCATGGGGACTCCGGCGATCGATTATGGGTCTTGTTCTCTGGGCGTTACTGAGCCGACACCCACGCACTCGGGCTGCCGCTCAATCCAGCACCGGACAAAAGCTAACGTATTACAGCCCGCGCGATAGTGCCAGTTGCGCACTGGTATTGGGTCCACTTTCCATTTACGGCTAGTTCAAAGCCGGTTGGACTCATAGCACCTCTCAAACTGGCCCTATAGCGGGGCCCCACTCTGGGCCAGTATTGATCCAGCCAATAACGGGTCGTCCGGATATTGTCAGAAAAAAACCATAAGCCAGAACCAGGAACCGGTGAGATGAGTAGCAACCGCAGGTCGTTCGGAATCGCAGCACTGCAATTGAAGCTGGAAGAGGCAGACAACCTCGAGTTGTTACTGCAGAAGATCCAGCGCACCAAGCTGCGCTACCCCTGGGTCAAGATGATCGTGTTGAGCGAGCTGGCATTGCGCGGAGTCGGTGCCCAGCACGCCCGCGAATTGCCCTCGGCGGAAGAAGAAGCATTCTGCCGCGCCGCGCGCGAGCTCGGTATCTGGCTGATTCCGGGTTCCATGTATGAAAAGTGCGGCAGCGCAGTGTTCAACACCACGCCGGTGATCAACCCTGCAGGTGAAGTGATTGCACGCTATCGCAAAATTTATCCCTTCCTACCCTATGAAAAAGGCGTAATTGCCGGCGATCAGTTCGTTGTATTCGATGTGCCGGAGGTGGGCCGATTTGGTGTCTCTATCTGTTACGACATCTGGTTTCCGGAAACTACCCGCGCCATGGCGTGGCTGGGGGCAGAGGTGATTCTGCATCCCACCAAAACCGACACTATCGACCGTCTGGATGAACTCTCCATTGTCCGCGCCAGCGCCACCATAAACCAGTGCTACATCGTCGATGTGAACGGAGCCGGCGCCCAAGGTGTGGGGCGCTCGATTATTGTGGGGCCGGAAGGTGAGACCATCCATGAGGCCTCGATTGAGGAAGAAATTATCGCTTTTTTCGTAGATGTGGAAAAAGTTACCCAGGTGCGCGAGCGCGGCATGAAGGGGCTGGGGCAGACGCTGAAGAGCTTCCGCGACGGCAACGTGCGTTACCCGCAATACGAGGCCGGGGCGGTGTCGCCCGCACTGGAGCAGCTGGGTGACTTGAAAGTGCCGGAATAAGGCTGGCCAGAAGAGAATTCATTTTAACGGGATGATTAATCGGAGAGCCAAAACTGGACCAGTCGATATAGACTAACTGGCACTAGGTATGGGCCAGGGTCCAGTTATACAAACGGAATACAACAATAAACCGGCGCAGTTTGGCCTGCACAGACAACCCAAAATAAGAGATCCAAACCTAGCAGAGGGCATCATGAAACAACCAATCAAGCAGGGCTTTAGCAAAACTACATTGGCTTCCGCAGTCGCTGCGGTTTCCGCGGGAACTCTGATATTCGTCCCGCAGGTTGCGACCGCACAAGAATCGCTGATCGAAGAAGTGATCGTGACCGCGACTGCACGGGCACAAAACGTCCAGGATATTCCCTATAACATTTCTGCGGTGAGTGGCGAAGATATCGCCGAGCAGAACATTGTTGATGCGACAGAGTTGCTGCGCAGTGTATCTGGCGTGGCGGTGCTTGATCGGGGTTATCGCAACTCTGGTATGGCAAACAATATGATTATCCGCGGCCTGAACGTGGATAACGGAGCAAATGGCGATGTTGGCCTGTCGGCGGTTTCTCCGGTTTCCACGTATGTAGACTCCACCCCGATTTTTGCGAACTTTATACTGAAGGACGTAGAACGTGTGGAGGTGCTACGCGGGCCCCAAGGCACCCTGTATGGCTCGGGCGCAATGGGGGGTACCGTTCGCTACATTATGAACAAGCCTGACACCGAAGAGACATTGGTAAAGGCTTCCACCAGCCTGAGTCAGACCGACGGATCCAGCGGTACTAACTACAGTGCAGATGTAATTTTAAATCTTCCATTGGGTGACAAGGCGGCATTCCGCTTTTCTGGTGGCACCATCGATAATGCAGGTGTGATTGATTATGCAAACCTGTATGAGCTGGCGGACGGCAAGCCAGTGGTAATGGCTGATGACGGATCCTGCGTAAATGTCAACGACCCCTCCTTGAGCGCAGAAGAGGTCGCACTCAATGGCTCCTGCTATACCTCTAAAGAAGATGCCGATACGGTAGAGATCATGCACGCGCGCGCAGCACTGCGGATTGATATGACCGATAAGCTCAGTGCCACTGCGACCTATCAAACTCAGAGCGATGAGGTCGGGGCGCGTCGTGCCGTGACTTTGGGTGGAAACCTATTGGGCGACACCTTCGGTGATTACGATAACGGATCCACGATGCTAGAGCCATCCGAGCGCGAAGTTGATCTGTTCAGTCTTGAGGTGGAGGCCGACTTGGGCTTCGCCACACTGACATCTACTACCTCTCAGTACGAGCACACCGGCAATGGCTGGCGCGACAACACCAGTCTCTGGGTCACTGAGCGCCCAGGAGCATATTCTAACTGGTTCGACGATCTCTACACCGGCATGCCGAGACCAGTTGCCCACGTAGATGCGGGCTACAGTGAAAAGGCTCTGGTGCAGGAGTTCCGTCTGGTTTCCAATACCGAAGGCAATATTGATTGGGTTGCCGGCGCTTACTATATGGATCAAGAACGCGAGACCTACAACGTGAGTTACCTGCTCGGCCTGGACGAATACGGCCAGGCTTGTGCGGAAATTGGTGCTGCTTGTGCTGCAGACGGACAGTGGTGGGTTGGATTGCCGCTTCAGGAAACTGATTTCGACTACGTTCGTGAGGAGACCTTTGAAGACCTGGCTGTATACGGAGAGCTTACTTATCATGTTACCGAAAGCTTCCATCTGACTGGTGGGATGCGTTGGTTTAGCAATACCCTGACTAATAACACGGCCCTTGGGTTTCCTCTGATCGAGGGCGATAGTGTAGCCTTCGTTGAGTACCCGAATCAGGAAGAGGACGACATTCAATTCAAACTGAATGCTTCTTGGGATATCAACGAAGGCTTGATGGCCTACGCGACCTACTCTGAAGGGTTCCGTCGCGGTGGCTCCAACGCGGTACCCTGTAGCGGATTCTTTGTAGAGCTGAATTGTGAAGCCGCGACGACCTATAAAAAGGATACTGCCCAAAACTACGAAGTGGGTATCAAGGGTGATACCGACCGCGCGCGTTACTCTGCTAACGTTTTCTATGTAGACTGGCAGGATCCCCAGCTGAATACCGCGACTTACTGGTGGGCATTCTTTATGGCGCAAAACGGTGAGTCGGCGGCGACCAGCGGCTTGGAGCTGGAAGCAGAATTTGCACTATCTGAAAATCTGACCCTGCAAACAGGTTACACATACACCAAAGCTGAGCTGACTGCTGATTTGGTTGGTCCTCAGGCCGGTAATCTGATTGCGGAAGATGGTCATCAGTTGCCGGGAATTCCTGAAAATGTCGCGACGCTAGCTCTGTCCCACCGTTACTTCGTCACTGAGGGCATAGAGCTGGCAAGCCGCATAGGAGGCTACTACCAATCCAAGACCATCAACTCGGTACAGGATACAAGCATCCAGGATGAGCACGATGCTTTCAGCCTCTGGAATGCCTCAGCCTCACTCCTAACTGATACCTGGGTATTGTCGTTGTATGCAAAAAACCTTTTCAATAATGAGGGCGTAACCGGAAGCTATCCCAGTGCGTATATGAGTACTGATACCGGAGTGTTTGAAAATTACTATGGCAATAATCAGCGTCAGTACATTTCTACGCCGAGAACCATTGGCCTTAGTGCAAGTTATACCTTCTAATCATCATCGCATTGTTGCTTTCGCGGCCGGGTAGCTCCCGGCCTTTTTTATTTGCAGTCGTGAATACTGGAAATTTCGAAAACAGGAGTGGTAAAGTCTCATGAAGCCTCATTTAGCGATTAGAGAATAATTGATATGACTGAGCAGTGCTGTCTGGAAGCGCGGAAACTGCTTGCGAAAGGTGATTTGCAGAAGTCCATGAATTGTGTCGTTGGATTGCTGGAAGTGAAGCCTGACAGTGCTGACGGCTGGCTTGTGTTAAGTGAAATACAAGCCGCAACGAAGAATTTTCAGGCTGCAGTGAAGGCTTGTGAAAAATCTATAGCGTTAGAGAAAAGTAATCCAGAAACTCTGCTCCAGTACTGTCGATGTACCCTTGTATTGGGTAAGCATACGAAACAAGTAGACGCATACCTTGACCAGTTAGTAAAACTGCCACTTACGAACGCTTATCAGCTCAATGAGCTTGGCAGGCTATTTACTTCAACTAATCAGCATGAAAAGGCCAAGCTTCAATTTCAGCGCGCAATAGAACTGAAGAGCAATGAATCTGGGTTCTATTACAATCTGGCTACAGCACAGCGTTTTCTCGGTGAAACTCGAGCTGCTGAAGAGTCGGTCAGCCGTGCTATTGAGCTCAATCCCGCGGATAGTGATGCACACTTATTGCGATCCGGATTGCGTCGGCAAACGGAGGCTGACAATCATATCGCCTCCCTGCAGGTATCCCTTGCGCGTGCCGGGCGCTCAGTGCGAGATCGTGTCAACTTGCAGTTTTCCCTTGCCAAAGAGCTTGAGGATCTGCAGCGTTGGGATGATGCCTTCTCTTATCTCCAGTCAGGCGCCAGATTGCGACGAGAGCACATGCGCTACGATCTGGAGGGCGATCTGGCGGTAATGCAATCGTTGCAGCATAACTTTGATGCAAGCTTTTTTGCAGTCGACAGGGAAGGCGAAGAGTCCTGCGAGCCAATCTTTATTCTTGGAATGCCCCGCACGGGTAGCACTTTGCTTGAGAGAATCCTTGCTTCTCATAGCAAGGTGCAATCGGCAGGTGAACTAAATACTTTCGCTCGCGAAATGATGGGCGAAGTTAAAATGACTGGCGCTGATATAGCAAACGGTAAGCTGTCTTTGATTGAGGCCAGTCGCCACGTTGATTTTCGGGCTTTGGGCAGAAGGTATATCGCCAGCGCCAGAATGCACGCAGCGGAAAACCCGTACTTTATTGACAAGTTGCCATTCAACTACCTGTACATTGGGTTGATACACTCGGCGTTGCCCAATGCCCGGATCATTCATCTATGTCGTGATCCTATGGATACCTGCTATGCCATCTACAAGCAGCTTTTCCAGAGTGCCTACCCTTTTTCATATGACCTGCAGGAGCTGGGCCAGTATTACGTGGCTTACCGAAGCTTAATGGATCATTGGAACGCAGTCCTGCCGGAAGGACGAATTTGTCAAGTGCGGTATGAAGATCTAGTGGTAAATACAGAAGCCATTGTACGACGGGTACTAGAGTATTGTGGTCTGGAGTGGCAGAAACAGTGTCTCGACTTCCATAACAATAGTCAGGCTTCTACAACAGCGAGTGCCACTCAGGTGCGCCAGCCAATTTATACGTCATCGATTGGAAAGTGGCAGAATTACCATCGGCAGTTAAAGCCCCTTCGAGAGGTTCTTGAGCGGGCTGGACTGATAAGTTGAAGAAACGCATAAAAATGGCAGCCGCGGCTGCCATTTCGATAGTCTAGGAAATTACTTCAGGCTCCCCACCAATCCCTGCCCCTTCTCCTTCAGCGCCATGCAGAGATTGATCCCTTCCTCCGTCTGATCCAACGCGCGCTGATAACCGGGTACCAGTTTCTGCTGCTGGGTGAACAGCATCTGCACCTGCTCCAGGGATTGCTGATCGCAGAAGTTGGCGGCAAAGCGCGGGGTGTTGCGTCGCCACTGTTCGGGAATCTTGCCAACTACCGCGGCAAAATTGTCGCGCAACCACTGCCAGTTTCTGGCCTGCAGTTCCGGCTGCACTAGCGCATTCTGGATCAGACCGAAGGCCTCGCGTGCGCCCATATCGTCGCTGAGTGCCAAGCTGTGGATGGTGTCCAGTTGCGACGGGTCGGTGACCCGGCCGATGGCGTTGGCGCTGGCATTTTCGAACAAGGGGTCATCCAGTTCGCTGCGCATCTTGATCAGGTGGTCGAGGAAGTCCTTGCCGGAATCCTGGATGGCAACAGTGAGGGCGCTCTCGTAAAGGTCGGAATCCAGGGCCTTGGGGTCGCGCTCACTGCCAAAGCCGGTAAATGCCTCGGCCTGTTGTTGCAGCTGCGCACGGGCGGCCTTGTCTTTCCCTTCCAGCGCAAGGAACCCGAGCAGCCGGCTGTACAGCAGTTTGCTTTCGGAGTCTTTCGCCTTTGCCAGCGCCTGTGTTTTCTGCTGGTACAGCTTGTTGACGAAGGCCTGCCAGTTACCCGCATTGGCGTCGTCCACATAGTGATCCGCGTACTTGCCCAGGTAGCCCAGTGGCGCTTCCACCACCTGACGTTTGTCGGAGGTGGCGGAGAGGCGAATCACCTCCAGCAGGACACCCGGTTTGAGTGTGCCGGCCTCGAAGGCCGCGAAGGCGCTGTCGATCAGCGACAGGCGCTCGGTGGGTGTCAGATTCTCAAATTGCTCCAGCAGTGCCTGCCAGTTTTTCTCGACCAAAGTGAAACGATAGTAGCCACTGCCATTGGCGTTCGGCATGACCCAGCTCGGGCAGGTACCACCCTCCACCTCAATGGCCTGCTGGCTGTCGGTGAGGAATTCACACTGCTGCATACCGCCGTCGCCACGCATGCAGAAGGGAATGCTCCACTGCTGGTTGTCGTCGGCGATCGGTGAGCCCAGTGGCTTGTAGCGCTGCTGCTTGATGCGCACTTTAGCCGCGCCCCCGGTGTTGCAGTCCAGGGTGACCGACAGCAGCGGTACGCCCTTCTGTTCCACAAAGGTGCGGAAGGCCTCGGTCAGCTGCGGGCTGTTGGTCTCGTCACCGATGACCTTGTAGAAGTCGGGGGAGTCGGCCACACCGTCGGCAAACTGTTCGATATAGCGGCCCAGTGCGGGGCGGAAGGTATCGGCGCCGAAGTACTCGTCCACCATGTGGATGACGCCGAGACTTTTGGCGTAGGTGATGGCGTCGTAGGCGTTGCGGATATTGTTGTTGTCGGTGATCGGCTCGCGAATGGCACGGGTGCTGGCGAGGGAGTCCAGTTTCATCGCGCTGATGGCGCGCACCGCGGCATTCAGTTCGTGGCCGCCGTCCGGCTCCATGATGGTGAGCGCCAGCGGTGTGCCCCAGGTGGCGAAGCCTTCCTTCAGCCACAGGTCGTCCCACCACGGTGGGGTGACCAGGTTGCCGAACCACATATGCGCGATCTCGTGGGCGTGAACGCCGAGCAGGGCCAGGCGCAGGCCGGGGGCGGGTTCGTCGCCTTCAACGAGGATGCGCTGTTCGCGGTAAGTGATGGCGGCAGAGAGTTCGGTGGCGCCACTCGGCCACTGGGGCGCAGCGATAATGTCGAGCTTTTTGAAGGGATAGGGACGCTGCAGTTGCTCCTCGAAAATGCGCAGCATTTCCGGGGTTTTATCCAGTACGTACGCCATATCCTTGCCGCGGCCTTTGCGCGCAAAGCCGCGCAGGGGCAGTGGCTCTTTACGATATTTGTTGGCGGGGATGGGCGGGCGCTCGACCACGTCAAACGGGCCCACGGCGAGGGACAGCAGGTAGGTGGGCATGGGGCGGGTCTGGGCGAAGGTGACCTTTTCCATACCGTTGCCGGCGTCTACCCGTTCGGCTTCAGGACCATTGCTGATGGCCTTGTAGCCTTCGGGAATGGTGAGGCTGATGTCGTAGGTGGCTTTGAGTCCGGGTTCGTCGAAGCCGGGCAGGAAGCGGCGGGCCTGGATGGATTCGGATTTGGCCAGCGCGTAGGCCTCGCCTTTTTCTTCGACCTTGAACAGGCCGGCGAGGTTTTTATCGAACGGGGCGCTGTAGTTGATGCGCAGGGTGATCTTTCCCGCGGGGATGCCGCCGGCGAAGTCGACACGCACGACGCCGCTGTCGAGCATCTGGCGGTAGTGGGCAGGGACGACTTTGTCACCTTCCGAGGGCACCACGGCTTTGATCTCGGCGACGTCGATATTGTTGCCGTGCATCCAGATGTGGTCTGTCGCTTCGTCGATCTCAATGTCGATTTCGACCTGGCCGTGGAAGCGGTCTTCGCGTGGGTCGAGGGTGAGGTCGAGGCGGTAAGCGGTGGGTCGCACGCCGTCGGGGAGTTTGCCGGCGGGTGCTTGTTCTTCGACGCTGGGTTTGGGTTCTTGTGCGACGGTTTCTGTGGTGGCCGCGTGTTCACCGCTGGCGGATTGCGCTGCGGTCTTGTCGTCGGTGGTTTTGTTGTCGGTTCCACAGGCGGTGAGGAGGGTCAGTCCGGCAAGCAGCGCCGGAAGAGTAAGAATTCGCATGGTAAATCTTTGCTTTGGAATGGATGGTTCGCTGGTCTTTCCTATTGTAGCGGGTTGGGTGGGATGGTTTGCAGGGGCACTGGGGCAGGTTGAGCTCCCTGCCAGATCGGTGGTGAACTTCGTAGGTGGTTTGGTGGCGGCGCCGCTAGCGGGCACGGCCTTCTGAGACACGCCGTGAACCCATCCATGGGGGCTCTGCAAAAACATCCTGTTTTTGAAGGTCTCAGAAGGCCGTACCCGCTATCGACACCTGCTCATCTGGCTTTTGGGGCCTAAATCACAAATGCGGAATCGTCAGCACCGACTGCCGGTCGCGGCGGTAGGGCACTTCAATTTCATAATTCCTGTCTTCCAGCTTTTGGTAAATCGTGCCCTCGGTATCAATGGCGAGCGTCACTACGTGCCCCGGCGGTACGTCGTAGGAGGTGGTGAAGAGCTCGAGGGAAACTTTCTGGGCCTTGCCCACCTGTGCGTTGCGCAGGGTGATGGGGGCGTGGGTGATGAGGCGGCCCCAGCCCAGCGGGTCGGTGTCGTAGAGGTGGACGTGCAGCTGCACTTCCGGTTTGCTGGGTTTTATCCACATATCGAGGGTGGGGGTGCCGCGGATTTTGAAGGTGCTCCAGTGCACCGGGGAGTTGTATTCGATGGCGTGGTAGCCGTTGATGCCGGTCATGTTGGTGTAGACGGGGATGCCGAAGCCTTCGAGGGCGTCGGAGATGACGGGGATGCCGGTGCCGGCTTTGGTGTCGGCGCCGCCGTGGAAGTCGTTGTTCCAGCCCCAGCCGCTGTAGCTACCGGTTTTCATGCTGGCGTTGTTGAAGTAGCTGAGCCTCGGGTGCAGGTAGTAGCGGGTGGTTTTGTCGGTTACCGGGAAGTCGTCGAACTGCTCGATCCTGTTGCGGATGCGCACGGCCATGTCGACCTTGGGTTCGCGGTCGATGCCGTTGGATTCGCCTTTGAGATGGTGGTCGAACCAGCGGAAGCTGGTGGCCCAGATGTGGCCGTCGTTGCCGCCGAGAGTTTCGCCAATGGCGTGGGTGCCGGGGTTGAGCAGGAGTTTCTTGGGGCCGTCCAGCAGGCTGTACAGCTGGGTCATGCTGTTGGGTTTGAACAGGTAGTCGGCGTAGTTGTTGGACATCAGTACCGCGGTGCCGTGGCTGTTGAGCTGGTCGACGTAGCTGAGGGCGGAGCGAGGGGCGGCGAAGGTGTAGACGCTGTCGATGTCGGTGCCGTTCCTGAGGTTGCGCCAGATCACATCTACGGACGGGTCCAGGTTGAACGCGGTGAGGGTGAGCAGGGTGCCCCATACCAGGTTGACGGTCTCGTTGGGGTAGAGGCCCTCGACGATGTCGGACCAGCCGGACAGCGCGGCCACGGCGTCGATGCGTGGGTCCTGGGCGGCCAGGACCAGGGAGGTGCCGGCGCCGTAGGAGATGCCGGCGGCGCCGAGGTTGCCCACCGGGTAGTTGGCCTCCAGCCAGTCGATCAGCACCTTGCCATCGGCGATGGTGGCGGGGCCGGTGACATCGACGGTGCCGCCGGACACGCCAAAGCCGCGGGTGGAGTAGCTCATTACCAGGTAGCCATTCTCGGCGAGCGCTTTCGCCTGCAGCAGGTACTGGTGTTTGTCCAGCACCCAGCTGTTGGTGAACAGCACTGTGGGATAGCCGCCGGCCGGGGGTGGTGTCTCGGGGATAAACAGGTTGGCGTCTATCTCGGTACCGTCGAAGCTGACGATATCCAGGTCGGCAATAAACGTGGGCGCAGCCTCTGAGGTGGGGGTGAATGCGGCGCACAGGGCGCCGGCCAGCAGCGCTGGCAAGGCGAGGTTCTTCATGGTTTCTCTCTGTATTTATTTCTTTTATTACAGCGTCATCGCTCCGGCCGGGGGTTTGTGCTGGCCGGAAATTCGAGTCTAGAGGGATGGCGCGGAGAGAGAACCGGCGATTGTTGATGACTGTGAATTGCTTCTCGGTCAGTGACGTGTGGATAAACTCAGAACTTTTCAGTCATTTTATGACCGGTGCAGTTCAAACAGTCTGTGACCGGCTTATGCCCCGGATGAATTACAGGTTCTCGTTTAAGATTGTTCTTTTTTTAACCAGTGAAAACGGGTATTGTGGATTTTTGCGCAAGGTTGTTCAAAAAAAGGACAGCTGTTTCCTTAACGAAAAATCCGGGTGGTCAGAATATGTTTTCACGAATACTCGCGTACTTAGTCGTTTTTTCCGGCTCATGGCTGTTTACCAGCGATGTCATGGCGGACAATCTGGCGAAAGACACCTGGTATGAAATTGACAGCGCTAACTTCCAGATCATCACTAACGGGGAGCCAGCCTCGGTACGCCGCCTGGCGGAGGACCTGGAGCGCTATCGTGCGGTGGCGTTGAATCTGCTGGGTGCGAAGGACGATGGCGCCAAACTGACCATTTACGCCGCCGCTGACCGCGAGAGTTACGCCGGCCTGGTGGGTGAGGACCTGTCCGAACTGACCAATGGCCTGTTCGACACCACCGCCGAGGGCAGCTACGCCCTGGTGAATCTCGACGGCCGCACCGGTGAGCGTCAGCTGGAAGCGCGGGAGTTCCTGTTCCACGAGTACACCCACTTCCTCAGCTACAACGGCACCACCACGCATTACCCTTACTGGTACAGCGAGGGTTTCGCCGAGTTCATGTCCACCATGACGTTCGGCCAGGGTAACACCTACGATATCGGCGCCATTCCCGGTGAGCGCGCCATGACCCTGCTGTACACCGCACCGGTGCCCCTGCAGGAACTGCTGCGCGCCACCGTGTACAACACGCCGGATGAGGAGAAGGGACGCATCTACGCCAGTGGCTGGATGCTGGCCCACTGGATCGTGATGGAGAGCGGCAAGACCGAGGAATTCAAGCAGTTCGTCAAGGACTACAACAACGGTGCCGACCCGGTGAAGGCGCTGACCCGAAATCTGGGTATGTCCATCGAAGAGATCGAGACGGTGTACAACAACCAGTTCCGTGAAGGCCGCTTCCAGCTGGCACGCGGCAAGGTACCGGCGAACTTCAAGTCCGCGCGCCCGAAGCTCAGGGTGCTGAGTGGCGAGGAAGCGGTAGTGGAGCTGGCGCGCTTCCTGGTGAAGTCCGGTTACAACACCCATGGCCTTGACGAGCTGGTGAAGTATGCCGAGCGCGAGCAAATGTACGCTCCCGAGCTGACCGCGGTGCGCGCCGATGCCGCTACCCGCGGTGGTGATTTCGACCAGGCCGCACGCCTGCTGGCTCAGGTAGCGCCGTCTGACCGGGATCACTTCTGGTACCAGAAGGCCCAGGCCTGGCTGTGGCTGAACCGCGAGATCAGCACCTTCGGTGGTGACCGCAGCAAGCCCGCGCTGAAAGGTGCGCGCGACAAGTTCGTGAAACTGGTGAACAACCAGTCCGATGAAGCGATGAACTGGTACGGCCTTGCCATCACCATGCAGATGCTGGGTTACCCGAAAAAGCAGTATGTGGACATGCTGGAGCAGGCCTACCTGCGCGCTCCCCGCGAACTGCACATCGCCCAGTGGATGGCGCAGGAGCTGTATGACCGCAAAGATGCGGACTACTTCGCCGAAGTGGCGCAGCCGCTGATGCTGGAGCTGACCGATGAGGCGGAGTACAACCAGATGAAAAACATGCTGGCCGAGCTGAAGCCCAGTCTCGCCGACGCCTCCAAAACCGAGAGCAAGATCCAGGGCAAGGCGATGGTAAAAGACAAATCGCACGCGGCCCCGGGGAGCGACGCCAAGGCATCGCCCTGATAGGAAGCCGGAAAAGCCTACTAGCAAAATGAAGTAAATTTGGGGAGCGTGGCTCCCCATTTTTTCGCCCGAGAAAAATCAATCACCGCAGGCTTTCGTAGAGCTCCAGCGGAAGGCCATCCGGATCACTGAAAAAAGTGAAGCGGCTGCCGGTGTATTCGTCCACGCGTACCGGCTCCACAGCAACTCCGCGCGATTCCAGTTTGGCCTTCACTGCCTCCACAGAATCCACATGAAATGCGAGATGCCTCAGCCCCTGAGCCTCGGGATAACTTGGTCGCGCAGGTGCATCGGGAAATGAAAATAGCTCCACTTGACCTCCGTCAGGAAGGCGTAGATCAAGTTTCCAGGAGTCCCGTGATGCACGGTAATTCTCCGCCATAATTTCCAGTTCCAGTACGTTCGTATAGAAATGCTTTGATCGACGATAATCCGAACAGATAATCGCTGCGTGATGAATGGATTTCAGCATTTAAAACTTCCAGATACGAAATCAGGGTTTGGCTTCTATGGTGCGGATTACCCTTGCCGGGCTTCCTGCAACTACGACGTTGTCGCCGAAACTCTTGGTGACCACCGCGCCTGAAGCGACCACCACATTGTTGCCCAGAGTGGTTCCGGGATTGATGACCGCCAGGCCCCCGATCCAGCAATTGTCGCCGATGGTAATCGGCTTGGCGTATTCGCGGCCACTGCGGCGCTCTTTGGGATCCAGGGGATGGGTTGCGGTGTAGATGCCCACCTGAGGTGCGAGCATGCAGTTATCACCGATGCGCACCTCGGCCACATAGAGAATCACACAGTTGAAATTGGCAAAAAAGTTATCGCCGACGTGGATGTTTTCACCATAGTCACAGTAAAACGCCGGTTCGATGACAATATTGTCACCACTGCTCCCCAGAAGCTCCCGCAGCAAGCCGGCCCGCTGTTCGGCATCATCGATTCCGGTCCGGTTATACGTTTCAAATAATCGCCGCGCGCGAGCACGCAATGCGACCAGTTCCGGATCATTGGGCGCGTACAACTGGCCCGCCAGCATTTTCTGTTTTTCGTTCATCGCCAATTACCGGGGTAGAGGCCAATTATCCGCTATGTCCGCCTTTCGTAGGCGGGCGACTCATAGGGCCTGTAGTCGGTTTCCTCATAGATCCAGGAGACCGGCGCATCCACTTTTCGCTGCTCTATCGTCTTGCGAAAGATTTCCAGATGCGTGCGCTCCATAATTTCATTGAGCTCTCTGCGATTGCACAGTTCCATAAATACACCGGCCTGCATAAAGCCCTGAAGCCGGTGGCGCTCTACCGGGGGTATCGGGTGGCCACTTTTGGAAACCTTGAACAACTGGAGGAATCGGCGCTCGACTTCACTGAGAAAGAGATCTTTTTCCATGGTGTGTGTTTATTTGATTAGATTTCGGATTGTTCGAGTTCCTGGAGGGTGTAACTCAATTCCTCCACCTTTTCGTTAAATACCTGCTGAGCATCAAACAGACCGCGATTATAAAAGGTAGGGCCAATCTCCCTGGCGAGGAAGTCGAGCAGGAATTCTGCCTCGAAAGCACCAATATCCTGCTGAAGCTCATCTTCAAAATAGGATTTAATTTTCTCGACGGCGCGCTCTTTTTGCTCTTTTGTTAGCTCGATATTGTGCATGCGGATCTCTGGCTATGGGTCCTGGCCGATACGGATTACGTCGGGGTGTACATCTGTCGCCCATTCGTGACACAGGTCGTCCAGAAACTGGGACAGCTGGCTTTCAGTGACCGTGGCCGGAATATGTATTCCGGCACTTCGGCGCTTGCCTTCCGATCCGGGATAAAAGGTTGACCAGCCCTCACTGGTTTTCTGTACGAGAACTTCGCGGCCGAAGACGTTGTATCGGTAAATCTGCATTGCTCAACTCTACCCGTTCACCACCAATACCTCCAGAAACAACCGCACCGCAGGTTGTTCCGCGGCACTGCTTCTGAAGGTCAGGGCATTCTGGATCTGGTAGCGGAAGCGCTCCGGAAACAGGGCGACCAGCTCACCGCGCTGCACATGCTCCTTTGCCAGGTACTCGGGCAGAAAGCCGATAAATTTTCCCGACTGGATCATCGCCAGACGCGCGGCCATGTGGTTGGCGATGCTTTTGTGCGGGAACAGCCGGTAGAGGTGGGCGGCGCCCGAGAGCACCGCGTGGTCGGGGGCGGCGAGTTCCTGCTGGGTGATGAGCTCTTCATCGGCTTTCGCTCCACTGGCACAGGGATGGCGCACAGCGGCGTAGAGCAGGGACTGGTGGCTGAACAGGGGCTGGTAGCTGAGGCCCGGGCGGCGGGAGTGCAGGGGGTTGATGCCCACATCCGCGCGGCCGCCGAGAATTTCCAGCTCAAGCTCATGGGGTGCGGCCAGTTTGATATCCAGTTGCAGCTGCGGCGCGCGCTCGCGCAACTGGGCAATGGTGGCGGGCATGTCCAGCTGGGGCATGGCGAGCATATCGTCCGGCAGCACGATACGCAGCTGGCCGGTGAGCTGGGACTGGATGGCATTGACCTGGCTGCGAAAGCTGGCCAGGTGGCCATCGAGTTCCTCGATCGCCTGATACAGGGCTTCGCCTTCGCGGGTGAGCTTGAAGTCGGCGCGGCCGCGGGAGCGGATGCAAAGTTGCATACCCAGGCGGGTTTCCAGGTCCGACAGGTGCACACTGATGGTGGAGCGGCTGATGTTGAGTGCCACTTCCGCCGGAGCGAGGCCGCCGGCCTGCACCACTTCGCGGAAGACCCGCAGCAGGCGCAGGTCCATATCGCTGAGGCGCCCGGTCAGGGATTGTGTGTTCTTGGCCATGGTCCGATTACACGGTTACTGATTGAGTAGCCAAAGTTTGATAGATCTGAATTTTAGTTGCAAAGATCTTGCTATTCGCCACCAGACTCTCGGTCCAAAATCCTTGAAAAGCCTATGTACAGGATGATCAGGGAGTGTTCGATGAATCTGAACAATAACCAGTTACTGAAAACCCAGAACTTTATCGACGGCCAGTGGCGGGATAGCGCCGGTAAGTTGGCGGTCACTGACCCCGCGAACGGCGAACTGCTGGCGGAGATCGCTGATGGCAGTGCTACTGACGCCGAGCAGGCGGTCGCCGCGGCCCACGCGGCCTTCCCTGAGTGGAGCCGCAAGACCGCCTCTGAGCGCGCGGCGGTGCTGAAGCGCTGGTATCAGCTGATTGCGGAGAACCGCGAAGACCTGGCGCGCCTGCTGACCCTGGAGCAGGGCAAGCCGCTGGCGGAAGCCATGGGCGAGATCGACTACGGCGCCTCCTATATCGAGTGGTATGCGGAGGAGTGTCGCCGCGCTTATGGTCAGACCATCCCCACCCACAACCCTGCGATGCGCCTGCACACCATCCGCCAGCCGGTGGGGGTGGTGACCTGCATCACGCCGTGGAACTTCCCCAATGCCATGATCACTCGCAAGGCGGCGCCGGCACTGGCGGCGGGCTGTACCGTGGTGATCAAGCCGGCGTCGGAAACGCCGCTGTCGGCGCTGGCGCTGTGTGTGCTGGCAGAACAGGCGGGACTGCCGGCGGGCACCCTGAATGTGGTGGTGGGCAGTGATTCCGCGGCCATTGGCCAGGTGCTGACCCAGGACCCCCGGGTGGCGAAGTTCACCTTCACCGGTTCCACGCCGGTAGGCAAACTGTTGATGGCCCAGTGTGCGAGCACCATCAAGAAGATGTCCATGGAGCTCGGTGGCAATGCGCCGTTTATCGTGTTCGATGATGCGGATATCGATGTGGCGGTGACCGCCTGTATGGCGACGAAGATGCGCAATGCGGGCCAGACCTGTGTGTCCACCAACCGTATCTATGTGCACGAGTCGGTGCACGATGTGTTTGTAGAGAAGTTGCAGGCGCAGATGGAGAAGTTGCAGCCGGGGCACGGGCTGGAACAGGGTACGACTTTCGGCCCGCTGATTTTCCGCCGTGCGGTGGACCGGGTGCACGGTCTGGTGGAGGAGGCGGTGGCCAATGGGGCGCGCCTGTTGCTGGGCGGGGATTTTCTGCCCCACGGCGAGAATTACTATGCGCCGACGCTGCTGGTGGATGTGCACGATGAGATGCGCATTGCGCGGGAGGAAATTTTTGGGCCGCTGGCGGTGGTGCAGAAGTTCCGCGATGAAGATGACGTGATTCAGCGCGCCAATAATACGCCGTTCGGGTTGGCGGCGTATGTGATGAGTGAAAACATTCACCGGGCGAACCGGGTGGTTGAGGCGCTGGAATACGGGATGGTAGCGTGTAACGCGGGTGTCTTCTCGACCACGGTGGCACCGTTTGGTGGCTGCAAGGAGTCCGGCATTGGCCGTGAGGGCGGCGTCGAGGGGATGGCCGAGTTTTATGAGACCAAATACTGCTGCTACGGAGTCTGAGTTTCGTCGTCGCTGACGAACCTTCTTTCAGGTTTTGTGGCGGCAAAGCAACGGGTGCAGGTTTTCGGGACCACTGTGAACCCATCCCTGGGCGTTGCGTCGCAAACATCCTGTTTGCGACGCTCCCGAAAACCTGCCCCCGTCACTCTGCCTTCACATCAAGATTATTTACTACGTTAGAAGTTACTTTCTAAAAACCACATTCGAACCTCGGAGAACACCATGTCCGAACTGAAAACCGACGCATTCTGGATGCCCTTTCCCCCCAACCGCACTTTCAAGGCGGCGCCGCGTATCGTTGAGCGCGCGGAGGGGATATACCTGTTTGAAAAATCCGGTCGCAAGATCATCGATGCCACCGCGGGCCTGTGGTGTTCCAATGCCGGCCACTGCCGCAGTGAGATTGCCGAGGCGATTCACCAGCAGGCGATGAAGCTGGATTACAGTTCCATTTTCAATTTTGGCCACGAGCTGAGCTTTGAGTACGCGGAGCGCCTGGTGCAGTACACGCCGGATCCGCTCAACCATGTGTTTTTCGGCAACTCTGGTTCCGAGGCGGTGGAGTCGGCGTTGAAGATTGCGCTGCAGTATCAGCGCGCGCGCGGCAAGGGTTCGCGCACCATGTTTATCGGCCGTGAGAAGGGCTACCACGGGGTGAACTTTGGGGGTATCTCCGTTGGTGGTATCGCGCCGAATTATCAGAGCTTTGGTCAGCCGGTGAAGGCGAACCATATGCGCCATACGCTGGATATCGGGCGCAATGCATTCAGCAAGGGTCTGCCGGAGCACGGTGTGGAGCTGGCGGAGGATCTGGAGCGGCTGGTGGCGTTCCATGGGGCAGACCAGATTGCGGCGGTGATTATCGAGCCGTTCTCCGGTGCCGGCGGTGTGGTGTTGCCGCCCAAGGGTTACCTGAAGCGAATTCGCGAGATCTGTGACCAGCACGATCTGCTGCTGATCTTTGATGAGGTGATTTCCGGTTGGGGCCGTACCGGTTCGCCGTTTGCGTCGCAAGAGTGGGATGTGACGCCGGATATGATGACCTCCGCCAAGGGCATCACCAATGCGACGGTGCCCCTGGGTGCGGTGTTTGTCAGTGACAAGATTTACAACACGGTGATGGATGCGGCGGCCGAGGGGATGGTGGAGTTGTTCCACGGCTACACATATTCCGCACACCCGGTGGCCTGTGCGGCGGGGATGGCGACGCTGGACATCTACGATCGCGAGGGGCTGCTGACCCGCGCGGCGGGGGATATCGGCAAGCACTGGGAGAATGCCCTGCACAGCCTGGCGGATCTCGACAATGTGATCGATGTGCGCAACTACGGTCTTGTCGGCGCCATCGAACTGCGCGCGCCGGAGAATCTCAAGGGCAAGTTCGGTGCCAAGGCGTCGGCGCTGGCCTGGGAAGCCGGGGTGATGGCGCGAGGTATCGGAGATGCGCTGTGCATGTCGCCGCCGCTGATCATTGAGGCGCATGAGATCGACGATATTGTCGGCAAGTTGCGCGAGGTGATTGCCAGTCTGGCGTAACCGGTCTGTCCGTAAGGGCAACACAAGCGCCGTTCAATTGGGATACCGGATGAGCCAATCTACAATGAAGGTGTAGTCGGCCGTGCAGCAATAGCACGAGATCGTAATGGTCTGTGTGCTCTGCTGACTTCGCCGGTCACATTGTTGAGCAGCGCCTCCGGCTACCGGCGCGCCCGGTCTCTGTCCGCCTTGCCTTTTACGGCGGGCGGGGCCGGGCGTGGCTTTTTGTATTTTTTGTTTTCGAAAGCGGGTAGGGGGCGCAGTCTGTCATGTCGATGGCAGGCTTTGTCTTGTAGATGCAAGTGCAGTTGTGAGGTGGCACATGCGACGATCCCCGCAGGTCTCTTCCCGTATCTCTGCCCGACTTCCTTCTGGGTTGGGGACTCTTCTCCTTCTGTTGCTCTCGCTTGTGCTGGTGTCGGCTGCGGGCGCCGTTGCGGCCCAGACCGCCGGTGCGTCCAGTGCTGCTCCCGACGAGGAGTATCAGCGCGACCCCAATCGCCAGCGCGAGCTGCCGGCGGGCGCCACGCGCCTCACGCTGAGCGGCAATATCTATTTCTACCAGGGGGGGTACTTCTACAAAAAGGAAGATGACGGTTATCTGCGAGTAGAGCCGCCATTAGGGGCCGAGCTTGGTTTTGTTCCCTACGGCAGCACCGGCTTCGATATCGACGGGCAGCGCTTTTTCATGAGTGGCACCGGTACCTTTTATCGCTTCGAGCCGCGGCGCCGTAGCTATATCGTGACCACGCCGCCCTATGAGTGGCGCCGTGCCATCAATGGCACCGGTCTTGTGGATGCCTACGAGGATCGTCTGTACGGCGACCCGGATCTGGACCTGGACGACCTGCGCGACCGCTCGGGCATCCCCCGCGCCTATCCTCCTGGTGCTCTGGACCCGGATACCCTGGACGGTGAAGCCGTTCCGCTGTTCGAGGCCGAGGGCTACCGCGACCGGCGCCAGCGCAGCCCGCGTCCCTACGCCAATGTGCGTCCGCCGTATGACGCCAACGGCGAGCGCTACGACAACCGGGCCCTGCTGGAGGCCGCCTGTCGCCAGGATGCGTTCGATGTGGCGCGCCGCGGCAGCAGCCTCGAGGAGCAGCAGCTGCGACTGTATCAGCGGGCCTATCGCGACTGTATCCAGGACTACGAAAAGCGCCGCTGAGCTCTCGAATGGACTTCCGGTTTTCTCATCTAAACTGAGTCAGATATGGTTTTCCCCACCGGCGTGGGGTTAAACCGGAATGGGGCTCAACGGGATAGAGGTACAGGGACGGTCTCACGCATGGGAGTTTTCAGCGTCGCCCTTTTTCCGTGTCTTCCCCGCACTGGCGCAACCACCCTGCGCACGCTCATCGTCGCCTTTTCACTTTATTGTCTGCTGTTCTCTGCGCTCGCCGGCGCACAATTACCCACTTCCAAGCCGAAAGAATTTTCCCCGGTCATTCCCGACTTCAATAGCCTCGCCGCCGACTGGTGGACCCAGTGGCCGGAAATCACCCTGGAAGAGCGCAAGCAGTGGCTGGAAGATGTGGAAAAAGCGTGGAAAGAGTGGCGTGCCACCTTGCCCGAAGAGGAAGAGCTCGCGGAAGATATTGCCGCGATCAATCAGCGCTTCGAGGGCATTCGCAAAGTCTGGGAAAAACGCGAGGAACTGAAGAAGGTCAGTGTGCTGCCGGAAGTGGAGTTTCCGCGACAGCCGACCGTGTTGCAATGGGCGGAATCGGATGCGGCGGTGGTCCGCGGCAAGCAGCGTTTTGACGGCCTGAAGCTGGAAAAATCCCAGATGGACGAGAGCGTCGATCTGTCACTCAATCGCCTGCGCGAGGCGGTCGGTACACTGCGCGACAAGAACCGCGCGGATTCGCGCCATTTAAGTGCCACCGTCAATGTATTCAAGGCGCAGATCCATCACCTGCAGGTGCTGGAGGAACAGAGCATGCTCAATGAGCAGCTGACTGCCTGGGGTGAGGAGCTGAAATACGCCGACGGCGAGCTGACCCGCATGCTCAAGGAGCTGCAGTACAGCGCCGAGGCCACAAAAAAACTGGCCGCTGCGCAGACGGAGGAAAAATCCAATCTCGATGAGCTGGCGCGTGAGCGCAGCGACAGCCGCAACCTGATCTTTGAAAGCTCCGATGCCGCTGTCACCATGGAGCAGCAGATCAAGATGATGAACTACAGCGTGGAGGCGCTGGAGAATCGTCTGCAGCTGCGCAAGCAGGAGCTGTTGCTGGCCATGAACAGCGTGCTGGATGCATCGGCCTCCGATGAGAAACTCACGTTCAGCAAGGAACTGGTCAACAACGCGGTCACCATCCGCGAGAACCTGGCGCGGCAGCTGACCGTGCGCCAGCGCCAGATCGTCGCCTGGGTGGGCGAGGACTCGCAAGCGATGCGCAAGTGGTGGCGCCAGTTTGAAAAGGTCGCCAGCGGCCTCGGTCGCGTGCGCGACCTGACCGAGGACGTGAAGCGCTACGAGGCCGCGCAGCTGTATGTTTATCAGCGCCAGCAGGGCTGGTGGAGAACGATAGGGAACCGCATCCTGCTACAGGTGCAGGAAATCCGTACCGGCTGGCGCAATCTCGCCAACTACGAACTGTTTGCCATCAGCGAGCAGCCGATCACTCTCAAAGACATCGCCAAGATGATTCTGGTGATCCTCGCCGCCTGGGCCTGTTCGCGCCTGCTGAACTGGATCCTGCGGCGCATGGTGCACCGGAACCGCACCAGTGAGCAGGGGGCCTATACCCTGTGGCGCATTCTCAACTACTGCATTGTCCTGATCACCTTCATCATCATCCTGACCATGGTGGGGCTGGATACCTCCAAGCTGACCCTGATCGCCGGCGCCCTGTCCGTGGGTATCGGTTTTGGCATGCAGGCGATTTTTTCCAACTTTATTTCCGGCATCATCCTGTTGTTCGAGCAGCCGCTGCGGGTGGGGGACCTGGTCGAGCTGGAATCCGGCGTGTTCGGGCGTATCCGCGACATCAATGTGCGCTCGACCAGGATCACCACCCGCGACAACGTGGATATCCTGGTGCCCAACTCCGAGTTTGTGACCGGCCGGGTGACCAACCACACCCTGGAAGACCCGGTGCGGCGGATTCACGTGACCTTCGGCGTCGCCTACGGCACCGACCCGGAACAGGTGCGCGAGGCGGCGTTGGCCGCGGCGGAGCATGTCCCGGTGACCTTCTCCAACTGGCAGCGCAAGACCGAGGTGTGGCTCACTGGTTTCGGTGACAGCTCGCTGGATTTCAAACTGGTGGTGTGGGTAAACAGCAACGCGGTATCGTCCCTCGGCGACCTCAATGCCATGTACAACATCGAGCTGCTGCGGGAGTTCAATACCCGCGGTATCGAAATTCCCTTTCCCCAGCGGGATCTGCATGTACGCAGCTGGGGGGCGCCCAGCCCGCCGGTTGATGCCCTCGCCGATGCCCCCGAGGCCGGCGCCGCGACCACGGCTGCCGATGACCGCCGCGGTTCCGCCGGCATCGAGGACTGGTCGGAAGAGGGAGGCGATAGCGCTGCGGAGGGCGGTGACAGCGGTGACGATGGCGGCGGCTCGCCCAGCCACTGACGCATTTCGCCACCTTTGCCGTGTAAGTGCTGGCTGCGGGGCTGTTCATATTCGCCAGTCGCGGTATTCTGTTGGGCCCGGACGGTTTCCCTGTCCCCATCAACCCGTACCGCAACCGAGCCGCAGGTCCTCCCTTGCTGATTATCCCCATCCAGAACAAGCCCGACTGGCGCCGCCCACCCTTGGTCTGCTTTGCCCTGATTCTGGTCAATCTGCTGGTGTTTGTGCTGTACCAGAGTGGCGACGAGGCCCGCTGGCAGGTGGCGGAGGAGTATTACTTCTCCAGCGAGCTGCCGGTGCTGGAAGAGCAGCGGTTCTACGAGTTCGTGGATGCGGAGAAGCCCGAGTGGCGCACCCTGGCCCAGGGGTCCGGGGAGGAATTCATCTACGAGCAGTTGCTGTGGAGCCACGAGTTTCACGACTGGCTGGTCCCGCAGCTGGCGACTGAGGGCCGGCAGCAGTGGCTGGCGCAGCGCCAGCAGTTCGATGCCCTGCGCGATCGTCTGTCGAGCTTTGCCTACGGCCTGACGCCCGCGGAGCCGACACTCAAGGGGTTATTCGGTCACATGTTCCTGCACGGCAGCTGGGAGCACCTGCTGGGTAATATGATTTTTCTGCTGCTGTTTGGGTTGTCGGTGGAGCTGGCGCTGGGGGCGGCCTGGTTTATCGGTCTGTATCTTCTTGGCGGTCTCGCTGCCGCCGGCCTGCACATGGGGGTTGAGGCGGGCAGCCTGATACCAGTGATCGGCGCCTCCGGTGCGGTTTCGGCGGTCATGGGCATGTTCGTGGCGGTGTACGGGGTGCGTCGCCTGCGCTTCTTCTACACCCTCGGTTTTGCCTTTGGAGAGTTCACCGCGCCGGCGCTGCTGGTGTTGCCCCTGTGGCTGGGCAAGGAGGTGTTCGGGTATTTCTTCGGCAGTGACAGCATCGCCTACTGGGCGCACTTTGGCGGTCTGGTGGCCGGGTTTGTGTGCACCATGGGGCTGATCCGGCTGCGACCCAGCCGCGACATCCACGTCGAGGAGGATCTGCCCCCATCGCCGGAGCAGATGGCACTTGCGCGCATCGAATCCCTGCAGAACAGCGGCAAACTGCTGGAGGCCGGCCAGGCGGCGGCCAGCGCCCTGCGCCAGCATCCGCAATCCCTATCCCTTATTCACAAATCCATCGAGCTGAGCGCGCTGGCGCCGGAGAGCGAGGCGCATCACCGCGCCTGGCTGGCACTGTTCGCGCTGGCGCGCAACCCGCAGCAGGACTTTGCGCCGGTGGCCAGCGGGCTGGAGAAATACCTGCAGCGCGCCGGCGAGCCGCGGGCGCTGAATACGCGGGTGTGTCTGCTGCTGGCGCAGCGGGCAGCGAAGGAAAAACACTGGGAACTGGTGGAGCTTCTGCTGCAGCGGTTGCAGCAGAAACAGCAGCGCCACCCGATGATGGCGCGTCTGGCCAATAGCCTGGTGGAGCACTACCGCCGCTGTGGTGACGAGGAACGCGCGCGCAAAGCGCTGGAGATCGCCCGCACCCTGCGGCCCGCGGCTGTCTAGGCGGGCTGTGCGCTCTGCTCCGCAGACAGGATCCCCTGCAGTTGCTGCACCTCTTCCAGCACACGGCTATTGGGAAATTTCTTCTGCACAAACGCCAGTAGTTTGCGGCTGTTGTCGGTGCGATTGAACCCGTCCATATAGATTTTGGCCAGCAACAAGTAGGCTCTGTCCAGGCGGGTGTAGTCCGGGTCTTCCTTGTGCAGGTTGTTGATCAGTGCCAGCGCCGGCTTGAACTGTCGCTGGCGGTACAGGGCCTCTGCGAGCTGGTGGCGCAACAGCGACTTGTCGATCACCGGCGCGCCGTTACTTTTGGATATGGCCAGATACAGCTCCGCCGCCTTGTGTGCATGGTTGAGTTTTACCAGGCGCTCGAGCAGGTGGGGGCCCAGTTCGCGCAGGGCCTTCTTGTCATCGGTGGCCAGCAGCAGGCGCACATAGCGCTCGTTGAGCGCAAGGTCGTCCGGTTGCTGGCGCAACACATTGACCAGCGTCTTGCGCGCTTCGTCGTGGCGGCCTTCCCGCAGCAGAATGCTGGTATCCGCCAGCGCCTTCAGGCGGTCGAACTCCCGCTCTTCCAGAAATTCTTCCTCGGCGACCTGGGCAATCACACCCAGCTTGCGCTGTCGGGTCAGGCAGATATAGCCCATCATGGCGCTGGTGACGATGGAGAAGTAGCTGGTGACGAAAGCCAGCAGCGGCAACAACATCCACACCGGGAGCTTTTCCGCCACCACCGGCAACAGATACGCCGGTGCCGCTGACACCGCACTGGTGGAGAGCCACAGCAGCCAATAGGGCCAGCCAATGATCAGGGTGAACTGCAGCAGTTTCAGCGGGTTTACCGCGGCGCGCATGCTGTGCTCCAGCGCCAGTACGATCATCGCCGCCGGCGCCAGCAGCGACAGGGCGATGGAATACACCTGTACCGCACTCTCGCCGAGCCCGGCGAACAGCACGCCCACACCACCGGCGACCAGGATCATGCCAATCACCTTGGCAAACACGGCCGCACTGCGCCCGTCCTGAGCGTCGCCAAAGGTGGGGGCTTCCAGCTGGCCGCTGGCGAGCTTTTCAATCACCAGCAGGTTGTAGCGCATCACCACCGCCAGTGTGGCCACAAACACGAAGATCGACAGCAGCCCCAGACCGGTCATGGCCAGTGCTGCCACCGCACAGATGGCGGAAACGGCCAGTGGCCCGCTGCCAAGCCCGTAGCGAAAGTAGAACGGGGCCATCTGCCAGAAAGGCTTGGCCTTGTTGCTGGCAGCGACGTTTTCCAGGCGGTTATTGCACAGAATGCATTTGGGGGTGGACTTGTAATAGTTGTCCACTGAACCGGGGATGCAGCTGCTGCAGTAGTCCTTGCTACAGCCGGTGCATTGCCAGGTGGCGTCGGCACCGGAGTGATAGTGGCAGCTTGTTCCCATAGTGATGTCCCCGGTCGTCCTTGGCGTGGTATTCAGTGGGCAAAGTGTATCGGCACCGTCCCCGGTGGCGCAACGCGCCGTGTCCAAAACCACGATCCGCCGCCCCTGGTGCTTCAGGCCAGCTCTTGCAGGCTGCTAGACTGACCCCAATATTGTGTGTTCCATTTCTCGAAAACAGACCAAATCAGACAAGGTGTATAAATGACAACTGCGATGCAGGTACGGCTGGACACTACCGCGGCGGCGGAACACTGGGGTAAAAATGCGCTGCTGAGCTTCAGCGACCGCGAGGCCTGTATTCACGCCACCGAGGCCACCGGCGGTACCCTGGTCGCGGTGCAGCGCGCCGCGCGCCGACTTGACGGCATGGGGGTGACGGATGTCGCCCTCACCGGAGACAACTGGGACCTTGAGAGCCGCTGGAGCTTCTGGGCCGGTTACTACAACCCGAACCGCAAGAGCACCCTGGACTGGGGTGTCGGTGATGGCAGCGAGCATAAAGAACTGGAGGCGCGCCGGGCCGCCAGTCTGTGGGTGCGCGAAATCACCAACGGCTCGCCGGAGAATATCTTCCCGCGCGCGCTGGCCGAAAGCGCGGCCGATATGTTGCAGAAACTGGCTCCCGACGCGGTGAGCTATCGCATTGTTCATGGTGACGAGTTGCTCGAAGAAGGTTACATGGGCATCTACAACGTGGGCCGCGGCAGCGTGCGCGGCGGTGCCATGCTGCAGCTGGACTACAACCCCACGGGCGACGATGCAGCACCGGTGGATATCTGCCTGGTGGGCAAGGGCATCACCTTCGATTCCGGTGGCTACAGCATCAAGCCGTCTGCGGGTATGGCGCACATGAAATCCGATATGGGCGGTGCGGCCATGGTCTCCGGTGGTCTGGCACTGGCCATCGCACGGGGGCTGAAAAAGCGCGTCAAGCTTTACCTGTGCTGTGCGGAAAACCTGATCTCCGGTCACGCGTTCAAGCTAGGCGATGTGATTCGCTACAAGAATGGCGTAACCGCGGAAATCCTTAATACGGATGCGGAAGGGCGTTTGGTGCTGGCGGATGGCCTGATCGAGGCCAGCGAGCAGAACCCCCGTTACATTCTCGATGCGGCCACCTTGACCGGTGCGGCAAAAATGGCGGTGGGGCGCGATTACAATTCGGTCTTGAGCCTCGAGGATGACATGGCCGAGATGGTATTGACCGCTGCCAAATCCGAACACGAAAAAGCCTGGCGCTTGCCGCTGGAAAAATTCCATCTGGAGCAGATTCCTTCCGGCTTTGCGGAAATTGCCAATGTGGGTATGGACGGTACGCCGGGCGCTTCTACCGCGGCAGCGTTCTTGGCGAAGTTTGTGCGAGATGAGGGGCGCGGCTGGGTGCACATGGATCTGTCTGGTTCTTATCTGCCGGGGCCGAATGATCAGTGGGCGCAGGGGGCCAAGGGTCATGGGTTCCGGACTATTGCCCGCTTTCTGTTAGATAACTGATGTTTTGTGGTACGGCTTG
>Ga0207814_100389_pt1 | contig 27367 bp, 23 predicted proteins | sample TtaePargueraPR_7_FD_187755 | JGI IMG/M metagenome (GOLD analysis project Ga0207814, IMG submission 187755) | Aerobic enrichment media microbial communities from Bioluminiscent Bay, La Parguera, Puerto Rico - Tt and P1 (2) (SPAdes) | ecosystem: Environmental > Aquatic > Marine > Unclassified ... | reverse complement strand
TAATGTAACCCGGTTTCCCGTTTTGGCCATAAAATCTTCCGCGATAGGGGCGGAATAGCAAATAATTGTTTTACAAATTGGTTTTAATTGTTACTAAACGTCCTGTCTGGAAAATATTATGTAGTAATACTACAATCGCCTCCGCTTGAGCATATAGCGCCCGTGTTAAGGGCACCCGGCAGGGTGTATTCAACCGTAGCGGGCATGGATTCAACGCCGAATTCAAAGTCGAGCCGGTAATCGGAGGTTCCTGAGAACCGGCGGTATTCAAGTTGCGCAGTCCCTCTGAATTCACGCTTTAGTATAAAAACTGGGCAGTGAACGCTGCTTTTCCGCCACTTCAGGCGGTGAATTGGCGAATTCAGGACATTGAAGCGGGGGCTTCCCCGGTCTTTGGGGTACTGTTGCGCTGCAAAATTCTGACCATAAAAAAACACCGACTCGACGTCGTATATTCGCCGAGGAGCATTTGATGCACGAAGAAACCGACATTCAGGAAACGCAGGAATGGCTGGACGCGCTGCAGGCGGTTATCCGCCACAGCGGCAAGGAACGCGCTGCGTTCCTGATCAAGCAGCTGTCTGACCGCGCCACCAACACCGGCGTACAGCTGCCGGCTGCCATCACCACCCCGTACCGCAATACCATTCCGCAAGATGCGGAAAAGCGTATGCCGGGTGACCTGTTCATGGAGCGTCGCATTCGCTCCCTGATCCGCTGGAACGCGCTGGCCATGGTGGTACGCGCCAACTCCAACAGCGACAGCCTCGGCGGCCACATCGCCAGCTTCTCGTCGGCAGCGACCCTGTACGACGTTGCCTTCAACTACTTCTTCCGCGGTAACGAAGGCGAAGAGCGTGGCGACCTGATTTTCTTCCAGGGCCACAGCGCGCCGGGCATCTACGCCCGTTCTTATCTGGAAGGCCGCTTCGACGAAGAGCAGCTGGACAACTTCCGCCGCGAAGTAAACGGCAACGGCCTGTCTTCCTACCCGCACCCCTGGCTGATGCCGGAATACTGGCAGTTCCCCACCGTTTCCATGGGCCTGGGTCCGATCCAGGCGATCTATCAGGCGCATATCATGCGCTACCTGTCTGCCCGCGACCTGTCTCCGCGCGGCGACCGCAAGGTGTGGGCGTTCCTCGGTGACGGCGAGTGTGACGAGCCGGAATCCCTCGGCGCTATCGCCCTGGCGGGCCGCGAGAAGTTGGAAAACCTGGTGTTCGTGGTCAACTGCAACCTGCAGCGCCTGGACGGCCCGGTGCGCGGGAACGGCAAAATTGTTCAGGAGCTGGAAGGCGTATTCCGCGGTGCCGGCTGGAACGTGATCAAGGTCCTGTGGGGCCGCCTGTGGGATCCGCTGTTCGAGAAAGACGAAAAAGGCCTGCTGCAGAAAGTCATGGACGAGACCGTCGATGGCGAGATGCAGAACTTCAAGGCCAACGGCGGCGCCTATACCCGCGAGCACTTCTTCGGCAAGTACCCGGAGCTCGAGGAGATGGTCAAAGACTTCTCCGACGAAGAGATCATGAAGCTGAACCGCGGTGGCCACGACCCCTACAAGGTGTACGCAGCCTACGCCGAAGCCATGGCCAGCAAGGGCAAGCCCACCGTGATCCTGGCGCAGACCGTAAAAGGCTACGGCCTGGGTGCGGCCGGTGAAGCGGCGATGGATACCCACAACGTGAAGAAGATGGACACCGAGGCGCTGAAGCGCTTCCGCGACCGCTTCGCGATCCCGATTACCGACAAGGAAATCGAGGAAGTCCCATATTACCGTCCGGCCCCCGACAGTCCGGAAATGAAGTACATGGCTGAGCGCCGCAAGGCCCTGGGTGGCCCGGTGCCGTCTCGCAGCACCGAAGTAGCAAAACTGGAGATTCCGGAACTGGATGCCTTCAGCGCACTGACCAAAGGCTCTGGCGACCGCGAAATCTCCACCACCATGGCGTTCGTACGCGCACTGTCCGTGCTGGTGAAAGACAAGAAGATGGGCAAGAACGTGGCGCCCATCGTGCCGGACGAAGCCCGTACCTTCGGTATGGAAGGCCTGTTCCGTCAGCTGGGTATCTACTCCTCCCAGGGGCAGAAATACACCCCGGTCGACCACGGCCAGATCATGTATTACAAGGAAGACAAGAAAGGCCAGGTGCTGGAAGAGGGCATCAACGAGGCTGGCGCCATGTCCGCGTGGATGGCTCTGGCGACGGCCTACAGCAACCACGGCGTGCCGATGGTGCCTTTCTACATCTACTACTCCATGTTCGGCTTCCAGCGCATCGGCGACCTGGCCTGGGCGGCTGGCGACATGCAGGCGCGCGGCTTCCTGATCGGTGCCACCGCTGGCCGTACCACCCTGAACGGTGAAGGTCTGCAGCACCAGGACGGCCACAGCCATGTGCTGTCTGCCACCATCCCGAACTGCAAAAGCTACGACCCGGCTTACGGCTACGATCTGGCCGTGATCATGCGCCACGGTCTGAAAGAGATGTACGAAGAGCAGAAGAATCTCTTCTACTACGTCACCATCGAGAACGAAAACTACCTGCAGCCGGAAATGCCGCAAGGTGTCGAGGAAGGCATCATCCGCGGTATCTACAAGCTGGAAAACAACTCCCGCAAGCCGGGCAAGGGCAAGGCGGCGAAGAAGCACGTACAGCTGATCGGTGCCGGCTCCATCCTGCGCGAAGTACTCGCCGCGGCGGACATTCTGGAAGAGCAGTTCGGTGTGACCTCCGATGTCTGGAACCTGACCTCCGCTACCGAAGCGGCCCGCGAAGGCCAGGACGTGGCGCGCTGGAACATGCTGCACCCGACCGAGAAAGCGCGTAAATCCTGGATTGGCGAGCAGTTCGAAGGCAACGAGACTCCGGTGGTGATTTCCACCGACTACATCCGCGCCTACGTGGAGCCGCTGCGCGAGTTCATCGACGGCGATGTGATCGCACTGGGTACCGACGGCTTCGGTCGCTCCGACAGCCGCGAGCAGCTGCGTCGCTTCTTCGAAGTGAACCGCAACTACGTTGCTGTTGCCGCGCTGAAAGGCCTGGCGGACCAGGGCGTGATCGATGCGAAAGAGGTGGCCGATGCCATCAAGAAGCTGAACATCGACCCGGAAAAAGTAAACCCGCGTCTGGTCTAAACCCGCTGATAAGGAATAAGGCAAAGAAACATGGCAAAACAAGTCATTAAAGTGCCTGATCTCGGCGGCGCCGATCAGGTAGACGTAATTGAAATCGCCGTTGCCGTGGGTGACACGGTCGCGGAAGAGGATGCGCTGATTGTGGTGGAGGGCGACAAGGCCTCCATGGATGTGCCCGCGCCGATGGCCGGCAAGATCCTGAGCATCTCCGTCAAGGAAGGTGACAAGGTCTCCGAAGGCGACGTGATCGGTGAAATGGAAACCGAGGCCGGTGATGATGCTGGCAGCGATGCGGCAGAAGAGCCTGCTCCCGCGCCTGCAGAAGAGTCCGCACCTGCGCCCGCTGCAGAAGAAGCTCCCGCTCCGGCCGATGCGGGTGAAGAGAAGGAAGAGGAAATTGTGGTTCCCGATCTCGGCGGTGCCGAGTCCGTGGACGTGATTGAAATCTCCGTTTCGGCTGGCGATGAAGTGGAAGAGGGCGACGCCCTGATCGTGGTGGAAGGCGACAAGGCGTCCATGGACGTTCCATCCTCTGCCTCCGGCACAATTGTGTCCATTTCCGTAAAGGAAGGCGACAAGGTGTCCACCGGCGACGTGATTGGCGTGATCAAGACTGTCTCTGGTGGTGGCGCGCCTGCGCCCGCTCCGGCAGCGGCACCTGCACCCGCTCCGGCGGCGGCTCCAGCACCGGCGCCTGCGGCATCCGCGACTCAAGAACCGCCAGCGGCACCGCAGAAAGATCCGCATGTGGAGCGCGACCACACCCCGTCTGCGGAAGTCTACGCCGGCCCCGCCGTGCGCAAACTGGGCCGCGAACTGGGCGTGACCCTGAACAAGGTCAAGCCCACCGGTCCGCGCGGTCGTGTCACCAAGGACGACCTGTACGCCTATATCAAGGAGCAGGTAAAGAAAGCAGAAAGTGGCGCTGCGGCGGGCGTCGGTGGCGGCATCGGCATCGCGCCCATGCCGGAGATCGACTTCAGCCAGTTTGGCCCGGTCACCACCGAGCCCATGAGCAAGATCCACAAGCTCACCGCGGCCAACATGTCGCGCAACTGGCTGAACGTGCCCCACGTCACCCAGTTCGACGACGCCGACATCACGGAGCTGGAAGATTTCCGCAAGGCGATGAAAACCGAAGCCGACAAGCGCGGTGTGAAACTCACCCCAGTGCCTTTCCTGCTGAAGGCCGCTGCGGCTGCGCTGCGCGAAGTGCCGAGTTTCAACGTGTCCCTGCACAACGATGGCGAGCACATCGTGAAGAAGGATTACGTACATATCGGCATGGCGGTGGATACACCCAAGGGCCTGATGGTGCCGGTGATCCGCGACGTGGACAAGAAAGGCCTGTACGAGCTGGCAGAAGAAGCGACCGCCATGGCCATCGCGGCCCGTGACGGCAAGCTGAAGCCCCGCGACATGCAGGGCGCCTGCTTCACCATTTCCAGCCTCGGGGCCATTGGCGGCACCGGCTTTACCCCGATCGTGAACGCGCCGGAAGTGGGTATCCTGGGTGTTTCCAGGCTGGCGATTCGCCCGGAGTGGAACGGCAAGGAATTCGTCCCGCGCAAGATGCTGCCGCTGGCACTGTCTTACGATCACCGCGCCGTGAACGGTGGCGACGCCGGTCGCTTCCTGACGTACCTGGCCGAGGTGCTGGCCGACGTGCGTCGACTGCTGCTGTAATCCGCAGACGCTCGATACCATTCGATACTACTCGATACAAAGAGCGTGCGATCAAAAGCGCCGGTGGGCTTTCCCACCGGCGCTTTTTTTTGTGTGGTTACTTTTGCGGCGATTTTTAAATGTACGTCACATTTTTTCGGCAAAAAATGCGTCGCAGCCCCGGCCCTGTCGCCAAAATGCGGGCACCGTTGATTGAGGCGCATTTAATTTTGTTCAAATCGTGTACAGCGTCGTCGAACCCTTCCTGCGCGCTAAACTGAAATTACCAGTGTATGGAAACCGGGAGATGGATTATCCCGGCAGTGGTCAGGCAGTTAGCAAGTTGCGAGGTAGTTAAGCCATGAACCGCACAGGGATTGCAGCTGTGGCAATAGGCGCCACACTGTGTTTACAGGGTTGTATCTTCGTACCGTATGAAAACGAAAACAGTTACGATCCATTCTTCTTCAACCCCGACGACAAAAGTCAGAGTGCGGACTTTGTCGAGGTGGGTAACTATCTTCCCAATGCAGCGGCACCTCCCGCGGCGAGCCGTCAATGCACGACGGAAATCGACAGCAGCAAGGTGGGATCCGCCTGCTGGTTCTTCCCGGTAATGCGGGTTTACTGAGTGGCAGGTATCTGGCCGCTTTCCGCAGTGATTGTTAAGGAGTTCACATGCGCAAACGAGTCACAGTTTTATCTCTGTTAGCGGGCGCGACGCTGCTTTCAGCCTGCGGTACCAGCAGTGTGCGCGATCAGGTGGTCTACCCTAACAGTGCACCCATTCCCCGTGCGCCCGCACATGCAGAGCAGAAAACCAACTACGACGGTTGCCCCGGTGATGCGGAGGAGCTGGCGCCCGGCTCGATCTGCCCGGCCACGGCCCAGTGCTACGAAATTTCCGGTGGCCGCCGCTGTATCGTTTACGAAAAGTAAATGAGAGGCGGTGGCACAGGTTTCGGCCAGGCCAGGGATTGGGGAAGCGGGTAGGGAAACCTGAATCTTCTGTCACAGAGGACGTGATATGAAACAGCGCCTGAGTTGCCTGATGGCAACATCGTTGTTGATCCTGCTGTCTGCCGGATGCGCGAGCACCGGGGACAGTCTCGAAAATACCGCCAAGCTGGATGGGTTCTGGTGTGACCTTACCGGGACACCCGCCACCTATTACCAGCCGCCGCTGCCTGCGAACCTGATGCCGGCGTTTCCGCGCGACTGCTTTGCCGGTGACACCCAGGTGCCCACGGCAAGCTCCTGTCTAGTGGACGATGCCGTGTGTTATCAGCTGGATACCGGCGCCTGGTGTACGGCCGGTCGCGCGCCACAGTGTCCGGCGGGTACTTCGCCCGTGGCCATGGATGCACCCTGTCCCGAAGGCGGAACCTGCTGGATGTATACCGAGGGCGTGCGCTGCCACGGCGTGGATGCCTGAGCCGCTTGTTCGTTATCGACTAGCTGATCCAAGAGGGTCGTGGGGCCATGGCAACCACAGGCTGACCCGCAGCCCGCCGTCACGGCGATTGTGCAGGCGGATCTGTCCGCCGTGGGCATCGGCGATTTCCCGGCACAGGGCGAGCCCCAGGCCGACGCCCTGGGGTTTGGTGGAATAAAAGGGCAGCAATGCCTGCTGCAGCACCTTGGCGCTCATGCCGCTGCCGCGATCGGCTACGGTCAGCAGCTGGCCATGGGCGTCCGTTTCGAACCGCAGTGTAATTTCGTTCTCCCGGCTACCGGACTCGCTGGCATTCTTCAGCAGGTTCAGTAGCGCCTGCTCGATCTGTGCCGGGTCGAAGTAGCCCGGTCGCAGGGGCAGTTCCCCTTTCAATGCAAACGGGTGCAGTGGTTGTAGTCGCTTCACCAGGGTTGACCAGCTGACCTCTTCACAGGATGGCGGCGGCAGCTTGGCAAAACGTGCGTAGCCCTGGGTAAACTCGGTCAGGTGCCGGCAGCGATCCGCGATCACGTCGAACACGCCCGCCAGCTGTTGCGAATCGATTTTTTCCGATAGCAGCTTACCACTGTGCGCCATGGAGGAGATGGGCGCGAGGGAGTTGTTCAGCTCGTGGCTGATCAGACGGATCACCTTTTTCCACACTTGCACCTCCGCCCGCGTCAGTTCCCTGGTCATCTCCCGCAGCAGTATCAGCCGGTGCTTTTGCGAGTTCAGTACGAAGGTGCTGTTGCTGATATGCAGGGTGTGGGTGTTTTCACCGTCGAGATAACTGGTGAGACCATCCTGTTGTTGTTCGATCGCGTGCGCCAGTTCCGGGGGGCACAGGGGCAGAATCTGTTGTAACAGGTGGCCCTGCAGTGGTTTGCCGTGGTGCAGAAGATGGCGCGCGCTGGTGTTGGCGTAAATGATATGGTCGCTGTGGTCGATCAGCAGCAGCGCCAGCGGTGAACTCTGGATCACCGTATCCAGCAGCAGCTCGCGCTGATGGATATGCGCGCGCTCCCGCCGCAGTATCTCGCCTACCTCGTTGTAGAGTTCGGCCAGCTGCCCCAGCTGATCTTCGCGATTCAACGCGAGGGAAATGGAAAAGTCCCCGTCACGGAAGTTCAGCAGCCCGCCTTCCAGACTCTGCAGGGCGCGGTTCAGGTTGCGGGTGACAGGGCGCAACAGCAGGAAGGCGAGAAACAGCGCGAACAGGAGTCCGGCACTCCACGCCAGTAGCGGCTGAGCACCCAATTGCAACAGGCCGAAGGGTATGCCCGTACCCAGGGTGATGGCGAGCATGACGATGGCAAAGAGTTTGCCTTCAATGGAGGTTTTGGGGCGCGCGCCGCGGGGCATCAGTAGGGGATTCCGTATTTATCCAGGCGCCGGTACAGGGCCTGGCGACTCAGTCCGAGTTCCCGCGCGGCCTGGGCAATGATGCCATTGCAGCTGGCGAGGGTCTGCTCCAGCAATTCGCGGCTGGGTTCAAAGCTGACGTCTGGCACCTTGAGCTGCGCATCTTCGGGCAGCGCCAGGGTGGCCTCTTCGATGGTGTCGCCCCGCGTGAGTACGGCCGCGCGCTGCATGACATTCTGTAGCTCGCGCACATTGCCCGGCCAGCTGTAACGCATCAGGCGCTGCTGGGCCTGCGGGCCCAGCTGTTTGCCGGTCTGGGCGAGAAAGCCGCGGGCCAGCGGCAGTATATCTTCCGGGCGCTCACACAGTGGTGGCAGTTTCAGTTCAATGACATTCAGACGATAGAACAGGTCCTGACGAAAGCTACCGTCACTGATCATCTGTTGCAGGTTGCTGTTGGTGGCGCTGATCACCCGCACCTGCACCTTGCGGGTCTGGCTGCTGCCGAGACGCTGGAATTCGCCGGTCTGCAGTACCCGCAGCAGTTTTACCTGGCCGCTGGCGGAGAGCTCACCAATCTCGTCGAGAAACAGGGTGCCGCCATCGGCGGCTTCAAATCTGCCCTGGCGCAGCTTGTTGCCGGCGCCGGTATAAGCGCCGGCTTCGGCGCCAAACAGTTCCGCCTCCATCAATTCTTCCGGCAGGGCGCCGACGTTGACCTTGATATAGGGGCCGTGTTTGACGCTGGAGTTGGCCTGGATAATGTCCGCGATCTTTTCCTTGCCGGCACCGTTGGGCCCGGTGATCAGGACCGGGACATCGGAGTGGGCCACCTGGGTGGCCATTTCCAGCAGTGTCTGCACGCTCTGGCTGCGGTAGATGATGTCCTGCAGGTCAAACTGCTGGCGCAGTTGCTCCCGCGCCTGCTGCGCGCGACTCTGGGACTGGCGCTGTTGCTGTTGCAGGTCGTGCAGTTCCAGCAGGTTTTTGATGGTGGCGATGAGCTTGTTGTCATCCCATGGCTTGCCCACGTAATCGGCGGCACCGGCCTTGACCAGTTCCACCGCCATTTCCAGTTGGGTCCAGGCGGTGAGCAGGATCACGGGAATATCCGGCTGTATTTCCCGCAGGGCAAAAAACAGTGCGCGGCCTTCCTCGCCGGAGGTGGTGTCGGCGGTGAAGTTCATGTCCTGGATGACGAGGCTGGTGTCCGGGTTTTCCCGCAGCAGTTGCAGGCCGGCCTGGGGCGTAATCGCGGAGAGGGTCTGGATGTCGTGTAGGGACAACAACAGGGACAGGGCGGAAATGATGCCGGTGTTGTCGTCGATAATGAGTACTTTGTCCAAACTCCAATTTTCCCTGATTGATTTTTTGCGGTATTCCAGGCTGGGCTGAATATTGCGAGCCCCACCTGGGCCTCGGGAGGGCCGAGCCCCAGCTCGGCACTGCCCGCCGAAGGCGGGCTCGCGGCCCGAATGCCGAGCCGGGGCTCGGCGTTCCCGGGTTACACGCTCCGCGTTGCCATCGCCGGCGAGATATTCGCCGCGCGCATGGCTGGAACCAGTGCCGAGGCAAGGCTGACGGCAAGCAGTATAAAGGCACAGATCAGTGTTGTGGACAGTGGCAGTGCCGGTTGCCCAAATTCGCTGGCCAGAAACTGGTTGAAGATCTGCGCGGTAGCCGTGCCGAGGACGATACCAGTCACCGCGATCACCAGGTTTTCCACCAGGAAGTAGCGACTGATGGCGGTGCGGGTAGCGCCAAGGGCGCGGCGTACGCCGATCTGCTTCTGGCGCTGGGTGATCCAGAAAACGGTGAGGCCGACAATACCGAGGGCGACGATAAAGGTGAGCAGCCCGACCACGCCGGTGAGCACCTTGATCATGGTGTTGTCGCCAGCGTAATAGCTGGATTTGGCGTCTTCCATGGTGCGCAGGTTAATGACACGATTGCTGTCACGCTCGGTCAGTTTTTCTTCCAGCAACTTGTAGACGGCATCCCGTTGTCCGGGTTCCGCGTGCACGATGTAATAGAACCATCGGTCGTTGATCGCCGGGTAAAACACACCGCGGCCAGCCAGGGAAGAATTTGGCCAGGGGCCAAGGTTGCGCTCTACGATGCCGACGATTTTTACCGGATGGTCACTGCCACCAAAGTAGAATGTCTTGCCCAGTACCTTGTCAGTTTCAAACATGTCTTCGGCAAATTTCTTGGTGACCACGGCGACGTCGGGCATATCTCCACTGGTTGCGGTGAGTTGCGCAATTTCTTCCGGAAAGAAGCTGCGGCCTGCAATCAGTTTCATGCCGAGCGCTTCAATAAAGTGCTCGTCGACGGTGTAATAGTTGGCGCTGAGACCGCCGGTCTCCTGATTGGGCTCGGCATACAGTCCACTGGCGGAGCCACTGCCAGAAAGCGGCACGTGGTTGACGACACCAGCCGCCTGAACTCCTGGCAACTTGCGTATCATGTCCAGGTCCAGGCGGATGGCCTCGTGCTTGTCATAGTCGTCCGGAATCGCGAGGAAGCTGCCGCTGACGATATCATTCTCCGCCACGCCGGTCGGTCGGTTTATTTTGTCGGCGCGCTCCTGAATGACCACACTCGCATTGCTGACGATGGCCAGGGTCAATGCCAGTTGAACCGCGATCAGCAGAGCGGAAATTTTGTGGCGCCAGAGCGCGGATAATATGGGTTTGAGTTCCAGCATGATCGGCCTCACTGGGTTTTCAGGTAGATAGAGGGGTTGGTGCGGCTGATACGCCAGGCCGGATACAGGCCGGCGAGCAGGCTGGCGAGTATGGCGAGCCCGATGGCGGCCAGCATCATCAGCCAGTCCATCGAAGCGATGCGATCCATATAGCCCTGCTGTAGTTGTCGGATCAGGCTCAGTCCACCAAGGGTCAGGAGGATGCCGAGCACACCACCAACGACACCGATGCAGGCGCTTTCTACCAGGTGCTGGCTGAAAATGGCGTTGCGGCTTGCACCCAGGGCGCGGCGAACGCCGGCCTCCGGTGCCTTGCGCAGGAACTTCGCCAGCAGCAGAGCCACCGCGTTGACCAGGCATACCAGCAGAAATGCCAGTGACAGCCAGTTCAGCATCCGGTCATCGCCATCCACGACCTCGTTCAATTCCAGCCATTCGGAGGGGTGGCTCAGACCAAACTTTAATGGTCGTGGGAAGCGCCCCTGCTCTTTCTGCTCGGTTATGTACCCGGTGAGAAAATCGCGATAATTTTCTACCTGCTGCGGGGTATCCATTTGTACCCAGTACTGCAGCCAGACCATGTCGCTGTTCAGGCGATCTTCATAGCTTTCAATGTCTTCATTTTTCCAACCGTTGGTGTTGCCCCAGGGATAGATTTCCAGGCTGCGGTGGAGTCCAAAGGGGATAAAAATTTCCGCTGAGTCGTTAAAGTGTCCGTTGTTCAGGTCATGCACTTTCGGACTCGGGTGCCAGTCTTGAGTGACTCCGACAACGGTAAACGGGGCTCCATTAAAGTTGACGGTTTTGCCGACACTATTTTTACCGCCGAACAGTTTTTCATTGGTGCTCGCTGTCAGCACAATCTGTTGTACCGGGCTGGTGTCCGCGTCCTTGCTCCAGGTGTTGCCGTAGACAAACGGCACATCAAACAGAGCAAAGAAGTCCCGGCTGGTAACCCGGGCATCCACGGTAAACGGTCGCATTTCTGAGCCATCCAGCGTGACCGGGCCACCCCAACGGTGCATGGCCACCTGATAATTCGGAATATCCGAGCGCAGAAGCCTGACTGCGTCCTGATAGGTAACCTGCCATGGCATCTGGCTGGGATTTTCCGCGGCCTGATGAGCGCCCCAGCCGTCCAGCTGCACTGCATAGAGCACTTCGTTTTTTGATTCGAGTGCATTGCGCGACATCATGTAATTGAGGGTAAGTGTGGTCATGGCGGCACTGACACCGACGGCAATCGCGGCGACTTTCAGTGCGCTCAATACCGGTGTGCGCCGCAGGCTGCGCAGTGCGAGGGAGACGTAGTATCCAAACATGGCAATCTCCTCAGGCGATGGCCGCTTCATCAGCGGCGATGCTCTGGCGCAGGTCGGATACCTGGCCATCGACAATCTGGATATTGCGCTGGGCGCGGCGAGCGAGGTCGGGGTCGTGGGTGACCATGACGATGGTGGTGCCCCATTCGTTGATGAATTCGAGCAGTTCCATGACCTGGCGTGCCATCAGGGAGTCGAGGTTACCGGTGGGTTCGTCCGCGAGCAGGAAGCGCGGTTCACCGGCCAGTGCGCGGGCGATGGCGACGCGTTGTTGCTGACCACCGGACAGTTGCGCGGGCAGGTGTTTGGCGCGGGCGGAGAGACCGACCTGTTCCAGCGCTCTTTCGATACGGCGGCGACGCTCTTTGCCGTTGAAGCCGCGGTAGCGCAGAGGCACGTCGATATTGTCGAACAGGTTGAGGTCGGGAATCAGGTTGAAGCCCTGGAAGATAAAGCCGATCTTTTCATTGCGCAGGCGCGAGCGGTCGCGGTCGGAGAGGTTGCCGACTTCCTGGCCGTCGAGCAGGTACTCACCGCCGGTGGGTGTTTCGAGCAGGCCGGCGATATTCAGGAAGGTGGTTTTGCCGGAGCCGCTGGGGCCGGTAACGGATACAAATTCTCCTTCGTTGACTTCCAGGCTGAAATCCCTGAGTGCATGAGTCTCGATGGTATCGGTGCGGTAGCTTTTGCGGATATTGTGCATTTTCAGCATGGTGGATTTCCTTGTCTTCTAGCTCAGTTATTTTGAGGCTCTTTCAAATTGCTTGGCGGCGCTGCTGCCGGGACTCGTTTGCGGGACACGGGCTAGGCGCCCCCCCGTTAACCCATCCATGGGGGCTTGTCGAAAAGGTCCCTCTTTTCGACAGTCCCGCAAACGAGTCCCGGCATCAGCACCTTCACTTCGTGTTCTTTCGCTTTTAACTAATCTTTCAGCGCAACCAGCTGCGCCTTGTTCAGTTCGTCGGCGGCAGAGGTGATGATCCGGTCGCCTTCGTTGAGTCCGGAAACAATCTCGACCTGATTCAGTCCCAGCGCGCCAATGGTGATGGGCACTTTCACCGCTTGCTGTTGATCATTCAGCTTCCACGCGAAGCGGCCACCGGTCTGGTCCAGGAAGGCGCCGCGCTTGACCAGCATCACGTCGCTGCGGTTTTCCAGCAGTACGCGGGCGGTCAGGCGCAGGTTCTGGCGGAGGTTTTGCGGCTGGTTGCCGGTGAAGCGCACACGGGCGACAACCTGGTTGTCGATGACTTCGGGGGCGATGGCGGTGATCTCGCCGGGCAGTTTTCTGCCGCCCATATTGATTTCCACTTCCATGGCGAGGCCCAGGTCGTCGGCGTAGTTTTCCGGTACCGCGGCTTCCAGTTCGAAGCTGGTGAGGTCGACGACGGTGAGCAGTGGTGCATTGGCGGCGACGGCAGAGCGCTGGGTGGCGGCGAGGCTGCCGATGGTGCCGTCTACCGGTGAGATGATGTTGAGGTCGTTGACCTTGCGCTGCAGTTCTGTGACCTGCAGCTGCTGCTGGTCTACCTGTAGCTGCAGTGTCTGGGTCTCGAACGTGAGGGCTTCGTTTTCGAGCTGGGAATTCTGTACTGCCTGTTTGTACTCCAGTTCCGCGCGGGCGAGGTCATCGCTGGCTTTTTCGAAATCCAGCTGGGAGATGATCTGCTTTTCCATCGACAGCTCGGCGCGCTTCAGTTCGCGCTGGGCGGCGACGAGATCGACCTTGGCCAGGTCGGCTTTCTGCGTGTTCTCAAGGCGCTGGCGTTTGGCCTGAATCTTTTGACGCGCCAGTTCCACGCTCAGCTTGTTGTACAGCGCGCTCTCCTGAGCGAGCTGGTTCTGCAGTTGCGGGCTGTCTACTTCGGCGAGTAACTGGCCCTTCTCAACCGTATCGCCCGCCTTTACCGCAAACTTGACGATGCCCTGGGCCGGGCTGAACAGGGTGGGGCTGTTGGCCGCGACCACCTTGCCCTGTACCACCAGGTCACGTACCAGATCCCCGCGCTCCACGGCGGCGATATTGATGCGCGACAGTGACAGGCTCGCATCCACCGCATTGGTGCTCTGCCAGCTCAGCAGGCCCCACACCACAAACGCCGCTGCGCCCACGCCGACACCGGCGCGCTTCAGCAGGCGCGGGTTCTTCCACGGGCTTTGCGGAGTGAGTTGGACATCCTGCCCGGAGGTATCTCTGATCATGTTGTTCCCAAGTACGTTGAATCTTTCTTCTGCCACTTTGATGCGGGTGTTCTCGGCCCCGGATGCAAAGCGGATTTTTCGGATGCAGCGGCCTTATCGCAATTGCCGTGCCAAAGCGTGATTGTCCACTAAGTGGTTGATTTGTAAGAAAAATAAATTTCATTGAGGATGTTGGGTGTAGGACGGAGTGTCCGCAAAAAGTGTCCGGACAGACTGTGTCCGTGGGGGCGGACAGGAGTAAGAAGAGGCGACAGGTGGTTAAAGCGAAGGCGGCGGTGTCGGGTACAGCTATGCAAGACCTTCACCGCCAAGGATGGCGGTGCAGAGCCCCCAGGGATGGGTGCACGGCGTGTCTTGCATAGCTGTACCCGGCAGCGCCGCCGCCACTGAAACGGAATTCAGAGGGGTGGCCGTTCTTTAGCCACAACCCCCAAGATGCTAGAATCCGCGCCCTTAATTCAGGGCCGGAACAAGATTCGCCCGATAGACTCCCCAGACAGGCTCACCCAGTTATGCAGTTCTCCAATACCCTCCTGTCGTCCACCCGGAACGACTGGTTTGGCAATATCCGCCGCGACGTACTCGCCGGCCTCGTGGTCGCCCTGGCGCTGATCCCCGAAGCCATCGCCTTCTCCATCATCGCCGGCGTCGACCCGCGAGTGGGGCTTTATGCCTCCTTCTGTATTGCCGTGGTCATCGCGTTCGTCGGCGGCCGCCCGGGCATGATCTCCGCCGCCACCGGGGCCATGGCCCTGCTGATGGTCACGCTCGTGAAAGAGCACGGCCTCCAGTATCTGCTGGCGGCGACGTTATTGACCGGGGTACTGCAAATCATTGCCGGTTATCTCAAGCTCGGCAGCCTGATGAGCTTTGTCTCGAGGGCCGTGGTCACGGGCTTCGTCAACGCCCTGGCCATCCTGATCTTTATGGCCCAGTTGCCAGAGCTTACCGATGTGACCTGGCACGTCTACGCCATGACCGCCGCGGGTCTCGGTATCATTTACCTGTTCCCCTATGTGCCGGTGGTGGGCAAGGTACTGCCGTCGCCGCTGGTGTGTATCCTGGTGCTGACCGCGTTCGCGGTGATTATGGGGCTGGATATTCGTACCGTGGGCGATATGGGCGAGCTGCCGGACACGCTGCCGGTGTTCCTGTGGCCGGATGTGCCGCTCAATTTCGAGACCCTGAAGATCATCTTCCCGTACTCCGCCGGTCTCGCCGTGGTGGGCCTGCTGGAATCCCTGATGACCGCCACTATCGTGGACGACCTGACCGATACCAACAGCGACAAGAACCGCGAGTGTAAGGGCCAGGGTATCGCCAATATCGGCGCTGGCCTGCTCGGCGGTATGGCGGGTTGTGCGATGATCGGCCAGTCGGTGATCAACGTGAAATCCGGTGGCCGTGGCCGCCTGTCTACCCTGGTGGCCGGTGTGGGCCTGCTGACGCTGGTGGTGTTCCTGAGCGATTACGTGGCGGTAATTCCGATGGCGGCGCTGGTGGCGGTGATGATCATGGTGTCTATCGGTACCTTTGACTGGGGCTCGATCCGCAATCTGAAGAAGCTGCCGCTGTCGACCAATCTGGTGATGTTGTCGACGGTGATTGTGGTAGTGTTTACCCACAACCTGGCATTTGGCGTGTTTGTGGGGGTGCTGCTGGCTTCCCTGTTCTTCGCCAACAAGGTGAGCCACTTTATGTATGTGAGCTCGGAGCTGGATGAGGAGAAGAACTGCCGTACCTACAATGTGGTGGGGCAGGTGTTCTTCAATTCCGCGGACAAGTTTGTGGCGGCGTTCGATTTCAAGGAGGCGCTGGACAAGGTGGTGATCGACCTGAGCCGGGCGCATTTCTGGGATGTGTCGACGGTGTACTCTCTGGACAAGGCGGTGGTGAAGTTCCGCCGCGAGGGTGCCGAGGTTGAGCTGATTGGCCTGAACGAGGCGAGTTCGACCATCGTTGACCGCTTTGGGGTGCACGATAAGCCGGAAGAAATTGAAAAGGTTCTCGGGGGGCACTGATCTAGCACCGTGGTTGGGTGCTTCGTAGTCTCTCCCGGTGGCGCTCAAGCGACGGGTGAGGAATTTCAAAACCGGGCTAGGCGCCCCCCTGGGAATACTTCCCTGTACGCTGCGTCGGCGACGTCCCTGTCGCCGACGCTTTTGAAACCCCAGCCCCGCCACCCAGTCTTCGATTCGGACGTCTGAGCCTTGACCAATGCTTGATTTAGTTGAAGGTTAATTTCCAGCGATAGAGAGAAAATAATAAATGACCGAACAGAAAGATCCCCTCGTACTCACCTGTATCGATGGCTCCCGTTTCAGCGGCGCAGTCTGCGATTATGCCGCCTGGATCGCCAACCGCGCCTCCGCTCCCATCAAACTCCTGCACAACATCGAGCGCGTCACCACGCCGGCGGTGGCGGACCTCTCCGGGAGCATTGGCCTCGGCAGTCAGGAAGAACTGCTGGAGGAGTTGACGAGTCTGGAGCAGCAGCGTTCGAAACTGTTGCTGGAGCAGGGGCGGCAGATGCTGGAAGGGGCGCGGGAGCGTGCCCAGAAGGCGGGGGCGGAGCGGGTGGTTACCTGTCAGCGCCACGGCAGCCTGATCGAGTCACTGGTGGAGCTGGAGGATCATATCCGCGTGCTGGTACTCGGCATTCGCGGTGAGGAGCACGAGGATTCGAACAAGGGGCTGGGGGCGCAGCTGGAGTCGGTGGTGCGTTCGCTGCACAAACCGATTCTGGTGGTGAACCGGGAATTCAAGACCCCGCGCTCGATCATGCTTGCCTACGACGGTAGCGAGTCGGCGCGCAAGGCACTGGATATGGTCGCCACAAGCCCGGTGTTCAAACAGGTCGAGTGCCACCTGGTGTATGTGGGCGACGGCGCCGAGTCTGTGCTGGCGGAAGGTGCCGAGGCACTGAGCCACGGCGGGGTGTCGGTGATCAGCGCCAACCTGCAGGGCAAGACGGTGGAATCCCTGATCGCCTACCAGCAGGAACACGACATCGACCTGACGGTGATGGGCGCCTTCAGCCACAGCAAACTGCGCGACCTGCTGCTCGGCAGCGTGACCGCGAAGATGCTGCTCGGCACCAATCAGCCGCTGTTGCTGCTGCGCTGAGTCAGCTATACCTTGAACGAAACAGGCCTGCGACACCCCTCAGCTGCTTGAGCGGTGCCACAGGCCTTTTTGTTAAACGCTTGTGGCTAAACGGCTGTGGTTGAAATCAGCTGGCCAGCTTGCTGGTCTCCGGTGAAGAATTCGCCGCTTCCGCCACCGTCATCCCCGCCTTCTTATGCGGCGTGGGCTTTCCCTCCGCATCCAGCGCCACAAATACAATCCGCTCCACCCGCACAATCAGCTCCCGGGTCTGCTTGTTGCGCATCTCACAGTGCACCGTGAGCGACGTGCGGCCGATGTCCGTCACCTCAAAACCAAACTCCACAATATCCCCGCAAACCGCCGAGCTGACAAAATCGATTTCCGACATTAGCTTGGTCACAATGTTTGCGGTGCCCATCTGGCACCCCGCGAAAATAGCTGCCTCCTCATCTATCCACGCCAGAGCCTGGCCGCCGAACAGGCGTTGGGCTGGGTTCAAGTCGCCGGGTTTAACGAAATGACGTGAGTAGTACTTCATGAGTGTTTACCTCGCTGGTTACCCCTTGCTCGGGAATAAAAAACGCCGCTATTCCTTAGCGGCCCCACATCATGAATTGCATTAAGCGTGCCAACGAATTCGACATTTTTATTACGAAGTAAAGAAGTCTAAAGCGAAGGCAAGGTGGCGGGTAAAAGGTTTCAGAAGCGTCGGCAACAGGGATGTTGCCGACGCAGCGTACAGGGACGTATTGAAGGGGGGCGCCTAGCCCGGTTCTGAAACCTTTTACCCGGTGCCTTGCCGCCGGGGAGATTGAAAGAGGGGACCACTAGAGGAAATGCGGTCAATTTCGTGCAAAAAATGTACATGCTGCACCGAGACGGAGCAATGAATGTTTTTGTATGTTGGCTAAACTGGCCGCGACCCCCGAAATTCTGGCCACGAATCTTCTTAACCGTGACCTGCCACTATGGGAGTTCCCCCTAAACGCCATTAGAATGTTCGCCCTTATGGCCGACCAGTCGGCAGTAAAACCGAATTTGTAGACCGAAGAATCACCCAACGGAGAGAGCCCGGCATGATCATCAAGCCGAAAGTACGCGGATTCATCTGCACCAACGCCCACCCGCAGGGCTGTGCCGCCAACGTGCGCGAACAGATCGAATACATCAAAGCCCAGCCCGCCATCGAAGACGGCCCCAAAAACGTCCTCGTCGTCGGCGCCTCCACCGGCTATGGCCTCGCCTCCCGTATCACCGCCGCCTTTGGCTGCGGTGCCAAAACCCTCGGCGTCTTCTTCGAAAAGCCGCCCACGGAAAAACGTACCGCCTCCGCCGGCTACTACAACTCCGCCGCTTTTGAGGAAGAAGCCCACAACGCCGGTCTGTATGCCAAAAGCATCAACGGCGACGCCTTCTCCAACGAAATCAAAGCCCAGGCCATCGACCTGATCAAACAGGATCTCGGCAAGATCGACCTGGTCATCTATAGCCTCGCCTCCCCGCGTCGCACCGACCCGGAAACTGGCGAGCTGTACAGCTCCGTGCTGAAGCCCATCGGCAAATCCTACACCGCCAAAAACCTCAACACCGACAAACTAGAAATCTCCGACATCAGTGTCGACCCGGCCAGCGAAGAGGAAATCGCAGCCACGGTCAAAGTCATGGGCGGTGAAGACTGGGAACTGTGGATCAAAGCCCTGGGCGATGCCGGCGTACTGGCGGATGACTGCAAAACCGTCGCCTACACCTACATCGGCGACAAGCTGACCTGGCCGATTTACGGGCACGCCACCATCGGCAAGGCCAAGGAAGACCTGGACCGCGCCGCCAAGGCCATCAGTGACAGCGGCAATGCCAGCGCCAATGTCGCGGTACTGAAAGCCCTGGTCACCCAGTCCAGCTCCGCCATTCCGGTGATGCCCCTGTACATTTCTCTCGTCTACAAGGTGATGAAGGAAGAGGGCACCCACGAAGGTTGTATCGAGCAGCTGTACCGCCTCTACACTGAAGGCCTGTACACCGACTCTCCGCGCCTCGACGACACCAACCGCTTCCGTATGGACGACAAGGAACTGCGCGCGGAAACCCAGGCCAAGATCGAAAAACTGTGGCCGGAAGTGACCGAGGAAAACCTGTTCCAGCTGACCGATTACAAAGGTTACAGCGACGACTTCCTCAAACTGTTCGGCTTCGGCGTGGAAGGTATCGACTACGAAGCGGAGACCAGCCCGCTGGTGGAAGCAGACTTCAAGTAACACGCGATTCGCGTCCGCCCGAAAAACGCCGGCCTCACCCGCCGGCGTTTTTTGTTGTAGGCTGCGGCGTTTGAATGATTACCGTCATTGCAGATAAATGGGGAGCGCAATGGAACATCGTCAGCTCGGCAAAACCGACATCCAGGTCAGCAAGATCTGTCTCGGCACCATGACCTACGGCGAACAGAACAGCGAGGCCGAGGCCTTCGAACAGCTGGACTACGCCACCGCCAACGGCGTCAATTTTATCGACTGTGCAGAAATGTACCCGGTGCCGCCGAAGCCCGAGACCTACGGCCGCACCGAAGAAATTATCGGCAACTGGCTGCAGAAAACCGGCAAGCGCAAGGAAGTTGTACTGGCCACCAAAGTGACCGGGCGCAGTGCCGCCAACTCTGGTGTCGGCCATATCCGCGGCGGTCCCCGTCTCAATCGCGAGCAGATTCTCAAGGCTTGCGACGATTCCCTCGCGCGGCTGCAAACCGACTATATCGACCTGTACCAGGTGCACTGGCCGGAGCGGCAGAGCAACTTTTTCGGCAAGCTCGGCTATACGCACAGTGACGACGACGGTATCGACATCAGCGAAACCCTGGCCGCCCTGGAAGAACTGGTCAAGGCCGGCAAGGTTCGCCATATCGGCCTGTCCAATGAAAGCCCCTGGGGCGTGCACCGTTACCTGCGCCTGGCCGCCCACGGTAACCGGCCGCGGGTGGCCTCCATCCAGAACCCCTACAGCCTGCTGAACCGCACCTTTGAGGTGGGGCTGGCGGAAATGGCGATCCGCGAACAGTGCGGGTTGCTGGCCTATTCGCCGCTGGCGTTCGGCACCCTGAGTGGCAAATACCTGAATGGCGCCAGGCCAGAGGGCGCGCGGCTGACCCTGTTCGAGCGCTTTCAGCGCTACACCGGTGAGCGCGCGGTCAGTGCGACCGAACAGTATGTGCAGCTCGCGCAGGAGTTCGGGCTGGATCCCGCGCAGATGGCGTTGGCATTCGTTACCCAGCAACCGTTTGTCACCGCCAATATCATCGGCGCCACCACCATGGCGCAGTTGCAGAGCAACCTCGCCAGTGCCGAGCTGACCCTGGGCCGGGAGCAACTGGCGGCCATCGAGGCGATCCACGAGCAGAACCCGAACCCGGCCCCTTGAAATCGATGGTCTCTGACGCCAGACCTCATAGAGTGCCGGCGCCAATCTGGCGCCGGAACCGTCAGCGCTATCTATACTGAGAGGTAGTGTTCCGCGCCGGTCCGGTCGCACTCGTGCGGTCGGGCGGGCTGACTTCACACCTTGCTGTCAGGAGATTTTATGGAAACCGGTCATCACACCCTCAACGACCTGTTCGCCCAGCTGGGCCTCGGCTCCGACGATTCGTCGATCGAGGACTTCCTGAGCCGTCATCACCTGGCGGGGGAGGAGAAGCTGGCCCGGGCGGAGTTCTGGAGTGACAGCCAGCGCAAATTTTTGCGCGAGGCCATCATCGAGGACTCCGACTGGTGTGAAGTGGTGGATGAGCTGGACGCCCTGCTGCGGCACTGACCGCGCGCGGTTCGTTACGCCCCGGACTGTCTGGTCGCGGGGAATGTACGCGCGCGGGGAGTACCCTCCGGGCGGTGGGCGCGGCTATAATGCGCCGCTTTCTTCCCGGCGCCGCGGCTGCCGGGGCTCCGCTCTCCCATCGCAGCTGCCCGCTATTTATGGAAAAACCGCATTTTCGTCTTGCCCTGTTACACCCGCGTTACTGGCTGACCTGGTCCCTGTTCGGTCTGTGGTTTCTGGTGGCGCAATTGCCATACCGCTGGCAGATGTCCATCGGTCGCGGTGTGGGCAAGCTGATGCTGCGGTTCGCCACCAGTCGCCGGGTGATTGCCGAGCGCAACCTGGCCCTGTGCTTCCCCGAACTGTCTGCGCGCAAGCGCGAGCAGTTGCTGCGCCGGAATTTTGCCTCCAACGGTATAGCGCTGATGGAAACCGGCATGGCCTGGTTCCGCTCCAGCCGCTGGCTGCGCAAGCGCTTCACCATTGAAGGGCTGGAGCACCTGCAGGAGCCGCAACGCCGCGGACAGGGGGTGGTGATGATGGCGATGCACTTCACTACCCTGGAAATCGGCGCGGCGTTCATGGCCATGAGCCACCCGGTGGACGGTATGTACCGGCCCCACAAGAACCCCGTATACGACTATATGCAGCGCAAGGGACGCGAGCGCCACGGTGAGGACTCCGACGTCTTCCAGCGCAAGGATGTACGCGGCATGCTGCGGGCCCTGCAGCGCGGGCGTGCGGTGTGGTATGCCCCGGACCAGGATTACGGCATCAAGCAGGGCGTGTTTGCGCCCCTGTTTGGTATTCCCGCCGCCACGGTGACCGGAACCTCCCGCTTTGCCCGGGTCGGCCGCGCCCAGGTGGTTCCCTACACGGTGACCCGGCTGGAGGAGAAGGGCCTTTATCACGTGAAGGTGTTCCCGCCGATCGAGGAAATCCCGTCGGGCGACGAACGGAAAGACGCGGTACTGGTCAATCAGTTTGTGGAAGCGCGTATGCGCGAGAACCCCTCCCAGTACATGTGGGTGCATCGTCGCTTCAAGACGCGCCCGGAGGGGGAGGAAAGCTTTTATCCCGCCCGTAAAAGGCGGCGTAAAAAGCGCAAAAATTGATCGATAAATAGCCTGTTGGGTGCCATGTGGCAGGATGACTCTTTTGTGCTGGCATCGAACTGGCACGCTCAGTAACATACCGCATTCATTTTTAGGCGGTACAGGCCGGCACCCCGTCCGGCTGGAGAAGGAGTTGCAATGATTTCCGGCAGTATGGTGGCACTGGCCACACCCATGTATGCAGATGGCGGCCTCGATTGGGACAGGCTGCACGAGCTGGTGGAGTGGCATATCGAGCAGGGCACCCGCGCCCTGGTGGCCGTCGGCACTACCGGTGAGTCTGCCACCCTCGACGTGCACGAGCACCTCGAAGTCATCCGTCGTGTGGTCGACCAGGTTGCCGGACGCATCCCGGTCATTGCCGGTACCGGCGCCAACTCCACCACCGAAGCCATCGAGCTCACCGCAACGGCGGCGAAATGCGGCGCCGATGCCTGCCTGCTGGTGACCCCTTACTACAACAAGCCCACCCAGGAAGGCCTGTACCAGCACTTCAAAACCGTGGCCAAGGCCGTGGACATCCCGCAGATCCTCTACAATGTGCCCGGGCGCACGGCGGTGGATATGCTGCCGGAAACCGTGAAACGCCTGTCTGCGGTGAGTAATATTGTGGGCATCAAGGAAGCCACCGGCGACCTGGAGCGCGCGCGCGCAGTGATTGAGCTGGTGCCGGAAGATTTTGCGGTTTACTCCGGTGACGACGCCACCGCGGTGGAGCTGATGCTCCTCGGCGGCCACGGCAATATCAGTGTGACCGCCAATGTGGCGCCGGCAGCGGTGGCGCAGATGTGCGAGGCGGCGCTGGCCGGCGATGCCGAAACCGCCCGCGCGATCAATCAGCGCATCGATGTATTGCACAAAACGCTGTTTGTGGAGTCCAACCCGATACCGGTGAAATGGGCGCTGAAAGAAATGGGTCGCATCGACAGCGGTATTCGCCTGCCGCTCACCGTCCTGTCAGCCGAGCACCACGGCGTGGTGCGCGACGCCCTGCGCAGCGCGGGTGTGCTCTGACAGGTTAAAGATTTTTCGGTTTTCTGGGCGGCTGTGTATTCAGCTTCTGTGGACACCTTTTGTGGACACAATGCCCCGGCCAGGTGGCCAGAGCCGTATCGGAACAATTGCGATCAGGACTGATTCGACAAGGTACCAATAATGACAAAACTTACCGCCGGAGCCGTGCTGTGCGCTGCGGTCACCACCCTGAGTGGCTGTGGCATCTTTGGCCAGGACGGTTATTTCCGCGACCGCGGGGACGACTATCAACTGGCAGACAGCCTGCCACCGCTGCAGATGCCGGAAGGTGTCTCTGCCAAACACCAGGAAGAGCTCTACGAAGTGCCGCAGATTAGCGGCGAGGTCGACCGCGGTGAATTCGTGGTGCCGCGCCCACAGGCGCTGTCCGTCAACGTCGGTCTCGACCGGGTGAAAATCCAGAAACTGGGCAACCGCCGCTGGGTGCTGGTAAACCAGCCGCCGGATGAAGTCTGGCCACAACTGCATTACTTCCTGCGTACCACCGGCCTGCAGCTGGCCATGTCCGATGCCGGGGCCGGTACCATGGAGACCACCTGGCTCACCTTCGGGGAAAACCCGGAGACCAAGGACAAGTACCGTCTGCAGGTGGAGTCCGGGGTGCAGCCCGATACCACCGAGATCCATGTGCGCCACCTCGCCGTGCCCATGGCGACCCCCGCCGACGGCGCGGTGAACTGGCCGGCGCAGTCCTCAAGCCCCGAACGCGAGGGCTGGATGATTGACGAGATGTCCAATGCACTGGCGGCGGAGTCCACCGGTGCCGCGGCTTCCCTGGTGGCGCAGGCCATCGGCGGCGGCAAGGTCAAGGTGCAGGTGATGGAGCCCGCGGGCAAAGAGCCCTATATCGCGCTCGACCTGGCGATGAACCGCGCCTGGGCCACCGTCAGCCACGCGCTCAACACCGGCGCCTACCGCCTGCACAAGGAAGACGCCGATATCGGTATCTTCTATGTGACCTACGATTCCGAGCGGGAGCTGGCCGACGATGAGGAAGGCTGGTTCTCCGGTTGGGGTTCCGGCAGTGAAGACAAGCTGGCCAAGTCCGCCGATGCCTACAGCCTGCAGCAGGTGCTGGCGAATATCGACATGACGTCCACCGCAGAGCCGGCATTGTTTGCCAATCTGCAGGGCCTGGGCGGTGCGCCGAACACGAATATTCCCGGCTACCTTGTGGTGCTGCGCGGCGTCGACAGTGCGATCGAGGTACGGGTGCGCAACACCCGCGGCCTGCCCCTGTCGCGGGCCAAGGCCTCCGAACTGCTGATGGCCATCCGTCAGAACCTGATCTGACGGCGGACTGTCACCGAGTATGGCGATCAGATTTGCCTCCCTGGGCAGTGGTAGTAAGGGCAACGGCACTCTGGTCGCCTCCGGCGACCACTGTCTGCTGGTGGACTGTGGTTTCACCATCAAGGAAACCGAGCGGCGCCTGGCGCGGCTCGGTGTCTCTCCCGCGGAGCTCTCCGCAATCCTCGTCACCCACGAACACAGCGACCATATGGGCGGCGTCGGCCCCTTTGCGCGCAAGTACCGGCTGCCGGTCTACCTGACCCCGGGCACCCTGCGTGCGCGGGACATCGGTGCTCTGCCCGCGGTGCACCTGATTGAAGGGCACCAGCCGTTTGCCGTGGGCGATATCCAGGTGACGCCGGTGGCGGTGCCCCATGACGCCCGCGAGGCCGCGCAGTTTGTCTTCCGCAGCCGCGGCAGCAGCCTCGGCCTGCTGACCGACCTGGGGACCATCACTCCGCATGTGGAATCCCACTACGGCGATTGCGATGCGTTGGTGCTGGAGGCCAATCACGACCCCCAGATGCTGGCCCAGGGGCCTTACCCGCCGTCCCTCAAACGACGGGTCGGCGGTGCCTACGGCCATCTCAGCAACCAGCAGGCCGCGGGCTTTCTGCAGCGGGTGGGCAGCGACCGCCTGCAGCATCTTGTGGTGGCGCATATCAGTGAAAAGAACAACAGCCTGGAGCTGGCGCGGGCGGCACTGGCCGATGCCGCCGCCCGCGCCGCCAACTGCATTTTCGCCTGTCAGCAGGAAGGGTTTGACTGGCTGCAGATCGAAAAGGCAGAGTAACGTTCAGACCGCGGCGCCCGCTGACGGTCTCAATAAGAACAATCTGGGAAACGGAGTTTCAATTCGTGGCAGTCTTCGACCAATACCCGTCCTGTCTCACCCGTACCGACTCCGGTGCTCTCTACGGCAAACCCGGCCTCGACCTGTTGCTGGTGGAAACCGGCCTGTGCCGCGCGGTGATCGCGCTGCAGGGGGCACAGGTGCTCGAATTTACCGCCCAGGGGCGCGCACCGCTGTTGTGGCTGAGTCCCACGGCGGTGTTCGAGCCGGGCTCGGCAGTGCGCGGCGGCGTGCCGCTGTGCCTGCCGTGGTTTGGCGAAAATCGCATGGATCCGGACAAGCCCAAACACGGCCTGGTGCGCAATCAGCTGTGGGAACTCGGTGGTTGTGCCGAGCAGGCCGACGGCACTGTGGAGCTGGCGTTCCGCTATCAGCATCCCGGCGATGCGCTGTTCGAGGCGAGCTTCGACTGTGTACTGAAGATCGGTCTGGGCAAGGCGCTGTCGTTTGATCTCGAACTGACCAACACCGCGAATGCGGCGACCGAATACAGCTGGGCCCTGCACAGCTATTTTGCCGTGGACGATGTGGCCGAAGTCCAGGTGGACGGGCTGTCCGGGGTGGAGTACCTGGACAAGACTCGGGGTTTCGCCCGCGACTGCCTCGAGGGCCCGCAGCGGTTCCCCGGTGAGGTGGATCGGGTATTCGAGCAGGCGCCGGCGGAGCAGACCATCGTTACCCCCAATCCCATTCACGCGCACAGTGAACACTGCCACACGGTGATCACCTGGAACCCGGGCGCCGAGCTCGCTGCCACCATCGATGATATCGGTCCGCATTACGCCGGGTTTGTGTGTGTGGAGCACGGCAATGCCTTTGCCAACAGCTGGCAGCTGGGCGCCGGTGAAAGCGCCCGCGCCTCCCTTGAACTGAGCCGCTGAGAGGGTAGCCGCCGATGAACGCTGGCCTGATTCACGCCTACCTGCTGGACGGTAATGGCGGCGGTCGTCGCCTCAGCTGGCCGGAGGTGGAAGCCTGGGAGGCTTCCCAGGGGCAGCTGTGGGTGCATCTGGACTATACCGACAGCGACGTCAGACGCTGGATCGGCGGCGGTGCGGGCCTGGATCCACTGGTGGCGGAGGCGCTGCTGACGGAGGAGACCCGCCCACGCAGTACCTCCATGGCAAATGGCCTGTTGATCGCCCTGCGCGGGGTCAACCTCAATCCGGAGTCCCAACCGGAGGATATGGTGTCGATCCGCCTGTGGGTGGAGGAGTCGCGGGTGATCAGCACGCGCAAGCGTCAATTGCTGTCGGTCAGTGATCTGTGTCAGCAACTGGACGCGGGGCGCGGTCCGCGCACTACGGCAGGTCTGGTGGTGGAGCTGGCGGATCTGCTGGTGTGGCGTATGAGCGATACGGTCGACACCTTCGAGGACACCATCGATGAACTGGAGGATCGGGTGGTGGCCGGTGCCAGTGGCAGCCTGCGGCTGGACCTGGCGGTGCTGCGCAAGCAGACGATTACCCTGCGGCGTTACCTGTCACCCCAGCGGGAAGCGCTGGCGCGGCTGATGGTGGAAAAGCTGGAGTGGATTGGCGAGCACGACCGTTTGCAGCTGCGGGAAGTGAGCGACCGCCTGCTGCGTCATATCGAGGACATCGATGCGGTGCGGGAACGGGCGGCAGTGACCCAGGAGGAGCTGATGAGCCGCATCTCCGAGCAACTGAACAGCCGCATGTACGTGCTGTCCATCATCGCCGCCATTTTCCTGCCCCTCGGTTTCCTCACCGGGCTGCTCGGCATCAATGTGGGCGGTATTCCCGGCTCGGAAAACCCCCGGGCCTTCCTGGTCTTCAGTGTGCTGCTGGCGATTACCGTGGCGATTCAGCTAGTGGTTTTCCGCTGGAAAAAGTGGCTCTGACTCTCACCCAAACACGGTGACTGTCTGTCGCGACAGGGCTACCGGTTTGCCCTGTGCATCCCAGATTTTTGCCTGAATCACCGCATAGCCGTCACCAGCCTGTTCAATTTCCGCCAGATACTGCCACCAGTCGCCGGCACGGCACTGGCTCAGGGGCTCCATCAGTTCCAGGGTCCAGGTGAGCGAGCTGGCCGGTGCCAGTTCACTCAGCATCTGCAGCACCGCCGGTGGCCAGGCGTCGATGAGGGCCAGCAGGTGGCCTACGGTGACCGCGTCATCGCAGTCGCGAAAGCGCACCCAGCCGCCGAAGCGGGTGTCACTGATGCCGCTGTAGGGCAGGGCGCCGAGGGCGATGCGGTAGTCGAAATGGCGCGCAAATTCCGGCGTCAGGCCTTCGATATCCGGGAACGCCTGACAGTCGTCCGGTGCGGTAAAGTCCGGTGCGGCGGGGAGTGCGACGTCG
>Ga0207814_100386_pt1 | contig 27467 bp, 19 predicted proteins | sample TtaePargueraPR_7_FD_187755 | JGI IMG/M metagenome (GOLD analysis project Ga0207814, IMG submission 187755) | Aerobic enrichment media microbial communities from Bioluminiscent Bay, La Parguera, Puerto Rico - Tt and P1 (2) (SPAdes) | ecosystem: Environmental > Aquatic > Marine > Unclassified ... | reverse complement strand
TAGATCACCTCCACACCGGCGGCCTTGACCGCGGCCAGGGATTCCTCGGTGGATTCCTGCCACAGCTTGCGCTGGTAGGTCACCGCCTCGTCCACCGCCTGGTTCAGCCATTCCTGCTGTTGCGGCTCCAGCTTGTTCCACACCTCGGTGCTGATCAGCAGCAGGTCCGGAACATAGGTGTGCTCGTCCAGGGTGTAGTACTTGGACACTTCGTAGTGTTTGGAGAGATAGAAGCTCGGCGGATTGTTCTCGGCACCGTTGACCACGCCCTGCTGCAGCGCGGTGTACAGCTCGCCCCAGCTCACCGGGGTCGCGGCGCCACCGAGGGTGTTGACCATCTTGATCGCGGTCTGGCTGTTCTGCACACGGATTTTCTGGCCGTTCAGGTCCGCCGGGGTCTGCACCGCGATGTCGTTCATATAAAAGCTGCGGCTGCCGGCATCCAGGTAGCCCAGGCCGCGCAGGCGGGCGCGCTCGCAGGCCACCAGCAGCTGTTTGCCGATGGGGCTCTGCAGCACATTCCAGAAGTGTTCGGAATCGCGGAATACGTAGGGAAGGTTGAACACCTTCATCTCCGGCACGAAGCCCTCCATGGGGCTGGCGGAGACCTTGGTCATGGCGAGACTGCCGATCTGCAGCAGCTCGATCAGTTCGCGTTCGCTGCCCAGCTGGCCGCCGGAATAGATGTCGATGCGCATGGTATCGCCGGAGAGCTCCCGCAGGCGCTCATCCATAAACACCATGGCGCGGTGTACGGAGTGCTGCTGATCCAGGGTGTGCGCCAGCTTGAGGGCGACCTGGTCTTCCTTGAAGCCACAGCTGGCCAGAAACAGGGTGGAGCCCGCCAGCAGCGCGGCGCCCAGTTGCCGCAAGGATCTTCTCATTATCATCATCGTGACCTGCGATTTATTTCTTATCGGGTACAGGTTTTCTGGTTTGCCGCCTTTATGAGCACAACCGCCCGGTCGGCAGACCAGATTGGTCATACCATCGTAACAACTTGTTGACTGCTTGTGCAATCCTGCATTTGCTGCATCGCCATGTATTCCGCGCGCGGAATGATCGCCCCGCGGTGGCCGATCACACGCGCGGCGCAGCGGTTGCCGGCGGCAATCGACTGCTGCGGGCTCGCGCCCTGTAGCCGCGCCGCCAGGTAGCCGGCATTGAAGGAGTCCCCGGCACCGGTGGTATCCACCACACTGCTCACCGGCGGCACGTCGATGGCGGTCAGCTCTCCCTCGACCTGTAGCAGCACCGGCTCGGCACCGCGCTTGATCACCAGTTCCGACACGCCGAAACCGGAATTGCGCTTCACGCAGCTGCCCGGACGCTTGTCACCCCACAGCGCCTGCTCATCCTCAAAAGTCAGCAGCGCCATGTCCGCCTGCTGCAGGAACTGCCCCACCACTTCCCGCGCGGTATCCGCCGAGGCCCACAGGCGTGGACGGTAGTTACTGTCAAACGCGACCCAGCCACCCTGGGCGCGGTACTCCGCCAGAAACGCCAGCAACTCCGCGCGCGCCTCTTCGCCCATGATGGCAAGAGTGATACCGGACAGGTACAGGCAATCCATCTGCAGCAAATGCGCCTTGAGCGCTTCGCGGCGGACGGGATCGGCAAACAGCTCCCGCGCCGGGGCTTCGCCGCGCCAGTAGGTGAAGTAGCGCTCGCCATCGGGCGTGTTCTGAATCATGTAGAGGCCGGGGCAGCGCCCGGGCAGGCGCGCAATGGCACTGGTGTCGATTTCCTCATCAGCAAGGCGGGTGAGCACTTCCTCACTGTAGGGGTCATCCCCCAGCAGGGTCACATAACTCACGCTGACACCGCCGCGGGCGATGTAAACGGCGGTGTTATAGGTATCCCCGGCGTAGGATTGCCCCAGCAGCGGCTTACCTGCGCCCCCCGCCTGCCCCTCGTGAACGGACGCCTGCGGCGCCATTTCCACCATTACTTCTCCCAGTGCTGCCAGTTTCACTCGACTCTCCCAATAGGTATCCAGAATATCTTATCTTATAGTCATTTTTACTATATATAATCCGCGACTCGATCGCGCCCGCCGCGAGCCGCTGCTGCGGGCCTTCAGTACGCCCGCGCCAGGCACCTACAGTAACAACTGTGAAAATGCCTTACCAGAATAGTTGACTGGTATAACCAATTTTTGGCACCATGGCAACAATCGCTGCTCACCACAGACAACTGTATCGAGCATCGAGGTTTTCTCCATCGCCTGGCGCAGCGGGCTCACGGGGGCTGGTTTGGACCCCTTGGCCTTTATTTTGCGCATGCCGCCCGCTCCCGTCGCATCGTTTGCTGTGACGCGAGCCGGGCTTTTTCTTATTTGGGACTGGTGCGGGCAGGGCCTGCACTCTCGCAGCGGTGGCGAAATCACACAACAATAAGCGGAGCCGGGCAATGCCTCCGGCTCCAAATGGCAAACCCGAAATCTGGAAGCATCCAACATGACACGCCCTCTGATCCTGCATCCCGACCGTCTGTTTCCGGCCGATAAAGTGAGCCGGGATATCGCCCGCAAACTGTACGAGAGCGTCAAAGACCTGCCGATCATCAGCCCCCACGGCCACACGGACCCGTCGTGGTTTGCCGAGAACGAGCCGTTCGGCAACCCCGCCAATCTGCTGATCCGTCCGGACCACTATGTGTTCCGCATGCTCTACTCCCAGGGTATTCCGCTGGAGAGCCTGGGCATCCGCACCCAGGACGGTTCCGCGGTGGAGCAGGATCCGCGCAAGATCTGGCAGCTGCTGGCGGACAATTATCATCTGTTCCGCGGCACCCCGTCGCGCACCTGGCTGGATACCGTATTCCACGATGTGTTCGAGCTGGACGTGCAGCTGAGCTCCGAGACCGCGGACCTCTACTACGAGCGTATCGACAGCTACCTGCGCCAGCCGGAGTTCCTGCCGCGCGCGCTGTTCGAGCGTTTCAATATCGAGGTGATCGCGACCACCGAATCCCCGCTGGACGACCTGCGTCACCACCAGAAAATTCTGGACAGCGGCTGGAAGGGCCGGGTGATCACCGCCTTCCGTCCGGACCCGGTGCTGGACCCGGACTTCGAGGGTTTCACCGATAATCTGGCACAGCTGGCGGAAATCACCGGCGAGGATACTTCCACCTGGTCCGGCTATCTGGCGGCGCTGCGCAATCGTCGCGAATTCTTCAAGCAGATGGGCGCGACCTCCACCGATCACGGCCACCCCACTGCGACGACGGCCAACCTGTCTCCGGCAGAAGCGGAAGCGCTGTTCCTGAAGGTAAGTACGGGTAACGGCAGCGCGCAGGATGCGGAGCTGTTCCGCGGTCAGATGCTGACCGAGATGGCGCGCATGAGTATCGAGGACGGTCTGGTCATGCAGATTCACCCGGGCTCGTTCCGCAATCACAACAAAGTGGTATTCGAGCGCTTTGGTCGCGACAAGGGCTGTGACATTCCGTCCCAGACCGATTACGTGCACGCGCTGCAGCCGCTGCTGGAAGCCGTTGGCAACGAGTCGGACCTGAGCATCATCCTGTTTACCCTGGATGAGACCAGCTACAGCCGCGAGCTGGCGCCGCTGGCAGGCCACTACCCGGCACTGAAGCTGGGCCCGAGCTGGTGGTTCCACGACAGTCCGGAAGGTATGCGCCGTTTCCGCGAGCAGGTGACCGAGACTGCCGGTTTCTACAATACCGTCGGCTTCAACGACGACACCCGCGCGTTCCTGTCCATCCCCGCCCGTCACGATGTGGCGCGCCGCATGGACTGTGTATGGCTGGCGCAGCTGGTCAGCGACCACCGCCTGCAGGAAGACGAGGCCTTCGAACTGGCCGCGGACCTCGCCTACAACCTGGCGAAGAAAGCCTACAAGCTCTGATAGGTAGAGAGAAATGAGCCAACAAAGACTCAACAACGAAATTCTTGAAAGCCTTCCCGCAGAGGTAATCAAGCCGGCCTATGACCGCAACGAGGTCACCACCGGCATCGTGCACCTGGGGATTGGCGCTTTCCATCGCGCGCATCAGGCCTGGTACACGGAAAACCGCATTGCTGTGGGTGAGAAAGACTGGGGCATTGTGGGCGCGAGCCTACGCTCTGCCGGTGTGCGCGATCAGCTGGTTCCGCAGAACGGCCTTTATTCCGTGGTGGAGAAATCCAACGCGGGCACCAAGGTGCAGATCGTGGGCGCGGTGAGCGATGTGTTTGTGGGCCCGGAAAGCCCGCAACAGTTGCTTGAGCTACTGGCCCAGGAAAGCGTGCGCATCGTTTCCCTGACCATCACCGAGAAGGGTTACTGCCACGATCCCGCCAGCGGCAACCTGAACCCGCAGCATCCGGATGTGGTGCACGATCTGGCCAATCCACAGACTCCTAAATCTGCATTGGGCTATATCGTCGGTGCACTGGCACTGCGCAAGGAGCGCGGGCTGCCGGGCTTTACCGTACTCTCCTGCGACAACCTGCCGTCCAACGGTAAACTGCTGGGCAAGGTATTGTCCCAGTATGCGGAACAGGTGGATGCCGGGCTGGCAGCGTGGATCGCGGAAAACACCACCACGCCGGCCACCATGGTCGACCGCATCGTGCCGGCCACCACCGATGCGGACCGCGAGGAGCTGGAAGCGATTCTGGGCTGTCGCGACGAGGCGGCGGTGATGGCAGAACCCTTCTCCCAGTGGGTGGTGGAAGACAATTTCCTGCGCGGTCGCCCGGAGTGGGACAAGGCCGGCGCGACCTTTGTGGACGATGTGGAAGTCTACGAGCTGATCAAACTGCGCCTGCTGAACGGCAGCCACTCCATGCTGGCCTACAGCGGCTATCTCGCCGGCTGTGAGACGGTGGCCGATGTGATGGCCGTGCCGGCGTTCAACAAGCTGGCGCTGCATTTTATGCAATCCGAGGCCACCACTTCCATCGATGTGCCGGCGGATTTTGACATCACTGCCTACCAGGCAGAGCTGATCGAGCGCTTCGAGAACCGCGCCCTGCGCCACCGCACCTGGCAGATCGCCATGGACGGTTCGCAGAAGATTCCCCAGCGCTGGCTGGGCACCCTGCGCCACCAGCTGGCCAACGACGGGCCTATCGAGGTGCTGAGCTTTGCCCTGGCCAACTGGATCCGCTACGTTTCCGCGGTGGATGAGAAGGGTGAGGTCATTGAGGTGTCCGATCCGCTGGCAGCGGAGCTGAAGGCGATCTGCGATCAGTTCAAGCCCCAGGGCAATGACGCGCTCGCAGCCAACTTCCTCGCGTTCACCCCGGTATTCGGCGACGACCTGAAACAGAGCGCGCCACTGCAGGAAGCCGTGGTTAACTGGCTGAACAAGCTGGATGCACGGGGCACGCTGGCCTGTGTGGAAGAAGCGTTCGGTAATCTGTAAGTTTTTTAATCTGGCTGCCGGCGGCGGTTGGCTATCCGCCTACGGCAATGCCGGTCTTTCCTCCGGGAATCAATAGTTTGTCTTATACGTTGTTTTAGTTGTTAACTGTTTTAGTTACTGAGTTTTTCTCGCTAGTTTCCATCCCTCATTGAGGATTTCCCTTGGAAACATCTTTCAATCCCGCGGTGTCTATCGCGGGATTTTTTTTGCCGCTCTATTTGCCAGAATACTCGCTCTACTGCGGTTTTTTATCTGCATCCTCCTCATCCTTGCGCCCCAGCGGATTGTCGTCGCCGAAGCGGCTGGCATCGTGCGCGGGGTCGTCCGGTCCCCACGCATCCTCGTTTTCCATATTCGGCAGATGGTGGGCGATTCCCCGGTGGCAGTCAATGCAGGTCGCGTTGCCGGACGCCAGCTGGGTGGAGTGAAGCCTGCGGGCGCGCTCGCTCTGCACGCTGAAATCCATGTATTCGAAGTCGTGGCAATTGCGGCACTCCAGCGAGTCATTGGCCTTCAGTCGCGCCCATTCGTGGCGGGCCAGCTCGAGGCGTTTTTCGAGGAATTTCTCCCGGGTGTTGATGGTGCCGAAGATCTTGCCCCAGACTTCCTTCGAGGCCTGCATCTTGCGTGCAATCTTATGGGTCCACTCGTGGGGCACATGGCAGTCCGGGCAGGTGGCGCGCACCCCGGAGCGGTTGGTCCAATGAATTGTGCCCTTCAGCTCTTCATAGACGTTGTCGCGCATCTCGTGGCAGCTGATACAGAATTTTTCGGAATTGGTGGCCTCGAGCGCGGTATTGAAGCCACCCCAGAAAATGATTCCGGCAATAAACCCGCTCAGCAACAGAAAGCCCAGGCTGAATGCGGTAGCCGGGCGGCTCAAGGTACGCCAGTAGCCTTTTATCCAGTCGATCATCGCTCTGCTCCCGGGACGCGGATTATTGGAGAGAGGGTTCTCATTGCCCACCCTGTTCGGCTTTCTGGTTGCGCAGCAAGATGTCCACATCCTTAAAGGTATTACCCACGGATGACTTGGCCTTGGTCTGCGGCACATGGCACTGCAGGCAGAAGTATCGCCGCGGCGCCACATCGGCGAGCACCTGGAAGTCGCGATCCATAAAATGGGTGATGCTGATCATGGGCGCACCACTGACACCGGTCTGAATACGGTTATGGCACTCGAGGCAGCGGTTGACGTTTTTGTCGATCTGGTAGTCGCGAATGGTGTGGGGAATGGTGGGTGGCTGCTCCGGGTAAGCGCGCACCCGACGCCCTTCCGCGTCGACAGGGTCAGCCAGTTGCGGCGCACTTTTTTCCTGTAGCAGGGTGCCCCCTTCACGAATTCCGTCCGGACCGGGTGGGTCCGGGAACTGCTCCGCCACAGTCGCCAGGCCGCAAACAAACACGATAAGTGCAAGGGCGATGGAAAATACCTGCTTTCTGCTCATGATCGCTACTCAGCTGTATTCGGGATTGGCGTCATCAAGCCAACGAAATCATTTCCAGTTTGACCGCGCACTTCTTGAAATCTGTCTGCTTGGAGATCGGGTCGGTCGCGTCCAGGGTTACCTTGTTGATCAGCCGCTGCGCGTCGAAGAAGGGAACATACACCAGACCCTGCGGCGTTCTGACGCGGCCGCGGGTCTCCACCCGCCCGATCATTTCGCCGCGGCGACTGATCACCTTGATTTCACTGCCGCGACGGAAGCCCAGCTCTCTCGCATCGTCCGGGTGCATGTAGATAAGCCCGTAGGGCACCGCACTGAACAGCTCCGGTACCCGCTGGGTCATGGATCCGGTGTGCCAGTGCTCCAGTACCCGCCCGGTGCACAACCAGAAGGGGTACTCCTTATCCGGGGATTCCGCCGGTGGCTCGTAGGGCAAGGCAAAAATTCGCGCGCGCCCGTCCTCGTTGCCATAGAACTGAACGCCCGCGCCTTTTTTGACATAGGGGTCATAACCTTCACGGAAACGCCAACGGGTTTCCTCGCCGTTGACTACGGGCCAGCGCAGGCCACGCTCCTCGTGGTAGCGATCGAAGGGCGCCAGATCGTGACCGTGGCCGCGACCAAACTCTGCGTACTCCTCAAACAGTCCCTTCTGGATATAAAACCCGAAGGCATCCGATTCGTCGTTGGCAAAATTTTTGTCGCGGTCATCGTTGGAATAACGATTGGCGTGACCGTTGGCAAACAGCACCTCATACAGGGTTTTGCCTTTGTAACCGGGCATTTTGCTCAGGGCCTCTGGCCACACCTCATCGGTCTTGAAGCGCTTGGAAAATTCCACTAGCTGCCAGAGGTCAGACTTGCTCTCGCCCGGCGCTTTTACCAGCTGATGCCAGAACTGGGTACGACGCTCCGCATTGCCATAGGCGCCCTCTTTTTCCACCCACATGGCGGTGGGCAAAATCAGGTCTGCGGCCTGCGCAGAAGTGGTGGGGTAGACGTCCGATACGACCACAAAGGTTTCCGGGTTGCGCCAGCCGGGCAACAGTTCCTGCATCAGGTTGGGCCCGGCCTGGGCATTGTTGGAGGCCTGGGTCCAGTACACTTTGAGCTTGCCATCTTTCAGGGCTCGGCTCTGGGCGACTGCGTGGTAACCCGGCTTGGGCGGGATGGTGCCCTTGGGCAAGCGCCAGATTTTTTCCGCGGTTTCCCGGTGCTTGGGGTTTGCAACCAGCAAGTCGGCGGGCAGCCGATGGGAGAAGGTCCCCACTTCGCGCGCGGTACCACAGGCAGATGGCTGCCCCGTCAGCGAAAAGGGACTGTTGCCGGGGCTGGAAATTTTTCCGGTCAACAGGTGAATGTTGTACACCATGTTGTTGGCCCAGACACCGCGAGTGTGCTGATTAAAGCCCATGGTCCAGAGCGACATCACTTTGGTTTTCGGGTTCGCATAGAGCTCCGCCAGCTCGGTCAGGCGCTCTTTTGGGACGCCACTGTCTTTGGCGGCGCGCTCCAGCGTATAGGGCTTTAGGAACTCGGCGAACTCCCGGAAACTCATGTCTTCCCAGGTATTCGCCTTGGCGCGGCCGCTGGCCTTTTGCTCACGCGGATCTTCATCGCGCAGACCGTAGCCGATATTCGTCTGCCCACGAACGAAGCGCGTGTGATTTTTTACAAACTCCTCGTTGACCTTTTTGTTCTGGATAATGTAATTGGCAATGAAATTCAGAATCAGCAAATCAGAATGGGGGGAGAACACAATGGGGATATCGGCAAGCTCGAAACTGCGATGCCGGTATACCGACAACACCGCAACTTTGCAGCCCGGATGCGACAGACGGCGATCGGTCACCCGCGACCAGAGGATCGGGTGCATCTCCGCCATATTCGAGCCCCACAGCACAAACGCATCGGCATTTTCAAAGTCATCGTAACAGCCCATGGGCTCGTCGATGCCGAAGGTGCGCATAAAACCCATCACCGCCGAAGCCATACAGTGCCGGGCATTGGGGTCGATATTGTTGGAGCGGAATCCCGCCTTCATCAATTTGCTGGCCGCATATCCTTCCCACACGGTCCACTGACCGGAGCCGAACATGCCCACGGATTCGGGGCCGTGGTTCTTGATCGCCTCCTTGTATTTCTGCTCCATGATGTCGAAGGCCTGATCCCAGGATACTTCGGCAAATTCACCATTCTTGTCATATTTGCCATCGCGCATACGCAGCAGCGGCTTCTGCAGGCGGTCACTCCCGTACATGATTTTCGACAGGAAATAGCCTTTCACACAGTTGAGGCCACGGTTGACTTCCGCCTTGATATCGCCGTGGGTAGCCACCACGCGGTTCTCTTTGGTGGCAACCATCACACTGCAACCGGTGCCGCAAAAGCGACACGGCGCCTTGCTCCAGTTCAATGTATTCGCATCACCCTTACTCACCAGGTTCTGTGTTTTCGCCGGCACCGCGAGGCCCGCCGCTGTCGCGGCGGCGACCACAGCGCTCGCCTTGGTAAAATCCCGTCGCGTAATCGCCATGTCACCCTTCTCCCACGATTTTTACCGGTTGCGCTGAGTCCCGTGCCGCGCCCGGTTCCTGCAAAACATCGTCCGCTTCATCGAGTGCCAGTTCCTCGTGGTACACCATGGCGGCATTCAGCACTCCCGGCTGATCTTTTATGCTTTCAATCAGTGTGTTGATGCGGTGGTGATCTGGGGTTTCCATGACGACCACCAGCTTTCCCTCCTCGCTGCACAGATGGATCTCCAGCTCCGGATTGGCATCCACCCACCGGGTGTAAGCGTCTACGGCCTGTGGCCGCACATGTACGATCAGGCTGACGATATGTACGCGGCCGTCGCGCGCTCCGTCGGCTGCTTGCGCTGTCGCTGCGACATAGTCGCGGCTCCGGTAGTGATGCTCTCTCATGCTTGTACTTGTCCTCATCGCATTGTCTTCGCTAACAGCGGCAATGGCTGGCAGGCAATGTCAGGCCTGCGGTGTAGGGTGAATGATTTTTCGGCATGCCCCTCGCCGTTGAAGGGTCGCCGTTAAGAAGTCGCCGTTGAACAGGCCGCCCAAATGCAGCGGTCGCGGCGGTTTGGCAGCCGCGCTATTGAGAATCAGGCTGGTGGCCCGGGCGGGCCAAAAATCATCTGCAGAATCCAGACAGCAAACCCGTAGCCACCAACAATGGCCACGGCGAGAATTGGAAACAGAAAAATGAGGATAAACAACACCAGCCGCGTTTCTCGGCGACGCTGCTCCTCGCTCGATGGCGTTTCTTCTTCAGTCACGGACCGCCCCTCAAAGCATAGAGGTTATTACCGGATGAAATATGGCGAGGATCTCTTATTCAGGAATGAATCAGATTCGCGCTGATTAGCAGTTTCAGAGGTCGGCCGATATCCGTATAGAGCGACGCCACTTCCAGTTACATAATTTGAGTCTAGAAAGGTATGTGATCGGGGCAAGGGAAATAAAGGCGGTTAAATCTATTTGGCGCCTTTAAATGAAATTTTAAGCATGGCATACAAAAAATGCCGGGCAGCGCCCGGCAAAGCAAAACGGAAATGAGAATTACAACTAACTACATTCAATGGCAGTATTCTCACTTTTGCTCGCCATTGAAACATCCACCGCCAGAAATCCAACTATCAAATGGTATTGATACTCCGCCGGTGTGATGTCTGTTTCGGGTGATGCCTTAATTCACACCACCCCACCGGGATTGCGGAATCAGAAATTCACCCGCAGCCCCAGAAGTACTTCGCGACCGGTGCTGTTGTATTCATACACAAGATCCAGATCTCCTTCCGGGCCGGTGGTGTAGGAACGTTCAACTTCGTTGGTCAGGTTAATCGCTTCCAGGGTGACTTTCATATAGTCGGTCACGTTGTAGAAAGCAGACATATCCAGACGGGTAGGCCCGGTAATCGCGTGCGAGGCGTTGTCGTCGGAACCGGTCTGATCGGTAACATAGTCGTCACGACTGTTGACCATCAGGCGGCCGCCGAAATCATCGGTCTCGTAGTAGATACCCAGGTTGTAACTGTTCTCCGACAGGCCTTCGAGGTTACCCACAATACCGTTGCCGAACTCCGCTTCGGATTGCACATAGGTGTAGTTGGCCAGCACACCGAAGTTGCTTGCCCAGCCCGGGAGGAAACGCAGCGGCTGCTGATAAGACAATTCGTAGCCATCCAGGTCCGCACCTTCGCCGTTTTGACTGGTGGTGATGTTCCAGTCGTCAGAATCTGGGGACAGAACACTCGGCTCGTACAGCGGGCTGCTGGGGTTGTACTCCGGACGGGCGGCAACAATCGCGCGAATATCTGCTGGCAGCGCCTGGCCAGTCAAGGTGGTGCCGGTAATGAAGCTTTCAATCTGCTTGTGGAATACGGTAAACGCCAGCATGGATTCCTCGGCGAAGTACCATTCCAGACTGATGTCCGCGGAGTTTGCACGGATTGGTTCCAGGCCCGGGTTACCCACAGACACGTTGCCGTTGATTGGCGTCACGTTGACGGTACCTGCCATGCTGCCCAGCCCCGGACGGGACAGGTTGCGTGCCAGGCCTACACGCAGGAACAGATCGTCCTGGAATTCCCACAGTACGTTGGTGGACGGCAGCCACTCGGTGTAGCTGTCTTCCAGTTCGGTAGGCACAAAGCCACCCTGGCCATCACTGGAAACGCCGCGCGAGGTTACCGTGGTATCCACCAGGCGCAGACCCGCATTGAAGGTCAGCGGGCGACCCAGCAGCTCGGTATTGACGTTGGTTTCGATATAGCCGCCGAGGGTTTCCTCGGAAATGTTGTAGGTGTTGGAGTTGTCTTCATCCAGCGTGAACTGACCGGCACCCCAGGCCGCATTGGCGCGGTTGAAATCGGCAACCAGCCAGCTGGTAGGGAAGCCGCCCGGTGCGCTGATGCCATCACCATAGCCGTCAATGATATCCGCCAGGTTTGCGGTGAGTTCGGCGGTGACGGATCCCGGCTGGGTAATGGTGCCCTCGGTGGGATTCCAGAACTGGGAATCCACTTCGCGGCTGTTCCAGATCAGACCGGTTTTGATATTGGAGTTGTCGTCTTCAATAGTGAAGTCTGCGCGGAAGGTATCGTTCTCTCGACGCACTTCCTCGTGACGCAGAGTTGGTCCGGACCACACGTAGTTGGATGGATCGAGCGTATCGAAGCCATAGGACATTTCCGCGATGTCAGCATCCTCTTCAAAGGAGTAGGTGAAGCGGTGGCCCTGGGCGGCGGTGATATTGTAGCGATACTGTTCTTCAACATGGTCGGAAACTGCGTTGCCGTACATCACATGCAGGTGCATGTTGTCGGCAAGATCGAATTTTCCGGTCAGTACGGTCTGGGTGAAATCCGATTCGCTGAACTGGCCACGGCTTTCGGAGCGCGGAGTCACATTGTCGAAGGTACCAGCAACGATATAGCGGCCGCTGTCATCTAGGGTTACCTCGACCGGAGAAATACTGCCGAAGGTATTGCGGAACTGCGCGAAGTAGTTGTACGACGTCACGTCCGCCTTCAGATTGGAATTCAAAACATCCAGGGAGAATTCCATATTGTCGGTGGGGCGGAACTGTACGGAGCCGGTCAGACCCAGGCGCTCCTGATCGCGGTTGAAGGAATCCATACGCGGCAGGCGCGGTACCCACATGTAGTCGAGCTTCTGCGTTTGATCGATGGCTTCACCCGGGTAGTTTGCGCCCGGGTTCGGGGTGCCGTTGATGATGGTATCCACATCTGTATTCGCCCAGCTGCGACCGCCATTACTGGCCGCACCGGTCCAGCGCACGGAACCAAACCCTTCCTGCCGCACGTTGCGCTCGGAATACGCCGCGCTGAACAGAACACCCACTTTGTCGTCCATAAAGGTGTTGCTGTACATGCCGGTGAAGCGCGGATTGGACTCGCCAGAGAAATTGTCTGCGGTCAGTTGGCCACCGAAGGAAACGTTCTGTCCGGGCTGGTCAAAGGCGCGCGGTGTAGACAACTCGACCGTCGATGCCAGACCGCCCTCTTCCACCGAGGCCACTGGCGACTTGTGGATGGTGATGCGATTGAACAGCTCGGAGGCGAAAACGTTAAAGTCAAAATCCCGTCCACGGTTTACACCACCGGAAGAATCCAGACCACCGGTACTCGCGGGTACTTCCATCCCGTTCAGAGTGGTGCGGGAGAAGCCCGGGCCAAGACCACGCACGGTAATGTTGCGGCCTTCACCACCCTCACGGGAAATCGCCACACCGGGTACCCGCTGCAGGGATTCCGCCAGGTTTAGATCGGGCATTTTGCCGATATCTTCGGCGATAATGCTGTCGGTGTTATTGGCGCTCATACGCTTGGTATCCAGCGCGCGCTCCAGAGACTGGCGGAAGCCGGTCACAGCGATTTCTTCCAGTAACTGGTTATCCAGTTGTGTATCTTCGTCGGCCACTTCCTGTGCATACGCCGGGGAAGCAATGGCCATGGCCAGAACAAGTGGTTTTATTGTGTAGTTACTCATCTCTAGTCCCTTCTCTCTCATAAAACCGGCGGATTAGCGTTATTGCTTTTGCCGGGTTTTGTTTCGACGTCAAAATTTTTCCTGGCACCCTCGACAGCGCAGTGACCCAACCACTTCACTACGAATGCCAGACACCGGAAAACCTCCAAACACAGGCGAACCTCCGCAGACGGAAGAATGCCGTTCAGATACCTACAAACACTAAAAAATTTTACGCAACTGACGGGCCCGCATACCCAAACATCAAAACAAAACCACGGGCTCGCCCCGGGACCCTGAGTTCCGGTCAAGAAATCGCTACGCACATACCGCTTTCACAGGGCAAATACAGAAAGGGGTTGCCCCTCTCCGCCCTCTCTCTCGTTCGAAAACGAAAGCTGAAAGCAACAAACAGTCGGCTGAGGTACAGCCTTGGAAAGACATTGGTAACCCGGCAGGGCTACGGAAAGCAAAAATCTAAGATTGGATACAGCGACACTAAAGAATGCATCGTGTGCCGCCGTATCCAGATATCACTCAATTACTCGTTGCTGGGCTTGCCGATGGTGGCGAGGATGCCGCCATCCACGTACACCACCTGGCCATTGACGAAATTACTCGCATCACTGGACAGGAAGACCGCCGCACCCTGCAGATCTTCCGGGTTGCCCCAACGGCCGGCCGGTGTGCGGCCGATAATGAAGTCGTTGAAGGGATGCCCGTCCACACGGATCGGCGCGGTCTGGCTGGTGGCGAAGTAGCCGGGGCCAATACCGTTTACCTGGATATTGTGGCGCGCCCACTCGGTGGCCATATTCTGGGTCAGCATTTTCAGGCCACCTTTGGAGGCCGCATACGCGGACACACTGTCGCGGCCCAGCTCACTCATCATCGAGCAGATGTTGATGATCTTGCCAGCACCGCGCTCGATCATACGTCTCACCACTGGACGGCTCATGACCATCACCCCGGTGAGATTGGTCTCCAGTACCTTGTTCCACTCGGACAGCTCCATTTCCAGCAATGGTACACGGCGGATAATACCGGCGTTGTTGACCAGCACATCGATGGGGCCTTGCTCTTTTTCAATCACCGGCACCATTTCGTTCACTTCGTCTTCTTTGGTGACGTTGAACAGGTAGCCGTGGGCGTCGTAGCCTTTTTCACGCAGTTCAGAAACGGCGTTATCGAGTTTTTCCTGGGAGGAATGGCCGGTGATAACCAGCTTGGCGCCGGCGTTACCGAGACCTTCCGCCATGGCCATACCCAGGCCGTGGGTGGCGCCGGTCACCAGGGCAAGTTTTCCGGTTAAGTCAAACAGTGACTTGGACATTCTTTAACTCCAAATTTTTTCGCGATTACTCAGGATTAGCTCAGGATTAACGCAACTCGTGGGGCTGCACAAAATCCATATCATCGTAATCCAGGTTTTCTCCCGCCATACCCCAGATAAAGGTGTAGTTCGCGGTCCCTACGCCGGAGTGCAGTGACCAGGTGGGCGAGATGACCGCCTGCTCGTTGTGCATCCAGAGGGTCCGGGTATGCTGCGGCGGGCCCATGAAATGGCATACCGCTTGATCTTCCGGCACATTGAAATACATGTAGGCTTCCATGCGGCGGCTGTGGGTATGGGCCGGCATGGTATTCCAGACGCTGCCCGGCGCCAGCTCGGTCATGCCCATCTGCAATTGGCAGGTCTGGATGACACCATTCACCAACAGCTGGTTGATTACCCGCTGGTTGCAGGTTTCACTGGCACCCCGCTCCATGACATTGGCCTCGAGCTTGGTCACCTTGACCGTCGGGTAGGCGCAGTGAGCCGGCGCGGAGTTCAAGTAGAACTTAGCCGGGTTGGATTTGTCCGCACTATTCAGCTTCACATCTACGGAACCGCGCCCCACGTAGAGTGCTTCCTTGTGACCGATCTCGTGCACCTTGCCATCGACTTCCACGGTTCCGGCGCCACCGATATTGATGAGTCCCAGCTCGCGGCGCTCGAGGAAATACTCGGAGCGAAGTTCCTCGACGGTTTCCAGTTGTACGCTCTTCTCCACCGGCATGATGCCGCCCACGATCATGCGATCCACATGGGTGTAGGTAAGGCGCACCGTGTCCGCCTCGAAAAGTTTCGGTACGAGAAACTCTTTACGCAGACGGTCGGTATCGTAATTCACATAGTCACTCGGGTGACTCGCGTAGCGCTCTTCAAATACGGTGGTCATGAAACTATCCAGAAACTCTTTGTTAAACGGTTACAACAGTTACAACTTGGGACTTTTAATTAAGAGTCCGAATTCAGCAGCTTGTACATCTCGACGCCGGAGGTAATAAACGGCGCGGTGCCCTTGGGGTCGTCATCGTAGATCGGCTCGCTCATATAGTACTCGTAGCTGCCGTCACGACCGTAACCCAGACCAGCCACCTGGCACATGTCGGTGATGCTGATGGTGCCGTCGGCGTGTACCTGTACGAACTCATCCAGCAGGCCCTGATAGGCTTTTTTTGCGGTGTCGAGGTACTGGTCTTTTGGCAGGTAGCCCTGATTCAGCGCCTTGGCATAGAAGTAGGTGAACATGGTGCTGGCAGTGGATTCCAGGTAGTTCGCACGCTTGCCCGGCTTGTCGATAATCTGCCACCAGGTACCGGTTTCCGGATCCTGATATTTCGCGATCACCGGGGCGATCTCGGTGATCATGTCCAGCAGGTACTGGCGCTCTTCGGTGTTTTCCTGCGGGATATAGTCGAGCACGTCCACCAGCGCCATCGCCAGCCAGCCCATGCCGCGGGCCCAGTGGTAACCGGACAGTCCGGTTTCTTTATCCGCCCACACCTGCTCGCGCTTTTCGTCCCAGGCGTGATAGAACAGGCCGGTCTCCGGATCCTTTAGGGTTTCGTTGACCACTTTGAATTCCGCCAGCACTTCTTCCACATTGGGCTCTTCGTGCATCAGCTGCTCATACTGAGCGAGGAACGGAATACCCATGTAGACGCCGTCCAGCCACACCTGGTAGGGGTAGATTTTTTTGTGCCAGAAGGCACCAGCACTGGTGCGCGGATGATGTTCCAGTTGCTCAAACAGGGTATCGACGGCTTTTTTATACGCCGGGTCCTGGTTGCGCTCGTACATACGCAGCAGCATGGTGCCGGCACGGATACTGTCGATGTTGTACTTTTCCTGCACGTAACCGTTAATGCTGCCATCTTCATTTACGAAAGAGCCCATAACGGTCTGCACGGCGTCGGCGTAGCGCGCTTCCGGTGCCACCTGGTTCAGCTCGTCGTAGGCCTGCAGCACCATACCGGTGGTGTATTCAAAGTAAGACGGGCGCTTGCGGATATGGTCGTAACCACCGAAGCGATAGTCGAGGGTTTTGCGCTCGAGCTCGGAGTCCGCGAGCTTTTTGCTCCACTCCAGTGCAACCTCGGCGGTAAGCGGCTTGTCGGTTGCCGCTTCGCTGGCTGCCGTGGTCAGACGCTGGCGCAGGGGCATGGTGAGTTTTTCCGCTTCCTGCTGCAGATAAGTTTCAAACTCGGCCTTGGTGGTGATGGGGCCGTGCTCGCTTTCTACCTCGTTGGCCCAGGCCGCCACAAAGTAGTACTGCACTTCATTGCCCGCCGGCTTGAGGATGGCAACCTGGTTGTGCTCGTCTTGTGTGACTTCGTCGATCACTTTGCGCTTGGCCAGTACCGCCATGCCCAGGTTGGCCCCGTCGAGGCTCTGCGGACCGTAGGTGCCGATGTAGGTATAGGCATGACCGGTGATGTCCATGTTGCCCACGATCAGCTCCGTGCCATCGTGGTCGACAATACCGGCGACCAGATTGTCGAGCTCCTCGCTGGTTTTCGCGTTCACTTCCACCAGACGGCTGCCCGCGTGCATGGACAGCACCGCAGTCAGGTCGGTCTGTTTGTCTTCGACCGGTTTCCAGCCCTTGTAGTGAATTTTGAAGGCAGAATAGAGGTCACCATTTTCGGTGATGTCTGCCTGCCAGTCCTGTACGTCACTTACGCGGATGACTTTTTCGCCATCCCAGTAGCCGTAGCCACCCACGCCGACGGAGCTGCCGACCTTGAGAATATCCATGCCCCAGTCGGCCGGCTCGTGGTAGGAGTCAAACCCATCCTGGCCTACGCCCTGGAGTACCGGTTCCTGGGTCTGCTTGCCGAAAATATCAAAGCCATTGCGCCAGTCCAGGTACACCCGGTAACCGACCAGGTCGGACTCGATGCCCGGGCCTTCATAGCGGATGAAGTAGGAGTGGTCGGTGTGCTCGGCCGGCACAGCGAGGCTGCTCACGTTCTGGAAGCTGCCGCCCTTGTATTCGCGCTCGACCCATTCACCGCCCACCTTGTGGGAGATCTCCGCCTGGGTGCGCTTGGCAACAGACTCGGCTGCAGCATCAGCTTCGGCAATGCGCAGCTTTAAGGTTTCGTCAACGGCGACATCAACGGTAAAAATGATGCCGTCCTTGCTGCCATCGGCATCTTTGTCGATAGCCTGCACGGGAATCTGTTCAGCCTGGTTCCACACCGCGATCGGCGCGGCGAAACCGGCTTTCAATCCGAGTTCGTAGTAGCTGAGGTAAACCGCTTCGTCCAGGCGCGGGAAAGCCGAGGGGTTGGAAAGCTCCAGCGTTGCTATGGCACTCGGCGTTTCGGCCTGAGCGGCAGGTGCTGCGGTTTCCGCGGATTTTTCAGTAGCTTTCTCTCCGCATGCAGTCAGGGTTGCCGCGGTCATCGCAAATGCGAGGGCGGTCAGGCTCTGGTTGCGGATGGACTTGTCAAACAGTTTCACAGACATCTCCACGAGTTCGGGTTTTATTCTGTTGTTACATCGAAAAACGGCCGGGTGCGAATTCGAATCCGTACGCCGGTGTTTCCACCGGCAGATCCCTGCACCCGGCCGTTTACTTTCAGTTCTTAATCGTTACGTCAGATTAGAACTTGTACTGCGCACCAACAAAGTACTGAGCACCAGTGCTGATCTCGGTGATCATGCGCTTGGCATTGCCATCCATGTATTCAAACACGGGCTCATCGGTCAGGTTGATCGCCTCGAAGTTAACCTTGAGGTTGTCGTTCACCTTATAGCTGGCAGAGAAGTCGAGGAAGCTGGTCGCGTCTACGTAGCGACGCTTCTCTTCGTCAGTCTCTTGCGGACGAGTGGAGTACTCACCGCGGTTTGCCATGGAAATACGTGCGGAGAACGCGTCGTTTTCCCAGTACAGGGTCAGGTTGGAAGAGTCATCAGACTGGCCGCTCAGCGGGCCTTTGAACTCGTCCGGCTCACCAGCTTTGTAGGTAACTTCAGAGTTAACCTTGGTCAGGTTGGCGATGACGCCGAAGTTACGTACCCACTCTGGTCCCGGCAGGAAGGTCAGCGGCTGCTGGTACTGAAGCTCCCAGCCATCCAGTTCGCCGCCTTTCTCACCGTTTACGGTGCGTCGTACTTCGAAATCTGCGTTGTACAGATCGTCATACTGCGCGCCCAGCAGGCTGTCCGGAAGACCGGTCTCGGCCCAGGACAAAATGTCTGTCTGGCTGATCGGCAGTGACTCGATGTCCTTCACGAAATAAGCCACAGACACAACGGCACTTTCGGCGAAGTACCACTCGGCGCCCAGGTCATAGGCTTTGGCACGGAACGGCTCGATGAACGGGTTGCCGTAGCTTACGGTCGGATCGCCGAAGATGCCGACGCTACCGCCCGGGTTCAGGGTACCCAGGTTCGGACGGGACATTACCTTGGCAGCGCTACCGCGTACAACAACGTCGTCGAGTACTTCGTAGGCCACGTTAAAGGAAGGCAGAGTGTCGCGGTAGTCGTTCTCAACGGTGACTTCCACGGTGCCATTCTGCAGACCGGTAGAGGTGAGTTCGGTCTCTACGGTGCGAACACCAACATTACCGTGCAGGCGACGGCCGGCGACGTCAGTGTCGAAATCCAGCTGTGCGTAAACACCCAGGCTCTCTTCCTCTACGTCGCGGGTATCACCAGCGCGAACTGCGTGCGGCCAGCAGCCACTTGCCAGTGCCGCATCGACCAGAGAGAGGTCGCCCTTGAAGTAAGGCAGGCCGGTAGGACTATCTACGGAGCCCATGTCGCTGGTAATGGTGGAACCGATACCACAAGCTTCACCGTCCTCAGTGCCGTCTACGCCATCTGCAGAAGACAGGGCGTTATCCGCGCGCACTCCGGCAATTTCGTAGCCGTAAGACTTCTGGGTAACACCACCGCGCAGGGTCAGCGCATCGTTCAGCGCGTAGTCCAAGTCGATGCGGAAAGTGGAGGTGGAAGATTCTGCGTCGAACAGACGATCGCGAATCTCGGACAGTTCCCAGTTGGCCGGGTTGGTCACATCGAAGCCGAACATGATTTCCGGGGAAGTCATGTTGGTGTAGTCATAGGTTACGGTGTCATTGGACTCCGCGTAGTCGATCATGCGACGGGGATCGTCCGCGCTGAAGTGCTCCAGCACCAGGGTGCTTTCGCGGTTATCCAGCTGGGAGTCTGACCCACCGGCGAGGATCTGCATGTGGAAGTCTTCACTGAACTCGTGCTCCAGGGTCAGGGAGTACTGAGCAAACTCGGAGCTCCAGTCTGCAAGGAAGTTTTCCGCACGAGTGTCCACGCCATCCATGGTGGCGCTGATCAGGTTGTTGTTGCCGTCTATGGTGTAGGCCGCAACATCGGTCTCGGCGTTACCGGTATCGCCAGTACGCGCAAGGGAGATTGGGTTGATGTTCGGCTCGGTACGCTGGGAGTCCAGGTTGGAATAGAGACCGTCGAAGCTCAGCAGAGTGGAATCCGCAATCTGCCACTGAACAGCGGTGGTTACACCCAGACGATCCTGCGTGTAGTTCCGGTTCATGTAACGCGGGATGCGCGGATGCCAAGCACTCTTGACCTGATCAAATTCTGCTTCGCTGTCACACGCAGAGCAGCTCGCGAAGTTGTCGTCTTCCCAACGGCCGGTGTCGGCGCCGTAGCCAAATACATTGCGCTCGGACAGAGCGACGGAAACCAGCGCACCCAGAGTCTGATCTTCGTTGGTCACGCTGAGCAGACCAGAAGTCCGCGGAGTGAATTCTTCACTACCGTCGTTGTAGCTGCCCTGAACGTTGGCGACTGCAGTGAACGGATCATAGTCGAACGGACGCGCGGTGCGCAGTGCAACGGTCGCACCCAGGGAGCCCTCTTCCAGCTCGGCGGAAGTGGATTTGTAGACGTCCAGGCGATTGAACAGCTCGGAGGCGAACACGTTGAAGTCAAAGCCGCGACTGGTCTGTACACCGCCGGAACCGGCCGCCAGGGACTGCGCCTGCATACCGTTGATCTGAACCCGGGTAAAGGTGGAGTTCAAACCGCGCACGGTGATACCGCGCCCCTGACCACCGTCGCGGTCAATGGCGACGCCGGGAATGCGCTGCAGGGATTCTGCAAGGTTCTGATCGGGGAAGTCGGCAATGTCTTCCGCCAGGATGGAGTCAACCATGCCTGCAGAGTCGCGCTTGGTGTCCAGTGCTTTCGCAAGGCTGCCAGCGTAACTACCGGTTACGGTGATCTCTTCCAGAGTGGCATCGCCAGAGTTGTTAGCTTCTTGCGCAAAGGCCGGTACCGCAATCATGGCCATGGCAAGCGTGAGTGGTTTTAGCTCGAAGGTCTTCATGACTCTCATCTCCGCTTATCGTCTTTATTTTGGTAAAACCTGTTATTGGTAATACCGCTTATTATCAAAGCATGCCGATATTCGCACACGGATTACCAACTGGCAACTTTTGGCAGACCAATTTCCGTATTAATTTCGGCTTTTTTCTCATCAATTTGAAGAATAACGCGCCAATCAACCCAAGGCCAGCGTGGATTTACCACCGCCGGCCGTCTCATAAGTCATTGTTGGCACTCGGTTTTCAGCTCGGCTTAAAGGTCTGACCATTGATGGTCACATTATTCACGGTCAGGCCACTCACTTCTTCAATAACACCCAGTGAATCAGCCTGGTCAATACGGCTGTCGGATATCTGCAGACCACGAATTGGCGCGCGCTCGAATCCGCGGATATGGAAGGCGCGCTGAGCCTCCTTGCAGGTGAGGTTTTCCACCTGAATGTTGTACACATTCGGGTCGAAGTCGCCCTTGTCCCCCTCCTCGTAGTAGAAGTTGATGACGATAACGTCCTTCACCTGACCGATGGTCAGGTTGCGCACGTAGATATCGTGAATATTGCCGCCGCGTACAGAGTTGGTCTTGATCCGCAGGCCGCGATCCAGGTTCGGGCTGCTCATCACACAGTCTTCCAGGAATACATTGCGTACACCGCCGGAAATCTCGCTGCCCAGCACCAGCCCACCGTGACCATCCCGCATCTGGCAGTTGCGCACTACCACATTCTCGGTGGGGACATTGACCCGGCGACCATCGGCGTTGCGACCGGACTTGATCGCAATACAGTCGTCGCCGTTGTCGAAAAGGCAGTCCTCGATTAACACGTTCTTGCACGATTCCGGGTCGCAACCGTCGGAATTCGGGCCATGACTGCGCGTGGTCACTCCGCGCACAGTCACACCCTCACAGAGCACAGGGTGAATCACCCAGAACGGCGAGTTCTCCAGGGTCACCCCCTCAATCAGCACGTTATTGCACTCATAGAACTGGACCAGTGGCGGACGCAGGAAGGAGCCTTCGCCGTAGTGACGATCTTCCACCGGCACGTGGTTTTCCGCATCTGCCATTAGCGCAGCACGGGCAGGGTGTTGGGTATCACCGTCATTACTGCTGTTGTCACACTTGCCGTTCTTACCCTTCCACGGCCACCAGGTATCGCAGTCGGCGCCGCCATCGATCAGACCTTTCCCCGTCAGCGCCACATTCTCACTCTTGTGGGCATAGATCAGCGGGGAGTAGCCCATCATCTCCAACCCTTCCCAGCGTGTCTTCACCTCGGGCAGGTAGCGCTCGGGTTCGGGAATAAAGTGGATTTCCGCACCCTCCTCAAGGTGCAGCTCGGTATTGGAAACCAGGTGAATCGGGCCGGTACGGTATTTGCCGGCGGGCACTACAATGCGACCACCGCCTGCCTCGCGACTGGCATCCACGGCAGCGGCAAAGAATTCACTGGCATCCTCGCCTTCACCCTTGGCACCCAGCGCCTTCAGGTTGAAGTCTCGCGCGGGAATCTCTGGCAGCTTGATGGAAGACAGGATCTTCGGCACCTGAGCCCACGGGCCGTTGTATTGCGCCCGCGGTGGGCGACTCATCGCTGCAGCCTCGGACATCAGCCCGGGAATTGCGGGCAAAGCGGCGGCGGCCGCCAGTGATTGCAAAAAGACTCGACGGTTGAGTCCGGTCATATATACCTCCCGGGCGTTATTCTTTTAGTGGATTGTCGCTTGATGTACGAACAATACTGATCACCGACCGACCCGAAATGGCAAGGCCAGTATGTAAAGGTGCGCCAATACTGTCATACCAATTTATCCGGAGCAACAACCAGTCGGTCACTCCCCCTGCCCAAGCATCACGACCCAAAGCCGCAGAGCACCCGGCCTTACCCGACCGGCCGCCTCACCGGACTAACCGGGCAGGGTGACAAACGGTATGCCCTCCGGCTTCGATTCCGACGCCGGAATTCGGCGACCGAGGGTAACCAACCAGTGCGCACGGGCGGCGAAAACGTTTACATTTTCTGGCATAGTTCTCCTCTCAACCGCCCCACGCAGCGGGACAATCGCCACCATGAACAACGCGGCAACGCCCGGAAACAAAGGCTTTTTATGACGTTTTTCTCTCGCGTATTGGCCACGCTACTTCTCGTTTTGAGCCATCAGCACTGCCTCGCCATCAACCCGATCCCCGTGGACGATTCCTATACACCCTCCGAGCGTTTTTACCGTTATCAGCAGCAAGACGCATCCTTGCGATGGCCGGCCTTAACGTTTACAGAGGGGCAGCAGATATACTTCGACCGTCGCTACAAGATGGCCGGCAAACGCGAGCTCCATTTGGACATATTCATGCCCACGGTGGAAAGCAATCGCCAGACCATTATGTTGATTCACGGTGGCGGCTGGCGATCCGGGCAAAGGTCACACTTCTACGCAATGGCCAACCAGCTCGCCCAGCGTGGCTACACCCTGGTACTGCCCGAGTTCCGCTTATCACTTGAAGCCCGCTATCCCGCAGCCCTGGAAGATGTCAACGATGCACTCCAGTGGCTAAAACACAACGCCGGTGACTACGGCGTACACCCCGACAAGATTGCTCTGCTCGGCGGCTCCTCAGGGGGCCATATGGCATCGCTGCTGGCCTATGCCGGACCCTCGCAGTTATTTGGTCATTCCGACGTGAAGGTCAATGCACTGATTGACCTGGATGGCGTGCTAAACCTAGACCACGAGCGCCCGGACCCGGACTCCCCCCTACAGTACTGGATCGGCAGTGATATGGACGCATCGCCGGAGACCTGGAGGGAGGCAGCACCCACATCGCACCTTTCCAGCCGGTCGCCAGCGACACTCGTTATCAGTAGCGGCCAACCGCGCTTCACCCTCGGCCACAAGCGGGTAGAGAAAACCCTACAGAGGTTCGGCACCCCCTACCGCTACTATGAATTTCCGGAAGTAATCCATACCTTCTGGCTGTTCGAGCCCTATCTGAGCCAGAGCGTGGACATGATTGACAGCTTCATCGGCTCTCTCAACGCCGACGCCTCAGGCTAGCCCCGACTGTTCGGCGACTGTGGTGAAAGCCATTCCCAGGGCACAAAAAAGCCGGCTCAGTGGCCGGCTTTGAGATAAGCAGGGGGGGCAGAGGTCAGGGCAGCGCAAACCGCTGACGCGCGGCACTCATCTCGCGACGCGCCTGCTCCAGGGCCTCCGCTTCGGTAGCGTCCAGCAACTGCTGGACCACGCGCTGCAGGTGGTCGCGCATGGCATTACGCGCGCCTTCCGGATCGCGCTTCTGGATCGCTTCCAGAATGCGGCGGTGCTCTTCGATCCGGGGCTTGGAGCCGGCCTGACGCACCTTTTCCAGAATACGGGCGGACACAGAGGAGTTGTTGCGCAGCTTCCACAGGTGCTCACACACCGAGACTACCGCGTCATTGTGGGTGCACTGGGCGATGTGCAGGTGGAACTTCTCGTCCGCGACTTCCGCCGTGGACTCGGACGCATTCTCAGCCACCATTTCGTCGAGAATTTCAGCCAGGCGGGCGACTTCGGCATCGCTCATCTCACGCGCGGCCAGGCCGGCGGCCTCGCCCTCGAACATCATGCGCGCCTGCAGAATCTCGAAAGCACCGATATCGCTCTCTCCTGCGGAGAATGCGCTGGCCTCGGAGTCGATGACGTAAACACCGGAACCGCCTTTTACCTCGACGCAACCGGCCAGTTCCAGGGCAATAATGGCCTCGCGCACCGTCGGACGGCTCACTTCAAACCGCTCGGCAAGCTTGCGCTCGGCGGGCAAACGCGTACCGGCCGGGTAGTCACCGGCGGCAATGGCGGCGGCCAGTTTCTCCGCCACCTGTTGATAAAGTCTGGCACCCTGCATCGAGCCACTCTCCTGCATTTGTAACTGCATCTGTTCTTTTATATCGACATCTTGCGCGAGCGCGAACCATTGACCTCGCGCCCACTTCCGGTCAGGCTGCCCGGCTGACACCGCAGCCCACGCCCGCCTTGACCCTCGTATACCCAAACATGCTTTTACCCTGACCAGTTCCACCCAGTGGCAGAAATCCGCAACCGCCAATCCTGCCAGCACCTGTCTGTCTCGAGGAGCAGGCGATAAAGGGTACAAAAGCCGATCGTGCAGTTTAACAGAACGGGTTTAACCACCACAACACACATATCGCCATCACAGTCTTACCAAATTCGACTATCCTTCCGATTGCGGCCTTACCAATATAGTGTTAGATTGCAACCAATCATAACGACAACTGACCGCGAGTCCGAATTAGCGGAGTCAGGACAAGATGGATCTCATTCATATACATACCGACGATAACGTCGCCGTCAGCAAGGTTCCCCTGCCCGCGGGCACGCTGGTGAACTGGGCGGGCAGCATGATGCCGCTGGTTACCGATGTACCGGCGATGCACAAGGTCTGCGTGCGCGCGATCCGCTCAGGTGAAGCGGTCATCAAGTACGGCCAGGTGATCGGTTTCGCGCGGGAGGATATTGCTCCCGGCACTCACGTCCACGAATTCAATATGGAAGCGGGCAACCACACGGTAGAGCACGACTTCTGTCGGGACTATGTTCCTACCGAACTGGTGGCACCGGAAGAGCGCGCGACCTTTATGGGGTACCGCCGGGCCAGCGGCAAGGCCGGCACGCGCAATTACCTGGCTGTGGTATCCACCGTTAACTGTTCTGTGACGGTTTCCCGCGCGATTACCTCCCACTTCCGCGACAGCGGCAAGCTGCGCGATTTCCCGAATATTGATGGGGTTGTGGCACTGGGTCACGACAGTGGCTGTGGTATGTCCACCTCTGGCGAGGGTTACCAGACCTTGCTGCGCACCCTGCACGGTTATATCGCCCATCCAAATTTTGCCGGCGTACTGCTGATCGGCCTCGGCTGCGAGGCGATGCAGATCACCAGCCTGATGCGTGAGACCGGTCTGCAGGAAGGCGACAATTTCCAGGTCATGACCATTCAACAGCAGGGCGGCACCCGCGCTGCGATCGAAGCCGGTATCGAACGCCTGACCGAAATGCTGCCCGCGGCAAACGCCTGCGAGCGCGAACCGATTCCCGCGTCCGAGCTGACCATGGCGGTTCAGTGTGGGGGCAGTGACGCCTATTCCGGAATTACCGCGAATGCGGGCCTGGGTGCGGCGGCGGATATCCTGGTACGTAATGGCGGCACGGTGATTTATTCCGAGACCCCGGAAATTTACGGCGCAGAGCATTTGCTGACCCGCCGCGCGGTTTCTCCGGAGGTTGCACAGAAGCTGGTCGACCGCATCGAGTGGTGGGAAAACTACACTCAGATGAATGGTGTCGAGCTGAACAACAATCCGTCTCCCGGCAACAAGGCCGGCGGTCTGACCACCATTGCGGAGAAGTCACTCGGCGCCCAGGCGAAGGGTGGCACCACGGCGTTGCAGGATGTGTACCTGTACGCGGAACAGGTGCGCAAAAAAGGTCTGGTCTTTATGGACAGCCCGGGCTTTGATCCTGTTTCAGTGACGGGCCAGGTGGCGAGCGGGGCAAACGTGGTGTGCTTTACCACCGGCCGCGGCTCAGCCTTTGGTGGCAAGCCGGTACCGAGCATCAAACTGGCGAGCAACTCCAACCTGTTCGAGCGGATGCGCGAGGATATGGACATCGATTGCGGTGGCATCTTGGACAAGCGCTATTCCGTGGCGGAATGCGGCGAGATGATTTTCCAGCATGTGCTGGCGATTGCCTCTGGCGAGAAGAGTGCCAGTGAGAAACTGGACTACGGGGACAACGAGTTTGCACCCTGGCATATTGGGGCTGTCGTCTAGGCTTTTATGTTGACGAATAAAAACCGGCTTTCATAGCCGGTTTTTTTGTGTCGATTTGGGTGTGCTGGTACTGGTGCTTTGGAAGCTGGGATGGTGGCGGCAAGGCGGCGGGGATCGGCTTTCAAAACCGAGCTAGGCGCCCCCCACAAGTACATCCCTGTAAGCTGCGCGAGCGACATCCCTGTCGCTCACGCTTTTGAAAACCGATCCCCGCCGCCTTGCCTTCACATCAAGTTTTAAAACTTCGTAAGCCTCTCAATCAATCGTGAAGCTTTGCGGGAGCTTTGCTCAGCAGTACGAGCACCAGGGTCGCCAACGGGCCAAAAATCAGGCTCAGGATCCACCAGATCAGTCCACTACGATTTTTACCCTGTGCCAGACCGGCATTGATCAGAGAAAGTGTGCCCCATCCTACCAGCCACTCCCGCGACTGAATCATCACCTGATACTCTTCCAAAACGAAATTCCTCGCCGCCAAATAAGAACGTAAATACTCAAACCGAAGGTGGAGCACCGGGTGAGGGTTTTCAGGAGCGTCGCAAACAGGATGTTTGCGCCGCAGCGCCCAGGGATGGGTTTACAGCGGTCCTGAAAACCCTCACCCGGTGCTCTACCGCCACACGGCCAACCAA
>Ga0207814_100384_pt1 | contig 27598 bp, 29 predicted proteins | sample TtaePargueraPR_7_FD_187755 | JGI IMG/M metagenome (GOLD analysis project Ga0207814, IMG submission 187755) | Aerobic enrichment media microbial communities from Bioluminiscent Bay, La Parguera, Puerto Rico - Tt and P1 (2) (SPAdes) | ecosystem: Environmental > Aquatic > Marine > Unclassified ... | reverse complement strand
ACGGGTCAGCAACAACGCATTGCGACGTTTTCAACAGATTTTGTTGGACAAAGGCTATACCGTAACCGTGCGTACCACCCGGGGCGACGATATCGCCGCGGCCTGTGGTCAGCTGGCCGGTCAGGTCAACGACCGCACCCGCCGCTCGGAGCGCTACCGCAACGCCGAGCGCCCGGTAAAAATCGTCAGCCAGGCCTAATTCTTGCACCGCCGAAGGGATCCGGCGTGCGCTGGTAGTACGCACCCGATAACTACAAGGTGAGGCTCGTGTTAGCAAAAATTTTCAATCCGGCACTTCTCGCCGGGTTCCTGACTGCCCTGTTGCTCGGGGGCTGTGTTACGACAGGTCCCGCCGGTAAACAGGTGGACCTGGATAAAGCCCGTCAAACCCATGTCCAGCTGGGCCTGCGCTATTTGCAGAGCGGTAGCGACAACCGCGAGATGGCCCGTCATCACTTCCAGGAAGCGCTGAAGCTCGGAAAGAGAGATCCTCAGGCCCATCACGGCCTGGCGCTGCTGTATCAGGCCGATAGCGAGCTGGCGGTAGCGGAATCCCACTTCGAAAAGGCACTGCGTTACGATCGCGACTTCTCCATGGCGCGGGTCAACTACGGCGTATTCCTGTATCAGCAGGAGCGCTATGAAGATGCGCGAGAACAGTTTCTCAAGGCCTCCCTGGATCTCAGCTATAACCGTCGCTCCTATGCCCTGGCCAACCTTGGCCGCGCGGAGCTGCGCCTGCACGAGCTGGACAGTGCGGAGCAAGCCTTCAGCAAGGCGCTGGCGCTGAGTCCGGATCTGTCGGTCGCGCTGCTGGAGCTGGCCGAGCTCAAGTTTGAAAAGCAGGACTACACCCAGGCCAAGCATTACCTGGACCGCTTCAGCGAAAAGAATCGCCAGGTTCCGCAATCCCTATGGCTGGGGATTCGCATCGAAAAAATCTTCGGCAATCGGGACAAGGAAAGGAGTTACGCCCTGGCGCTGAAAAACCTCTTTCCCTACTCAGCGGAAACGCTGAAATACCAGCAGATGATGGCCGAAAATGAGCAGCAGTAACCCCAATTCCGCACAGCCGCAAACTCCGGTAGAAGCACCGTCCGCCTCTGTGGGCGCACTGTTGCGCGAGGCCCGCGAGCAGGCGGGCCTGACCAGTGACGAGCTGGCGCGCCGCCTGTGCATGACCCCGGTCAAGCTCGAGGCGCTGGAGCGGGACGAGTTTGATCGCTTCCCCGGCAGCACCTACGTGCGCGGCTATATCCGCAATATCTGCAAGGAGCTGGGCACCGATGAAGCACAGGCGCTCGCCGCCTACGCGCAGCAGGTCCCGGCCGAAGCGCCGCGGGCGGCACCGGTGCCCAAGGGGCCGGTGATGGCCGGCCGCAATACCTCTTCAGGCGCTTCTCTGTTTCGCCCTCTGGTGCTGGTAGTGGCCGTCGCAGCCGCCGGCGGTTACTGGTGGATGGGGCAGCAGGGGGCGCCGGCCGCACCACAGGTTGTGGGTGCTGAGGCCGAACCGGCCGCAGAGATGGTCGCTGACGCCGAAGATGCGCTGGCAACCGAGCAATCCTTCAGCGCGGCCTCGCAGGCGGCGCTGGCCTCCGAGCTGGCCGAGGATTTCGAGCCGGAAACCGATGCCGAGCTGGCAGATACCACGCCTGAGAGCGCGGATGCGTCCGAGCCGGAAGCGGAAGCTGCCGCCGAGGTCGCGCTCGAAACTGCCCCGGAAGCTGCCCCAGAAGCCGCCATTGAAGCTGCTCCCGTCGAGGTCGCACCGGAAGCCGCGCTTGAGGAAGAACCGGTAGCGGTGGTCTCCGAGCCGCAGACACAGCCATCGTCTCCGGCAGTCGCCCCGGGCGCCGCCCTGGCGCTGACGTTCAGTGAGGAGTCCTGGGTAGAGGTCACCGACGCGACCGGCAACAAGCTCATCGCCAGGTTGCAGCCCGCCGGTTCCACGGTCGAGCTTACCGGTGAGGCCCCGTTCAGCCTGATGCTGGGCAATGCGGCCGCGACCACCGTCAGCTATGCCGGCGAAGTGGTGGACAGCGCCCCTCTGGGCAACCGCCGTACGCGCAAGCTCACCGTGGGCGGCTGATTTCTCTGGCTCGGTCGACGGATCCCCCGTTAAGGGCGCAAACCCTGTAGGTTTGCGCCCAATCTATCTATAATCCCCCCCAATTTTGGTCATCCCTTTTACCCGCTGAAAAGCCAACGCAGGTGCTGTTTATGCAATTCGAGTCACCCATTGTTCGCCGCGTGTCGCGCCAGATCATGGTGGGCAATGTGCCGGTCGGCGGTGGGGCGCCGATTTCGGTACAGAGCATGACCAATACCGAGACCTGCGATGTGGCCGCCACCGTGGACCAGATTCAGCGCCTGGAGCGCGCCGGGGCGGATATCGTGCGGGTGTCCGTGCCGTCTATGGACGCTGCCGAGGCCTTCGGCGAGATCAAAAAGCAGGTGAACGTGCCGCTGGTGGCGGACATCCACTTCGACTACCGCATCGCCCTGCGCGTGGCAGACCTGGGTGTGGACTGCCTGCGCATCAATCCGGGCAATATCGGCCGCGAGAAGCGCATCCGCGCGGTGGTCGACAAGGCGCGGGATCTGAACATCCCAATCCGCATCGGCGTCAACGCCGGCTCCCTGGAAAAAGACCTGCAGAAAAAGTACGGCGAGCCCACCCCGGACGCGCTGGTGGAATCCGCCCTGCGTCATGTGGACATCCTGGACAGCCTGAACTTCCAGGACTTCAAGGTGAGCGTGAAGGCCTCGGACATTTTTATGGCCACCGCCGCCTATCGCAAACTGGCCACCCAGATCGAGCAGCCCCTGCACCTGGGCATTACCGAAGCCGGTGGCCTGCGCGCGGGCACCGTCAAGTCCGCCATCGGCCTGGGGGCGCTGCTGCTCGACGGCATCGGCGATACCCTGCGGGTCTCCCTGGCGGCAGACCCGGTGGAAGAAGTGAAAGTCGGCTGGGACCTGCTGAAAAGCTTGCGCCTGCGCACCAAGGGCATCAACTTTATTGCCTGCCCCAGCTGCTCGCGCCAGAACTTCGACGTGGTGAAAACCATGAACGAACTGGAAACCCGCCTGGAAGACATCACCACGCCGCTGGATGTGGCGGTGATCGGCTGCATCGTCAACGGCCCGGGCGAAGCGAAAGAGGCGGATATCGGCCTCGCCGGCGGTACCCCCAGCCACGCGATTTACGTCGATGGCCAGCCGGACCGCAAATTCAAGAACGACAACCTGGTGGATGACCTGGAAAAGCTGATCCGCGAAAAGGCCGCGGCCAAGGCGGAGCAGGAAGCAAGCATCATCGCCAAGGAAACCATCGAGTAATTTTAAGGACTACCGTTGAAACAACTTCGCGCCATTCGCGGCATGAACGACCTGCTGCCCACCCAGTCCCCGGTGTGGCAGTACGTGGAAAGTACCCTCAGCGAACTCTTCGCCCGCTACGGTTACAGCGAAATCCGCACGCCGCTGCTGGAGGCCACGCAGCTGTTCGCCCGCGCCGTCGGTGAGGCCACCGATATCGTCGAAAAGGAAATGTACACCTTTGACGACAAGAGCGGTGACAGCGTCACCCTGCGCCCGGAAGGCACCGCCGGCACCGTGCGCGCGGCGATCCAGAACAACCTGCTGATCCAGCCCCAGCGGCTGTGGTATTTCGGCCCCATGTTCCGCTACGAGCGCCCGCAGAAGGGCCGCCTGCGGCAGTTCCACCAGTTCGGTGTGGAAGTCTTCGGCATCGAGGGGCCGGACATCGACGCCGAGATGCTGATGATGACCGCGCGCATCTGGAAGCAACTGGGCGTGTCCGAGCACGTCACCCTGCAACTGAACTCCCTCGGCAACAGTGAGAGCCGCGCTGCCTTCCGCGATGCGCTGGTCGAGTACCTGTCTGCGCGCAAAGATCAGTTGGATGAAGACAGTCAGCGTCGACTGGACAAAAACCCGCTGCGCATCCTCGACAGCAAAAATGCCCAGACCCAGGAACTGCTGGCGGGCGCCCCTTGTCTACTGGACTTCCTCGACGAGGAATCCAAAACGCACTTCGAGCAGCTGCGCGCCTTCCTGGATGCGGCCGGTGTGGCCTACGAGGTAAATCCGCGCCTGGTGCGCGGCCTCGACTACTATGGCAAAACCGTATTCGAGTGGGTCACCGACAGCCTCGGTGCCCAGGGCACCGTGTGTGCCGGCGGCCGCTACGATGGCCTGGTGGAGCAGATGGGCGGTAAACCCACTCCGGCGGTCGGTTTCGGCCTGGGTGTGGAGCGCCTGGTGCTGTTGCTGGAAACCCTCGGCGTATTGCCCGACACCCTGGATCAGCAGGTAGACGCCTACCTGGTGGCAGTGGGTGATGTACAATCGGCCGCCCTGGCCGCAGCGGAGCAGCTGCGCACGGAGCTGCCGTGGCTGCGGTTGCAGACCCACTGCGGTGGTGGCAGCTTCAAGAGCCAAATGAAGAAGGCCGACAAGAGCAACGCGGACTACGCGTTGATCATCGGCGAAGACGAAGCCGCGGCAGGGAAGGTGACCGTGAAATCCCTGCGCGCGGACGCGGAACAGCAGACCGTCGCGTTGGCCGAGCTGGCCAAGGTACTGCAGGGCTAAGCTGCTGCAGGCGTAAGGCGCCGACCGCACTGACAAAAGTGCATTGCAAGACCGAATTTACGTATTGGATTTAAAAATAAGGCGAATAAGAAATGGCTGACCATTTGACCGAAGAAGAACAGATTGAGTCGCTCAAGCGCTGGTGGAGTGAGAATGGCACCGGCATCGTCACCGGTGTGGTGCTGGCGCTGGCCGGTTACTTCGGCTGGCAGTGGTGGCAGGGCAACGAGCGCAGCCAGGCGGAAGCCGCCTCCAATGTCTACCAGGGCTTTGTTGAAGCGGTAACCGCCAACGAAGGCCAGCCGGACAACAAGCAGATGACCACCGCCCAGTCCCTGGCGCGCGAGCTCAAAGACGATTACGCCGGTCGTATCTATGCGGCGCAGGCCTCACTGCAACTTGCGGGCCTGGCGGCACAGAAAAACGACCTGGAAACCGCGGCCAAAGAACTGCAGTGGGTACTGGAAAACAGCGACGACGAAGCCCTGAAGCTGGTCGCAAAGCGCCGCCTGGCCTCCGTCAAGGCCGCCCGCGGTGAAACCAAGGAAGCGCTGGAACTGGTGCAGGGCGATGTGCCGCCGGCCTTCGCGGCGCTCTATGCCGAGACCCGTGGCGACATCCTGGCCAAGCAGGGCGATAAAGAAGGCGCTCGCGCGGCCTATCAGCAGGCCCGCGCCCAGCTGCTGCCCGAGCAGGCCGCCGGCTCCCGCCTGCTGGACCTGAAAATTGAAAACCTGGGCGAAGCGCCCCAGGCCGAAAGCGACAATAGTCAAGATGCGCCGGCTCAAGACGAGCCGGCCGACGAAGCAGAAACCGAGAAGGACGCGCAATGATCGCAATGACAGCGACGCACATTGGTATTCGCAAGGCGGCGGGCAAGACGCTTAACCAGATCGCCGCCGTGGCCCTCGCCGCGGTGATCAGCGCCTGTGCTTCCAACGAGGAAAAGGAAGACACCGATCCGCTGGAGCTGAGGGAAATCAGCGAGAGCGTGCAGCTGCGCGAAGTCTGGTCGCAGAATATCGGTGATATCGATGCACTGCGCTACGCCATGCTCAAGCCGGGCATCATCGACGGCAAAGTGGTCGCCGCCAACAGCGACGGCGACGTGTTCGCGTTCGACCGCGCCAGTGGCAAGCGCCTGTGGAAGGTGGATATCGACCGCTCCATCAGCGGCGGTGTCGGCGTCGGTCTGGGCATGGCCGTGGTGGCGGACTACCGCGGCCGCATCGTCGCCCTCAACCTCCAGGATGGCAGCCAGCGCTGGGCCACCCAGCTGAGTGGCGAGGTGGTGTCCACCCCGGCGGTGGGTTCCAACATGGTGGTGGTGCAGACCGTCGACGGCAAACTGCTGGGACTGGATGCCAACACCGGCGAACAGCGCTGGCGCCACAACACCGTGCTGCCGGTACTCACCCTGCGCGGCACCGCCAGCCCGGTGATTTCCGCCGGCGTGGTATTCGCGGGGCTGGATAACGGCAAACTGATCGCGCTGAGTGCCGCCGACGGCCTCACCCGTTGGGAACAGCGTGTGGCCATTCCCCAGGGCACCGCCGAGCTGGATCGCGTGGTCGACGTAGATGGCACGCCGCTGGTACGCGGCGACCTGGTATTCGCCGCCAGCTATCAGGGCCGCGCCGTGGCCCTGTCGCGGGAAGACGGTCGCGGCCTGTGGGCGCGCGACGCCTCAACCAACCACGGCGTGGCGGTGGGTGCCGGCCAGGTCTTCCTGAGCGGCGCCGATGGTACTGTCCACGCCTACAATGTGGGTAATGGGCAGATTCAGTGGACCAACAGCGATCTGCTGCGCCGCGAGTTGAGCGGCCCGGCGTATTTCGGTGATGTGGTAGTGGTCGGCGACCTGGACGGTTACCTGCACGCGCTGGACCCCGCCAACGGTCGCTTTGTGGGCCGCACCCGTATCGACCGCGATCCGGTGCGTATCCCGCTGCTGGCCGACGGCGACCTGCTGTTCGCCCTGTCGGACGACGGCGAGCTGGTGGCCCTGCGCCTGGAGCGCTGATCCAGTCTTAGTACACGATCTTTTGTAGGCGCCCGCCTGCAAAGGTGAACCAAGACCGCCCGCATCTCGCGGGCGTTCGTATTTCTGGCACATTGCCAGTTTTAGAGTATTTTCTACGTATGTTGCCTGTAATCGCCCTCGTAGGGCGCCCCAATGTGGGTAAATCCACCCTGTTCAATCGGCTCACCAAGAGCCGCGATGCCCTCGTGGCCAACTATGCCGGCCTCACCCGCGATCGCAAGTACGGCGAAGCGGAGTTCGAGGGCCGCAAAATGATCCTGGTGGACACCGGTGGTATCAGCGGTGACGAGGAGGGCATCGACGCCGCCATGGCCCAGCAGTCCATGCAGGCCATCGAGGAGGCGGACTTTGTGCTGTTTCTGGTGGACTGCCGCGCCGGCCTCACCCCTGCGGACCAGATGATTGCCGAGCGCCTGCGCACCCGCTCCAAACCCACCATTGTGGTGGCCAACAAGGTGGACGGCGTCAACCCGGATATCGCGCTGGCGCCGTTTTACGAACTCGGTATCGGCGAACTCTTCCCCACCACCGCCACCCACGGCCGCGGTGTACGCTCCCTGATGGAGCGCCTGGTCGAGGGCCTGCCGGAACTCGCCGAAGAGGAAGCGCAGGAAGAAGCCACCGGCATCAAGATCGGCATCGTCGGCCGCCCCAACGTGGGCAAATCCACCCTGGTGAACCGCCTGCTGGGTGAAGACCGTGTGGTGGTTTTCGACCAGCCCGGCACCACCCGCGACAGCGTGTACATCAACTACACCCGCGACGAAAAGCCCTACACCATCATCGACACCGCCGGCATCCGTCGCCGCAAAAACGTCAAGGAGTCGGTGGAGAAGTTCTCCATCGTCAAAACCCTGCAGGCGGTGGAAGATGCCAATGTGGTGGTATTGGTGATCGACGCCAGTGAGGGCCTGGTGGATCAGGACCTGCACCTGATGGGCAGCGTCATCCAGGCTGGCCGCGCATTGGTGGTGGCCCTGAACAAATGGGACGGCCTCGATCCGGACCACCGCGACTTTGTAAAAACCGAACTGGAGCGCCGCCTGCGCTTTGTGGACTTTGCCGATATCCACTTTATCTCCGCACTCCACGGCACCGGCGTCGGCAACCTCTACAAATCCATCGAGGATGCCTATCAGTCCGCCACCGACAAGCTGTCCACCAATCACCTCACGCGTATCCTGCAGTGGGCGGTGAGTGAACACCAACCGCCGCTGGTCAATGGGCACCGAATCAAACTGCGCTACGCCCACGCCGGCGGCCAGAACCCGCCGGTGATCGTGATCCACGGCAACCAGACCTCGCAGGTGCCCAATCACTACGTGCGCTACCTGGAAAAAACCTACCGCAAGGCCCTGGACCTCCACGGCACCCCGGTAAAAATCGAGTTCCGCACCGGCGACAACCCCTACGCGGGCAAGAAAAACAAGCTCAGTGACCGCCAGAAGGCCAAGAAGCGCCGTCTGATGAAGTTCGTGAAAAAGAAAAAGTAACGGCCGGTACGTTCAGTCGGACGGGTTGAAATGGATACGGGGCGCCGCAATACCCTTTAGGTAAGGGCAGATAAAACCGCCTACAGCTAATATTGCGGCACTGCCACCGTATCCGCCGGCCACAACAAGGACAGACGACCATGCTGAAACTGAACAATCCCGACCTGCTGCGCAAACAGTCCTACATCAACGGCCAGTGGGTCGATGCCGACTCCGGCGATACCTTCGACGTCACCAACCCCGCCAACGGCGAAGTCGTCGCCACCATCGCCTCCTGCGGCGCGGATGAAACCCGCCGCGCCATCGAAGCGGCCAACGAAGCCTGGCCCGCGTGGCGCGCTCTCACCGTCAAAGAGCGCGCCAAAGTCCTGCGCGACTGGTACAACCTGATCATCGACAACGTCGACGACCTCGCCACCATTCTCACCGTAGAGCAGGGCAAACCTCTGGCGGAAGCCAAAACCGAAATCACCTATGGCGCCAACTACCTGGAATGGTTTTCCGAAGAAGCCAAGCGCGCCTACGGCGACGTTATCGCGCCACCGAGCAAAGACAAGCGCATCGTCGTGGTCAAACAGCCCGTGGGCGTGACCGCCTCTATCACCCCGTGGAATTTCCCCAGCGCCATGATCGCCCGCAAGGTCGCCCCGGCCCTGGCCGCCGGCTGTACCTTCATTGCCAAGCCCGCCTCGGAGACCCCGCTCTCCGCCCTGGCCCTGGCGGTACTGGCCGAAAAAGCCGGCGTCCCCAAAGGCGTATTCAACGTGGTAGTGGGCAAAAGCTCGCGGGCGATCGGCGCCGAGATGACTGGTAACCCGCTGGTGCGCAAATTTACCTTTACCGGTTCTACTGCCGTCGGCAAACAACTGCTGGCCCAGTGTGCCGACACCATCAAGAAAACCTCCATGGAACTTGGCGGCAACGCGCCGTTTATCGTGTTCGACGACGCCGACCTGGATGAAGCCGTCAAAGGCGCCATCATCTGCAAATACCGCAACGCCGGCCAGACCTGTGTCTGCGCCAACCGCATATTGGTGCAGGAAGGGGTGTACGAGGAATTTGCCAAGAAATTCACTGCCGCCGTCAGCGCCCTGAAAATGGGGAACGGCACGGAAGAGGGCGTGGAAGTCGGCCCCATGATCAACCCCGGCGCGGTTGATGATGTGAAGGCGCTGGTGGAAGACGCGGTCAGCAAAGGGGCGAAAAACCTCAACGACGGCGGCCCCAGCGATATGGGTGAGTGCTTCTATACCCCCACGGTGCTGTCCGGCGTGGACGACACCATGAAGCTGTTCAAGGAAGAGATCTTCGGCCCGGTCGCGCCACTGTATAAATTCTCCACGGAAGAAGAGGCCATCCGCATGGCCAATGACACCGAGTTTGGCCTCGCCTCCTATTTCTATTCCCGCGATATCGGCCGCATCTGGCGCGTCGCCGAGGGCTTGGAGTACGGCATGGTCGGCATCAACGAAGGCATCATCTCCAATGAGATGGCACCGTTCGGCGGTATCAAGGAATCCGGCAGTGGTCGCGAAGGTTCCAAGTACGGCATCGACGACTACCTGGAAATCAAATACCTGTGCATGGGCGGAATCTAGTATGGGTGGCATTTGAACACGCATCTGGACATCGTCCCCATTGCCACTACCCACTCCTGTTTTACCGAAAAGTTTGGCATCCCCCGGCAGCCCCTGCTGGCGGATGCCAGCCGCGCTGCTATCGAGCTGCTGCCACCGTTCAATGACCCGGATGCGGTCAGCGGGCTGGAACAGCACAGCCACCTGTGGCTCACCTGGCAGTTTCATCAGGTCGCCGGCCAGTGGTCCCCCAAGGTGCGCCCGCCGCGCCTGGGCGGCAATAAAAAGCTCGGCGTCTTCGCCACCCGCTCGCCGTTCCGGCCCAACAATATCGGGCTGTCCGTAGTGCAGTTGATCGAGGTGCGTCTGCACCCCAACGTGGAATTGATCGTCGCCGGTGCCGACCTGCTGGACGGCACCCCGATCCTGGATATCAAACCCTATATCCCCTACGCCGACAGCGTCGCCTCGGCCTCCAGCGAGCTGGCCGAGCAGCCGCCCGCGCTGGTTACCGTACACATTCCGGAGCCCATCCTGCGACAGGCCCGCGAGTACCGGGACGACCTCGGAACCGACCTGCCGGAACTCATCCGCCAGGTACTCGGGCAGGATCCCAGGCCCGCCTATCAGCAGCCGGACCCGGAGCGGATCTACGGCATGAAACTCTGTGGTTTCAATCTGCAGTGGCGGTATCAGGATGGGGAGATCGAAGTCGTGGCACTCGATAAACTGGCCAGTGGGGTGGCGGGGTGAAGTGGCGCGGTGCTGTGTGGTCCCTGACAAAATTTGTGCTGCTGGCCGCAATCATTGTCAGCGCCGTCTCCTGGTACCACAGCCGCAGTATGCCCAAAGGCCAGGCCCCGGAACTGCTGGCTCCGGACATCAACGGCCTTCCAGTCAGCCTGCAGAAAATGACCGAAAAGGGCCCGGTGCTCGTCTACTTCTGGGCCACCTGGTGCGGCTACTGCCGTGTAGTCTCTCCGGCAGTATCCGATCTGTCCAAGGATCACCAGGTCATCACCATTGCCCTGCAATCCGGCACCCCGGAAGAAGTGGCCACTTACCAGCAACAGCACAATCTGGATTTCCGCACCATCAACGACCCCGCCGGCGCACTCAGTAATAGCTGGGGCCTGCGGGTAACCCCGTCGATTGCGATCGTGGATAGGGAGGGCAATGTCAGTGCCGTCACTTCTGGCATGACATCGAAATGGGGGCTGAAAGCGCGCTTGTGGTGGGCAGCGCGCTAAAGATCAAAAGGTCAGAGACTGAAAGGATCAGTGCCGAGTCTGGTCAGAGTCCAGATCGTCACTCATCACATCATCAAACACCGGCTGCCCCGGAATCTTGTGGCCCTCACTGGCCCACTCCCCCAGATCAATCAGCTTGCAACGCTCGCAACAGAACGGCCGGTAGGGGTTCGTGGAACTCCACTCCATCGGCTTCTTGCAGGTAGGGCAGGCAACGGTCGGGGTATCGGAGTTAGAGCGGTCAGACATAGGTACAGCTATCGCGACAATTATTGAGAGTGGGCGGCCAGTTGCATGTACTTCTGGTGAAGTGCATCCACCTGCGCATTGAGCGAATCCAGAGAGCCGCTATTATCCAGAATATCGTCCGCCTTTGCACACCGCGCCGCCCGCGGCAGCTGTGCCGCCATAATCTTGCGGATCTGCTCCACCGAATTGGCGTCGCGCGCACTGGCGCGGGCCAACTGTAACTCCTCCGGAATATCCACCACGCACACGCGCTGCACCAGTTCAGACTGGCTGGTCTCAATCAGCAGTGGGGATTCGAGGATGGCGTAGGGCGCTGAATGAGTGTTCGGGCTGGCCGCCAGGGCAGCGATGATCTCCTCCCGAATCAACGGGTGCGTCAGCTGCTCCAGCCAGCGCCGCTCTGTGGGGTTATCAAACACCAGTTTGCGCAGTGCAGCGCGGTCCAGTGAACCATCTGCCTGAATCACTCCGCTACCAAAGTGCTCCTCAATGGCAGTAAGCGCGGGCCGCCCGGGCTCCACTACGATGCGGGCTGCGAGATCCGCATCCACCACATTCACCCCGTGGTGCCGAAAGCGCGCTGCCGCAGCCGACTTGCCGCTGCCGATACCGCCGGTGAGGCCCACGGTAAACATGGGTCAGCTACTCATGCCAGAAACACGGAAATACCACCCCATAATCTGCTCACCCCACAGCATGGCAATCCAGGCCGCACCGGCGAGGTAAGGGCCAAAAGCGATTGGCAGGTTCTTGTCCCGCCCGGAAATCAACGTCCACAGAATACCCGCCAGCGCGCCCACTGCCGCAGAAAGCAGAATCACCAGCGGCAACACCTGCCAGCCAAACCAGGCACCGATGGCCGCAAGAATCTTGAAATCCCCCGCGCCCATGCCTTCCTTGCCGGTGACCAGCTTGAAGATATGAAACACGCTCCACAGCGCCAGATACCCGGCGATAGCGCCGATCACCGCATCCTGCAGCGGCGCAAACACGCCCCAGATATTGATCAACAGACCGACCCACAGCAGGGGCAGAGTGATGTTGTCTGGCAGCAGCTGCTTGTCGAAATCAATCCCGGTCAGCGCCACCAGTGCCCAGGTAAAAAACACCCCCGCCAGCGCCTGCCAGGTAAAGCCCAGCTGCCACACCACGATGGCTGTAAGGATGCCTGTGGCAAGTTCTACCAGCGGGTAGCGCTTGGAGATGGGAGTACCGCAATTGCCGCACTTACCGCGCAACAGCAGGTAACTGATGACAGGGATGTTCTGCCAGGGCTTAATCTCCGTCTCACACTTGGGGCAGTGGGAGTGGGGCAGGACCAGGTTGTAGGTCTGCGCCAGTTCCTTCTGGTCTGCCGCAGATGGGGTTTTCTCAAAGTAGCTGTAAAAATCCCGCTGGTATTCGCGCTCCATCATGATGGGGAGGCGGTGGATGACCACATTGAGGAAGCTGCCGATGAGCAGGCCTAAAATAAAAGCGCTGCTTATTAGCAGCGCTTGGTGGGTAACGAAATAATCTTGCATTTGGACGGACTTATACCACGTTGCCGAGCTGGAAGATGGGCAGGTACATGGCGATCATCAGGCCGCCTACCAGAATGCCCAGAACTGCCATGATCATGGGTTCCAGCAGTGTTGTGAGGTTATCGACCATGTTGTCAACGGCTTCCTCATAAAAGTCAGCCGCTTTTGCCAGCATCTCATCCAGCGCGCCAGATTCTTCACCGATAGCCGCCATCTGTACCAGCATGGTGGGATACAGTCCCGAAGAGCGCATGGCACCGTTAAGTGGGATACCGGTGGCCACTGCATCTCGGATTTTCAGTGTAGCTTCCTCATATACGACGTTACCCGTCGCCCCTGCGACGGACTTAAGCGCATCGATAAGGGGGACGCCCGCTGCAAATGTCGTCGACAGCGTGCGGGCATAACGAGCGGCAATAGAGTTATAGGTGATCTGCCCCAAGATGGGGAGTTTCAGCATCAGTTTGTCGAAGAAATTTGCAACTTTCTTGTTGCGCTTTTTTACTTCTAGTGTACCGCCAATCCCGACAATAAGAGCAATTAAGGCTATAAACCAGTTAGCCTGCATCCACTCAGAGATACTTAACACAAACAAGGTAAACGCGGGGAGGTCGGCACCAAAGCTGGAAAAGGTTTCTGCAAACTGCGGAACCACTTTTACCAGCAGGATGGCCGTAACCACGACCGCTACAACCAAGACCGCAATCGGGTAAGTCATGGCTTTCTTGATTTTTGCTTTGAGCGACTCGGTCTTTTCCTTATAGGTTGCAATTCGGTCGAGCATGGTTTCAAGTGCACCAGATTGCTCACCTGAAGCTACCAGGTTGCAGAATAGGTCGTCGAAGTAGAGTGGGTGTTTCCGCAAGGCTTCAGCAAAAGCCGTGCCTGACGCTACATCGTCACGAATTTTATAAATCAGCTCTTTAAGACCAGCGTTGTCGAGACCGTCGGCTACAATTTCGAAACTTTGCACGAGCGGTACGCCGGCTTTCATCATGGTTGCCATCTGGCGGGTAAAAACCGCAATATCACCTGGCTTTATTTTTTTGTTGCCACCGAATAATGGTTTGGGTTTTTTTTGAACCTTGTTGGCAATAATGCCCTGGCGGCGTAATTGCGCCTTGATGAGCGCGGGGCTAGTTCCAGATACTTCGCCTTCAACCTTGTTGCCTTTGGAATCAACACCTTTAAAGACGTATGCGGTTGCGACTGCGGCATTTGCCATTTTGTTATTCCCGTTAGTCTTGAAAACGAAGTCAATTCGACCCCGCAATAAATTCGTTTAGTCACACTCTCCTCACTCTGGGCTTGAACCGAAATCTAGCTCTATACCCTCGGTAAGCGGCAACTACGCAGAGTTAATCCTTAGTCACCCGGTTGGCCTCTTCCAAGCTGGTAACTCCCAATACCACCTTCCTTAAAGCAGAGGTGCGAAGGTTGTTGAAACCTTCTTTTCTGGCCTGATCGGCAATCTGAATAGAGTTGCCGCCCTCCATTATAATTCGCGAAATTCCATCAGTGATGCGAACCACTTCATACACACCCACGCGCCCCTTGTAACCTTTGGAGCAGTGCTCGCAGCCTACAGGTTGGTATATCTTCCATTCGTTCTTAGGGATATGAACCGAATCGAACCCTTCTTCCTTCAGCACCTCTTCCGGTAACTCTACCAGCTGTTTGCACTCACCACAGAGCCTTCGAGCAAGGCGTTGGGCAATGATGACGCTGACCGAGGTCGCGATGTTGAAGGTGGGAACCCCCATATTCATCAAACGGGTCAAAGTTTCTGGTGCAGAATTAGTGTGGAGAGTAGAGAGCACCAAGTGGCCGGTCTGCGCCGCCTTGATAGCGATTTCTGCGGTTTCCAGGTCCCGGATCTCCCCCACCATGACGATGTCAGGGTCCTGGCGCAGGAAGGAGCGCAGCGCCTCGGCGAAGTTCAGTCCCACCTTGTTGGAGACGTTTACCTGGTTGATCCCCTCCAGGTTGATTTCTACGGGATCTTCCGCAGTGGAGATATTGCGCTCCGGTGTATTCAGGATATTCAGGCCGGTATAAAGGGATACGGTTTTACCGGAGCCGGTAGGGCCGGTGACCAGAATCATGCCCTGAGGTTGGGCCAGAGCATCCATGTAGATCTTTTTCTGGGCTTCTTCGTACCCCAAAGCATCGATACCAAGTTTGGCCGAGGAAGGATCGAGTATCCGCAATACAATTTTTTCCCCCCACAGTGTCGGGAGGCTGTTGACCCGGAAGTCGATGGCCTTGGTCTTGGACAGCTTCATCTTGATACGTCCGTCCTGAGGCACTCGGCGTTCGGAGATGTCCATCTTGGACATGACTTTCAATCGTGCAGAGATTCGTGTGGCCAACTGGATCGGTGGGCGTGCCACCTCATGCAGCACGCCATCGGTACGCAAGCGCACTCGATATAACTTTTCATATGGCTCAAAGTGTATGTCTGACGCTCCAGTGCGAATCGCGTCCAGTAGCACTTTGTTCACAAAGCGTACAACCGGAGCCTCGTCGCCTCCAGGCTCGTTATTGTCTTCCGGTCGGCTTTCCCCACTTTCTACGTCGAGGCTATCTAAGTCTTCATCATCAAGCCCCTCCAGGCCACCACCGATGTCACCGCTATTCGCCAAGTAACTTTCAATTGCTTTAGCGAGCTTGTCTGTCTCTACCAAAATCGCATCGGTGTTCAGACCGGTATTGAAATTGATTTCATCCAGCCCTGCGAGATTGGTGGGGTCTGCTACAGCGACAAAAAGCCGGTTACCACGTTTGTAGAGAGGGAGTGCAAAATGCTTGCTGATTAATTTTTCGTCAACTACATCCTTGGGAAGGAGGTCAAAGTTGTAGCTGGAAAGATCAAACAGGGGGCTACCAAAAGCTGTTGATGCAATATTGGCCAGGTCCCGGCTCTTGATTAGCTTCGCCTCGACGGCGTGCTGGGCAAAGGTCTGCCCCTCACGTTTGGCTGCTTTGATGGCCGATTGCGCTGTAGCCTCGTCAATAGCGTTCTCAGAAACAAGCCGTTTGGCCAGACCGCTCAGTGGAGTGCTGCTCATGGGGGACCGTTAGTGTGAGTGCCGAATGTATTATCTTTGTTTAAATTTTGTTCTTAAGTGCCGGCCAGCAAAGGGAAATTGCTATTGGCAAGTGTGCCAATATAGCGAATAAGCGCCCGCCAGCCAATGATCCAGTAGAGCCATTCCGGCAAGCTGTGAACTGGATATCTTCCCTCCGTTAAGATGTCGTTTGCCCCCCCCCTCTTGCCGAACTCGGCCGGTGATCCAGCGCAATCTCCCAATGAAGCGGAAAATTTAAGCTCAGCATCGCGCTCTCGACGCCCGTCACTGCTGCTAAGCCTGACAATATGTGTCACCAAATACTGAAGTTGTTCAAAAATTGAAAGGTTTGTCTTAAAAGTGAACGGTTTCGATATAACTTTCCTCTCAATCTCCATTATGAAAGCAATTTACCCGCTTGCGCGTTTTGCCACATTACCGGTATTGTAACTGCCGACTTCCTCACGGGATTTCATCTTAAAACAACAGTCTGTATGGAGACGGTTACAATGAAAAAGCAACAGGGCTTTACTCTTATTGAATTGATGATCGTGGTAGCGATCATTGGTATTCTGGCTGCGGTAGCATTGCCTGCATATTCTGATTACACCAAGCGTGCCAAGATGTCTGAGGTAGTTTTGGCGGCGTCCGCATGTCGTACCACTATTACTGAAGTTTATCAGTCGATGAGCGGTACTACTGGCCCAGGTGCTAATCAATGGGGTTGTGAGACCAGTACAGCACCTTCAAAGTATGTTGCTTCAGTTGCAACTACCGCTGATGGCTATGTTGAAGTAACTACTCAGGGGTTTAACGATTCAGATATCGATACTAAAAAGGTACTGCTGCGCCCGTATGATTCAGCTGGTGCGGTAATGACCGTTGCTGACGATCTTGGTGATACTGTTTATGAGTGGAGATGTGGCATGGCTAGTAGTGATATCTCTACATTGGGTAAATTCCTGCCGGGATCTTGCCGTACATCCTTCTAATTTATGGTTTTAAATTAGAGATTTTTGAAAGCCTCGCCTAGTGCGAGGCTTTTCATTTTTAAGTATAGCCTTATGTTTTCCTTTCTTTACCGTTAAGTGTCGCCTCATGAATTCTGCAGGTAACCGTTCTTACGCTATTCTTTTGGGCTCGCTTTTTAAAGGAGGCTCGAGATACTTAGAAGTCGGTGCTTTGCTGCTGGCACTCTGTGTTACGATTTTTCAATATCGTCCGTATTCAGGAATAAAGCACGATAGTGTGCTCTATCTAGGGCAGATCTTTCAAAGCCTATGGCCCGACGTTTTGGGCGAAGATTTGTTTTTTGAGTTTGGTAGCCAGTCACAATATACACTATTTCCGGTGGTGTTTGCGCCTGTCGTTGAATATTTCGGAGCCGAAAATGCTTTCATGTACTTGGTATTGGTGGGGCGTTTTCTATTTTTTCTTGCATCTGCGTTTCTTATTTGGAAGGTGTTTCCGACCAAATTGCGTTGGCTTTCGATTTTTTCTCTGTCTGCTTTTCCTGCGACTTATGGTGGCTATTCAATTTTTTCTTATGCGGAGCCTTTCTTTACAGCTAGGACGCTTGCTGAACCGTTTGCACTGTTCGCCTTATTCTTTGTCTTAAAGAATCGGATAGGGTTGGCCTTGGTTTGCTCGCTCGTGGGGCTAATGTTGCATCCGTTACAGGTGATTTCGATGGGAGTTGTATGCTGGGCGTATTTGATTTCCGGGGATAGGCGATGGCTGCACGTCCTATGGCTGATTCCGCTTTCTATTCTATTAATATGCCAGTTTACATCTTATAGGGATACACTTTTTAACGTATACGACCCTGAATGGTACTCGTGGATAATTGAGCCAAATCGACACGTATTTTTGACTGAGTGGAGACTCTCAGACTGGGCTTACCTAGTAACCGATCTATTTTTAGTTTCACTCTTATATCTTTATTCCACTAAAGTTCTGAGGCGGCTTGCGATTAGCGTTTTGCTTGCAGCTGCATTTGGTTTTTTCTTTAGCTTCATTTTTGCAGACTTGTTGCAAATGGTATTGCCTGCTGGGCTTCAGTTGTGGAGAGTTCATTGGGTATTACATTGGGTCGCGATGACTTCTATTCCTTGGCTTCTATTTCAGTTGTATCGAGTGCGGGGTGAGTGGAACATTTCGCTGCTGATTGCTCTGTTGATAGTTGTTGCCGGAGTGAATCATGGGGGGCTTTCTGTGCCGCCGTGGATTGTATTTATCTTGATTCCTTTGTTTTTTCTATGGAAAAGAGAGGAAGGAAAAGTCAGTCCTTTGATGACCAAGATACTTTTCTGGTCGTTGGTGCTTGCTCTGCTTGCTTCGTGCGTAAGATATATCGTATTTTCAATACTCATTTTTGGAGATGGCGGCTATTCACTCGAACAATACCGTATAGACTCCATAATATTGGCACACCCAGTCGTCACTTTTTGTTTGATAGGGGCTATTTCTGTTCTCTGGAACAAGGGTGGCCCATTAACTAAGCGGGGTATCCTAATTCTTATATCTTCTTCACTGCTTTACTCTGTTTATATGTGGGATAGTAGGAGTACGTGGACGAAGACACTTGAAGGGAGTCAGTATGTAGAGGGGGTTTTTGATGTGCGTCTTCCTGTTGGTAGTCAAGTTTATTGGCATGAAGATTTGTTGGCACCTTGGCTAATTTTGAAAGCGCCAAGCTATTTCACCTACCAGCAAAACTCCGGCTTGTTGTTTAATAGGGGAACCGCGGCTGAGGCAAATTTTAGACAGAAGCTAACTGCTCCTCTTTTCTTTCAGAAAGAAATTTGCCAGATTATGAATGCTCTTAATGGCGAGCAAGACTCTTGCTCGCCTGACCCTGAGCTAATCGTAGAGCTCTGCGAAAAGGCGAAAGGTAGCTTAGGACATGTGGTTTTAGAGGATAAAATCGAGTTGCCAATTTCTGGGAATTGGACATTTTCAGGTGGCTCTAAAAGATCATCAGAAGTTTCATACTATCTTTATGCATGTGCAGATGTTTTGGGGTTCGCTAAGGCTGGTTTTTGAGTGCTGCGGGGGAGTGTCAAAGAGAGTGGTTTTCTCTATAATTAATAAGTCCATGGGCTCTGAATTTTTGAAATATTTCGGGGTTTCTGTTTTTTCTTTTGTTGTAGATTTTTTGGTTTTCCTGTTTTTTTTTAGTGTGATTGAGTTTTCTCCCTATTTTTCTACGATTTTTGGTTTCATTGCGGGGGCGGTTTTTTCTTATCAACTCAGTATTAAGTATGTTTTCAAGTTTCGCGGTTTTGAAGCGGCTCCAGGGCTTGAGCTCTCGGTTTTTATTGTTCTGGGTGTTGTGGGTTTGCTGATTACGCAGTTGTCGCTATGGTTCTTTATCGCGGCGGCTGATTTTTCTGGGGAGTCAGCGAGATTTTTTTCAGCTCTGATTACGTTTGTAGTTAACTATTTTTTTCGTAAGGTTATATTGTTTACAAAATCGGCATCTGATGTGGTTGTAAAGGTTTAGGTAAAGTGGGCAAAAAAGTTGTAATTGTAGGGGCTGGGCCAGCCGGTTTGACCGCCGCGTTAGAGTTGCAGCGGATGGGGATCGCGGATATTACCGTTGTGGAAAAAGAGCGAGTAGTTGGTGGTATCTCAAGAACTGTTAACCATCGCGGTAACCGAATAGATATTGGTGGCCATCGTTTTTTTTCCAAGTCAGACTGGGTGATGAGATGGTGGGCAGATATTTTGCCGCTGGCCGAAACCGACTCTCCCGATGGATTCGAGTTTAAGTATCAAGGTCAGTCACGAACTAGTTTGCCAGTTGAGGCAAGCGCCCGAGCAGAAGACGAAAACGTGATGCTCTTGAGGAGTCGGCTTTCAAGGATTTACTATAACAGCCAGTTCTTCGATTATCCTCTAAAATTGAATATTGACGCGTTGCGCAAGCTTGGGTTAGCTAAGTCGTCTCTTTTTGGCTTAAGTTATTTTTACAGCAAAATGTTTCCTCGAAAGCCAGAGCAAACCTTGGAAGACTTCTTTGTGAATCGTTTTGGTCGCCGCTTGTACCAGCAATTTTTCAAAGAGTACACAGAGAAAGTCTGGGGCGTGGCATGTCATGAAATAAGCTCGGAATGGGGCGCGCAGCGGATTAAGAGTTTGTCTGTCCTTAGCGCTGTTTGGCACTCGCTTACTTCAGCTTTTAGCAAAGGTAAATCGCAAGCTAAGCAGACGTCTCTTATTGAAAGTTTTGTTTACCCGAAGTTTGGCCCAGGGCAGATGTGGGAGGTTGTCGCGAAGAAATTTGTGTCTCAGGGTGGCACGCTCTTAATGGATTCTAATGTTTGCTCAATTCAGGGCGACGCTAAGGAAGTCCGTTCGGTTACCTGTGAAACATCTGGTGGGAAGTTTTTGGAGCTTCCATGTACCCATATGATTTCAACAATGCCGGTAAAAGAGCTGGTTTCGGCCTATGAGAACGCACTTTCCGAACCTGCTAGTGATATTGCGAAGGGGCTTCAATATCGTGATTTTATCACCGTCGGGCTTTTGTACAGAGAGGCTGATCTACCTAGGGAACTGCCAGATAACTGGATATATATTCAAGAGCCGGGTGTGCAGGTAGGCCGAGTTCAAGTATTCAATAACTGGAGTCCGTATATGGTGGCGGACTCGGAAATGGTTTGGCTCGGTCTTGAGTTTTTCTGCAATGAATCAGATGTTCTTTGGAGCATGAGCGACCAGGACTTGATCGAGATTGGGCAATCTGAAATGGTGAAGATAGGGTTGATTAGTGCCGAGAAGTCACTAGATTCAGTCGTTATACGTGTTCCCAAGGCCTACCCTGGGTATTTTGGCGATGCTTATACTAATTTTGATATTCTGCGCAGAGAGTTGGACTCCATCGATAACTTGTTTCTAATCGGTAGGAATGGAATGCATAGGTATAACAACCAGGATCATTCAATGTTGACGGCAAAGGCGGCCGTTGAGCAAATAGTGGCGGGAGAAATTGATAAAGACCGGATATGGTCGATTAATGTGGATGATTCTTATCATGAAGAACGCTCGGCTTAGTTGTAGTGTTCTCTAGAGGTTTTGAAGGATGTATTTTTTGTTTGTAATTTAACTCTTTGGGTTGTTTGCCTATTGCATGATGAACGATAGCGACAAGAATAAAGTTGAAATAGTTCAGTGTCTGCGCGGCGTTGCTGTGCTGTTGGTCGTTTGGTTTCATTCGATAGTCACTATTGATTATCAGGCTGTCTCAATTCAATCTTCTTGGGGGTTTATTGACCAATTTGGGGCGGTTGGCGTAGATATTTTCTTTGTGATCAGTGGTTTTGTTGTCTATCTTTCCGCCTCAAATAGTTCTTCGGTCTCTGAGTTTTTTGTAAAGAGAATTCTGAGGATTTGGCCCTTATATTTTGTGGCTACACTAGCCTATTTATTAGTGATGCCTGCAGAGGCCCAAAATATAGGAAGAATAGTAGCGTCCCTCCTGTTTATTGAACCTTTTAACACTGATCGAGCATTTCCAACATTAGAGCCTGGTTGGAGCTTGATGTTCGAAGTAGCATTTTATTCTATAGTCGCATGCGCCATGTTGTGGCGTTCGGTTCGACCTCTGCCCGAGCGTATATTGATACTTTTTGGAATAATGATTGTAGCAAGTGCAATTATCGATTTTCCAAGGCCAATGAATGTTTTTGGTAATCCCATTGCTCTAGAGTTTGTATTCGGTGTGTTGATTGCTTGGGTGTGGAGTAAATATCCTGTTCTGCCTGTTTGGGTGACTAGTCTCACTTTTGTTAGTTCTAGTGTGATTTTTCTATCAACCGCTCTCTATGGGAATGGTAACGTTTTTGAAGGCCTCGGAATTATTGATGCATCCAAAAGTTGGGACCGAGTAAGGGTTTGGGGTGTGAGCTCTGCTTTGCTTTTAGCGTCCGCTGTTTTTCGCGAGCATCGGAGGGGTGTAGGTGGACTTTGGGTGTTTCTGGGAAATTCATCCTTTTCGATTTATCTATTTCATATGCATGTTGTTATGTTTTTTAGATGGCGCGAAGAAATTTTGAGTTGGCTTCAACCAGATTTTCAAATTCTACTTGTTTCATTACTTTCCATTTTTCTAGGCGTTTTTTGTTTTTATGTCATTGAGCGGCCTTTGATGGTTAGGGCACGGCCAGTGTCTATCTATTTGGCTGGACAACTTGACCGTGCTGGGGCTCTGATGAGGGAAAAATTTGTTTTTCTTCAGCGCGGGACTATTTGAGGACTTCTTCTCGTATGTGTGAGGGAGGTATCATGCCCGTACGGTTCCTCTAAATGATAGACTAGGGGGCATGAGGGACTAGGGGGCAAATCTTTACCTCGGTCTACATTCTCTAAATGAGCAGACCTTTATGACTGGAATACCTCGGAGCTTGGTACCACGTGATGAATCGCGGTCTGGCCCGGCAGAAAATACTCCTCAATGCGGGCTGTTACACCACATTTCTAAATACCCTTGCGGAAGCACATCAACGATTCGGCATTCAGCCGCATACTTATTGCCTGATGGGGAATCACTACCATCTTTTGATCCATACCCCGAAGGGCAATCTCAGCCGTGTGATTCGGCATATCAATGGGGTATACACCCAACGTTTTAACCGATTGCAGCTCCGCGATGGCCCACTGTTTCGCGGGCGGTACAATGCGATTGTGGTCGATGCCGACAGCTACCGCCTTTCCCTCACTCGCGACTTTCACCGAAGCCCGATCGAAACGCGGAAACCACTGGTGGACAGGCTGGAGGTTTCCCCTGATCCAGTTATCCCGCATGCCTGAATCTTTCCAGGGCGCCTGATTGGCTGTATCACGTTTTTCACCTCCGAGTCTTTGGATCTGCGGGATCGGTATCGCGGATATCCGCAGTTTGTTGGGCAGGGTGTGTATGCGGGTGGTGCGCGGTGTGGCGATGTGGTTGTGCCAGGATTACACCGGCAGCACGCAGCCGGAGATAACACGAATATTTGGTGGGCTGCACTACAGCGCTGTCGCTCAGGCGGTGCGCAGAGTCAGGTCAAACGTACATCCGATCACGGCTTACATGGGCCTCTGGGGGCAATACGGGCGGAGTCGTGAATTTGTGGTTGCTGCGCCCGCCGAGACTACAATATCTGGGTGAAGCCGCAAGCATGAGGAGTTGCAGTCCATGTCCATTCCCTCCCGTACCCTGGAAACCGAATTTCCCGATCTTGCCGACAGCATTCGCCACCTGATTCAGGACAGTATCCAGTTCAAGACAGACCGCGATGTGTACCACAAGTTGGACAAGGAAATCCGTGGTCTTGAAGAGCGCGGCGTGGCTACGGATGACCACCATTTCAAGGAGCTGAAGACCCAGCGTGCGCGGCTGAAAGATCAGTTGTATATGCAGGCCAAGAACCACCAGCATTAGGTGGCGGAGCCACCCGCGAGTGCAACAATAGTACCAATTTTTCAGGTGTAGCCTTTTTCTGTATTCTGCTTCCGTAATTCACTATGGATAGCATGTGTATGGAAAAGGAACGTTTCCCTGAGGAGGCACTCTTCTTCGTCGCCGATGGCCATTACAGTGTCGAGCAGGTGTACTCGGCGATTTATGGCCATTCGGCGCATTCAGCTAAGCTACATTTCTCTAGCGTAAATTCTCATCTAATAGGTGGCGCAGTGCGCCCCGGGCAAATTGTGATCATTACTCCGCCTGACAGCGTTGCCTGTCAATAGTGGGAAGTCCTGATGCAGGAGGCAGTTCGGATTCATGAAGCTGAATTGCGGGCCCTGAATGAGCGAGAAAAGCGGATTCTGGCGAGGAACTATGCGTTTCTGAGTGATGTTGCCAGCTATACGTCGCCGATGTACGGGTGGGCAGACGGGTACTTCAAGCAAAAAACCAAGCTCGTAGAGAGGCTTCTGGACCAGATGGATCGTCTGTACCAGTCTAGCTATAAGGCTCATGGCCACTTGAAGTCGGAGCACTTTTTTGCCCAGAGGCGTGCGCTTTATGCTCAGTTGGATCAGGCTGTGAACGGGATGGTGCGTCGTGAGATATTTGGTGCCCAATCCGGAGCCTCAAATATTAAAAATCAGTTGGGTATTAGCAGCAAGGCAATTACGCATCAGTGGAAGGGTGATGGCCGGCCCGGGTCAATCGGTGAGTTGCAGAAAAACTATCAGGCCATTGCCCGGGCGAGTAAAGCTTTCTCTCGGCTGGGATACATAGCCATCGGTGTAGAAGTAATGGGCGGCATGGCGAATATTGCTGAAGTGTGTACTTCAAGCCCTGGTTCTGAAAGTTGCACCAGAACAAAATTCACGGAAACGGGCAGGGTCACGGGTAGTGTTGGCGGTGGAATGCTCGGTGGAACTGCAGCGGCTTATGCCACTTGTAATTTACTTTTCGGGCTTGAAACTGCCGGTACAAGTCTACTCTGGTGTGCTGTTGTAGCCGGGGCGGCGGGTTCTTATGCTGGGTCTTCATACGGTGGGGATCTGGGTGAAGCCACCGGCCAGGTGCTTTATAAGGTGAACACTCGATGACGATGGATCAATTCCTGATTCTCCTTTTCGGGGGAAGCTTTCTTCTTCTATTCGTGCTTTTGTTGGTAAATGCGATTTTTATCTATCGGATGTATTACCCAGAAATTTCCAGAAAGATTGATGGGGAAACATTCGATGGGGGGTTTTTATTTGCAGCCAGTCGCTTTATGCATTGGGGGCATTTTTGTATTAGCCCGAAGCGCGCTCAGAAATTCGGCGTGGAAAGTGTATTCTCTCAGTTGAGTCGGCGAGCTCGTTTTCATTTGATCTTTCACTGGGCGGGAATTCTTTCCGGTGTGGCCATTATGCTGCTGGGGTGGTTACTATTGCCGGGTAATTGATACAAGAAACCTGTACAGTGTCCTTCATACATTACGCCGAACCTGGAAAGGACTACAGCCAATGAACGTCTCCCTACTTGTTGCTGCGCTGCTCAGTATCTTCAGCCTGACCGCGCTGGCACAGGAAATCTCTCTCCCGGAAAAGCTCCCCGAACTCGGCGAAACCAAAAGCACCGACCTGGGCAAGGTTGAGGCGGGCCTGAAGGTGGGTGACAAGCCGGCGGGCTTCTCGGTGTTGACCCATCAGGGCACAGAGGTCTCCCTCAACAGCCTGCTGAAGTCCAACGCCCCCATTCTGGTAGTCTTCTACCGCGGCGGTTGGTGCCCCTACTGCAATGTGCAGATCCGCCAGCTGGCGGAGGCCTGGCCGGAGTTTGAGAAGCGTGGGGTGACGCCGGTGTTGATCAGTGTGGACAAGCCGGATGCCAGCGCGATGGCCAAGGCCACCTATGAAATTCCCTTCCCGGTGCTGTCTGACCCGGAGCTCAAGGCCCATGAGGCATTCGATGTGGTGGTGGAGATTGATGATGCCACCGCAGAGAAGTACAAGACTTACGGCATTGTGCTGGAAGACTGGTCGGGTAAGGATCACCACAAGATCGCTGCGCCGGGGATCTTCCTGGTGGGTGCCGATGGCAGTGTAGAGTGGGCGCATGTATCCAGGGATTACAAGACGCGCCCTAGCGTGGATCAATTGCTCGCTATGCTGGATGCCCGCAAATAGCTTAAAAGTAGATATCAGCTTTTAGGCGGGGGCTTACCCCGCCTCAGTATTAAACCTCCCCAAATTTCCCCACCGGCTCAATCTCCTGAGCCATCATCTCCGCCGTTTTCGCGGTGTTGTAATCCATGATCAGCTGCGGTTCGTCGGTAAATACGCCGTCGGCATTCATGGCCGCCACCAGCGCGAGGTCGTGCGGGTGGTTGACGGTGAAGACGTAGCTTTTGAAGCCGCGCTTGTGGCCGTCGGCGATGATTTCCGGGCACACGAAGTTGAGGCTGTGGTGGATGGAGTAGGCCTCCAGCGGTTCGCCGCAGGCGGCGAGGTCCAGGGGGACGCCGTCGATGAGTACGCCGCGGCGGACCTCGGGGATCAGCTTCAGGCACTCGTAGACCTGGCGGTGATCGAAGGAGGAGAGCAGGTACTGCTCGTAGGTAGCGCCATTGTCGCGGATGTAGGTTTCCAGTTCCTTCGCGGCGAGGGCGGCGCAGTTGGGGCCTTTCAGTTCGATATTCAGCTGCACGTTGTTGCCCACCAGCTCCAGTACTTCCCACAGGGTGGGGACATTCTCACCACCGGGCAGCAGCATCTGGCGCAGCGCGGCGGGGGCCATGTCGGTGAGGAGTTCCTGCCCGGCCAGCAGCCTGCCCAGGCGGCGGTCGTGCTTGACGATCAGTTCGCCGCCGACGTTCCACACATCGATCTCTACGCCATCGATATCGAACTCGAGGGCGTGGGTGATGGCCTGCAGGGTGTTTTCCGTGGCGCGCTTGGGGTAGCCGCGGTGGGCGAAACAGAAGAGGGTATCGGTAGTGCGCATCTCGACGTCCACAGTGGCGGAGGTCTCCCAAGGGTGTACCAAAAGTATGACCGGCAGGTGACGGCGCCACAATGTGACGAAGCAGATTCCGCCGGTGTTTTTTATACCGATTGGTGCCGATGGCGGGCGGATTTATAGCGCGGATTTATGTCCGGGTTTACTCGCCGGCCAGGGCGCGGTAGCGGCCGCGATGGAACACCAGCGGCTCGCCGCCGCCGGCGCTGAACTCCAGTACCTCGCCGAGCAGGATGGTGTGGTCGCCGCCCTCGATGTTCTGGGCGCGGCGGCAGTGGAAGAGGGCGGCGCAGTCGTCCAGTTGCGGGATATTGCCCGGACCCCGGTGCCATTTCACCTGGCCGAACTTGTCGGCACCGCGGCCGGCGAACAGGTTGGAAACGTGTTGCTGGTCGCCCTTCAGTACATGCACCGCAAAGCGCTCGCCCTGGGTAAAGGCGGCGTAGCTGAGTGAGCTGCGGTCGATGCTCCACAGGATCAGGGCCGGGTCGAGGGACACGGAGTTGAAGCTGTTGACGGTCATACCCACCGGTTGGCCGCTGGCGTCGAGAGTGGTCACCACGGTGACGCCGGTGGCGAACTGCCCGAGGGTGTCGCGCAGGGCGCGGCTGCGCTCCTCCACGGACTGGGCGGTTTCGGTTGGGGCTACTGGCTTGCTGGATACCGTCATACGTCGATCAAAAACTGTTCAAAATTTGTGCTGGCGGCCATTTTACGGGAAAAATGGCCGCTTTGCGTGGTTTTCTTTTATTGTCGGGTTGGCTGTTCCCGGCGTCACGCCATCAGCGGCGCGCAGCGCCGGCTGAGGGCGTCCCGCTCGGTGATGGCGCTGCCGGTGAGGGCGAAGCCCAGGAGATTGCCGGCGGCGTCCAGGAACTCGGCTCTTACGCCGTCCTCGCTGGCGGTGACCTTCCATTCTCCTTCGCTTCCGAAGCGGGGCGGGCAGACCACAGTGGGGCGCAGGGTGGTTTTCACCGCCACCGGCAGGCAGCCGTATTGGACCGGCGTGGGCGTGCCGGTGAGGGTGCGGGCCAGGGCGCGGGCGCTCTGGGTCAAAGGTGCCACATAGTAGAGGCTGTGACCGTCCACTTCTGCACAGTCGCCCAGGGCGTAGATACTGGGGTCGCTGGTCTGCAACTGGCGGTCGGTGACGATGCCGCGGTTGATTTCGATACCGGCGGTGTTGGCGAGGCCGGTATTGGGCCGCAGGCCGAGGGCGGCGAGGGCGAGATCGGCTTCCACCACATCGCCATTCTCTTCACCATCGGCGAGCTGCGCGCGGATACCGCTCGCGGTGCGCTCCAGGCGCGCCACGCCGGCGCCC
>Ga0207814_100378_pt1 | contig 28321 bp, 25 predicted proteins | sample TtaePargueraPR_7_FD_187755 | JGI IMG/M metagenome (GOLD analysis project Ga0207814, IMG submission 187755) | Aerobic enrichment media microbial communities from Bioluminiscent Bay, La Parguera, Puerto Rico - Tt and P1 (2) (SPAdes) | ecosystem: Environmental > Aquatic > Marine > Unclassified ... | reverse complement strand
ACGGCGTACTGCCGACACCGACAATCACCAACTCGCGGGTGGCTTCTGACATATTTTGTACTCACGACCTAGATTGTGCGCTTCGCGGCCAGTTCGGCCATTAAAGCGACAGAAAAAATGCGGGGCGATTATACTCGCGAGAAAGGCGGGGGGAAGCCGCCCCGGGAAAAGGGGCGGCCGATTGGACAAATCTGTGACTTACAGCTTGCCAAGCAGGATCAGCAATACGCGACGCAGGGGCTCCGCGGCACCCCACAGCAGCTGGTCGCCAACGGTAAAGGCGTTCAGGTACTCGCCACCCATGCTCAGCTTGCGCAGGCGACCCACCGGGATATCCAGCTTGCCGGTTACCGCAGTTGGGGTCAGCTCCTTCAGGGTCACTTCGCGGTCGTTCGGCACCACTTTCACCCAGTCGTTGGCGGAGCCGATCAGCTGTTCGATCTCTTCCATAGGCAGATCTTTCTTCAGCTTCACGGTAAACGCCTGGCTGTGACAGCGCATGGCACCGATGCGGACACAGGTGCCGTCCACGGGTACCGTGGCGCTGGTGCCCAGAATCTTGTTCGCTTCCACTTGCGCCTTCCACTCCTCGCGGCTCTGGCCGGATTCCAGCTGGGTGTCGATCCACGGCAGCAGGCTGCCCGCCAGCGGCGCGCCGAACTCGGAAGTCGGGAAGTCGCTGCTGCGCATGTTTTCGACCACCTTGCGGTCGATCTCCAGAATCGCGCTGGAGGGGTCGGCCAGCTCTTCGGCCACGCCGTCGCGGATACTGCCCATCTGGGAAATCAGTTCGCGCATATTCTTGGCGCCGGCACCGCTGGCCGCCTGATAGGTCTGAGCGGTAACCCACTCCACCAGGCCGGCCTTGAACAGGCCACCGAGGCCCATCAGCATCAGGCTCACGGTGCAGTTGCCGCCGATATAGTTTTTCACACCGGATTCAATGCCGCGGTCAATCACATCGCGGTTGACCGGGTCCAGCACGATGATGGCGTCGCCGTCCATACGCAGGCTGGAGGCGGCGTCGATCCAGTAGCCCTTCCAGCCTTTTTCACGCAGTTTTGCAAACACTTCCTTGGTGTAATCGCCGCCCTGGCAGCTGACGATGGCGTCCAGCTCGGCCAGCGCGTCCAGGTCGTAGGCGTCCTTCAATGGAGCGACTTCCTTGCCAATTTCCGGGGCTTTGCCACCGGCATTGGAAGTGGAGAAAAATACCGGCTCGGCGATATGCGCGAAGTCGTTTTCTTCCAGCATGCGGCCCATCAGAACGGAGCCGACCATACCGCGCCAGCCTACGAATCCTACCTTGTTCATTTCAATATCCTGTCGAATCTGTGAGTTTCTGGGTTCCCGGCGCACTGCGGCGCGTTTACCACGAGCGGCCGGGACAACGGCTAAATGGTGAATGGACTTATCAGAAAGCGGCCACCACTGCTGCACCCATTTCCGCGGTGGAGACTTTCTTCGAGCCTTCGGTATAGATGTCCGCGGTGCGCAGTCCCTGATCCAGTACCTTGCTTACCGCTGCTTCGATGGCATCCGCTGCCTCGCCCATATCCAGGGAGTAACGCAGCATCATGGCGGCAGACAGTATGGTCGCCAGCGGGTTGGCGATGCCCTGCCCCGCGATATCCGGCGCACTGCCGTGGCAGGGTTCATACAGGCCAAAGCCGGTTTCGTTCATGGACGCCGAGGGCAGCATGCCGATGGAACCGGTGAGCATGGCAGCGGCGTCGGACAGGATGTCGCCGAACATGTTGCCGGTCACCATCACGTCGAACTGCTTGGGTGCGCGCACCAGCTGCATGGCGGCGTTGTCCACGTACATGTGGGACAGCTCCACATCCGGGTATTCCGGAGCCAGGCGGTCCAGCACTTCGCGCCACAGCACGGTCACTTCCAGCACGTTGGCCTTGTCGACGGAGCACAGCTTGCCACCGCGCTTCTGTGCGGCTTCGAAGGCGGTGCGAGCGATACGCTCGATTTCCGATTCTTTGTAGACGTAGGTGTTGTAGCCCTGTTTCTCGCCATTCTCCAATGTTTTGATGCCGCGGGGCTCACCGAAGTAGATACCACCAGTAAGCTCGCGCACGATCAGGATGTCGAGACCGGAAACCACTTCCGGCTTCAGCGAGGAGGCATCGGCCAGCTGCGGGTACAAAATGGCCGGGCGCAGGTTGGCGTACAGCCCGAGGCCGCTGCGAATTTTCAGCAGACCTCTTTCCGGACGGATGGCGCGATCCAGGGTATCCCACTTGGGACCACCCACCGCACCCAGCAGAACCGCGTCGCACTCACCGGCCTTTGCCAGTTCCGCGTCGGTCAGCGGCTCACCGTGGGCATCGATGGAAGCACCACCGATCAGGCCTTCGGTAAATTCCAGGTTCAGGCCAAATTTTTCATCGGCAGTTTTCAGTACCGCAACCGCCTGCTCGACAATTTCCGGGCCAATACCGTCGCCCGGGAGGATCATGATTTTCTTGCTCATCGAATTTTCCAATTATTCCGTTCGCCAGTTCACTTCACAGCATCAAACAGCCACGGCGCCTGTTCGCGACGCTTGGCTTCGTACGCGCGAATCTCGTCCGCATCTTCCAAGGTCAGGCCGATATCATCGAGGCCGTTCAGCAGGCAGTGTTTGCGGAACTCGTCCACTTCAAATGCGATGGTCTCGCCATTGGGCTTGATGACCAGCTGCTTTTCCAGATCAATGGTCAGCGCGTAGCCTTCCTCGGCGTACATTTCCTGGAACAACTGCTCGACAGTGTCTTCGTCCAGAACGATCGGCAACAGGCCATTCTTGAAACAGTTATTGAAAAAAATGTCCGCAAAGCTCGGCGCAATTACCGCGCGAAAACCGTGATCGTCGAGCGCCCAGGGGGCGTGTTCGCGGCTGGAACCACAGCCGAAATTCTTGCGTGCCAACAGCACAGAAGCGCCCTGGTAGCGAGGGAAATTCAGCGGAAACTCCGGATTTACCGGGCGCTGGCTGCAGTCCTGCCCCGGCTGGCCTTCGTCGAGATAACGCAGCTCATCGAACAGGTTCGGGCCAAAGCCGGTACGCTTGATGGACTTCAGGAACTGCTTCGGAATAATCAGATCCGTATCCACGTTGGCGCGATCCATCGGTGCGGCGACGCCTTTATGTTGGGTAAAAGCCTTCATCAGAGCGCCTCCTTCTGCATTTCACGTACATCGACAAAATGGCCCGCAATCGCCGCGGCCGCCGCCATGCTCGGGCTCACCAGGTGGGTGCGACCACCGTAGCCCTGGCGACCTTCAAAGTTGCGGTTGGAAGTGGAGGCACAGTGCTCACCGGCGCCCAGCTTGTCCGCATTCATCGCCAGACACATGGAGCAGGAAGGCTCGCGCCACTCGAAGCCCGCTTCGATAAATACCTTGTCGAGCCCTTCTTTCTCGGCCTGCGCTTTTACCGACTGGGAACCGGGCACCACCAGCACCTGCTTCACGCTGTCGGCTTTCTTGTGGCCCTTGGCCACTGCTGCCGCCGCGCGCAGGTCTTCGATCCGGGAATTGGTACAGGAGCCGATAAACACGCGATCCAGATTGATATCGGTAATCTTCTGCCCTGCGTTCAGGCCCATATATTCCAGCGCGCGCTCGATGCCCGCCTTCCTGGTTGAATCGCTTTCGGCTGCGGGATCCGGTACCAGCGCGCTCACCGGCGCAACCATTTCTGGAGAGGTGCCCCAGCTCACCTGCGGCTCGATCTCTTCGCCGCGCAGCTCAACGATCGCATCGAAATGCGCACCGTCGTCGGAGTGCAGGCGGCTCCAGCTTTCCACCGCTTTGTCCCACTGCTCGCCCTTGGGCGCGTAGGGTTTTCCCTTTACGTAGTCCAGAGTGATCTGGTCCACTGCGACCATACCGGCACGGGCGCCGGCCTCGATTGCCATGTTGCAGATGGTCATGCGACCTTCCATGGACAGCTTGCGGATCACCTCACCACCGAACTCGATGGCGTAGCCGGTACCGCCGGCGGTACCGATCTTGCCGATAATCGCCAGCACCACATCTTTCGCGGTTACGCCCGGACCGAGTTCACCGTCCACGCGCACCAGCATGTTCTTCATCTTCTTCTGGATCAGGCACTGGGTGGCCATCACGTGTTCCACCTCGGAAGTGCCGATACCGTGCGCCAGCGCACCCAGTGCACCGTGGGTGGAAGTATGTGAGTCACCACACACCACGGTCATACCCGGCAGGGTCGCACCGGTCTCGGGACCGATCACGTGCACAATACCCTGGCCCGGATCATTGATACCGAACTCGACGATACCGAAATCCTTGCAGTTCTCATCCAGGGTCTGCACCTGGATCCGCGAGATCTCATCGCGAATACCCGCCACGCCACCGGCGCGTTCCTCGCTGTCGGAGGCCACGTTGTGGTCCGGGGTACCGACAATCGAATCCGTACGCCACGGCTTGCGGCCGGCCAGGCGCAGGCCTTCGAAGGCCTGGGGCGAGGTCACTTCGTGAATCAGGTGGCGGTCGATATAAATCAGTGCGGTGCCGTCTTCGCGGCTTTTGACCAGGTGGTCTTGCCAGAGCTTGTCGTAAAGCGTCTGTTTGGTGTGCTCTTGATGGCCCATCAGCCCCATCTCCTCTATGGATAACATGCGGGAGTCTAGGGGGGGCATTGAATAACATCAATTTATATTTATTATATGGCACATTCTCTTTTGGAATACCCAAAACTATAACTTTTACAAACCCAGGTTCGAGCTATCCCCGCTCAGAATCGAAGGGGCTGATTGCGGGTGGGGTATTGCGAGACCTTCTGCGACAGGGATGTCGCGGAAGAGCCCCCATGGATGGGTTCACGGCGTGTCTCGCAAAACCCCACCCGTAAGCAGCCCCGCTACCGAGGCAATTTCATCGCATGGAAATCCAGTGGCTCAGAGCCTTCCTCGCCATTGCTGAACAGGGCTCCGTTTCCGACGCCGCCGAACAACTACACCTGACCCAGCCCGCCGTCAGCAAACGGCTCGCGTCCCTGGAACAGCAGCTGGGCACCCCCCTGTTCGACCGCATCGGCCGCCGCCTGCAGCTCACCACTGCCGGCAAGGCGCTGCTGCCCCGCGCCCGCCACATACTCAACGAAGTCAGCGACGCAGAGCGCGAACTCAGAAGCCTCGGCGACACCATCGGCGGCAGCCTGCGTATCGCCACCAGCCATCACGTCGGCCTACACCACCTGCCTCCGGTACTGCGTGACTTCAGCAACCGCTACCCCGACGTCTCCCTCGATATCGACTTTGTCGATTCCGAACAGGCCTACGAGGCCCTGGTGGCAGGCGAGTACGAACTGGCCGTCGTCACCCTCGCACTCAAGGATTACCCCAACCTCAACGCCCAGATCATCTGGCCCGACCCCTGCGTCGTTGTCGCCGCCCCCGACCACCCCCTGGCACAGATGCCCGAACTGGACCTGCCCGCACTCGCGCAATACCCCGCGATCCTGCCCGACCTCAACACCTATACCGGGCGGCTGATCAAGCGCGAGTTCGACCGCCACGGCCTGAAACTGACCGCCAAACTGGCCACCAACTTCCTCGAAACCATCAAAATGATGGCCGGCGTCGGCCTCGGCTGGAGTGTGCTGCCAAAAACCCTGGTGGACGAGTCCCTCGCCGAACTGCCCGTGCCCGAACTCAGCATCGTGCGCAACCTGGGCGTGATCAATCACCGCAACCGCACCCTCAGCAATGCCGCCAATGCCCTGCAGCAACTGCTGACCCAGGCCGCAACCGGGCTATAAGGGGCAAACCGCTTCTCAAAATCGGCAACTGGTCAGAGAAACTTCGGCAAAAACCGGTACACTCCGCCGCAGAATTAAAATGGGAGCGAAACCAATGAAAAAAATCACCCTGGCACTCTGCGCCGCTCTGGCTTCTGCCGGCGCCAGCGCCGACACCATCCTCGGCTTCGACGCCTCTGCCGGCGTCTGGATGCCGGCCTACAGTGGCGGTGTCGGTGTCGACAACTTCAATGTGGACGAGTTTGACCTGGCCGAAGACAACGTCACATTCCTGCAGGCCGCACTCGAACACCCGATCCCGCTGGTGCCGAACATCCTCGTGGCCCACAGCAAGATCGAAAGCAACGGCAGCACCTTCCTCAGCGAAAACGTGACCTTCGATGACGAAACATTCATCGTCGGCTCCGAAGTGGCGACCGACCTCAACCTCTCCCACACCGATGCCACCCTGTACTACGAGATTCTCGACAACTGGGTAAACCTGGACCTGGGCCTGACTGCGCGCCAGTTCAGCGGTGACATGACTGTCGTGAGCGAATTCCAGTCGGAAGAGATCGAATTCTCCGGGGTACTGCCGATGGTCTACGGCGTGGCCCGTTTCGACCTACCGTTTACCGGCTGGTCCATCGTTGCCCAGGGCAACGGCACCGGTTACAAGGGCGATACCCTTACCGACGTGACCGCGAAAATCCGCTGGGACTTCGTACCGGCACTGGATTTCGCCGTGGAAGCCGGCTACCGCGCCATGACCCTGGACATCCAGGAACTGGACGAGCTGCAGAGCGACCTGGAAATCAAGGGCCCCTACCTGGGCCTGAGCCTGCACCTGTAATCCAGCGATTACAGCCGGCCACAAAAAAGGCGGAGCGCTTTTGGCGCTCCGCCTTTTTTGTTTTCAAATCCGCTTCAACGGATCAGGAATCATTTCCCGCGGGAATTTTCAGACCGAAATCCACATCTCCGTTCTGTGCCCGCTGGCGCAGCACATGATCGACCAGTACCAGCGCCATCATCGCCTCGGCAATCGGCGTTGCACGGATACCGACACAGGGGTCGTGACGTCCCTTGGTGACCACCTCGATCGGATTGCCGTTGGTATCCAGGCTCTTGCCCGGAATGCGCAGGCTGGAAGTCGGCTTCAGGGCGATATGCGCGATCAGTTCCTGACCGCTGGAAATTCCGCCGAGCACACCGCCGGCATTGTTGGACTGGAAACCCTCCTCGGTAATCTCATCGCGATGCTCGGTACCCTTCTGCTCCACCGAAGCAAACCCGGCTCCGATCTCCACGCCCTTTACCGCATTGATACTCATCAGCGCGTGGGCCAGGTCCGCATCCAGCCGGTCGAAGATCGGCTCGCCGAGACCGGCAGGCACACCGCTTGCGTGCACGGAGATACGCGCACCGATGGAGTTGCCCTCCTTGATCAGGGCCTGCATATACTCTTCCATCTCCGGCACTTTGGAAGCATCCGGACAGAAAAACGGGTTCTGATCCACCTGGGACCAGTCGAGGGTTTCCACCTTGATGGGACCGAGCTGGGACAGGTAGCCGCGCACCTCGATGCCGTAGCGCTGCTTCAGCCACTTCTTGGCAATGGCGCCCGCGGCAACCCGCATGGCGGTCTCGCGCGCGGAAGAGCGCCCTCCGCCGCGGTAGTCGCGCAGGCCGTATTTGGCCCAGTAGGTGTAATCGGCGTGGGCCGGGCGGATCTGCTCGGCGATATTGGCGTAGTCTTTGGAGCGCTGGTCGGTATTTTCGATCAGCAGACCAATGGGCGTGCCGGTGGTTTTGCCTTCGAACACGCCGGAGAGGATTTTGACTGCGTCCGCTTCGCGGCGCTGGGTGGTGTAGCGGGAGGTGCCGGGCTTGCGGCGGTCCAGTTCCAGCTGAATTTCTTCCGCAGAAATTTCCAGCCCGGGGGGACAGCCATCAATAATACAGCCCAATGCCGGACCGTGGCTCTCGCCAAAAGTGGTTACGCTGAACAGCTTGCCAAATGTGTTGCCCGACATACCCGGTATTCCCTACCTCTAGTCAATTATTCGCGGAAAGCCGCGCATTATAGAGGATTACGTCGCCGCCGGCGCGCTCAATTGGCGCCCGCTTCAAAAAACGGTCGACAGGCGAGCAGGTCTTCCCGGGTCAAAATAAACACCCCGTGGCCGCCCTCTTCCAGTTCCGGCCAGACAAACGGCACCTGCGGATAAGCGGCTTCCAACGCCTCCCAGCTGTTGCCCACCTCGCACACCAGAATACCTTCCGGCTGCAGGTGGTCCGGCGCCTCCAGCAACAGGCGGCGGGTGAAGTCGAGGCCGTCGTCGCCGGAGCCCAGCGCCAACCCGGGCTCCGCATGGTATTCCTGCGGCATCTCCGCCAGGTCGCGGGCGTCTACATAAGGAGGGTTGCTCACAATCAGGTCGTAGCTGCAGCCCTTGAGCCCCCCGAACAGGTCCGACTGCACCGCGCGCACCTCATCGTTGAGGTGATGGCGGTTGATATTGATCTGCGCCACCTCGATGGCATCGGCGGAAATATCGCTCAGGTCCACCCGCGCCTGCGGAAAGGCGTCGGCGCAGGCGATGCCGATACAACCGCTGCCGCAACACAGGTCGAGGATCGCCAGGGGCTCCTGCTGCAGCCAGGGTTCGAACCCCTGGCGGATCAGTTCGCCGATGGGTGAGCGCGGTACCAGTACCCGCTCGTCTACATAAAACGGCAGGTCACAGAACCAGGCTTCCTTGGTGATATAGGGAGACGGCAGGCGTTCATCGATGCGTTTTTCCAGCACCGCCAGCACGTCCCGGCGCTCGTCCATGGTCAGGCGCGCAGCGAGGATTTCCGGTTTGCTATCCACCGGCAGGTGCAGTGCGTGAGTGACCAGCAGGACAGCCTCATCCCAGGCGTTATCCGTGCCGTGACCGAACCACAACTGTTCAGCATTGAAGCGGCTGGCACCCCAGCGGATATAATCCAGCACTGTACACAATTCGTGCAAACTGGACTCCCGTTTCTCTATCATTGGCGATAATCCTCAAAATTAGGCGCTTTCCTTCTTGCCGCTTTACTAGCGTTGCACAAAGGCTTAGGGTAGCGCACCCCCTGAATCCCCGGTCTTGATATCCGGTGATAACAGCCCCGCCGCGACTGCGATTGTCGCGCGGGGTGATCGAACGCCCGGGCACCTGCGTATCACTGCGCAATCGAATAGCGGGCGAGACGTTGGAAGCATACTGATGAAAGAACAATACGCACAGATCATTGAAGCCATTGGCGAAGACCTGGAACGCCCGGGTCTGAAGGACACGCCGCTGCGGGCGGCCAAGGCCATGCAGTACCTCACCCGCGGCTACCAGCAGACCGTTGATGAAGTGGTTAACGAAGCGCTCTTCCCCTCGGACTGCAGCGAGATGGTACTGGTCAAGGACATCGAGCTGTACTCCCTGTGCGAACACCACATGCTGCCCTTTATCGGCAAGGCGCACGTGGCCTATATCCCGGACGGCAAGGTGCTCGGCCTGTCCAAGGTGGCGCGCATTGTAGACATGTTTGCGCGCCGTTTGCAGATCCAGGAGCAACTGACCGTACAGATCGCCAACACCATCCAGCAGGTGACCGGCGCCGCCGGCGTCGGCGTGATCATCGAAGCCAAGCACATGTGCATGATGATGCGCGGTGTGGAAAAGCAGAACTCGGTGATGAAAACCTCTGCCATGCTGGGTTCGTTCCGCAGCCAGCAGGCTACCCGCAACGAATTCCTGTCACTGCTGCGCTAGCCTTAAGGTTATTTAATTAGGGAGAGCCCGCAATGCCACACCTGGTGATCGAGTATTCCGAAAAACTGGAAGAAGCGCTTTCCATCCCGGCACTGGTGAGCAACGGCCAGCAGGCCATGTGCGACACCGGGCTCTTCTCCCCTTCCGCGGTCAAGACCCGCGCCCTGCCCTACCGGGACTTTGTGCTCGGCAAGCGTCACGAGGGCTCCAGCAACCTGTTTATCCACGCGGAAGTGCGCATTCTCGAAGGCCGCACCGCGGAACAGAAAGAGGCGCTGAGCTCCGCAATCTTCAATTTCCTGTGTGAAGCGGCACCGGAAGTGCCGGAAATTTCTGTGGAAGTGCGGGATATGGAAAAAGCGAGCTACTCTAAGCGGGTGCCGTTTTAAGCTTCCCCTCCGGTAAGAAATAGGCGGAACCAGTCGGCGATCACCTCCGCACTGTCTTCCATATGCAGGTGATGGCTGCCGGGAAATTCGCGGATGGCGATATTGGCGTATTTCTCCGCAACCGGTTTCACCCGCGTGATCATTTCCTGAATCCCGGATTTGCCCAGCGCCAGGCGGATCGGCATCGTCGCCCGCCCCAGGAACGCCTCGACCTGGGCGCCATTCAACTTCGCCAGCGAGCTCGCCAGCAACTGGGGATCGTTGCTCCAGGTAAAGCCGCCCTCGCAGGGGCGCACTCCGCGCTCCACCAGCCTGCGCGCGGCATCTTCGGTCAGCTTGAACAGTCCGTTCTTGCGCGCGGCAACCGCCACTTCCAGGGATTCGAATACTTTCGACTTGCGGTTGCGGTAGCGGGCCCGCTGCTCAATGCCATTGCGCAGGATGTCCGGTGCCTCTTCGTCTTCTGCCGGTGGCGGCACCAGCCCGTCGATCAATGCCAGGCGCTGTATCCGCTCGGGAAAGGTCGCGGCGGCAATCATCGAAATGACCGCGCCACGAGAGTGGGACAAGCAGGAAAACTGCTGCCAACCGAGGGCATCGGCGATGCCGAACACATCCTCGATTTCACCCCAGATGTTGTAATTGGCTTCCGCGTGCCGGTGGTAGCTCTGGCCGTGCCCCGCCAGATCCACCGCCACCAGGTTCAATTCCGGCAGCAGCGGCGCGATTCTGTCGAAGCTGGCACAGTTATCCAGCCAGCCGTGCAGTGCCAGTACCGGCACCCCGCTCGGGTTGCCCCACTGGCGGGCGGCGATCCGGTTGCCGGACAGGTCGAGGGAAATTTCACGGGGAGAGGTGCAGGAAGAAGTATTCGCGCTCATGGGTAAGTCAAAATGCCGGTGGAACGCAGTATGTTGGCAGCCGCCCAGGGCCTCAACAATGGCGACATGCACCACCGCACCTGTTCAATCTGCTTATGGCGACTGCAGAACAGATGTGGGAGCGCTATGCGAGGGCTATGAGAGCGGTTCCGGCTTGTGCTGCAACCACTGGAGCTCCGCGCAGTCCGTTGCCCACACGTCGGCCTTGAGGCACGCCAGGCTCGAGGTGCCCATGGAGTGTTCATTGCCGGTGCCACACAGACCATTGACCAGGCTGCCCACCAGCGGCTGGTGGCTCACCAGCAACAGAGGGAAATTTTCCTCGGGCACCTCTGCAAGCACTTCCAGCAGCGCTGTGAGCGGGGTATCACCAGTGAGATATTCGTTGATTTCCACTTCGCGACGGAAGGTCTCAGCGACAATCTTTGCGGTTTGACGCGTACGCACAAACGGGCTGGCCCAGATTGTTTTCACCTGCGCCAGCTCCGAAGCGCGCTCCTTGCACACCGCGGCAACGTCTGCCCGCCCCCGCTCCGTGAGCGCCCGGGTTTCGTCACTTTTACTGTAGGGTTCCGCTTTCCCGTGACGCATTACGTATAACAGCACGCAAAACTCCAAACACTACCAGGGTTACCAAAAACGCTTGTTCACTTACTTCTCATCAGTGCTTTTTTCCGCCGGGTTTTCACCATCGGATTCAGCGTTTTTGTTGCTGCCGCCTGTGGTTTTGCTGGTCTTGTCCCTGGGCTTTTCCGCATCGGCGGCCCCGCGGCTTTTCGCGGGCTCTTCTTTTACGTCTTCCGCACCAAGCTCAATGACCGATGCTTCCTCAGCTTCTTCCGCCTCTTCCGCGGTGGCGCCTTCGCTTTCGCCCTCGACCACCTCATCCTCGCTGATCACTTCGCCGTCAAACTCTTCAGCGCTTTCATAGCTGGAGATATCGTCCACATCGGACTCCGGCCACTCGGAAAACGGGAAGGGTTTCTCCTCGGAGTTGTAGATCAAGAATTGCAGGGCCTGGTAAATATAGGATGCCAGCTGGTCTCCCAGGCGGCGCAGGTTGTCATTGGCACTACCGGTAAAAATGGCAAAGATGAATTGCGCGATCACCACCGCCAGCATCACGAACCCGGCAATTTCCAGCAACACCGCAAACAGAACCATGTAGATCAGCCGCACCCACTGGTTCGTGGACGTGAGGTTTTGTTTCAGTTCTTCATTGCTCATTGGCTTATCCCTAAAATTTATCCCTGGTTATTCAGCGCTTGCGGTCTGTCCGCTACCGGAACGCGCAGTACCGGCTTCGGCCGGCTTGTGCAACTGGTCTTGGAGTTGAACTATAGCACCAGGACCTTTCAGTCCTGCGGCCACTCGGCAAAGGGGAACGGCTTCTCTTCGGTGTTGTAAATCAGGAACTGCAATACCTGGTATATGTACGACGCGATCTGGCTGCCCAGCTGGCGCAGGTTTTCATTGGGACTGCCACTGATGATGGCGAACAGGAACTGCAGGACGATGGTGGCAAGCATTACCACGCCCGCCACTTCCAGCAGAATCACAAACAGCACCATAAACAGCGCGCGCAGCCAGTGGTCCGGAGTGGTCAGATTGTGCTTGATGGCTTCGTTATTCATAAAATTTTCCATTCACGGTTGGAGGTATGCCTCGGTCTGCGGCAACCACTTCAGCTCTTGGCGGAATAGGCCACATCAAATGTCTGCGCCCCGGACATCAGCTCCCGAATCACCGCCGGGATGGGGGTACCTTCAAATAATATGGCGTGAATTGCAGAAACCAAGGGCATGTAGACGCCTAATTCATCGGCTTTGGCCTTGATGAGACGAACGGTGTTCACCCCTTCCGCCACCTGGCCAATCTCTGCCACGGCCTCGTCCAGCTTCTTGCCCTTGCCCACCAGGTAGCCCACCCGGTAATTGCGGCTCAGATCGGACGAACAGGTGAGGATCAGGTCCCCTACCCCCGCCAGGCCGATAAAGGTCATCGGATCTGCGCCCATGGCCTCGGCAAAGCGCATCATTTCTGCCAGCGCGCGGGTGATCAGCAGGCTGGTGGTATTCTGGCCGCGCCCCAGGGCGACCGCCATACCGGTCACGATGGCGTAGATATTCTTCAACGCCCCGGCCAACTCCACCCCGAACACATCGTTGCTGGAATAGACGCGGAAGGTCTCCGAGTGCAGCACTTTCTGGATGGTGCTGCACAGCTCCTCGTCTTCACTGGCAACAACCGTGGCGGTGTAATGCCCGGCGACGATTTCCTTCGCAAAGTTCGGGCCACTCAACACCCCCACGCGCATACCGTCGGTCTCTTCCCGCAGGATGTCGCTCATCAGGTGGAAACTGTCGTGCTCCACCCCCTTGGTGAGGGAAATCAGGATGGTACCGGGTGCCAGCACCGGCGCCGCGCGGTGCACCACCTCACGGAAGGACTTGCTGGGGATCGCCACAAATACGATCTGGCAACCGCACACCGCCCGCTCCAGCTCACTGGTTATCTGCAGGTCGGGATGCAACTCCACCCCGGGCAGGTAGTAGGCGTTTTCGCGGTTGGCCATGCAGGCTGCGGCGCGCTCGGAATCGCGCATCCACTGGCGGGTATCGTGACCATTGCCGGCAATAATATTGGCGACGGCGGTACCGAAACTGCCGCCACCGAGAATGGCGATGGAATAACGGGAATCAGAAGGGCTCGAAGAAGCGTCTTTCTCGGTCATAAAACTTCGTTGTCTGAAAAATTGGGTCGATTATACGGGGCGCCGGCGGTCTGCCCAACGGCGCCGTCACCTTTTGGTCATTTTTGCCAAGATCGCCGACAAATACCGCGAATTTACGACCAAATCGCGCAATAAAGGACCAGCTAACTATAGCGCGCAGACAAATAAACTGAGTGGTCCCAAAAATAAAAAACCGGGCATGTGCCCGGTTTTCGCGTCAGCCTGTCTATCAGCTGTTCAGTTCCAGCAACAGCGTGTTCAGACGCCGCACGTAGTCCGCGGGGTCCGCCAGCTGGTTGCCCGCGGCCAGGTTGGCCTGGTCCATCAGGATATTGGTGAGGTCCGCAAAGCGGTCTTCATCCTGCTCCTGATCCAGGCGCTGTACCAGCGGGTGGCTGGGGTTCAGCTCGAAGATCGGCTTGGAATCCGGCAGGGACTGCCCCGCCTGCTCCAGGATACGGCGCATCTGCAGGCCCATATCGTGGTCACTGGCCACCAGACACGCGGGCGAGTCGACCAGGCGGGTGGTGGCGCGCACGTCTTCCACGCGGGACGCCAGTACCTCCTTGACGCGCTCCACCAGTGCACCGGCCTCTTTCTCGACCTTTTCGCGCTCGGCCTTGTCGTCTTCGTTTTCCGCCTCACCCAGGTCCAGCGCGCCCTTGGCCACGTCCTGGAACTGCTTGCCGTCAAACTCCTGCATATGGCCGACGAACCACTCGTCCACCTGGTCGGTGAGCAGCAGCACTTCGATGCCCTTCTTGCGGAAGACCTCGAGGTAGGGAGAGGACTTGGCGGTGGCGAAATTGTCGGCGCACACGTAGTAGATGTGCTTCTGGCCATCCTTCATGCGGCCCGCGTATTCTTCCAGCGACTGGTCCTGCTTTTCACTGTCGGTATGGGTGGTGGAGAAGCGCAGCAGCTTGGCCACCTTTTCCTTGTTGGCGAAGTCTTCCGCCGGCCCCTCTTTCATCACCGAACCGAACAGGTCCCAGAACTTCTGGTACTCGTCGGCGTCTTTCTTCGCCAGCTTGTCCAGCATATCCAGCACGCGCTTGGTCAGCGCGCTCTTGATGGCGTCGGTGTTCTGGTCCTTCTGCAGGATCTCGCGGGAAACGTTCAGCGGCAGGTCATTGGAGTCCAGCACCCCTTTCACGAAGCGCAGGTACAGCGGCAGGAACTGCTCGGCGTCGTCCATGATAAAGGTGCGCTGCACATACAGCTTGAGGCCGCGGGCGGCGTCGCGCTGGTACAGGTCAAACGGTGCGCGACCGGGGATATACAGCAGGCTGGTGTAATCCAGTTTGCCTTCCACGCGGTTGTGGCTCCAGCTGAGCGGATCCTCGAAGTCGTGGGAGATGTGCTTGTAGAACTCCGTGTACTCCTCGGATTTCACCTCGGAACGCGGGCGGGTCCACAGGGCCTGGGCGGCGTTGACCGCTTCGAACTCCGGCGCCTTGTCCGCTTCTTTTTCCTCTTCCTCACCGGAAGGCATCTCCTCCTTCAGCATCTCAACCGGAATGGCGATGTGATCGGAGTACTTCTTGATGATGGAGCGCAGGCGCCAGCCATCGGCATATTCTTTGGCATCGTCTTTCAGGTGCAGCACCACGCGGGTACCGCGGTTCGGCCACTCGACGTTCTCCACCGCGTACTCGGCTTCACCGCTGCACTCCCAGTGCACGCCCTGGTCGGCACCTGCGCCGGCGCGGCGGGTGAACACGTCCACCTTGTCGGCGACGATAAACGCGGAGTAGAAACCGACCCCGAACTGACCGATCAGGTGGGCATCCTTCTTCTGGTCACCGGTCAGGTTGTGCATAAAGCTGGCGGTACCGGAACGGGCGATGGTGCCCAGGTTCTCGATCACCTCGTCGCGGCTCATGCCGATACCGTTATCGGTGATGCTGAGAGTGCCCGCTTCCTTGTCGAATTCGATACGGATGCGCAGGTCCGGGTCCTCTTCCAGCAGTTCCGGCTTGGACAGGGCCTCGAAACGCAGCTTGTCGGCGGCGTCGGATGCGTTGGAAACCAGCTCGCGCAGGAAAATCTCCTTGTTGGAGTACAGCGAGTGGATCATCAGGTGCAGTAACTGCTTGGCCTCTGTCTGGAAACCGTGGCTTTCTTTATGCGCCTCAACAGTCATGGATCAGTTCTCCCCTACGTATAACATCAGTCAGTCTGCCAATATTGGGACGGCGGACGTCATTTCAAGCTCGAGAGAGTGAACAGAACGGGAGATTTGGTCGCGTTGCTGCTGGCGAGCGCGGGGCGCGGGCCCGTCGGGAGTGCGACGGGCCCTGAAGAATGGTGCGAGCGGTTACTTCCTGGCCGCCGCCATGGCAGCCATCAGCTTGCCGTGACCGGTGATATCGGCGATGAAATTGGCGGTCAGGTCGGAGATGACCCGGGATTCGGCATTCATCAGAATGACAATGCCCACCTTGCGCTGTTCCGAATAGGCCACTGCAGCGCGGAAGCCCGCCACCCAGCCGCCGTGGAAGATCACCCGGTCATCCCCCACGGTGTACAGGCGCCAACCGAGACCGTACCCGGCGTGGTCAATGTAGTCGCGCCAGATGCGATGGCGCATATGGCGCTGGGTTTCCACCCGCTCGGTGGTGATGTCGCTGATCACATCGGGGGGCAGCACATCCGGGTAGAACCCCATCTGCGCCTTCAGCCACTGGGCCATGTCGCTGATGCTGGCATTGACCCCGGCGGCCGGTGCCGCCAGATAGTATTCCTTCTCCACCTTCACGGGACGCCAGCCGCGGCCGGTCTGCACGTGGGGCGCGGCGCGGTTGCTCGCCGCCATAAAGCTCTCCCAGCCCAGGGAGGCGTCCTCCATCTTCAGGGGAGTAAAGAAGCGCTCCTTGAGCTGGCGACTGTAGGGCACCCCGGTCGCCTTCTGGATCACGTCCTCGATCAGGCTGAACAGCACATTCTGGTAGCCGTAACACTTGCCCGGCTTGCAGTGGGGGTCAATGGTGGAAAACATCGGCAGGATCTTGGACATCGGCCGGTTGTCTTCCAGGTAATTGTCGTAGGCATTGGGGGTCAGCCCGGAGGAGTGACTCAGCAGGTGCTGGACCTGCAGCTGCATGGAGAGCGCGGGCGTCTTGAAACTGAGCTGCGGCACATAGCGCACCACCTTGTCGCCCCAGTTGAATTTTTTCTCGTGCTCGAGCACTGCCGCCATGCTGGCAGCGAAGGTCTTGGATACCGAGGCCAGGCGGAATACGGTGTGGAGGGTAACCGGCTCCTTTTTGCCTTTCACCCGCACGCCGTAGGTATCCATGGCCACAATCTTGTCGTGATCGACTATGACGTACGCCGCCCCGGGGATCCCCTGCTTCTTGATCAGGTACTTGAAATAACGGGCAAATTCGTCGGCACTGGCATCCACACTCTTGGCCACCGACTTGCTCCCTTCCCGCGCACTTTTGTCGGCGCGACCGGAGTCCGCTGTGGCCACACAGGTGCCCAGCGACAACAGCATAACCGCCGCGCATACCAGTGCCCTGGCGGTCGCCTGCGCCATGTTCGGAGCAGCAACGCGCAGCGCGCGCGCAGCGGAAGGGTAGACTTGAATGACCTTGATGATGCCCATGTGCCGTACTGCAAACTGCAAAACTGCCGCGGCAGCGTTCATTGAAACCTGTACTAAGACTAGCAGCCCGGGGAAAGATTCATTGCTCCAGGCACATATCCCCCGCCGCGGCGGCATTGTAATAAAACTGGAACAGTTGCGCACTTCACCCCTGACCCAGCACACAATTTTCCACCCTTCCCCGGCTTTCGGGCACAAAAAAACCGCCTTGCGGCGGTTTCGGCGATCGGCCATCCTCGCTAACGAGGGTGGCCGCAGGCGCAACAAACTTACAGCTTGTCGGCGTTTTCGCTCAGGTAAGAGGCAACACCTTCCGGAGAAGCGCTCATGCCCTTGTCACCTTCCTGCCAGCCAGCCGGGCAAACTTCGCCGTGCTCCTGGTGGAATGCCAGCGCGTCGACCATGCGCAGCATTTCGTCAACGTTGCGGCCCAGCGGCAGATCGTTGACTACCTGGTGACGAACAACACCTTCTTCGTCGATCAGGAAGGAGCCACGGAAAGCAACACCACCTTCAGACTCAACGTCGTAGGCCTGGCAGATTTCGTGCTTGGTGTCGGCAACCAGGGTGTACTTGACCGCGCCGATGCCACCGTCGTTGACCGCGGTGTTACGCCATGCGTTGTGGGAGAACTGGGAATCGATGGAAACACCGATAACCTCAACGCCACGCTTCTGGAATTCTTCAAAGCGGTGGTCGAAAGCGATCAGCTCAGACGGACATACAAAGGTGAAGTCCAGCGGGTAGAAGAAGATTACCGCCTTCTTGCCCTTGATGGTTTCAGCCAGGTTGTAGGAATCAACGATTTCGCCGCTGCCCAGAACAGCCGCCGCAGTGAAGTCCGGAGCGGGCTTGCCTACCAATACAGCCATGAAAACCTCCTCAATGAGATAGTGATTTGCTGTGAGAGTTGAACCGATTAATTTATAACCAACGGCTATAAATCGAGAAATGATCGATAGTGGCCGGCTATGATACACAGGGCCTCAAGTCAGTCCCATTAAATTTTTATATAACGGCGATAGAATCCACGCGGATACAAAGCCGTCGACATTTTGCCTCGCGTCCGCTCCAGATCCCCCGTGATCACTTCTCCCGGGGCGACTCCCCCCAATTACAAAAACTCTTCGGTCAGCCCGAACGCTACCGGTCACAACCTCACCGGCTAGAATAAATATCGAACAACGAAAGAATGTTATTGACACTCGTTCTCATTAACAATAAGATCCACCCCGGAACTGAGAGAAGATTGATTTAGCGCCAGGATTTTCACGATGTACGTATGTATCTGCAAAGGCATTACCGACAGCCAGATTAAGGAAGCCGTTTACGACGGCTCCACTTCGGTGAAAGCCCTGCGCCGCCACCTGGGCGTATCCTCGCAGTGCGGTCGCTGTGCCGAGCTGACCCAGGAAATCATTGACGAGACCATGTCCGCCGGCGTCATGACGACCGCCAACAGCGCGCTCTTCTACTCCGCGAGCTGATCCGGGCTGACTTCCAGTGGGCGCCCATCCCCGGGCTGCCCACAATCCCACTCCCTTTTTCTTCCCTTTTCCTCCCCCCTTCTTACTGACCTATCTTTAATGACAGTGCGCTAACGCCCTGCCCGTACAGATCAATACCCTCGCGGCGGGCAATGCCAACACCCAGGGCCGGGGATATTCGATGAAACAGCAGTTGCTGCATCTGACAGACCGCCTGCGGGCCAGCTTCTGGCTGATTCCCGCACTGATGATGGCGGCCGCCATTCTGCTGGCGCAGGGACTGCTGGCCCTGGACCACAACCTGAATTTCAACCACTTGCCCGGCCTGCGCTGGCTGGCGCTGCGCGACCACGACAGTGCCCGCGCACTGCTTTCCACCATCGCCGGCAGCACCATTACCGTAGCCGGTACCGTGTTTTCCATTACCACCGTGGCCCTGACACTCGCCGCCAACCAGTTCGGACCGCACCTGGTGCGCAACTTTATCCGCGACCGCGGCACCCAGGTCTCCCTCGGCATTTTCCTCGCCACCTTTGTGTACGCCCTGATGGTGATGCGCGGTGTGGAGAACGGCAGCACTCCAGACGGCAACCCGGGCAGGGACCAGAGCCTGGCGGTCAGCATGGCAGTGTTGCTTGTCCTCTGCTGCATGGCCTACCTGGTGTATTTCATCCACAACGTGGCGCAGTCCATCCAGGTGGACAACGTCACCTTTTCCATCAACCGGCAGTTCCGCCGCGCCCTCGAGCATCTTTACCCCACCGAAGAGAGCCGCGACCCGCACAATTGCCGTACCGATTTGCGCGAACTGAAGCTTGGCGACGACTGCCTCAGGGTCCAGACAGACTGCGGCGGCTATGTGCAACTGATTGATCGCCAGAAGCTACAGCGCTGGGCCACGGAAAATGACTGCTGCATTCAGCTGGAGTGCCACCCGGGCACCTTCCTCAATCACTGGAGCTGCATGGCGCGGGTGTTTGACCCACCCCGGGATATCGACTCGGAAGAAATCGCCGGCGCAATTCGCGGCGCCGTCACCGTTGGCCCGCAACCCACCGCAGAACAGGACATCGTGTTCTCCATTCGCCAGCTGGCGCAGATCGCGGTGCGGGCGCTGTCTCCTGGCGTCAACGACCCCTATACCGCCTACTCCTGTATCGACCGTCTGATCGACGGCATCGGCGTGGTTTTGCAGCGCCCACCGCTGCCCAACTGTTTCCACGACAGCGAGCAAAAACTGAGACTGGTCACCCGCGAGCTGGATTTTGCCGATGTACTGGCCGCCGCGCTGGATGAAATACGCGAGTACGGCAGCCAGAGCGCGGTGGTGATGCGACACCTGTTGGGCGCGCTGATCGAACTCGCCGACATCTGCAACCGCAAAGAGGACAGGCGCGCCCTCCTGCACAGCCTCGAGCGGCTGACAGAGGTCAGTGAAAACCTGGTGGAAGACAAATTCGACGTCGTCACGATACAGAGAAAAATTACCCGCGCGCGCAACCGCCTCAACTGATCGAAAACAATTGCCGCCAAGTTGCCCGGCGCTATCCAATTCCCCCAACCAATCCTCCCAACCAACCCACCCCAGCAACCTAAAAAGCAATTGTTCTCATTGGATTTTTCGGCCTTTTTCCCGTTAATTTTCGTGCTTTTTGCCCCCACGATCCCCGAAAATCCGCCCTTGACTTGCGAATTCCGCCGCCGCAAACTCACTCCGCCAGCCCGCAGTAACCCTACACTCAGGGGTAATCATGGGACGTCTGAAATTCGCGAGGATTTATTCGAGACGCCCGGCGCGCAACACCGGAATCCAGAAACGAATAAAAAGTCCTTACCGGACGAAAGGAGCTATCAAATGAAAGGCGATCCCAAAGTCATCGAACACCTGAACAAGGCGCTGGGCAATGAACTGATTGCCATCAACCAGTACTTCCTGCACTCGCGCATGTTCAAGGACTGGGGCCTGAAAGAACTCGCGGACAAGGAATACCACGAGTCCATCGACGAAATGAAACACGCCGATTGGCTGATCGAGCGCATTCTGTTTCTGGAAGGTATTCCCAACCTGCAGCACCTGGGCAAACTGCTGATCGGTGAAAACACCGAAGAGATGCTGAAGTGCGACCTCAAGCTGGAACAGAAAGCCATCCCCGACCTGCGCGACGGCATCGCCTACTGCGAATCCGTGCGCGATTACGGCAGCCGCGAACTGCTGGAAAAGATCCTCGAGTCCGAAGAGGAACACGTGGACTGGCTGGAAACCCAGCTGGGCCTGATCGACAAGGTGGGTATCCAGAATTACCTGCAATCGCAGATGGAGTCTGCCTCCGAGTAATTCCTCCAAGGGAATTGACCGGCCATAAAAAACCGCGGCACTGCCGCGGTTTTTTATGGGGGCGATAACGAGTGTTACTCGCCCTGCTCGGCGCCCTTGGCGGTTTCCTCAACCAGGGTCTTCAGTTCCCCGCTCTCATACATTTCCATGATGATGTCGCAGCCGCCGATCAGCTCCTGCTTTACCCACAGCTGGGGAAAGGTTGGCCAGTTGGCGTACTTGGGCAGCTCCGCGCGGATGTCCGGGTTAGCCAGGATGTCCACATAGGCAAAGCGCTGTCCACAGGCCATCAGCGCCTGGGATGCGCGCATGGAAAAGCCGCACTGGGGGGCGTTGGGGCTGCCTTTCATATAGAGCAGGATGTCGTTATCAGCGATCTGCTGCTTAATATTCTCCAGAGTATCCATAACGGAAGCTAACCTCGGGTTGGGAAATTTACGGAACCGGGGCTGGCCCGGCGCCGATCAGTCAAAGAATGCGCGCATTGTACCCGATTCCACAGCACACGCACGCCCCGCTGGTACCGGCGCCACGCTGTGCTAGTATTGCCGGCTTCCCGGGGAAATTGCGGTTCGGCGCCGCCTCAGGCGTGTTTTCTGCGGTTTCCCCATTTCATTGGCCTACTTATATATAGAGGAGATATCACAGTGGCCACTCCCGCACTGATGCAGAATTACGGCAACAGAACCCTTACCCTGGTCCGGGGTGAAGGCAACTACGTGTGGGACGATGCCGGCCGACGATATCTCGACGCCATTTCCGGGATCGCCGTGTGCGGTCTCGGCCACTGTCACCCGGCGGTCACCGAAGCCCTGCAGGATCAGGCCAGCACCCTGTTGCACGTGTCCAACCTGTACAACATCCCCGCCCAGGAACAACTGGCGGAAAAACTGGTGGGACTGTCCGGCATGGACAATGTGTTCTTTTCCAATTCCGGGGCCGAGGCCAACGAGGCGGCGATCAAGCTGGCCCGCCGCCTGGGCAACGAGCGCGGTTACGCCTGCCCGAAAATTATTGTGACCGAAGGTGCGTTCCACGGTCGCACCCTGGCCACCCTCACCGCCACCGGCAACCCCAAGGTGCAACAGGGGTTTGCACCGCTGCCGGAGGGTTTCCTGCGGGTGCCCTACAACGACGTGGCAGCGATCGAAAAACTGATTGCGGAGCACGACGAGATCGTCGCCGTGCTGGTAGAGCCGGTGCAGGGGGAAGGCGGAATCCGCGTCCCCGACGCCGACTACCTGCCGCGACTGCGCGCGCTGTGTGACCAGCAGGACTGGCTGCTGATGCTGGACGAGATCCAGACCGCCAACGGCCGCAGCGGCAAGCTGTTCGCCTACCAGCACTGTGACGGCCTGCTGCCGGATGTGGTCACCACCGCCAAGGGGCTCGGCAACGGCGTACCCATCGGCGCCTGCCTGGCCCGCGGCAAGGCAGCGGAACTGTTTACCGCCGGCAGCCACGGTTCTACCTTCGGCGGTAACCCCCTGGCCTGCCGCGCCGGCCTCGCGGTACTGAATACCCTGGAAAGTGAGTGGCTGGTGGAGCGCGCCCAGAAGCTCGGCCAGCAACTGCTCGACCAGCTGAACCGCGAACTGGCGGGCTGCCCCCACGTGCTGGAAATCCGCGGCCTCGGCCTGCTGATCGGCATCGAACTGGATCGCCCCTGTGGCGAACTGGTTGACCAGGCCCGCGCCCAGGGCATGCTGATCAATGTCACCGCCGGCAACGTGGTGCGCCTGCTGCCGCCGCTGACCCTGAGCGATGCTGAATGCAGCCAGATCGCCGCCACCGTCGCCACCCTGGTACGCGACTTCGCTCAACAGGCCGCCTGATTTACGGAGGATTTACCCATGGCAGTCAGACATTTTCTCTCTCTCCTCGACCTGAGCCGGGAAGAGCTGCGCGGCATCATCGAGCGCGCCATTGAACTCAAGGCCCTGCGCAAGCAGGGCATCACCACCGAACCGTTCCGCAACAAAGTGCTGGGGATGATCTTCGAGAAGTCCTCCACCCGCACCCGGGTATCCTTCGAGGCGGGTATGGCGCAGATGGGCGGCAGCGCCCTGTTCCTGTCCCCGCGCGACACCCAGCTGGGCCGCGGCGAACCCATCGAAGACAGCGCGCGAGTCATCTCGCGCATGGTGGACATGGTGATGATCCGCACCTTCGGCCACAACGTGCTGGAGCGCTTTGCCGAGTACAGCCAGGTGCCGGTGATCAACGCCCTGTCCGACAGCTACCACCCCTGCCAGCTGCTGGCGGACCTGCAGACTTACGTGGAGCACCGCGGTAGCCCGGAAGGCAAAGTGGTGGCCTGGGTGGGCGACGGCAACAACATGTGCCACTCCTATATCAACGCCGCGCTGCAGTACGACTTCGAACTGCGCATCGCCTGCCCGGAGGGCTATGACCCGGATGAAGCCATCCTCGCCAGGGCCAAGGACCGCGTGCAAGTCGTGCGCAAGCCGGTGGATGCGGTACGCGGTGCAGACTGGGTGGCCACCGATGTGTGGGCTTCCATGGGCCAGGAGACGGAACAGCAGATCCGCCTGAAAGCGTTTGCAGGCTTCCTGGTGGACCACGAGCTGATGAGTCACGCCAATGGCGACGCCGTGTTCATGCACTGCCTGCCCGCCCACCGCGGCGAGGAAGTCAGTGGCGAGCTGCTGGAAGACGGGAAAATTTCCGTGGTGTGGGACGAAGCGGAAAACCGCCTGCACGCCCAGAAAGCACTGTTGGAATTCCTGCAGGAAAACAGCAACTGATCAGAATTCCATCAATTGAAGGCGCCGGTGAAAAACCGGCGCTTTTTTTTTGGTGCACCCCAGGCAAAAAACCCGGTGTCTTGTCCACAGGATGACGCTCTTTTCCACACCCGGTCCAAACCCCGTGTCGCGTATTTTTTCGGCGCCTATTTCGACCACCCGGTGCCCGATTGATCAGCCAATAATCAGCCTCAAATCGTTATTGCCGCGCTTAATTTGAGACTTCGTTACTATTAAAAAAAATTCTTAAAATCCCCGCTCCCGCAAAACCGCTGATCACTTTTCATACCCGCCCAGTAACCACGGGCGCTGGCGAGCGGAATAAAACCGCGTCGCACCGCCTACCCACAATTTATCCACAAGTAACCCAAAAGTTTTCCGCCTTGAATTAGCCCCCCAACCGCATTATCTTGTTGGTCATTCGGAAGCGGACCCCAATATATTGGGTTTGGCGGCCCCGGCACCCCCAAGACCTTCCAGGGCAGGGGCCGACAGGCGGCCAAAATTGACCACAACATATTGTGTCCGTGTCCAGTCGCACCAACAACGACCGCCCGCCATCGGGCAGGGTTTTCGGTGACCAAGCCGCGCAATGCACAGCCTGTTCCGGCACACATGCACGCGGCGCCCGGATTGTCGGGCCACCGGAGCGACAGATTCGGCCAGACGGATCAAACGCAATTTCAAGCTGTACCCCATAAGTGTTACCCGAGCGAAGCCCAGGCTTCGCCATCGTCACTTGTGTCTGCGGCTCGACAAAAAGTTTTCAGGCCACAAGCCTGTTGAAAGACCAAAGTAAAAAACCAAAGCAAAGCCCCACTCGAGTCGCGCTCGACAAGGCACACAAAACTACGGAGAAATACATGCACACAGAGACAGGGCGCTCTCAGTCTGTAGCAGACGGCACTAGCAAGGATGCGGTAACCGACCAGGCCAGCAGCAATACCACCCTGGCTGCCACGGCCCCCGGCCAGGTACGCGTTATCAAGCGTAATGGCACTGTCGTACCTTACGACGACAGCAAAATCTCCGTAGCCGTAACCAAGGCGTTCCTCGCCGTCGAAGGCGGCACCGCCGCCGCTTCCAGCCGCATCCACGAGCGCGTGGCCGACCTGGTGTCGCACATCAGCGCCACCTTCAAGCGCCGCATGCCCTCCGGCGGCACCATCCACATCGAGGAAATCCAGGACCAGGTAGAACTGGAACTGATGCGCGCCGGCGAACACAAGATCGCCCGCGACTACGTGCTCTACCGCGAAGAGCACGCCCGCCTGCGCGCGGAAAAAGGCAAGCAGCAGGAGCCAGTTGCCGAACAGCCCGCCGACACCCACCCCAGCATCCGCGTAAAAATGGAAGACGGCTCACTGGTACCGCTGGACATGGAGCGCCTGCGCACCATCGTGCGCGAAGCCTGTGAAGGCCTCACCGATGTGGACGGCGCCCTGATCCTGAACGAAGCGCTGAAAAACCTGTACGACGGCGTTTCCGAAACCGACATCAACACCGCGCTGGTCATTACCGCGCGCACTCTGGTGGAACAGGAACCCAACTACACCTACGCCACCGCCTTCCTGCTGCTGGACAAGCTGCGCAGTGAAGCCCTGCGTTTCCTGGGTGTGGCCGAGTCCGCCACCCAGAAAGAAATGGAAACCCTGTACAAGCCGGCACTGGCCGCGTACGTGGAAAAAGGTATCGAGCTGGAACTGCTCGACCCGGCACTGGCCAGCTTCGACCTGGAAAAACTGGGTGATGCGATCAAGCCCGAGTGCGATCACCAGTTCACCTACCTCGGCCTGCAGACCCTGTACGACCGCTACTTCCTGCACTCCGACGAAATCCGTTTCGAACTGCCGCAACTGTTCTTCATGCGTGTGTCCATGGGCCTCGCCATCAACGAAGAAAAGCCGAACGAACGCGCGATCGAGTTCTACGAACTGCTGAGCTCCTTCGACTACATGAGCTCCACGCCGACCCTGTTCAACGCCGGCACCCTGCGCCCGCAGCTGTCCTCCTGCTACCTGACCACCGTGCCGGACGACCTGCACGGCATCTACGGTGCCATCCAGGACAACGCCATGCTGTCCAAGTGGGCCGGCGGCCTGGGTAACGACTGGACTCCCGTACGCAGCCTCGGTTCCTACATCAAGGGCACCAACGGCAAATCCCAGGGTGTTGTGCCCTTCCTGAAAGTGGCCAACGACACCGCGGTGGCAGTGAACCAGGGCGGCAAGCGCAAGGGCGCGGTATGTGCGTACCTGGAAACCTGGCACCTGGATATCGAGGAATTCCTCGAGCTGCGCAAGAACACCGGTGACGACCGTCGCCGTACCCACGACATGAACACCGCCAACTGGGTGCCGGACCTGTTCATGAAGCGTGTATTCGAAGATAAAGAGTGGACCCTGTTCTCTCCGGCAGACTGCCCGGACCTGCACGACCTGTTCGGCGATGCGTTTGAAGAGCGCTTCACTCACTACGAAAAACTGGCTGCCGAAGGCAAACTGAAGCTGCACAAGAAAGTGCGCGCGGTAGACCTGTGGCGCAAGATGCTGGGCATGCTGTTTGAAACCGGCCACCCCTGGATCACCTTCAAAGACGCCTGTAACCTGCGCAGCCCGCAGCAGCACGCCGGCGTGGTACACAGCTCCAACCTGTGCACCGAGATCACCCTGAACACCAAGGCGAACGACGAAATCGCGGTATGTAACCTGGGCTCGGTAAACCTGTCCCAGCACATCGGCGAAGACGGCAAGCTCGACATGGGCAAGCTGGAAAGCACCGTGAAGACCGCCGTGCGCATGCTCGATAACGTCATCGACATCAACTACTACTCCGTGGAAACCGCGCGTCAGTCCAACATGCGCCACCGTCCGGTGGGCCTGGGCCTGATGGGCTTCCAGGATGCGCTGTACAAGGCCGGCATCTCCTACTCCAGCGATGAAGCCGTCGCCTTCGCCGACACCACCATGGAAGCGATCAGCTACTTCGCCATCTCCACCTCCAGTGACCTGGCGGCAGAGCGCGGCAGCTACACCAGCTACGAAGGCTCCCTGTGGAGCCAGGGCATCCTGCCGATCGACTCCATCGAGATCCTGGCCAAGAACCGCGGCGAGCAGTTTATCGACCAGGACACCAGCAGCACCCTGGAGTGGGATGTGGTACGCGAAAAAGTGTCCAGCCAGGGCATGCGCAACTCCAACGTGATGGCCATCGCCCCGACTGCGACCATCGCCAACATTACCGGTGTATCCCAGTCCATCGAGCCCACGTACCAGAACCTGTACGTGAAATCGAACCTGTCCGGCGAATTCACCGTAGTGAACCCGTACTTGGTACACGACCTGAAAGCCCGCGGCCTGTGGGACAAGGTGATGGTCAATGACCTCAAGTACTACGAGGGTTCCGTGCAGAAGATCGACCGCATCCCGGCCGACCTGAAAGCCAAGTACGCCACCGCGTTTGAAGTGGAGCCGCGCTGGATCGTGGACGCCGCTAGCCGTCGCCAGAAGTGGATCGACCAGGCCCAGTCCCTGAACCTGTACATCGCCGGCGCCAACGGCAAGAAGCTGGACCTGACCTACCGCATGGCCTGGTACCGCGGTCTGAAGACCACCTACTACCTGCGCGCCCTCGCTGCCACCACCACGGAAAAATCCACCGTGAACAGCGGCACCCTGAACGCGGTATCCGCCAACGGCGGTGCCCCGGCAGCAAGCGCGGCACCGGCCCCGCAAGCCGAGCCAGCCCCGGCAGCAGTGCCCAAGGCCTGCTCCCTGGACGACCCGGACTGCGAAGCCTGTCAGTAAGCGCCTGCTAGCAAGCGAATGTTAAAAGACTCTCGGGGGAGAGCAATCGCGCGGCACTTTTATTGAAAGCCCTTTTGATAAAGGCCGCCGCGCAACCAAGACCATAAGCGCCGCCCCGGCACCGGACCCAGTACTCAACATAGAGTGCGGGCCCGGGCCGGGCGCAGGCTGCACACGACACACTTTGGATTGCCTGTTACCGCAACAGGAAATCGCACGAAAAACTAAGGGGAACTCATGCTCAGCTGGGACGAATTCGACACACCGTCAAAAGCCGATTCCAAAAAAGCCGAACCGCAACCGGTGCCGGGTGCACTGCAATCCGAGCAGCAGGCAGTCACCGAACCCGGCGCGACCTACCAGGCAGGTAGCGCCAGCAGTGCCCCGGCACCGACCGCGGCCCAACAAGCAGAGTCCACTTCAAAGGCAGCGCCCTCTTCCGCGGTGGAAGCCGCGCGCGCCGCCGTTGCCGATCTGGACCCGGCCCCGGGCCTCGAAGAACTGGAAATGGGCGCAGCCCGTATCCAGGTAGACGAAAAGCGCATCATCAACTGCCGCGCCGACCTGAACCAGCTGGTACCGTTCAAGTACGACTGGGCCTGGCAGAAATACCTCGACGGCTGTGCCAACCACTGGATGCCGCAGGAAGTGAACATGAACAAAGACGTGTCCATGTGGAAAGACCCCAACGGTCTGACCGAGGACGAGCGTCGCATCGTGGAATACTCCCTGGGTTACTTCTCCACCGCC
>Ga0207814_100376_pt1 | contig 28848 bp, 31 predicted proteins | sample TtaePargueraPR_7_FD_187755 | JGI IMG/M metagenome (GOLD analysis project Ga0207814, IMG submission 187755) | Aerobic enrichment media microbial communities from Bioluminiscent Bay, La Parguera, Puerto Rico - Tt and P1 (2) (SPAdes) | ecosystem: Environmental > Aquatic > Marine > Unclassified ... | reverse complement strand
CGCGTATGCTGGTACCTGCAGAGCGCTACGACGAAGCCGTCGCCATCGCCAAGCAGGTAGCGGAAGATGTCGCCATGGGCACCGACAAAGAGGCCTTTATGGGCCCGCTGTCCTCCGCCCGCCAGCGCGACATCGTGCGCGGCTACATCGACAAGGGCGTCGCCGAAGGCGCCCGCCTGGTCACCGGCGGCAGCGACGCCCCCGCGGACTTCCCCAAGGGCTTCTACGTCAAACCCACAGTATTTGCCGACGTCAGCAACAACATGACCATCGCCCGGGAAGAGATCTTCGGCCCCGTCACCTGCCTGATCCCCTACCGCAACATGGACGAAGCCATCGCCATCGCCAACGACACCGAATACGGCCTGTCCAGCGGCGTCTGGGCCAGGGACGCCGAGTCCGCCATGCCCGTCGTGCGGCGCATTGAAGCCGGACTGTGCTTCGTTAACGGCGGTGAGTTCAACTACGACGCCCCCTTCGGCGGCTACAAGCGCTCCGGCAACGGCCGCGAATTTGGCGAGGCCGGACTGGACGAGTTTATTGAACTGAAATCCGTACAGCTTCCCGCATAAAATCCTGCAGCGTCGCCCCACGCGGCGGCGCTGTTGACTGCCCATTCCCTCCCCGCTATCTTTGCTCCCGACATCAAGAGAGTGGCTGACGCCAACGCCAACCTGCCTAACCGGGGCAAGGTGGTTTCTCATCACAGACTGGTCCTGTACCACCTGTGTTGAGGATGGGGCTCTCGCTGGACCACATTGGTTACAGCGTTGCAATCCTACCGGGACGCGATTTTTAACTGACGAATCGCTTCTTCCGCCGTCAGCCCTCCAGAATTTTTGGAGGGAACATGTCCGACTTTCAGCTATCCAGCACCGACGTTATCGAAATCCAGATTGCTCCTCAACGCAGTCGCACGGCCGTGAGAGCAGTCAAACGCTGTGATCGCCAACTGCTGTGGCAGTTGCTGTTCGACTCGACGGAAGATGCGCTGGCCTTCGCTACCCATTGCCGCGCCAGCGACGTACCAGTCACGGCCCACAAGGCCTGTGAACTGGCCGGATAAACAGGTTTGACCGAATAAAATGGGCGGATCGTTATACAACACGGTCTACCCTAAACTAACCGCTGGTTTAGCATCGCAAGGCCCAATATTGCAGGGCTTTCCGCGCAGGTGCCGATAGCGGGTGCAGCCTTGTGAGACCTTCACCGCCATGGATGGCGGTGTAGAGCCCCCATGGATGGGTTTACGGCGTGTCTCACAAGGCTGCACCCGGTAGCGACACCGCCACCAGTGGTCAGGAAAATCGCCCTACGCCAAAAGCACTACAGGAGCCAATAACAAAACCATGTCCAAGCCCGAGCAATTTTTCCAGCACCTGCGCGACGAACTGAAACAGATCGAGGCCGACGGTCTCTACAAGCGCGAGCGCATCATCACCTCGCAACAGAGCGCAGAGATCCAGGTCAACAACGACACCCAGGTGCTCAACTTCTGCGCCAACAACTACCTCGGGCTGGCCAACCACCCCGACCTGATCCAGGCCGCCAAAGAAGGGCTCGATCAATACGGCTTCGGCATGGCCTCCGTGCGCTTTATCTGCGGTACCCAGGACATCCACAAGGCACTGGAATTCCAACTGTCGGAATTCCTGCGGACCGAAGACACCATCCTTTACACCTCCTGTTTCGACGCCAACGGCGGCCTGTTCGAAACCCTGCTGGGCCCGGACGATGCCATCATCTCCGACGCCCTCAACCACGCCTCCATCATCGACGGCGTGCGCCTGTGTAAAGCCAAACGCTTCCGCTACGCCAACAACGACCTGGCCGACCTGGAACAACAACTGAAAGCCGCCGACGCCGCCGGCGCCAAAACCAAACTCATCGCCACCGACGGCGTCTTCTCCATGGACGGCGTCATCGCCAACCTGAAAGGCATCTGCGACCTGGCGGACAAATACAACGCACTGGTCATGGTGGACGACTCCCACGCCGTCGGCTTCCTCGGTGAGCACGGCCGCGGCACCCACGAGTACTGCGACGTCATCGATCGCGTCGACATCATTACCGGCACCCTGGGCAAGGCCCTCGGCGGTGCCTCCGGCGGCTTCACCTCCGGCCGCAGGGAAATCATCGACCTGCTGCGCCAGCGCTCGCGCCCCTACCTGTTCTCCAACTCCGTGGCCCCGGCCATCGTCACCGCCTCCCTGAAAGTACTCGACATGCTGGTGGAAGGCGGCGAGCTGCGCGAACAGCTGCAGGAAAACTCCCAGTACTTCCGCAAGCGCATGGGCGACGCCGGCTTCACCCTCGCCGGCGCCGACCACGCGATTATCCCGGTAATGATCGGCGATGCCGCACTGGCCCAGAAAATGGCGGACAAGATGCTGGAAAAAGGTATTTACGTGGTCGGCTTCTTCTACCCGGTAGTGCCCAAGGGCCAGGCCCGCATCCGCACACAGATGTCTGCCGCACACACCCGCGAACAGCTCGACCGCTGCATCGACGCGTTTATTGAAGTCGGCAAAGAACTCGAGATTATTTAAGAAGTTTTATGAAAGCATTATCTAAACTCAAATCCGAACCCGGCATCTGGATGACCGATGTCGAGGTGCCGGAACCGGGTCACAACGATCTGCTGATCAAGATCCGCAAGACCGCCATCTGCGGCACCGACATGCACATCTATAACTGGGATGAGTGGTCCCAGAAAACCATCCCGGTACCCATGGTGGTCGGCCACGAATACGTGGGCGAAGTGGTCGGCATGGGCCAGGAAGTGGCCGGCTTCAAGGTGGGCGACCGCGTCTCCGGCGAAGGCCACATCACCTGCGGTCACTGCCGCAACTGCCGCGCCGGCCGCCGCCACCTGTGCCGCAATACCTACGGTGTCGGTGTGGACCGCCAGGGCGCGTTTGCCGAATACCTGGTGATCCCCGCGCTCAATGCATTCAAGATCCCGGACAATATTTCCGACGAACTGGCTTCCATTTTCGACCCCTTCGGCAATGCGGTGCACACGGCACTGTCGTTCGACCTGGTGGGTGAAGATGTACTGATTACCGGCGCCGGCCCCATCGGCATCATGGCCGCCGCCGTGGCGCGTCACGTGGGTGCGCGCCATGTGGTGATCACCGATATCAACGATTACCGCCTGGAGCTGGCGAAGAAGATGGGCGCTACGCGCACCGTGAATGTCAGCAGGGAAAAGCTCCCGGACGTGATGAAAGACATCGGCATGACCGAGGGCTTTGACGTGGGTCTGGAGATGTCCGGCGTTGCCGTGGCCTTCCGCGACATGCTGTCTGCCATGAACCACGGCGGCAAGATTGCGATGCTGGGGATTCCCCCGGGCGAGATGGCGATCGACTGGAGCCAGGTAATCTTCAAGGGCCTGATCCTGAAGGGCATCTACGGCCGCGAGATGTTCGAGACCTGGTACAAGATGGCCAGCCTGATCCAGTCCGGCCTCGACCTGTCCCCGATCATCACCCACCAGTTCTCGGTGGACGAGTTCCAGCAGGGTTTTGACACCATGGGTTCCGGGGAGTCCGGCAAGGTCATCCTGAACTGGCAGTGATATTTACTTTGTAGCTTCCGCCGGTGTCTTTGAATCCAGTGCGGTGGCGGTCGGTCACCAGGCAACGGTTTTCGAAAGCGGGCTAGGCGCCCCCCTTGAATACATCCCTGTAAGCTGCGTCGGCGCCGTCCATGGCGCCGACCCTTTCGAAAACCGTTGCCCGATGCCCGACCTTCGCATCTAACAGTGTACCCTGTAAGTAAATACGGCTGTGTCGGCTAAAAAAATTCTGGAGGAAATACAATGCTACGGGTTATCGGCGTTATCATCTTCGCCTTGATCCTGCTCGGTCTGGCAGGCCACCTGTACTATTCGCGCAAAGGTGAAAACCAGACCAGCCAACTTCCACACTTTCAGGACTGGCACATAGCACGTATAGAATCCGCTACAACCCCAACTTCCTGATCAATCGCGTGCTGGTTGTCCCCTGTACCAGCAGGGAAAACAGCACCACCCCAAATACCATCGACTGTACCGTCCACCAGTAAGGCAATTCCGTGGGCAGCGACAGCACCAACGCCACCGCGATCACCCCTCGCAAACCGCCCCAGCTCAATATCAAACGCCAGTCCTTCGCGATCGGCGGACCCACGAATCTCGCCATCGGTGAAATCAGGAACACCGTCAACGCCCGTGCACCAATTGCCGCGACGATGGCAATGATCATTGCCAGCCACTGCTGGGAGAACATTTCAAACGTGATCACCAGCCCCATGATCACGAAGATCAGCGCCTGGAACAGCAGCCCCAGCCACTCCCAGGTGGGTTCCGCGTGGGCGAGATAGGTTGCATACTGTTCCCGCAGGCAGGCGCGGGTAACAATGGCGCAGACCATGACCGCGAGAATTCCGGAAACGCCAATAATATGTTCCGCAAGATAAAAACTGCCGAAGGCCGCCAAGATCAGCACCACCAGCGCCGCCCCGGCAGAACCGAGAAACAGCACCGCAATTGCGGTTAACAAGCCACATATGGCGCCAACGGCAAGGCCGCCAAAAAAGACCACGGAAAAGTACAGCGCAAAATTTCCGAAGCCCTGGACCAGCTCCCCCGTCGCTACCGCCCCTTCCATCGCACTGTGACTGGCCACCCCCACGATCAATGAGAAAAGCACCACCGCCGCAGCGTCGTTAAACAGGCTCTCCCCCTCAACCAGGGTCAACAGTTCATCATTGGCATTGGTCTGGCGCAGCCGCGCCACCACCGAAACCGGGTCGGTTGCAGCCAGAATGGCACCGGTCAACAGGGCCGCAATCCACGGAAACCCTTCCGGATGGTAAATACCGTAATACACCAGGCTCGCCGTAATCAGCATGCAGATCACCACCCCGAGGGTGGCAAACAGGAGGATGGGGCCGAGCCAGCGGAGCAACCGTTGCGGGTCGATTCTCCAACCGGAGTCGAAGATGAGTACCGGCAGAATGACAAAAAACACCAGCTGGTGCAGGTTTTCCGCTCGCAGTCCGGTATCGTAATTGATGATCGGTAAAAGAAAGCCGGCCAGCACGCCGGCAACCAGGCAGCCCAGGGTATTGTCCCTTTTCAATAAGCGGGCAATCCCCAGGCCGATCACTGCGGCCAGGGCCATGTACAGTCCCTGCCCCACCAGTGTTGTTACGCCTTCCATTGCGCTCTCCCGATTGTTAGCTCGCGCCCCGATCCGAGGCGATCACCGATTTGGGTTTTACATCCGGCACCAGCTCCGAGAGCGGCACCGGGGTGCCGCGCTCGTTGATCACTTCCACGTGGGCACGGCGCAACATGCGCGGCTCCGGCACGCCACAGGAGTGGGCGATGATGCCAACCTCGTGTTCCATGTTGTGCGCATAGTTGTAAACCCGCTCCGCCTTGTCCACAGGGTCCAGCCCCTGCTGCAAATCCGGGTTGTGGGTGGTGACGCCGGTAGGGCAGGTATTCTTGTTGCACTGCATGGCCTGGATACAGCCGAGTGCAAACATGAAACCGCGTCCGCAGTTCACGAAGTCTGCGCCCATCGCCAGCGCCCAGGCCACCATCGACGGCGTCAGCAGTTTGCCGGCGCAGATGATCTTGATCCGGTCACGCAGGCCGTATTGCGCCAGCAGGTCCACCACCAGTGGCAGGCTGCGGTTCAACGGCAGCCCCATGTAGTCCATCAGGCTCTGGGGCGCGGCGCCGCTGCCGCCATCGGCGCTGTCGATGGTAATAAAGTCCGGTGCCGACGCCACACCGCGCTCGAGGATGACCTCACACAATTCGTGCAGCCATTCGCTATTGCCGATCACACACTTGAAACCGGTGGGCTTGCCGGTGACTTCGCGGATATGTTCGACCATGTCCAGCAGACCCGCCACATCGCGAAATTCCGGGTGGCCGTTGGGACTGATGGAATCCATACCGGCGGGGATACCGCGCACCGCGGCAATCTCCGCTGTGACCTTGATTCCGGGCAGGATGCCGCCCTTGCCGGGCTTGGCCCCCTGGGACAACTTGAGCTCGAACATCTTTACCTGGTCGTACTCTGCCACCTTGCGCAGTTTTTCATCGCTGAGGTTGCCCGCCGCATCCCGCACGCCGTATTTGGCGGTGCCGATCTGGAATACGATGTCGCAGCCACCGGAGAGGTGATGGGAGGACAGTCCCCCTTCCCCGGTATTCATCCAGATACCCGCCTTTTTCGCCCCCTTCGACAGCGCGGTCACCGCCGGCACCGACAGGGCGCCGAAGCTCATCCCGGAAATATTGAATATCGAACGGGTGGTATAGGGCTTGCGGGCCACACCCTCCCCCACGGTCACCTCCCGCGGCGGCACCGCGTCCTTGCTCAGGGTGGGGAACGGATGGTTCAGGAAGACGATATCGCCGGGCTGGTTCAGCGGCCGGGTAGAGCCGAAGGCCAGGGTCGAATCCACATTCTTGGCCGCCCGGTAGACCCAGCTGCGCTGGGCGCGATTGAATGGCATCTCCTCCCGGTCCAGGGAAAAGAAGTACTGGCGGAAGAATTCCCCCAAATGCTCGAACTGATAGCGGAAACGCCCCAGTACCGGAAAGTTGCGCCGGATCGCCTGTTTGGTCTGGCTGACATCCGAGAGGTACATGTAAACCACGTAAAGCACCAGTAGCACCAGCGTAAACGCAAACAGCAGCGCAAACACCTGCAGCACATTTACTGCAAATGCCTGGATAGCCGCAACCGCCTGAAGATCCATTCCGGGGTTCCTTGTTGTTAATGCCGAATCAGTGTCGGGATTTATGACCTGCGGTCATTGTAAGTGCTGGCCGGATGCCTTGCACGCGGCTTGCACCGGGGAGGACTCGGCAATAAACTGTACATTCATACAGCTCCACAATTTAGTATTTACCCGCCGAGAACCCTGTGGCCAACGACGACTTCCACAACCCCACCCGCTGCCTCAAGGGCCGCGGCGCGGTCAGCAACCTGGCGGGACGCTTTGTGGATGCCGTCAGCACCCGCGAGAGCGATGGCTGGGAAGATCAGCTGGAGCCGGTTACCACCATTGCCACGGTGGCGATAGAGGAAAAGGCCAGGTCCATCATCACCCGCAACAACTCGCCGGATTTGCCCTTCAGCCAGTCCATCAATGCCTACCGGGGCTGCGAGCACGGCTGTATCTACTGCTACGCGCGTCCGGCCCACGCCTACGTGGACCTGTCACCGGGGCTGGACTTCGAAACCAGGCTGTTTTTCAAACCCAATGCGGCGGAACTGCTGGAGCAAGCCCTGCGCAAACCGGGCTATCGGTGCAGCCCCATTGCGCTCGGCACCAATACCGACCCCTACCAGCCACTGGAAAAGCACAAGCGTATTACCCGCGAGATCCTGGAAACGCTGCAGCACTTCCAGCACCCGGTGACGATCGTTACCAAAAGCCAGCTGATACTGCGGGACCTGCCACTGCTGGCAGAAATGGCCCAAGACGGACTCGCTCATGTGGGTATCAGCGTGACCACCCTGGACAATGACCTGAAGCGTAAACTGGAGCCGCGCACCGCCGGCCCCGGCGCGCGCCTGCGCACCATCGAAGCGCTGAGTGATGCGGGGATTCCCACTGCGGTCATGGCGGCGCCGATGATTCCGGCCCTGAACGACTGTGAGTTGGAGGCGATCCTGAGTCGCTCCCGGGAAGCCGGTGCGATCCACGCCGCCTACATTCTGTTGCGGCTGCCGTTTGAGGTTGCGCCGTTATTCCGGCAGTGGCTCGCCGAGCACTATCCCGAGCGGGCGGAGCATGTAATGAGCATCGTGCAACAGAGTCGCGGCGGCAGGGATTACCAGAGCAGTTTCGGGGAAAGACAGAGGGGAAACGGTGTTTTCGCCCAGCTGTTGCAGCAACGCTTTCGCGTGCACTGCCGCAAGCTGGGGCTCAATCAAAACAAGCTGAAGCTGGATTGCGACCGGTTTACCCCGCCGCCGCAGAGTGGGGACCAGCAGAGCCTGTTCTGAATGTTGATTGCGGGTATTCCCCGCTACAGTGAATCACATGGAGCGCTGGTCGATCCGCTTGCGGAACTCTTCCGCAGTTTCCTTGCGCTCCGAGTAGCGGTCCACCAGGTAGTCCTTGCGATCCCGCAGCAGCAGGGTGAACTTCACCAGCTCCTCCATTACATCCACCACACGATCGTACAGCGATGAAGGCTTCATGCGGTCGTCGTCGCCAAATTCCAGCCAGGCCTTGGGGATCGACGACTGGTTGGGAATGGTGAACATGCGCATCCAGCGCCCCAGTACCCGCATCTGGTTGACCGCGTTGAACGATTGCGAGCCACCGCTCACCTGCATTACCGCCAGGGTTTTACCCTGGGTGGGACGGACGCCCTGCAATGCCAGCGGAATCCAGTCGATCTGTGCCTTCATGATCCCGGTCATGGCTCCGTGGCGCTCGGGGCTGCACCACACCATACCCTCACACCACTGCGCCAGTTCCCGCAGCTCTTTCACCTTGGGATGCTGGTCATCGGCGTCATCCGGCAGCGGCAGCCCCGAAGGGTTAAAGGTCCTGGTTTCCGCACCAAAAAACTCGAGAATGCGCGCCGCTTCTTCGGTGGCCAGACGGCTGAAAGAGCGCTGCCGCAGGGATCCGTAGAGCAGCAGAATTCTCGGGCCAGCATTGGATCGCTCCGCACCGAACAGCCTTTCATCTTCGATGGGATGCAGGCACTCCGGGTCGATATTGGGCATAGATTTTTGGATATCGTATTCAGTCATACATCAACTCTCAAAATACTCTCGGGTGCGATTGGCAAAGGCCACCAGGCTCAACATCACCGGTACTTCCACCAGCACCCCCACCACCGTCGCCAGCGCAGCACCGGAATTCAGGCCAAACAGCGAGATCGCCACCGCCACCGCCAGTTCAAAAAAGTTGGAGGTAGCGATCATGCAACCGGGGGCCGCGATATTGTGCGGCAACTTCATCGCCTGCGCCGCGCCATAACTGGCAAAAAAGATCCCGTAGGTCTGGATCAACAGCGGTATCGCAATCAGCACAATGGCCAGCGGTTGCGCAAGGATGGTTTCCGCCTGGAACCCGAACAACAACACCACCGTTGCCAGCAGGCCGGCGATGGAAACTGGCTTCAGGGTCTGGATAAACTGGTTCAGCTTGGTGTGGTCATTGGCCGAATCCAGCTTCAACCGGGTCAAAACACCGGCAACCAGTGGAATCACCACATACAGCACCACAGACAGCAACAGCGTGTCCCAGGGCACGGTGACGTCACTGACCCCGAGCAAAAATGCGGCAATGGGCGCGAAGGCAAATACCATGATGACGTCGTTGACCGAGACCTGCACCAGGGTGTAGTTGGCGTCGCCGCGGGTAAGGTGGCTCCACACAAACACCATCGCGGTACAGGGCGCGACACCCAGCAGGATCATGCCGGCGATATATTCGGTGGCGGTCTGCGGATCCACCAAGTCGGCAAAAATAACCCGGAAAAACAGCCAGCCCAGGGCCGCCATGGTGAAGGGCTTGATCAGCCAGTTGAAAACCAGCGTCAATAACAAGCCTTTGGGCCTTTTGCCGATATCCCGTATCGAGCTGAAATCCACCTGCACCATCATCGGGTAAATCATCACCCAGATAAAAATGGCTACCGGGATATTGACGTGTGCCACCTCCATAGCCGCAAACCAGTGAAACAGTTGCGGAAACGATGTGCCCAGAACCAGGCCGGCAACAATACACAGACCAACCCAAACCGACAGATAACGCTCAAAAACCCCCACGATCAGTGCTCCCCGGAAATTATTGCAAGTTCCGCCTGCAACTCCTCTTTCGGCAGGTTTTTCCCGGCCAGTTGCAGCAGGCGAGAAACCCGTTTTTCGATGGTATCCATCACTGCGTAGAAAGCCTCGCGAATTTCTTCTTCCGATCCTTCCAGTTTCGATGGATCCGGCAGCCCCCAGTGTACTTTCACCGTATCACCGAACCACACGGGGCAGCTTTCATTCGCTGCGCTGTCACAAACGGTTATCACCACATCCGGCTGCTCCGCCTCGATCGCATCCCACGACTGGCTTTGCAGACCACTGGTATCTATCCCCCTTTCCTGCAGGTAGCGGATCGACAGCGGGTGTACTTCCCCGCTGGGCTGGCTACCGGCGCTGAAGGCCTGAATATCCCCAGCGGCGAGATGGTTGGTGATGGCTTCGCTCAGGATACTGCGGCAGCGATTGTGGGTGCAGATATACAGAATTTTCATGGATTCACTCGTTTGGATTCATTCAGCAGCAGGCCGGCCGGTCCACCATTGCCTTCAGGTTTGCGCGGAAGCTCTCGAGACGGCCTTCGCTGGCGCTACCTGCGCCACGGAGAATTTGTGTAGCCCATTGCGGCAACTGCGGATGAATGGCGTAATACACCCACTGACCGCGGCGGGTGTCCTGCAGCAGGCCGCAGTTGCGCAACTGCGCGAGGTGCCGGGAGATCTTGGGCTGTGATTCACCCAGGGCGGCCACCAGCTCGCACACGCAGAGCTCCCCTTCCGCCTGCATCAGCAGCATCAGGTGCAGGCGGGTTTCATCCGCCAGGCATTTAAACAGTTGCACGGGGGTCATCGCGGGGCCTCTACCGATAGTCGAGCCAGGTGCAGGCATTATATACGGATATCCATATATGTAAATTTAAGGATAAGAGCCGAGGGGATACGCCCTGATATACTGTGTCGCTCAAAGCGTTTGCAACGTTCAGCAGTAATTTGGCAGGAAAGGTAAAAAGTGTCCGGCTGGTATGTCTATCTGATCCGCACCCGCAGCGGCAGCCTGTACACCGGGGTTACCCGGGACGTCGCGCGCCGTTTCGAGGAGCACGCCAGCGGCGGTCCGAAAGCCGCCAAAGCGTTGCGCGGGCGCGGCCCGCTGACTCTGGCATTCCAGTGCGCCATGCGCAGCAAGTCAGACGCGCTCAAGCTGGAGGCGCAAATCAAACGCTGGCCCAAGTCCAGAAAGGAACGGCTGATTCAGGTCGGCCCCGAAATGCTGGCGGATTACCAGGGAATCTCGGAGCCGTCGTAATTGAAGAAGTGGCCGCTGCACCGGGAATCAGCTTCGGTTAGCAGTTTTTTTAGTCCATTCACGCTCTCGGTGGTGGAAATCAGCGCATTGGGGCCGCCCATCTCGGTCTGCACCCAGCCCGGATGCAGGGCAAGCACCGCGATCCCCTCCTCCGCCAGGTCCACGGACAGGCTTTTTACCACCTGGTTCACCGCTGTTTTGGAGGAGCGGTAGATATACCCCCCTCCGGAACTGTTGTCGGCGATGCTTCCCACCTTGCTGCTAATGATACCCACCACCTTGCCGGAGCCCGCCAGCAAGTGAGGGCGGAAAGTCTCCACCAGCTTGTAGGGCGCGATGGTGTTGATTTCCAGCACCTTGCGCCACTCTTCCACATCCACATTGCCGAAACCGACTCCCTTGGGGCCGTAGTAGCCGGCATTGCTCAGCAGGATATCCAGCGGCTTGTCGTCCAGCTGCTGTGCCAAGTCCGCCATTTGCCCGTAATCGGTGACATCCAGTGCATGGACTTCGATATTCCCCCGCTCTGTCGCGAGCTCACTCAGCTCCCAGGCCGCCGCCGGATTGCGGCAGGTGGCGATCACCTGCCAGCCATCGGCGCTGAATTGCCGTGTCAACTCCAGGCCGATACCGCGATTACAGCCGGTAATGAGAATCGTGCCGGGCATACTCCCTCCTCTGGTGGTATTCTTGCGCGGTTGGATGATAGCAACTGTAGGCGTTATGTATTACTCACTGGGCGATCTGATCTGGGTGTTCCTGCTACTTCTTGGCGGCTGGTACCTCTGGTCCGGCATGGCGGCGAAGGACCGGGTGCGCCGGATTGTAAAGGCACACTGCGCGGAAACCGGCGTACAACTGCTGGACGACACCGTGATGCTGTCGCGCACGCGCCTGAAGCGTGACCGCAGCGGCCAGGTGCGCCTGCACCGCCAGTACGAGTTCGAGTTCACCTCGACCGGCGAACGACGCTACAGCGGCGTTGCGGTGCTGCACGGGCAACGTATTTCCCAGATCCAGCTCTCCCCTTACCACTTGGCCTGACAGGCCTCACCGGTTCTGCAAGGCTCCATTCGAGGCATCCCATGCAAAGAGGCATCTATCGCCACTACAAGGGCAATCTCTACCACTTGATGGAAATTGCCACCCACAGTGAAACCGGGGAACAACTGGCCATCTACCGGGCTCTGTATGATGAGTTCGGCGTCTGGGCGCGCCCCCTGGCCATGTTTGCGGAAACCGTCGACAAAGACGGACAGACCATCCCCCGCTTCGCGCTGGAAAAGGCGCTCGACTGACACACAACACCCGCCCACCGACGACAGAGCAAAAACAACAAGGAATTCCGGTGAACAACGAACAGATCATGATTTACGGTGCCTACGGCTATACCGGCGAGCTGATTGCGCGCCAGGCGGTGGCCAAGGGCCTGAAACCCATCCTGTCCGGCCGCAGCGCCAGCAAACTGCAACCCCTGGCGAGTGAGCTGGGACTGCCCGCCATCGCCGTCAGCCTGGACGACCAGGATGCACTGGCCCGCGCCCTGCAGGATGTGGCGGTGGTCATCCACTGTGCCGGTCCATTTTCGGCGACGGCGGAACCCATGATGCGCGCCTGTATTGCCAGCGGCACCCACTACCAGGACATCACCGGCGAGATGTCCGTGTATATCCAGGCCAACGACCTGGCCGCGGAAGCCAAAGCCGCCGGTGTGGTATTGTGCCCGGGCACCGGATTTGATGTGATTCCCACGGACTGCATGGCGGCGGCGCTGCACAGGGAAATGCCCAGTGCCACCCACCTGACCCTGGGATTCGACTCCGATTCCGGCCTCAGCCCCGGCACCGCCAAAACCAGTATCGAGAGCCTGGGTGTGGGCGGTGCCGTGCGCCGCAACGGCAAGATCGAGGTTATTCCCCACGGCGAGCGCACCCGGGAAATCAACTTCGGCCGCGGCGAGAAATTTGCTGTGGCCATTCCCTGGGGCGACGTGGCCACCGCCTACTACTCCACCGAGATTCCGAATATCGAGGTGTACATCCCCATGAGCCCGCGACGGGCAAAGAAGATGCAGGGCCTGAACAAGTTCCGCTGGCTGCTGCGGATGAACTGGGTGCAGAACTGGCTCAAGGGCAAGGTGGACAAAAATGTGCGCGGCCCCAGCGCAAACCAGCGTGCGGAGCAGCAGACCTGGGTGTGGGGAGAAGTGCGCAACGACCGCCGCGGCGAACGCCGGATAGGCCGCATCACCACCGCCAACGGCTATGACGTTACCGTGCACGGCTCCCTGGCGGTCATGCAGTTTTTGCTGAACTACACGGGTCCCGGTGGTTATTTCACGCCGTCGAAACTTTGTGGTCACCAGCTGGTGGAGCAACTGCCCGGCTCCGGCACCTTCAAATTCAGTATCGACTGACACCCGCCCCGCCCAGACAAGATGCGCCGGCCACCTGGCTGGCGATCCCCGCCGTCAGAATTCACGGATCTGACACATTTTGTTCAAGTGAGCGCAATATTGGCTTCGTAGCTTAAGCTACATGAGAAGCTTACCTATCACTTTAAAAACGGTAGATGTGTCACTGGTTCTGCGCATGGCGGAACGGGCGACGCGGCCAGCCTCCCGCAGGAACTACCTGCTGCTTTCCCGCTCAGCGGATGGCTGGCTCTACCTGCTGTCGCCGCTGCTGGTAGCACTGGTAAACACCGCCGCGGCGATGCAGTTTCTCTATACCTGCGGTGCCGCTTTCGCCCTCGAACGGTCCCTCTACTGGACCATCAAGAACACCACCAAGCGGGCGCGCCCCCCGCAATCCATCCCCGGACTGCGCTCGATCATCATCGCCAATGACCGCTTCAGCCTGCCCTCGGGACACACCTCTGGCGCCTTCCTGTTTGTCACCGTGCTGAGCCAGTGCCTGAATCCACTGTGGGCGCTGGGGTACTTCTGGGCTGCCGGCGTGGGCACCTCCCGTGTCGGTCTGGGCGTGCACTATCCTACCGATGTATGTGCCGGCGCTTTACTGGGCACCAGCGTCGGATTTGCGGTCAGCGGCTTCCTGCTGTAACCGGTTTGCCATTCTTATCCAGCCAATAATGATCACTGGAGTATCACTTTGAAAATTCTGTACGGCGTCCAGGGCACTGGTAACGGCCATATTTCCCGCGCCCGCGAAATGGCCCGCGCGCTGCAAAAATACTCGGAATTGGAAGTGCAGTGGCTGTTCACCGGCCGCCCGCCGGAAAAGCTGTTCGCGATGGAAGATTTCGGGGATTACTGGTGGCGCGAGGGGCTGACCTTCGTGCACAAGGAGGGCAAGATCGACCAGCTGGCCACCACCCGCCAGCTGAATGTCCGCCGCCTGTTGAAGGATATTCGCGAGTTGCCGGTGGAGGAATTCGACCTGGTCATCAGTGATTTTGAACCGGTGTGCGCCTGGGCCGCGCGCAAGCGCAATCGGCCGAGCCTGGGGCTCGGCCACCAGTATGCGTTTGCACACGATATTCCCCGCCCCGCTTTCGGCTGGACCGCGCGCGCCATCATGAAAGTATTTGCACCGGTGGAGGTGAGCCTGGGGATGCACTGGTACCACTTCGGCCATCCGATTCTGCCACCCATCGCGCAACCCCATCTTTCGGAAGCACAGGGCGACGGCGAATCCAGCGGACACGTACTGGTGTATCTGCCATTCGAACACGCGGCCCCCCTGCTGCGGGAACTGGCCAGGCTGCCGCACAAGTTTCTGGTCTACGGCCTGCCGCTGGACCTGCCCCACGCCGATAACATCATCCTCAAGGCGCCCTCGGTCGGCGGCTTCCGCGGTGACGTGGCCAGGTCCCGCGCGGTGATCTGCAACAGCGGCTTTGAACTGATTGCGGAAACCCTGACCCTCGGCAAACCAATCCTGACCCGCCCGCTCCAGGGCCAGTTCGAGCAGGAAGCCAATGCCATGGCACTGCAGGAACTGCAGCTGGCCAGGGTGGCCGCGAGGATCAATGCAGACACCATCGGCCACTGGCTGGACCAGGACCCCAGCGGGGTGCGGATCCTGTGGCCGGATGTGGCCGATGCCATCGTGTACTGGATTGCCAACGGCCGCCGCAACACCCCCCAGCAGCTGGCCGACAGCCTGTGGGAGGCAGTTATACCGGGGCGTGAAGGCGCTACCGCAGAGGAAACGCAAACAGCCACTGAATAGTGGCTGTTGCCATTACCTGATAGATCATTGACCCCTTCCCGCGCTCACCCTAGGCTCGCTCAACCAGAAAAAGTACATCACAAACCGAGCGAGTCGGGTGAGGAGGTAATAGTGAGCGGGACCGAGCATATTGGGCTGCTGAGAGACAGGGATATCGAGTTCCTGCTCTACGAATTTTTAAATGCGGAACAGCTACTGGAACGGCCCCGCTACCAGGAACATTCGCGGGAAATTTTCAACGCGACCCTGAATACCGCGAAAACCATCGCCGACAAATTTTTTGCCAACCACTACACCAAGGGTGATGCCTGCGAGCCGACGTTTGACGGTGAAAAGGTAAGCCTGATCGAAGAGACCCAGCAGGCCTGGAATGCCTTCGCCGAAGCGGGCTTTCTCGCCGCGGGATACGACTTTGCAGAAGGCGGCATGCAAATGCCGGAAGTCATTCTGCGCACCGCCATGGCCTATATCAGCGCCGCCAATGTGAGCTCCGCGGGCTACCCGTTCCTCACTCTGGGCGCCGCCCGCCTGGTCCACGCCTTTGCCAGTAATACACTGAAACAACGCTATCTGCCGCCGATGATGGACGGCCGCTACGCCGGCACCATGGCGCTGACGGAACCGGACCAGGGCTCCGCACTGGCAGACATCCGCACCACCGCCACCCCCGCAGAAGACGGCAGCTACCGCATCAGCGGCCAGAAGATGTTTATCTCCGGTGGCGACCAGTCGCTGACGGAAAACATCGTGCACATGGTGCTGGCGCGGATCCAGGGTGCCCCCGCCGGGGTAAAGGGTATCTCCCTGTTCCTGGTGCCGAAGATACTGCCGGCTGCGGACGGAACTCCGGCGCGGCGCAATGACGTCAGGCTCGCCGGGCTGCTGCACAAAATGGGCTACCGCAATACCACCTCCACGGTACTGAGTTTTGGCGAGGCAGGCGGTGCGGTGGGCTACCTGGTGGGCGAGCCCCATTGCGGCCTGGCATACATGTTCCAGATGATGAACGAGGCTCGAATCGGCGTCGGCAGCGGCGCGGCTGTACTGGGCTATCGCGGCTACCAGCACGCGCTGCAGTATGCGAAAGAGCGGCCCCAGGGACGCCATCCATCAAATCGCGACCCGCAATCGAAACAGGTGGCAATTATCGAGCACGCGGATGTGCGCCGCATGCTGCTGATGCAGAAGAGCTATGTGGAGGGTGGCCTCGCCCTGTGCCTGTATGCTTCTTCACTGCACGAAGATACCCACACGGCGCCGTCACAACCGGAGCGCCAGCGCGCGGCAGACCTGCTGGACCTGCTCACCCCCATCGTGAAATCCTGGCCCTCGCGCTACTGCCTGAAAGCCAATGACCTGGCGATCCAGGTACTGGGCGGTTCCGGCTATATCCGCGAGTATCCACTGGAACAGCTCTACCGCGACAACCGCCTGAATCCAATCCACGAGGGCACCGAAGGCATCCAGGGCCTGGACCTGTTGGGGCGCAAGGTACCCGCAAACGGGCTCGCCAATTACCGCATACTGGTGGAGGAAATCGAAAACACCATCCGCCTCTGCAGCGACGTATCCACATTGCACCCCCTGGCCGGTGCGCTCAAGGATGCCCTCAATCAACTAAACGGGGTCAGCGAATGCCTGCTGAAGCAGATGGCAGAAAACCCCGACAAGGGGCTGGCCAATGCCACCCTGTACCTGGATGTTTTCGGACGCGTGGTGGTGGCCTGGATCTGGCTGCGCCAGGCGCAGATTGCCGATCGGCAACTGCAATCAGAGGAAGAGCTGTCGGGCGAAGAGCGCAATTTCTATCGCGGCAAACTGCAGGCGGCGCGCTTCTATATCAAGTGGGAGCTGCCGGAAATCACCCCGCAGATCCACCTGCTGCAGACCGGCAATTCCCTGCCATTCGATATGAAACAGGATTGGTTCTGAAATAACGGTTCAGTTTTCCCGGGCGGTCGACGCCAGCGGTTCTGATTTCCGCTGCTGTCCGCCCTGGAAGCGCTGCAACTGCGCCACCGCGTCCCTTACCGTCGCCACCCAGTACACATCCGGGTGCGCCGCCAGGTAATCCAGCAATACACGATGGGCTTCTGCGGAAGTCGTCAGGTAATCGCCACCAACCCCGTGAAACATAAAGCCCACCAGGCTGTTTTCAGCGCGGGCGGCCTCCACCACGGCAATCAGTTCGTCACCACTTTTGCCCAGGGCGTCAAAAGATTCCAGCTGATAGAAGTTTCCATCGTCGATAGCGTGCTGGCCGTCCGCCGAACCGAAGCGGGCGGCAACCGCATGGCGCTTGAGGCTGGCAACAATATCTTCGCCGCCCGCCTGCATGTCCCCGCAGGGATAGGCGAAGCTGCGCGTGCGCTCGCCGTCGATGGCAGCCAGCAGGCTGTTGGTGGTCTGCAGCTCGTCGACAAACTGTTCCAGCGTGTAGTGATCCAGGTCCTGCCACGGCTTTACCCAGTCGCGCCCGGCGAGCGATTTGCGACACGGGTGGTAGAGCATATGGTTGCCGAGTTCGTGGCCGGCCGCGGCGGCACTGCGCCATTCCGCCAGCCGCGCCCGGATCGATGGCCTGGCACCACTCAGGTAAAAAGTGCCGGGCAGTTTGTGGGCGTTCAACTGGGGAATGGCAATATCCAGGTGGGAATCCAGCGCGTCGTCATAGGTCAGGACGACCGCTACCTCGGCACCGCCGGGCCAGGGTGAAATGTTTTTGCTGTTGTCATTCGCGTTTTTTCCCAGCGAGGCAACCGCAAACAACGCAACACACGCTGTTAGCAGTAAGCGCAATCCTTGACGCAACATTTAAGCCGCTCCTATTCAGTCTGAATTATTTTTATTTGATGATGCGTATTTAAAGTCGAATGTAGATTTCCGCACCGCCCCACTCCGAGGCACGCACGCCGATGGTACCGTGATAGTTTTCCACGATATCCACCACCACCGCCAGGCCGATTCCCTGCCCCTGCTGTTGCTCGTCCGCACGTACGCCCCGCTGCACCACCTTCTGCCACTGCTCCTGGGTCAGGCCCGGGCCATCGTCCGCCACCCGGATTTCCAGCCCGCGCTGCTCGCCGGTGTTTTCGATCTCCGCCAGTAACCTGCCGCCGCCGTATTTGTAGCCGTTGTCCAGCAGGTTGCCGAGCATTTCCATCAGGTCGCCCTCGTCGCCGTAGAACAGCACCGAGTCATCGCACAGCAACTCGGCATTCACCGACTTGTCCCGGTAAACCTTGTCCAGTGCGGTGAGAATCTTTTCTGCCAGCGGCTTGACCGCAACGCCGCGCAGGATCGATTTGGGGGAGCTGGCTACCGCCCGCTGCAACTGGTAGCTGATAATGCTGTCCATCCGCTGCACCTGTTCCGCCAGAATGCCCTGGGTACCCTTGGGGTCAGCAGCCGGGTCCAGGCCCTTCAATACCGCGAGCGGTGTTTTCAGGCTATGGGCGAGATCCGCCAGCGTGTGCCGGGTCTTTTCCCGCTGGCGGCGTTCGTTTTCAATCAGCAGGTTGAGGTTGTCGGTGAGCGGCACCAGCTCGCGGGGGAAATTTCCCTGCAGTGTGTCGCTGCCGCCCTGCTGCATCTGTTGCAGCGCCCGCGCCACCGAACGCAGCGGTGCCAGCCCCCAGCGCAATACCAGCAGCTGCACCGCGATCAGCGCCAGGGAGCCCAGCCCCAGCCAGCGCCACAGGGTACTGCTGAACTGATGTACCTGCGCCTGCAGCGGCGCCGCATCTTCCAGCACCACAAAGGTAAACTGCACTTCGCTGTCCAGCCCCCAGGCGACGCCCTGGCGGAAACTGCTGAAGGGCGTGGGCATATCCGGCAGGCGCACCTCGGCAAAGACCTGCTGCCCCTGGCGCAGGGGCAGCGGCAGTGGCATCTCGGAAAAATTGGGCAGGCTGAGTGCCGACTGGGAGCGCCAGATTACCCGCCCGCGGGCATCCATCACCGCGCCGATCAGGCCCGAATCCGGCTGGTTGAAGCGCTGCTCCGGCAGATTCGGCGGCAGCCGCAGGCTGTCCCCTTCCGGCTCCGCATACGCCAGCAGGGTGTAGATATGCAACTGCAGCTCGCGGGCCTTGGCCTCGTCCAGCGAGGTGCGGTAGGCCCGTTCGAGCACACTGGACAGCACCACCAGAAATACCAGCAGTACTAGCGTGGCCATCAGCGACAGACGGCCGGAAAGGGAGTGCAGCCAGCGGGACAGCAAGGGTCAGTCCGCGGGCCGGAAGCGGTAGCCGCGCCCACGCAGGGTCTCGATAGGCTTGATACCACCGGCCGCGTCGAGCTTTTTGCGCAGGCGGCCGATAAACACCTCGATCACATTGCTGTCGCGGTCGCAGTCCTGCTCGTAGATATGCTCGGTGAGTGTGGTTTTGGACACCACCTCGTCCGGGTGCAGCATCAGGTATTCCAGCACCTTGTATTCGAACGAGGTCAGCTCCAGCTCGCTGTCAGAGACAATCACCCGCTGGGCGCTGGTATCCAGGCTGATCGGGCCGGCGCTGATGGTGGGGGAGGAAAACCCGGCGGAGCGCCGCACCAGTGCATTCAGCCGTGCCAGCAGCTCTTCGTTGTGGAAGGGTTTTACCAGATAGTCGTCGCCACCCGCTTCCAGGCCGCGCACCCGCTCCTGCCAGTGGCCGCGGGCGGTGAGGATCAGGATGGGAAAATGCCGCGATTCCTTGCGCAGGGTTTCGATCACCTGGATACCATCAATTTTCGGCAGTCCCAGATCCATTACCGCCACGTCGTAAGCGTATTCGCGTCCCAGGTACAGGGCCTCTTCGCCATCCGGCGCCTCGTCGACGGTGTAACCTGCCTTGCGCAGGGACGCGGCCAGTTGCTCGCGCAGGACCTGTTCGTCTTCTACCAGCAGTGCGCGCATAGTTGTTCCTCAAGCTGTGCCCCGCAAAAGCGGGACGTCGGCGGTTCAGCGGGAAATGCGACCGCTCTGTTTATCCACGTAGACCACGTATACCTGGCTCTTTTCCGAAAGCCCCTTTACCCGGTACATGGCCCTGCCGTCTTTATTGGTTTCCTGAATTGCCAGGATCTTGCCACCGTACTTGCGCTTGACCAGTGCCGCGGCCTGGTCGCGGGAGATGCCATTCTTTTTCTGCACCCGGTAAGCGCCGTGTAGCGCTGCACTCCTGGAGTCGCCACTCAGGAGAACCCGCTGCGGAAAAGGCTGGGCCCGTTCAGCCCGCGCCTGTGTCGGTACCGCAACCAGGCTCGTAAGCAATGCGACCACAAAAACGATGGCGCCGGTGAGTTTCACGTTACTGCTCCTGTCAATTCAAAGTGCCGGTGACAATCTGCTCGGGATTACCAGACCGGTGTCACGTCCACGCGTACCCGGATTCTATCGCCTGGATGGCGGTCAGTGCGAGTCAGGAACTCCTGACCGTTGTAGCGGTAGTTTACGTCATAACCAATCAGTTCCCGACGGGTGGTTACCTCCTCCACCACCTGGCACTGCTGCTGGGTACCGTGCTGCACCGGCGCATTGCTGCGGCTGATGGCACTGCCGATCATCGCGCCCACCGCAGCACCGGCAACGGTGCCCGCCGCCTTGCGTCCATGGTCGTGGTAGCGGCGGTGGTGGCCGCGCCCCTTGGCCGCATTGCGACCGACCGCGGCGCCGATCAGGCCGCCGATAATGGTGCCCGCAGGAGATGCCTGCTGGTAGGTCACCGGTTGATCCCAGCAGCGGGTGCGGGGCTCAACCACCTGGACATCGTTATAGATGGGGGTAACGCCGGTCACTATGGCGTAATCGAAACCGTCACCTGCGTAGTAACCGCTTTCGCCAGCGGCAGCGCCGGCGCTGAGCCCCACCAGGGCCGCAGTCAGGCCGGCGAATGCCAGCGGCTTGAAGATGCGGAATTTGTGCTGCTTAGCCATCTCTGTTCTCCCTGTGACCCGCTGGTACTCCAGCGTGGATTTCTCTGGTCTGGCGACCGATGGGAGCACTGTATCGAGGGGAGCCTGAATCTTCGCTGAACCCCGGGGGAACCCCCTATTCCGGGTTCGCTGCCCGGGAAAACCGCAACACGGCCTCCCTGAGACTGTCCTCGGACTGAGGACCGACAAGAGTACCGAGCCAGTTGCCCTCCCCGTCAATGATCAGGGTGGATGGCAGCACCTGGGGGCGCGGCTGTCCCCAGCGCTGTGCAGGTTCCCTGGCCAGCACCGGGAATTCAATGCCCATCTTGTCTGCCTGCGCGCGCACCTGCTCCGGCGGCAACTGATCGAAGTTGATCCCCAGCACCAGCACCTGTTCCCGGTTGTTGCGCTGGAAGGTGTTGAGCTCGGGGATTTCCTCGCGGCAGGGTGTGCACCACTCCGCCCAGTAGTTCACCAGCATCATGCGCCCGCGTGGAATTACCGGCTCGCCGTTGAGATCGGTTAACTGCCCTTCCGGCGAGGTAGCGGCTGGGCCGGAAAAGTCACACCCGCTTGTTATCGCCAGGGCCAACCACAGCCAGACTGCGACTGTCTTTACCCGCGGCTTTGCTGCTCTTGTCTGACTTGTCATTTTTCTTTGCGCTACTCTTTCTCGCCGGTTTTCTGCCACTGCGCCCCTTGCTTTCGGGGGGCTTTTCCTCAGGCTCCTCCGAGTCCGCCCCCTGCCCGCGCTCCTCGGCCATGGAAGCCCGGAACAGCTCCCCCAGGGATTGCGACATTTGTTCGTGGGAGAGCGCGCGAGATTCGCTGAAGCGCGCGGACATTTCCCGGTACCAGGGACGGCTTTCCAGCTCGCGATGCCCGTGCTCAGGTACCGGTGCCGGGTGCAACCATTCCGTCATCTGCTCGATGGTGACGGAATCCAGGTCCCGCACCAGAACATAATCGTTGCGGTCGGTCTGGGTGATGACGTTGCGATCCTGCAGTACCTGGCGGATGCGCCGCCACTGGCTCGGGCGGATACCCGCGCGGGAAATATCCTGGTCGCGCACCGGCAGGCCCTTCTGGTACTGGCTGAAAAATTTCCACATCAACAGCATCGTCGCCACCAGATCGGAGTAATTCCGCCCCTGAGCAGCGGCGTGATAGGCCGAGAGCGTGCGCACCAGCACGCAGCCCGCAAGCACAATCATCCACATCAGGAAGATCCAGATAAGAAACAGCGGCACAAACGCAAAAGCACCGTAGATGGCCTGCACCGAAGTGCGCGCGACGGCGACCCCGAACAGCACCTTCGCCGCTTCGAATACAAACGCGGTAACCACACCCCCGACTACCCCGTGGCGCAGTGGCACGCGGCAGTTGGGCACCGCGATAAACAACAGGGTGAAGGCGGTAGCGGTCAGCATCCACGGCAGCACCCGCAGCACTATGGGCATCACCCCGAGACTGTCGTTCTGCACGATAAACTTCTGAGAAAACAGATAGGTGCTCGCCGCCATGCCGGCACCCAGCAGGATCGGCCCCAGACTGAGGATGGCCCAGTACAGCAGGAAACTGGAAACGCCGCGGCGGCCGCGGGGAATATCCCAGATTGCATTGAAAGTGACTTCAATATTGCGCAGCGTCAGCCCCGCCGTGATCAGCAGGAAGCCGATACCGAGACCGGTAAGCCGCTGGGCCTGGGAAGAAAAGTTGCTGATGTATTCCTGCACCTCGCGCCCGCTTTCCGGCACGAAATGCGCAAAGATCTGCTGCTGGATCTTGCTCTGCAGGCCGGCAAAATCCGGAAACAGGGACAGCATCGCATAGCTCACCGTCACCAGTGGCACTATGGCAAACAGGGTCATATAGGTGAGTGCAGCGGCACTCTGGCGGCAGTTCTTTTCGTTAAACAGCGTCCACAATGAAGTAATAAAACGACGCCAGCGGTGCACCATTTCAGTCATGGGTCTTCTCTTGATATAAACCAGCCAGTGTAACCCGCGCCACAGAACGGCTTCCTGTGCGCGTTTTTTCGCCGGCTAAATACCCCATACCCCAGCGTAGACGAGTCACGGCAGGCTGTTAGAATACGCCAAACCTTAACAGGATACTGCCCGAATGTGGACGATCTATCACAATCCCCGCTGTTCAAAATCCCGCCAGACCCTGCAGCTGCTGCAGGAAAACCAGATTGAACCGGAAGTGGTTCTTTATCTGGAAACGCCCCCGGACTCAGCCACTCTGAAAGCCCTGCTGCAAAAACTCGGCATCAGCGCCCGCGACCTGCTGCGCAAGGGCGAGGACGAATTCAAGGCGCTGGACCTGAAAGACCCGTCCCTGTCCGAGGACCAGCTGATCGACGCCATGCACGCCCACCCCAGGCTGATTGAACGCCCGATCGTGGTCAAAGGCGATCGCGCGGTGCTCGGCCGCCCACCGGAAAATGTTCTGGAGCTGCTGTAAATGGTGGGGGACACAGAAAGTTACATCCTGATTCTGTACTACAGCCGCAACGGTGCCACCGCGCGCATGGCCGCCGAGATGGCCCGCGGTGTCGAATCCGCCGGCCTCAGCGCCCGGCTGCGCACCGTGCCACCGGTGTCGCCGGACACCGAAGCGAGCCTGCCACCGGTAGCGGATACCGGGGCGCCCTACTGCACCGCAGACGACCTGCGCAACTGCGCCGGGCTGCTCCTCGGCAGCCCGACCCGCTTCGGCAATATGGCGTCGCCACTGCGCTACTTTTTCGACCAGACCAGCGACATGTGGCTCGACGGCAGTCTCAGTGGAAAACCCGCCGCCGTGTTCACCTCTACCGGCAGCCTGCACGGCGGACAGGAAACTACGCTGATATCAATGATGCTGCCGCTGTTGCACCACGGCATGGTCATTGCCGGCATCCCCTATTCCGAAGCCGCACTGATGCATACCCGCAGCGGTGGCACGCCCTACGGCGCCTCGCACTGGGCCGGCGGTAACGACGGTGCGCTGAGCGAAGACGAGATCACCCTGTGTCGCGCACAGGGGCAACGCCTGGCCCAACTGGCACACAAACTGGAGGACCGCGATGAGTGAAGCGCAGGCGGACATCGCCCCATTGCAGCGTAAACTGGCTCGGGCCAAGCGCCTCAACTGGTTCTGCTATATCGCCCTGCTGCTCCTGTTTGCGGTCTGGAACCTGTTTCTTCCCGGCGGCTCCATCAAGTGGTGGCTGCTGCAGACGATCCCCCTGCTGCTGGTGCTGCCGGGGCTGCTGAAAGGCAATCACCGCAGCTACCTCTGGCTGTGTTTTATCCTGCTGCTGTACATCACCGCGGGGATTGTCGATGTAATGATGCCTACACGCGGCTGGCAGCATGGCGTACTGACGGCACTCAGCCTTACCCTGTTCGTTTCTGCCATGATGACCAGTCGCTGGCAGGTGAAAGTCCAGTCCGCCGGAGGCTGAACAGGCTTCCGCACACAGACAACCCGCCAGACCGTTCAACAAGGAGTTCCTGGTTTGACAGAGTCGACCCATAACCGAGGTTTCATTCGCCGCTTTTTCGGTGCCATCGGCGGTGCCATCACCTGGCTGCGCCGGGTATTTACCAACCTGCTGTTTCTGCTGCTTCTGGTGTTTATCGGCGCCGCCATTTTCGGTGGCGAAGAACGCATCACCGTGCCCCAGGGGGCCGCGCTGAAAGTGGCTCCCGGCGGCTTCCTGGTGGATGAGCTGAGCCAGCCCGCCGGTATCCCCACGTTCCTGGGCGGCCCGCGGACACCACCGGAAACCCGGGTGAAAGACCTGGTGGACGCCATCGACGCCGCCGCCAGTGACAATCGCATTTCCTCCCTGGTGCTGGAACTCGATTACCTGGTGGGCGCCAACCTCAGCAAACTGGAGGAAGTGGGTGAAGCGGTGCAGCGCTTCAAGGCCAGTAACAAGCCGGTCTACGCCATCGGCGACAACTTCACCCAGGCCCAGTATTTCCTCGCCAGCCACGCCGAGAAAATCTACCTGAACCCCATGGGGTCGCTGCTGTTGACCGGTTTCGGCAGCTATCGCAATTACTACAAGAGTGCGCTGGAAAAACTGAAGATCAACTTCCATGTGTTCCGCGTCGGCGATTACAAGGATTTTATCGAGCCCTATACCCGCGACGATATGTCTCCCGCTTCCCGGGAAAACAACCAGCGCTGGCTGCACGGGCTGTGGCACGAATACACCGAACAGGTGACCGGCCTGCGCAACCTGCCCCCCAACAGCATCGACAGTTTCATTGCCGATCTTCCGCAAAACCTGCGCGCTGAGGGCGGCAGCTGGGCCAGGGCCGCACTGGAGCACAAATTTGTCGACACCCTGGCGAGCCGCCGGGCAGCGGTTGCCGAGCTGCAACAGTCCATCGGCATCAGTGAGGCAGACAACAGCACCTACAAATTTATCAACGCGATGGATTACCTGCGTCACAAGAAACTGACCGAAATCCCCAACCCCGGCACCCAGACCGCGAAAATCGGCCTGATTTCCGCCGCCGGCGCCATCGTCGATGGCGAGGCCCCCGCCGGCCAGATTGGCAGCGAGACCCTCGGTGACCTGATTGCGGAAGCCCGCAACAAGAAGGTCAAGGCGCTGGTGCTGCGTATCGACAGCCCCGGCGGCTCCGCATTTGCCTCCGAGGCCATCCGCCAGGAGCTGCTGGCCACCCGCGAAGCGGGCATCCCGGTGATTATTTCCATGGGCAGCGTGGCCGCTTCCGGTGGCTACTGGATTGCCGCCGGCGGTGACCGCATCTGGGCCTCCCCTTCCACAATTACCGGGTCCATCGGCGTATTCGGTGCCTTCCCCACCTTCGAGGATTCCCTCGAGCACCTGGGCATCTACAACGACGGTATCGGTACCACGGAACTCGCCGGCACCATGCGCCTGGACCGCCCCCTGCCGGAAGCCGCTGCCAGCCTGATCCAGCAAGGTGTGGAAAATACCTACGCGCAATTCCTGCAGCTGGTGGCGGCAGCCCGCAACAGCACCCCGCAGGAAGTCCACAAGATCGCCCAGGGCCAGGTTTGGACCGGGCGCGCGGCGCTGGAGCTGGGTCTGGTGGATGAGCTCGGCAACCTCAAGGAAGCCATTGCCGACGCCGCACAGGTGGCCAAACTGGACCAATATGAGGTGGTGGAAATCCAGCGCCAGCTGACCACCAGTGAAAAGCTGATGCGCGCCCTGGCGGACAACGTGGACGCGCGCATCGCCGCCAGTGTCGAGCAAAACCTGCCACTGGGTGCCTGGCTCAACAGCCTGCAGCCGGCCCTGGACCCACTGCGGGAACTGCGCACATTCAAGGATCCCCGCGCACTGTATGTACGCTGTATGGGCTGCACGGCACCGTAATCAACCCGTACTTGATCTGTTGCAGCAAAACGAACTTTGCTGCAACAGATCCCCTCCCCACTTGAAACGGCGCTTGTTTGCCTCTGGCTCCCCCACTGGCACAGCTCCTCCCCCCTGAGGGAGGATGAGCGGCCGATCCCCTCTCCATAACATCCGCTTCCTACTCCCGACCTGGAGTAGCCCTCCTGAGAAGTGTGTTGTTCAGGTGCAAGCCGGCACCGAATATTTCCCGTCCCCAGTTGTATCCGGAGACATTTCCCTGTTCCGGTGTTCGGTTAAAAAAAAATAAATATACGACCAACCAACGAGGTGAAATTCATGCGTCACTTATTAGCGATGATCGGCGCGTTGCTGCTTACGGCTCCAGGACTGTCACTGGCCGAAGTTCCACGCACAGCGTTCGTGCATCTGTTCGAATGGCAGTGGGATGATGTCGCCAGCGAATGCGAAAACGTACTCGGGCCCAAGGGTTATGCCGCGGTCCAGGTTTCTCCACCGCAGAAATCCGTCAGTGGCAGCCAGTGGTGGACTCGCTACCAGCCGGTGAGCTACCAGATAGAGGGGCGCTCGGGGAGTCGCCAGCAGTTTGCCGACATGGTAAAACGCTGCAACGCCGCCGGCGTCGATATCTATGTGGATGCGGTGATCAACCATATGGCGGCCTGGGATCGCAACTTCCCCGAAGTGCCCTACGGTGTAAACGATTTCCACACCTGTACCGACGATATTGATTACGGCAATGCCTGGTCGATCCAGAACTGCGACCTGGTGGGTCTGAACGACCTCAAAACCGAATCGGATTACGTACAGCAAAAAATTGCCGATTATCTCAACGACCTGAGCAGCCTGGGCGTTGCCGGCTTCCGCATTGACGCCGCCAAACATATTCCCGCTGCGGACATTAACGGCATCAAGAGTCGCCTTGCCGGCAACCCGTATATTTTCCAGGAAGTAATTGGTGCCGGTGGCGAGCCAGTACAGACCACCGACTACAACTGGATTGGCGACGTCACGGAATTCAATTTCTCCAATACCCTCGGGCACTATTTCAAACTGCGCGGCCCCCTGCGGGAGATCAGCAATATCGGCACCTGGTCCGGCTGGCTGCCCAGTGATGATGCCGTGGTGTTTGTTGCCAACCACGACAACCAGCGGCAGAACACCGGAAACATCATCACCCACAAAGACGGCAACAATGCCAACAATATGGCCCATGTGTTTATGCTCGGCTGGCCCTATGGCTACCCCAAGGTAATGTCCAGCTACGACTGGAGCGATCACGACCAGGGCCCGCCGTCCAGTGGCGCCAGCAGCTGCAGCAATGGCTGGCTGTGCGAGCACCGCCATCGGGAAATTGCCAACATGGTGGGCTTTCGCAATCACACCGCAGCCTACTTCGGTGTATCTAATTACTGGGATAACGGCAACCATCAAATGGCCTGGGGGCGCGGCGGACTGGGGTTTGTGGCAATCAATATGGAATCCGGCAGCCTGAACCGGCAATTCGACACCGGGATGCCGGCGGGCGTCTACTGCGACATCATCCATGGCGACTTCGACTCCGCAACCGGCAGCTGCAGCGGCTCCACCATTACCGTGGACAGCAGCGGTGACGCAGGCTTTGACATTGCCTCCCACAATGCATCGGCTATCCACGTTGGTGCCCGGGTCGGCGACATTTGTACAGACTGCAATGGCAGTAGCTCCGGCGGCAGTTCAAGTAGCAGCTCCAGTGGAGGCTCCAGTAGTTCCGGTGGCAACATCGATGTCGCGTTCACCTGCAATAACGGTTACACCTATTGGGGACAGAGCGTTTACGTGGTAGGCGATATCAATGAGCTGGGGAACTGGAATCCCGCGCAGGCGCGCAAGCTCGCCCCTGCCAACTACCCCACGTGGAACGGCAGTCTAGCGCTGCCCACAGATACGGATGTGGAATGGAAATGCCTCAAGCGCGAGGAGCAGAATGCCGGCGCCGGTATAGAGTGGCAGAACGGGGCTAATAACACCTTCAGTTCCGGCAGCAACCAAAGCCCATCTGCCAGTTTTTGAGGATGATAGCGGCCGCCAACTGGAGCGCCAACATCCATACGGCATAAAAAATAACCACGTAGCCCGGTGTAGCATTCACCGGGCTTTTTTTGGTTTCCGCAACCGCCCATTTCCAACTGCCAACGGGTCACCAGATTCCAAAACTTTGACGTATTCACTTTCGGTTCAGATCTGCGCCGATACACTGCCCCCATTGAATCAGAACAACTCGAATGGGATCAGG
>Ga0207814_100372_pt1 | contig 29123 bp, 26 predicted proteins | sample TtaePargueraPR_7_FD_187755 | JGI IMG/M metagenome (GOLD analysis project Ga0207814, IMG submission 187755) | Aerobic enrichment media microbial communities from Bioluminiscent Bay, La Parguera, Puerto Rico - Tt and P1 (2) (SPAdes) | ecosystem: Environmental > Aquatic > Marine > Unclassified ... | reverse complement strand
CACCCCTGGTACGGTTCCGCCGCAATCAAATCCATCAATGACCTCCATACGCGCATTGCCAGGCAGGCTCCGTGACAGCGACGTATACGGCGGGACAAGGAATGCCAACGTGAATGAGCAGCAGTATCTGTGTGACCACTATCGCTTTAACGCCGAACAGCGGCTCAAAGCGTTCAACTTCTTTGTGGTGCTCTCCATGTTTGCCGACGGCGGTGTGTTTACCGCGGTAGAGAAAGGCTTCCACCCGTTGATTCTGGTATTGCTGGGCGGGTTCGTGGTGATCGTATCCGCCGTATTTCTGGTGATGGATCTGCGCAGTCGCGCCTTGTTGAACCTCGCCGTGCCGGGATTGCGCGCCATCGAGCAGCAGCTGCCGGAGCCGGCGCGGGTATTCAGTCGCGACCTGCACAGCCAGCAGCCGTTTATCCGCTACACCGTCGCGATCCGCGCGCTGATTCTGGGGCAGTTCCTGTGCGGTGCCGCAGTGGTGGTTTACGGCGCACTTTCCTTTTTCGGGGTGCTGTGACCTGGCCGTCGCCGTATGGGTTTCACCCTGTTTCCTGCGTGGGGGCCTTCTATACTGATGTGCGCAACGGACTCAGGCTCGGCAAGGGAGAGCAAACATGCTGGATCATCTTGGTCTTATCGTGCACGACTACCAGCGCAGCAAGGCGTTTTATCAGGCGGTGCTGGCGCCACTCGGTTACGAGCTGGTCAGTGAAATGGGCGACTGGGCCGGCTTTGGCTGGGGTGACAAACCCCAGTTACTGATCAAGGGGGGCTCGAGTACCACTCCCGCCGTGCGTATCGCATTCAGCGCTGAGGACCGGGAAACGGTGCGGGCATTTTACGACGCTGCCCTCGCTGCCGGCGCCAAGGACCAGGGTGCGCCGGAAGTGCGCCCCGAGCATCACGAACATTATTTCAGCGCTGCCGTGCAGGACCCGGATGGGCACACCGTTGAAGTGGTGTGTCATATCCCCGCAGACGCCTTTTAGCGGCCATCAGCTCAGCAGTTTTCGCACAGGCTGCGTTATTTGACGCACGAATCCTTTGGCCGCTTCTGGCAGTGTAACCAACCTCGACTATCTTGAAGGCTGACCGACGCCGGGGCTGGACGCGTATCCGGCCGCCCGGCGGAATCTCCCCGCTCGCCATAATCAGAAAAATGAGGTTTTCATGTCGATTGCACTGTTTGTTGCCCTCGCTGCCGATGCCGCGCTCGAATCTGCTTCCCTGAGTAACGCCACCGTTGAGCGCGAGGCGGTGGAGGAAGTGTCTGTGATCGGCCGCAAGCTCAACCTCAATGGTGAGGCGATTTCCGCCTCCGAGGGCGAAGTCGGTCCCGCGGAAATCGGTGCCTGGCCGCTGATCCGCACTGGTGACCTGATGGAATTCGTTCCTGGCATGGTGGCGACGCAGCACTCCGGCAGCGGCAAGGCCAACCAGTATTTTCTGCGCGGCTTCAATCTCGATCACGGTACCGACTTCGCTACCTCTGTGGATGGCATGCCGGTGAATCTGCGCACCCATGGCCACGGCCAGGGCTATACCGACCTCAACTTCGTGATCCCGGAGACGGTAGCGCGTTTGCGTTATCGCAAGGGCCCGTATTATGCGGATGTGGGGGATTTTTCTTCGGCGGGCTCGGCCAGTTTTGTGCTGGCGGAAACCCTGCCACAGGGCATGGCGGAGCTGAGTTTTGGTGAGCACGGCTACCGCCGCGGTGTGGTTGCGGACTCCATATCCAGTGCGGACAGTGACCTGTTGCTGGCCGCCGAATGGCAGACCTACGACGGCCCCTGGAGCGATATCCGTGAAGACGTCAACAAGGTAAACCTGCTTGGCAAACTGGCCACCAGCCTGGCGGGTGGTCGCGCGCACCTGACGTTGATGGGGTACGACAATCAGTGGAATTCCCCGGACCAGATTCCCGCGCGCGCGGTGGCGTCGGGCATCATCGATGCCTACGGCTCCCTCGACCCGAGCCTCGGTGGCGACACCCGCCGCTATAGCCTGTCCGGCGGCTGGACCGGTGCCTTTGCCGGCGGCGAGCTGTCTGCCAGTGCCTACGCCATCGATTACGACTTCAATCTCTGGTCCAACTTTACCTACCTGCTGGATGATCCGAACAGCGGCGACCAGTTCCAGCAGCGCGACGATCGCCGTATCTACGGCTTTGAAGTGGCGCAACACTGGCAGCGCGACGCCGCCGCCTGGCAGCTGGGTGTGCAGGGGCGCCGGGACGATATCGACCAGGTGGGCCTATACCGTACTGCCGCACGCCAGGTGCTGGGCACGGTGCGTGAGGACCGCGTGATGGAAGATAGCCTGGGCCTCTTTGCAATTAATCAGTACCAGTGGAGCGATACCCTGCGCTCCTACCTCGGGCTTCGCTACGACCACTACGACTTCGACGTGAACGCGGGGCTTGCGCAGAACAGCGGTCAGCGCAGCGACGGTAAACCTTCGGTGAAAGCGAGTCTTGCCTGGCAGCCCTGGCCGGTATCGGAGTTCTACCTGAGTTACGGCCAGGGGCTGCACTCCAATGACGCCCGCGGCACTGTGATTCAGGTGGATCCGGTCTCCGGGGAGCCGGTTGATGCAGTGGACCCGCTGGTGGAGTCCCGCGGCTATGAGCTGGGCTCCCGCCTGTTCGTTACCGACCAGCTGCACGCGACGCTGGCGCTGTGGGAGCTTGAGCTGGATTCCGAGCTGCTGTTCGTGGGGGACGCCGGCAATACCGAGGCCAGCCGGCCCAGCGAGCGCCGCGGGGTGGAGGCCGGTATCTACTGGTTTGCCTCGGACCATATCAGTGGCGAGCTGGAGGTTTCCTACACCGACGCGCAGTTTGCCGATCGCGATGTCGCCGGGAACGAAATTCCCGGCGCGATTCCGCTGGTGGCCAGTGCCGCGCTCAACTACGGCAAGGACGGCTGGTTTGCCTCCCTGCATCTGCGTCACTTCGGTGCCTATCCCCTGATCGAGGACCGCAGTGTCAAATCTCAGGGTTCTTCGCTGGTGAACCTGCGCATGGGACGGGATTTCTCCAACAGCTGGCGTCTGCAGCTGGACCTGCTGAACGCGCTGGACTCCAAAGATCACGATGTGGATTATTACTATTCATCGCGCCTGCCGGGCGAGGCGGTCGGCGGGGTAGAGGACATTCACTACCACATCTTCGAACCGCGCACCTTGCGGGCCTCGGTGCGCTACCGATTCTGATTCAGCGCGGTTGGTTGCCGTCCGATTCCGCATCCAGCCGCGCCAGCAACTGCTCCGCCCAGCGAATCCAGGTCTTTTCCGTCTCGATGCCCAATAGCAGGGGCTGGTGCGCCAGCCACAGGCGCTGCTGCTGTTCCGGTGGGCGACTGTAAAAGCGCTGGTTCTGGGCCTCGTAGGTGGCGAGCATCTGCCGGTGTTCCTGCAGGTGCCGCTCCACTTCTGCGCGCACCTGGGCCCCGCTCAGGTGATGCCCGGCAAACAGCTGGATCAGGAAGGGCTCGCGGATCTTCTGCGCGGCGGCGGGCTTCGCCGCCCACGCCGCCAGCGCCGAGCGGCCCGCAGCGGTGAGCGAGTAGACCTTCTTGTCTGGCCTGCCCTCCTGTGGCTGTTCGGCGCAGTCCAGCAAGCCCTCCCCATGGAGCTTGTGCAGCTCCCGGTACATCTGCTGGTGGCTGGCACTCCAGAAATAGCTGACGCTGCGCTCAAAGCGGCGTTTCAGGTCGTAACCACTGCCAGGCTCGATATCCAGCAGGGTCAGCACGGCAAATCTCAATGACATAGTTCTTCGGGGATCAGCGGTTCGGACACCATATGCATGGAGTTGCATAGGCGTTGCTAGTGCACAGCAGTGTACTGTCTGCGGCGGCAGTGGGCACGGATTGTCTGGGGGATTGTCTGTAGTAGTCTCGCGCCGGCGGAGGGGGGAGTGACTGCGCGGCAGGAAGTCGGTATCCCTGTTTCCAGCCTGTGGATTATTTAGGATGGATATATAGGAAATAATAAAAAGTTAACCTGTCGGGCCTAGTAATTACATTTTCTGTGGATATAATCGCCGGCGCCACCAAAAGTGGCTGAATAATGTCCAATAGCAATTTCGACGGGTTACCCTCCTGTCGTATATCGGATCCGCCGTCATCATGTCACCCCAATCCCTGTCGCAGGCTACCGAAGCCATTCCCGTCTCCCCGCCCGTGATGGTGCTGGAGGATGACCAGCCGGTAGAAACCAGTCAGTCCACTAACAGCCAGCTCAATGAGCGACAGCACCGCCGCACCCGCCGCGACGAGTGGCTGCTGGATGTGTTTGCGATGAACAGCTTCTCGTGGGCCATTGCCATCCCCATCGAGCTGCTGCTGGCGGGCATGAGCTGGCGCGAGCACATCCAGGTGCGCCTGCTCGCCGTGGTGTTCAACACGCTGATCGCGCGCCCGTTCAGTATCTACCGCAACTGGGTGGTGGACCGGTTTGGTCGCGGTGGTGCCCTGCACAACTACGCGGTGGACACCTTTGTATTCCTCAGCTTCCAGTTGCCCCTGTACACCCTGAACATGATCCTCGGCGGTGCCTCCTGGGCAGAAATCGCCACCGCGTGCCTTACCTTCGTAATGATTGCGGGGGCGCTGGGACGACCCTACGGACTTTACCTCGACTGCCTGCGCCGACTGTGGCTGAATAGGCGGCCGGCGGCGGATCCCGCTTCTGCCGGCTGAGCAGCATCCAAATCAGAGAGCGTGGGGCGGAGTATCCCGGGTATGCAGAACAAGCACATAGAAAACAACGGCATACAGAGCGATGTGGCCGCCATTGGTATTGTCGCCGGCACCGCCACGGATACCCGTTTCGGGCTCGACTTTCTGGCCGCGCGGCAGGTGCCGGGAATCGGCCTCGCCATCTCTGCCTCTCCCCAGGCCCAGACCCAGTTGCAGGCGCTGGGCCGCAACGATCTGACCCGCCAGCTGATCGAGGCCATCGCGTGCCTGGAGCGCGCGGGTGCCGGTGCGGCCATGATCTACTGCAACTCCCTGTCCGGGGCGGTGGATATGGCCGCGGTGCGCGCCGCGGCGGCAATCCCGGTGATTTCGCCGCTGGACGTGTACGCAGAGCTTACCCAGCGCTACCGCAACTTTGGCCTGCTGGCCGCCAACTGCCAGAGCTGTGCCAATATCGAGCGCGAAATCCTCTCCGGCAACCCCTCGGCCAAGGTGATCGGTATCGGCAACCTGCAGATCGTGGAGGATATTGAGGACGGTATGCCCGCAGGGATGATCGTGCGCCAGCACGCGCTGGATGACCTGGCCGCGGCACTGGTGAAGAGTGGAGTGCAGATTCTTATCCTCGGCTGCACCCATTTCGACTACTTTTACGAGGAACTCCTCTCTTACTGCGACGGTATCCGGCTGTTCCTGCCCTCGGAGCGGATGCTGGCAATTCTGCAGGAGCGGGCTGTTCAGGCCGCCTGAAAATGCATCGATACAGTTGGTACGGGTGTTTATTTGCGCCTCATGCCACATTTTCACACTGTATTTTCTGCCAGATGGCGTAAAATAGTCTTGTTCGTGCCCCGAGACTGGGGTATCAATCGCGCGAGCAAGCGCGTACTAATAAATCGGACTGGCTTCCCGGTGCTCGCCACCGGGCCTGCAGTATGCAAGTGAAGCCGTCCGACCGGGTCGCAGGAATGACCCGGTAAATAATTGGTTTTCAAGGATGAATACAGCCATGCCCTTCCACGGCTCCGTCAGTCGTTCTCTGTCCAGTGCTCCCGTAAACGATAGCGCCGCACGCACGCGGTGGCTGCCAACGGGGATTCCCTTCCTGCTCGGCCTCTCTGTGTCCGGCCTTTCCGTGCCTGCCGCCGCTTTTCCCGGGCAGACCCTGCTGGTGGATACCGAAGTGCCGTTTTACTGGGTGCTGCTGCTGGCGTTGTCGACGCTGGCCTTTGCCTTTGCCTGGACCGTCGCCCGCTCGAATACCCGCGCGGCGCTGGATGCAGGGGCGGCCCAGGCCACCGACCTGCAGGCCGAAAACGCCAAACTGTTCCGGCAGGTGCAGTCGCGGGTGCACGAACTGATGACCCGGGACAAACTGCTGGAAGAGGCCAAGCTCGAAGCGGAACAGATGCGCGAAGAGCACTGCGATTTCCTCTCGATCACCGGCCACCGTATGCGCAAGCCGCTGGAAACCCTGGTGAGCACCATGAATCTGCTCTCCCGCGGAACCGACGGCGAGGTGCGTCAGCTGGCCGAGGCGGCCCTGGGGCAGTGCCGGCAACTGCGCAGCAACATCGAGGACATACAGCGCGCCGGGCAGCTGTCCGGGGAAGCCGTGCCTGCCGCGGCCACGCGGGACAGCGCCCAGCGCGAACTGGAGATCCTGCTGATCGAGAATGACACCCACCCGTCCCTGCGCACGCGTCTGGAGGCCCACGGCCACCGGGTGCGCCGGGAAACCAACGGCGTGGACGGGGCCGACGCGGCCCTGCGCGGCAAGTTCGACCTGGTACTGGTGGACGTGCGCCTGCCGCTGATCGATGGGGTGGAAACCGCGCGAAAAATCCGCGGCGACTTCGGCAACAACGACCTGCTGATCTTCGGCATGCTGCCGGACCTGCGCAAGGGCGACAAGGAGCGCTACATGGAGCGCGGCCTGAGTGGCATTCTGCCGCTGCCCGCCAGCGACCCCCAGTTGCTGCAGCTGCTGAGCTGGGTGGAGCAGAAAACCCGTGGCACCGCGCCCGCGAGCAAGCCCGGCCGTGCCGCCAAGATGCTGAACCCGGCCACCCTCGAGCGCCAGCGCGACACCCTCGGTCACCTGGCCTTCGCCGAACTGCTGGGCGAGCGCCTGGCGAATATGCCGAAGAAGATCACCGCGTTTACCAGCTCACTGACCGGCCGCCACTGGCTCGATGCCCAGCACCAGGCCCAGGCCATCGCCGCAGAGGCGGAAAGTGTCGGCCTGGAAGTGGTGGCAAGCCGGCTCAAGGCGCTGTCTGCACGCCTGTCCATCGACAGCGAGCGCGACTACTGCCGCCACCAGCGCACCGAGATCCTGGGGCTGATGCGCACCTCGATCCAGCAGCTGAAATCCTGGCGGGAGAAAAATGTCCACACCGAGTGGGCGCTGAGATAAACACCGTGGTTGTTGCGACAGGGGACGGCAGCACAGCGTTATCTTTTGCGCGAATTGCGCTTACACTTGTCGCTGCATTTTCGGAACGGAATTTTTAGCCCATGTCAGAGCAGTACCCCGCCCAGCAACAGGCCGAGCGCGAGCGCTCGGGCCGCGACATCGCCACTCTGGTGTACCTGATCCAGGCCATCAGCCTGTTTACCGCCGTGCCTTTTTTCGTCGGTGTCCTGATCAACTATGTGAAGCGCGGGGATGTGCGCGGCACCCTCGCGGAATCCCACTTCCGCTGGCAGATCCGCACCTTCTGGTACAGCCTGCTGTGGTTTGTGGTGGGCTGGGCGACGGTGTGGATCCTGGTGGGCTTTGCGGTCTGGGGGATTAGCTGGGTGTGGATGGTCTACCGTGTCATCCGCGGCTGGCTGACCCTGGCGGATAACCGTCCCGCCTATCAATAAGATTGTGTATACGCGCGCGGTGCCGGAGTGTGGGACTGGCGTGTGACCGGTAAACGGTGAGAGGAAAGCTGGCAGCTAGGCCAGGAAGAAAATTGATGAGAGGAATGTGAGCGGCCAGTTGGCCGCTCTTTTTTTGCCTGCTGTAAACCCAGGGCTGCGCGTTAGAAGCCGCCCATCAGCGCCAGTACGAACAGGTCCGCCGGCAGCTGCTGGCCGTTGACCTGTAGGTTGCCGCGCTCCAGCTGCAGGTGCATGGACAGCAGGCCGTTGTTTTCCTTGAGGAAGCCGTACTGCTTGAGGGCGCTCGCCTGCATGATCAGAGGTGATTGCATCAGTGCCTGCTCGGCGGCAGAGATGTTGGCGGTGCCATTGAGGTTGTCCAGCCAGAACAGTTTGTCGTTGCCTACCGGCCGGTTCCGCGGCATTCCCTTCCAGTCCACGTCCAGCTGCAGCTGCATGGGGCCGTTGGCACTGTCGATATCCAATTGCTGCTGCATCTTCAGCGGGCGGTCAAACACCTGCGGCCAGCTGCGTTGTGCGGACGGGGTCAGCAGTGCGGTGTAGAGGTAGTGGTGCAGGTCGTCATAAGTGATCGCCGGCAGATTGACCTGCTGGGCGAGGGAGCGCGCCGGGGTGGACGACTGGATTTCCGGCAGCTTCAGCGCGGTCTGCACGTTCAGTGTGCGGGCAGTCACCAGTTTACCGGTGTAGTCGAACTCGACATCGCGCAGTTCCAGCGGGCCCGAGTCATTGTTGGCGCGCACCAGCGGCAGCCTGGCGTGCAGGGTGCCGGCGCCACTGGGGGCCAGCTGGAAGTTGCCGCTGGCCGACTGCAGGTAGAGGGACTCGCGGTGGCCGTCCATGCGCACGAACTCGCCCAGTTCGAAACGGCTGGACTGCTGCTGCCCCTGATAGTCGCTGACCAACTGGATGCGGCCGCCGGCAAACTGGATCTGCTGGTCGGCCACATTGCGGTCGATGGGCAGCAGGTGCAGGGTGTTGGTCACGCGGTTGTTGGCACCCACCAGGGTTTCCACCAGTACCGGACTGTCCTCAACGCTGGCGCCGATCGCGCCGTAGTAGGTTTCCAGCTGGCGGCGCAATGCGGGTTCCAGCTCCTTGCCGGTGAGCCGGGTCTCGCCGTAGAGCACGCCGACACGCGGGCCGCTGCGGGTAAACAGTACCGGGCCGTGCTGGATCTCGGTGTAGGTTTCCGAGGCGCCATCCTTGCCCTTCAGGCGGGTGAGGGCTTCGGCGCCGAACCAGCCGCGCTGGTAGCCGGCGAGTTCGATATTGGGCTGGTTTGCCAGCTGCTGCTGGAGCACTTCTTCTACCCTGGGGCCGATCAGGCCGGGGGCGATCAGGGCCGCCAGCAGCAACAGGGCGGAGAGGGCAATCAGGATAAAACGTAAGGCTTTCATGCGGTCAAAATTCAGGCGTTTGCATCGAAGCGCCCGATAGTAGCAGATCGGGATGAATCCCGTGACCGCTAATCATCTCAATCGCCCTCGATGACCCCGCATTCCCCGGCAATGGCGCGCGCGACCCTGGAGCCGCTCTCGCGATTGAGTGCGCGGGAGATAAAGTTGCCGGCCTTGGCCAGGCGGCCAAGATCCACGCCGGTGTGAATGCCTAGCCCGTCCAGCATATACAGCACGTCTTCGCTGGCCACATTGCCGGAGGCGCCGCGGGCGTAGGGACAGCCCCCGAGCCCGGCCACGGCGGAATCCACCACCGCGACGCCGGCCTGCAGAGCCGCGTAGATATTGGCGAGTGCCTGGCCGTAGGTGTCGTGGAAGTGCACCGCCAGCTTTGCCAGCGGCACCTGCTGCGCCACGGTTTCGATCATATACCGGGCCTTTTCCGGGGTGCCGACACCGATGGTGTCGCCCAGACTGATCTCGTAGCAACCCATATCCAGCAGCGCCTTGCTGACCTCGGCCACTTTCTGCGGCTTGATCTCGCCCTCGTAGGGGCAGCCCAGCACGCAGGACACATAACCGCGCACCGGAATACCGTCGACGCGGGCCTGCTCTACCAGCGGGCGGAAGCGCGCCAGACTCTCCTCGATGGAGCAGTTGATGTTCTTGCGGGTAAAGCTCTCGGAAGCGGCGCCAAACACGGCGACCTCGTCGGCGTTGGCGTCCCGCGCGCGCTCGTAGCCCACCATATTGGGGGTGAGCGCGCTGTAGGTCACGCCGGGTTCGCGGCGGATACCGGCGAGCACCTCCTCGCTGGCGGCCATCTGCGGCACCCATTTGGGGCTGACGAAACTGCCCGCCTCGATCACCTTGAGGCCGCTGTCGCTGAGCAGGTCGATCAGCTGTACCCGGGTGTCTACTGAGATCGGCTGTTTCTCGTTTTGCAGGCCGTCGCGCGGGCCCACCTCGACGATCTTGACGCGCGCTGGCAGGCTCATTGTGCGTTCTCCGCGGTTTCTGCGCTGAAGTCGATCAGCAGGGTGCCGCCATCCACCAGCTCGCCGGCGGCGCAGAAGAATTGGTTCACGGTGCCGTCTGCCGGCGCGCGCAGTGTGTGTTCCATCTTCATGGCCTCCATCACCAGCAGCGGCTGGTCCTTGCTGACTGTCGCTCCCGGCTCTGCCAGCAGGGTGACGATGGTGCCGTTCATGGGCGCTTCCAGGCCGTGTGCCGCATCGGCACTTTCACCGGTGTCCGGGGGCAGAATCTTGAAGTCCACCTGCTCGCCGCTGACAAACACCGTGCCCTCGTGGTCCTGGGCCACGCTGGAGTAGTTCACCCGGCGCCCGTCGAGCACCGCCACGTTCTGGCCGTGCAGGCAGGAGATGGTGCCACTCTGCGCGTCTACGGCGGCATCGCAACGCCACTGCAGACTGTCTTCGCTGCCGGAAAAATAAATGTCGATTTCGCGGCCGTGCACGTCGACTTTTTGCTGGCGCCAAACGGTGAGGCCGTTGCGCCAGTTGCTGCCACTGTGCCAGGGCGAAAAGGGGTCCGCCTTGGGCGCGCCCCGATGGGCCGCGCGCACTTCGCGGTGGTGCAGGAAGGCGGCGATGGCGGCGCACTGCTGTGCGCGCAGCTGCTGCTCCTGCTGCAGGATTTCCTGCTCGTGGTCCTCGATAAAGTGGGTGGTGACGCGGCCGTTGACGAAGGCGGTGTGATTGATCACCCGGCGCAGGAATTCGATATTGTGGCGCAGTCCGGCGATCTGGTACTGCTGCAGGGCGCGGTCGAGTTTGGCCAGCGCTTCGCGACGATTGCGCCCGTGCACGATCAGCTTTGAAATCATCGGATCGTAGTGCACGCTGATCTCATCACCGGTCTGCACGCCGGTGTCGACGCGGACGGCTTTATCTTCGCGTGGCGGTTTGTGGCGCAGCAGCTTGCCGGTTGCGGGCAGAAAGTCGTTGTCCGGGTCTTCCGCGTAAATACGCACTTCAAAGGCATGGCCGATGATATGCAGGTCGTCCTGCTCGAGCGGCAGCGGCTCGCCGGCACCCACCGCCAGCTGCCAGGCCACCAGGTCCTGGCCGGTGATCATTTCGGTCACCGGGTGCTCCACCTGCAGGCGGGTGTTCATTTCCATAAAGTAGAAGGCACCGCTGCCGTCGAGCAGGAACTCGACGGTGCCGGCACCCACATAGCCGATGGCATGGGCGGCGCGCAGGGCGGCTTCACCCATCTTTTTGCGGGTCTCCTCCGGCAGGCCGGGAGCGGGCGCTTCTTCCACGACTTTCTGGTGGCGGCGCTGTACGGAGCAGTCGCGCTCGAACAGGTAGACGCCGTTGCCCTGCTTGTCGCAGAACACCTGGATTTCCACGTGGCGCGGATTCACCACGTAGCGCTCGATCAGCATGATGTCGTCGCTGAAGGCGTTCTGGGCTTCGCGTTTGGCGGCATCGAGGGCGGCGTGGAAGTCTTCTGGCTTATCGACCCGACGCATGCCTTTACCACCGCCACCGGCGGCGGCCTTGAGCAGTACCGGGTAGCCGATACGGTTGGCGTGGCCCTCTAAAATGCCGGGATCCTGGTTGGTGCCGTGGTAGCCGGGTACCAGCGGCACCTTGGCTTCTTCCATGATCCGCTTGGCGGCGGATTTGGAACCCATGGCTTCGATGGCGCCGGCGGGCGGGCCAATGAAGATGATGCCGGCTTCTTCGCAGGCGCGGCAGAAGTGGGCATTCTCGGAGAGGAAGCCGTAGCCGGGGTGGATGGCGTCGGCGCCGGTGCGTTTGGCGGCGGCGAGGACTTTGTTGATGTCCAGGTAGGATTCTTTGGCCGGTGCGGGGCCGAGGTGGACGGCTTCGTCGGCCTGCTGGACATGCAGGGCGTTGGCGTCTGCGTCTGAATAAACCGCAACGGTAGCGACGCCGAGACGACGCGCGGTGCGGATAATACGACAGGCAATTTCGCCGCGGTTGGCGATCAGCAGTTTGCGAATCATAGCTGGCTCTAGTTTTTCATCGCTGAGTTTGGTTTGTGCCACCGCCGTTGGGAGTTCTGTTCCTCGGGCGCGGCGGCCAGTCACCGGGTGTCGGTTTTCAGGACCGCTGTGAACCCATCCCTGGGCGCTTCGGCGCAAACATCCTGTTTGCGACGATCCTGAAAACCGACACCCGGTGCCCGGCCTTCGATTTGAACTTTTGTACTTCGTAAAATCTGGATTCCGAATCCAGTTCGGACATGATCCGAAATCCTGTATGCGAAGGTTAATCCTCGCTGGTATTCATCCAGCTGGGCGCACGCTTCTCAAGAAACGCACTCAATCCTTCCTGCCCTTCGGGAGAAACCCGAACTGCGGCTATCAATGCACTGGTCTGGCCCTGCAGTTCGTCATTGACGACTCGGTTGGACATGGACATTGCCAATTGCTTGGCCATGGTCACAGCATTGGGGCCGTTGTCGGTAATGTTGTTCACCAGTTTCTGAACGGTAAGATCCAGCTCGCCTTCCGGGACCACTTCAGACACCAGGCCGATTTCCTGCGCGCGTTCGGCGGAGAATCGCTCGGCGGTCACGAAGTAGCGACGCGCCTGGCGGGTGCCGATGGCGTTGATAACGTAGGGGCTGATGGTGGCCGGTAGCAGGCCGATTTTCACTTCGCTCAGGCAGAAGCTGGCGCGCTGGGAGGCGACGGCGATGTCGCAGCAGCTGACTAGGCCCACGGCACCGCCGAAGGCGGCGCCCTGTACGCGGGCGATGGTGGGCGCAGGGAACTGGTCGAGTTTGTGCAGCATGGCGGCGAGAGCGGCGGCGTCCTGACGGTTCTGGTCCTCGCTGTATTCCGCCATGCGCTTCATCCAGTTCAGGTCGGCGCCGGCGGAGAAGTTCTTGCCGTTAGAGGCAAGAATCAGCGCGCGTACACCGCCACTGCGGGCGAGGTTGTCGAAGGTCTCGCCGAGCTGGCGAATCAGGTCGTCGTCGAAGGCATTGTGAATTTCCGGGCGGTTCAAGGTAACCGTGGCAACGCCTTCGTTGTCGATTTCGCACAGCATTTTTTCAGTCATGGTGTTCTCGCTCAAAATAGTTCCTTGGTTCTGGAGCAGGTCCTGTGGCGGTCCTGCTAGCGTGGCTACTTTGCGGGACACGCTGTGAATACATCCCTGTACGCTCTGCACCGGCATCCATGCCGGTGAAGGTCCCGCAAAGTAGCCACGCTATCAGAACCTTCGCTTTGAGTGTGCTACTCCGAATCAGAAATCACATTCGGAATACACCGAACTTGGTGTCTTCAGGTTCTTTGTGCGTGGCTGCAGCCAGGCACAATCCCAGTACCGTGCGGGTATCTTTCGGGTCGATGACGCCGTCGTCCCACAAACGCGCCGAGGCGTAGTAGGGGTGTCCCTGGTGCTCGTAGTCGTCGATGATCGGCTGCTTGAACTTCGCGATCTCTTCCTCGCTCCAGTCCTCGCCCTTGGCCGCCATCTGGTCTTTCTTCACCTGTGCCAGCACACCCGCCGCCTGTTCACCGCCCATCACCGAGATACGCGCGTTGGGCCACATGAACAGGAAGTTGGGATCGTAGGCGCGGCCGCACATGCCGTAGTTGCCGGCACCGAAGGAACCGCCGATCAGAATGGTGATTTTGGGTACCTTGGCAGTGGCAACCGCGGTCACCATCTTCGCACCGTGCTTGGCGATGCCCCCCGCTTCGTACTGCTTGCCCACCATAAAACCGGTGATGTTCTGCAGGAATACCAGCGGAATATTGCGTTGTGCGCACAGCTCGATAAAGTGCGCGCCCTTCTGCGCACTCTCGGCAAACAGAATGCCGTTGTTGGCCACGATGCCCACCGGGTAGCCGTGAATACGCGCAAAGCCGGTTACCAGGGTGGTGCCGTACATCGCCTTGAACTCATCGAATTCCGAACCGTCTACAACCCGCGCGATGATCTCGCGCACATCAAACGGCTGGCGGGAATCCTTGGGCACGATGCCGTAGATCTCCTCCGGCGGATAAATCGGCTCGATCGGCTTCTGCACATCCAGTCCCGGATTCTTCACCCGGTTCAGTCGCGATACGGAGTTGCGTGCAATTTCCAGCGCGTGGGTATCGTTATTGGCAAAGTGGTCGGAAACCCCGGACGTCTTACAGTGCACCTCCGCACCACCCAGCTCTTCCGCGGAAACCTCTTCCCCGGTCGCCGCTTTCACCAGCGGCGGACCCGCCAGGAAAATCGTCGCCTGCTCCTTCACCATGATGGATTCATCCGCCATCGCCGGCACATAGGCACCGCCTGCGGTGCAGCTCCCCATGACCACCGCGATCTGCGGAATATTCTTTGCCGACAGGTTTGCCTGATTGAAGAAGATGCGCCCGAAGTGTTCGCGATCCGGAAACACATCATCCTGGCGCGGCAGGTTTGCACCGCCGGAATCCACCAGATAGATGCACGGGAGATTGTTCTGTTCCGCAATCGCCTGTGCGCGCAGGTGTTTTTTCACCGTCAGTGGATAGTAGGTGCCACCTTTTACCGTTGCATCATTCGCCACAATCACACAGGGCTGGCCGGCCACCGTACCGATACCGGTCAGAATTCCCGCCGCTGGCACGTCTTCACCATAAACGTCGTAAGCCGCCAACTGCGAAAATTCCAGAAACGGGCTGCCCGGATCCAACAGTGCGTCGATACGATCACGGGGCAGTAATTTACCGCGGGAGACATGCTTCTCCCGCGCCCGCTCACTGCCACCTTTGGCGATGGTTTCCAGCTTCTCCCGCAGGTCATCCACGATGCTCTGCATCTGCTCGCGGTTCTCCGCAAACGCCGGATCTCGGGAATTAATCTTGGTCTGAATCTGATTCATAAAGTCTTACGAAGTTGATTCGTGCTCAGCGTTCAAAGCGAAGGCGCTGATGCCGGTATTGGTTTGCAGGACCTTCTGCGACAGGGATGTCGCGGAAGAGCCCCCATGGATGGGTTCACGGCGTGTCCTGCAAACCAATACCGGCAGCAGGGCCGCCACAGAACTCGCAACGAAGCTCATGCGGACCCAATTAAGAATTTAGCGAGTCTCGTTAAACAGCTCGCGCCCTATCAGCATGCGACGGATCTCGGAAGTACCCGCGCCAATCTCATACAGCTTGGCATCACGCAGCAGTCGGCCGGTGGCGTATTCATTGATATAACCGTTGCCGCCCAGGGTCTGAATTGCCTGCAGCGCCATCTGTGTCGCACGCTCCGCGGTAAACAGGATTACCGCCGCAGAATCCTTGCGCGAATCCTCACCTCGGTCACAGGCCTTCGCCACCGCATACAGATACGCACGGCTCGCATTCAGGTCCGCATACATATCCGCGATTTTGCCCTGCATCAGCTGGAACTCACCGATCGCCTTGCCAAACTGCTTGCGCTCATGAATATACGGCACAACAACATCCAGGCACGCCTGCATGATCCCCACCGGGCCACCAGACAAGATCGTACGCTCGTAATCCAGACCGCTCATCAGCACGCGCACACCGCCGTTCAGCTGGCCCAGAATATTCTCCTCCGGCACCTCACAGTCCTCGAACACCAGCTCACAGGTGTTGGAACCGCGCATACCCAGCTTGTCCAGCTTCTGCGCCTGCGAGAACCCCTTGAAACCGCGCTCAACGATAAACGCCGTAATGCCACCAGAACTGATGCCCGGTTCCGTGCGCGCATAGATCACATAAGTGTGCGCGTCCGGACCATTGGTGATCCACATCTTGTTGCCGTTCAGGATAAAGCGGTCACCCTTCTTCTCCGCCTTCAGCTGCAGGCTCACCACATCGGAACCGGAATTCGGCTCACTCATCGCCAGCGCGCCGATATGCTCACCGGAGCACAGCTTCGGCAGATACTTCGCCTTCTGCTCTGGCGTGCCGTTCTTGCGGATCTGGTTCACACACAGGTTGGAGTGGGCGCCGTAGGACAGGCCAACGGACGCGGACGCGCGGGAGATCTCCTCCATCGCCACCGCGTGGGCCAGGTAGCCCATATTCGAGCCGCCGTATTCCTCTTCCACGGTCATGCCCAGCAGGCCCAGCTCGCCGAACTTCTTCCACATATCGGCCGGGAACAGATTGTCCTCATCGATCTGCGCCGCGCGCGGGGCCAGTTCCGCCTGACAGAACTTGTAGACCATATCCCGCAGCATATCGATGTCTTCACCGAGGTCGAAGTTCAGGGTTGGGTAAGGAGTATTCATGGGCTGCTCCGCAGTGAATCAGTCAGAGATGGTTTGTAACCGGGTTCAGTTTGAGTGTTCTTTCAGTGCCGCCTCAGTGCGGGCGGTGGCATCGTCCAGCTGGGCGAGCATCTTCTCGATATCCCGCTGCTGCTGACGCAGCTGCTGGCGCTTGGCGTCGATACGGTCGAGGAGGCGGTTGAGCTGGTCCACATTGCCGTGGGCCGGGTCGTACATGTCGATGATTTCCCGGCTCTCATCCAGCGAGAACCCCAGGCGCTTGCCGCGCAGGATCAGCTTCAGGCGCACCCGGTCTTCCGGGGTATACACCCGCGTTTGCCCCCGCCGCTGGGGGGTCAGCAACCCCTTGTCCTCATAGAAGCGGATAGTTCGGGTAGTGATCCCGAACTCCTGGGCCAGCTCGGAAATGCTGTAGCTGTCGGCGGTGGTGCTCATAGGGCCATTCCTCAGATCTGCCCGAAGTCTAGTTGACGTTTACGTTAACGTAAACGTCAATCTGGGCCAAATTGTGACTGTGATACTTGATCTGGTTTTGGTGGTGACCCGTGGTGGCCGGGGGCGAGCGTGCAAAATTTTTGTAAGGTTTCGGCGCGGCTGGGTACAGTAAGTGCCAATACCCGCCTACAGCGGCCCTGAACACATGGATAGAAGAATCACGACTTGGACGCCCGCGAACAGATTTTTCAGCAACTGATCGAGGACTGCGGTGGGGGCATTGCGCGCCTGGCCGGCAGCTATGCGCGCAACCGGGCGGAGCAGGAGGACCTGACCCAGGAAATCTGGTTGGCCATCTGGCGGGCACTGCCCGGTTTCCGCGGAGACTCCAGCCTGCGCACCTTCGCCTATCGCATTGCCCACAACCGCAGCGTCACCCAGCTCACGCGCCGGCGCGATAGTGGCGACAGCGCGCTATTGGACGACCTGACCGATGAAAGCCCCGGGCCGGATATGCGCCTGATCCAGAGTCGCGATGCAGAGCGGCTGCTGCGGGCCGTGTCGCAGTTGTCTCTGGGGATGCGCCAGGCGTTGACCTTGCGCTTCGAGGGGCTGAGTTACAGCGAAATCTCCGAAGTGCTGGGTATCAGCGAGTCCAACGTAGCGGTGCGCCTGAACCGCGCCCGCGAGCGACTAAACGCGAAAATGCGAGAGACCGAATGAATCAGAACAAGGTTGACAAGAACACAGCGGACTTCAGTGGAGACGATGGACTGGATAGCCTCGCGGAGCTCTGGCAGCAGGCGCCGATTGCCGTACCGGTGCCTGCCGTCATTCGGGAGCAGGTGGGCAGGCAGGAGCGGCGCATGCGGTTGTTTGCACTGCTCGAGTGGGCCGGCTCCATTGTTGTCGGTATGGGTGGGCTGTACCTTATGCTGAACAGCGGGCTCAGCGATGCTCCCTGGCGTGCCTTGCTGGTGGTGATATTACTGACGCTGGCGATGGCCTTTTCGGTGTCCAACCGCCGCGGTTTGTGGGAGCCGCTGGAGGAGTCCACCCGCGGTTATCTCGATCTTGCCCGCCTGCGATTGGTGCGCAAAAGGCGCATGTTGCGCTTTGCCTGGTTACTGTTTGCGGCGGAGCTGGCTATTTTTGCGGTGTGGCAGTGGCTGTCCCGCTTTGGCTGGCTCGAGCCGATCTTTGTCGGCGATAGCGCGCAGGCTATCAGCTGGATACTCGCCTTTGCGATGGGTATGGGGGGCTGGAGTCTCTGGTACTGGCGACAGATCAAAAGCAGTGAGCAACAGATTGCCCGCTGGCAACGAGAAAATTTCGAATCCGGTGGAAATAATTTGTAAGGAACCTGATTGGACGGGTACTGCAGTAGGTGTGATCTAACAATTAACCCAATCAGAGACTGTCATCATGCTGTCAAACCTGGAACAAAAATTTTCTGAATTCTTCGGCCTGATTGCGCAAATGGACCCGCTGCAAACAGCCATTTTCGTTATCTTTTTCTTTGCAGTCTGGTTTTTGCCGAGTCTGATCGCGATTTTTTGCAATCGTAATCACCTGGGAAAAATCTTCCTCGCCAATATCCCGGCGGGACTTTCCTGGATTGCCTGGGTAGCGCTGCTGGTGTGGGCGGCTACCGGAAAGATGAGCGGCAAGCTGGTAAAAAAATATGGATCCCAGTCATCAGAGGCAGCACTAAAAGCCGGCAATTAATCATCTGGTTTCCATTCCCGTATTTTTCATTTCCGTATAAAGCAGCCTTCGCCTGCACATGACGCGGCGCAGGCGAAGGCTGGCAAACGGAGAATTACTGGTTGCTGGGCAGCATCTCCGGCGCCAGATACTCGCGGTAATAGGCGCTTGCCAGCAACTGCTTGGCCTCTTCGATATCCGGCGCGAAGTAGCGGTCCTTGTCATAGAAAGGAACGCGTTCGCGCAGGGCGGCCTTGGCGCTTTCCAGTTTCCCGGTGGTTTTCAGCGGTGCGCGGAAGTCGAGGCCCTGACAGGCGGCGAGCATTTCCACGGCGAGGATGCCGCAGGTGTTGTCGGCCATATCCCGCAGGCGGCGACCTGCGAAGGTGGCCATGGACACGTGGTCTTCCTGATTGGCGGAGGTGGGCAGTGAGTCGACGCTCGCCGGGTGGGCGAAGGTCTTGTTCTCGCTGGCCAGTGCGGCGGAGGTGACTTGCGCAATCATAAAGCCGGAGTTGACCCCGCCGTTGTCCACCAGGAACGGCGGCAGGCCGGACAAATTGGAATCGATCAGCAGGGCCATGCGGCGCTCGGACAGGGAACCGATTTCCGCAATTGCCAGCGCCAGGTTGTCGGCCACCATCGCCACCGGCTCCGCGTGGAAATTACCACCGGAGATGATGTCGGAGTTTTCCGGGTTCTCTGTATCGGTAAACACCAGCGGGTTGTCGGACACGCCGTTGGCTTCCGCCAGCAATACCTCGGCGGCAAAACGGATCTGCTGCAGGCAGGCGCCCATCACCTGGGGCTGGCAGCGCAGTGAATATGGGTCCTGCACTTTCTCGCAATCCTCGTGGGACTGGCCGATCTCGCTGCTGTCGCCGAGCAGGTCGCGATAGCTGGCCGCCACATCGCGCTGCGCTTTCTGGCCGCGGGCCATGTGAATGCGGTCGTCGAACGGGCGGCGTGAGCCCTTGGCCGCTTCCAGGGTCAGGGAGCCGGTGACCACGGCGCCGGCGAACAGGTCTTCCGCCGAGAACAGCCCCTGCAGGGCAAAGGCGGTGGAAGCCTGGGTGCCGTTAAGCAGTGCCAGACCTTCCTTGGGTGCCAGCACTAGCGGGCGCATTTCTGCAAAGCGCAGACCTTCGGCGGCAGGCTTGCGCTCGCCGTTGATAAAGCATTCGCCTTCACCCAGCAGCACCACACTCATATGCGCCAGCGGCGCCAGGTCTCCGGAGGCGCCCACGGAGCCTTTTTCCGGGATTGCCGGGTAAACGCCGGCGTTGACCAGCTTGATCAGCGCTTCGATCACTTGCAGGCGAATGCCGGAGAAACCGCGGGCGAGCGAGTTGATCTTCAGCACCATCAGCAGGCGCACGGTGTCTTCGCTCATGAAGGCGCCGGTGCCGGCGGCGTGCGAGAGGACGATGGCGCGCTGCAGGGTTTCCAGGTCTTTTTTCTCGATGCGCGTGTTGGCCAGCAGGCCGAAACCGGTGTTGATGCCGTACACCGTGCGGCCCTGTTCCAGCACATCGGCAACCGTTTTGGCGGAGGCCGCGATCGCCGGATGCGCGTCTTTGTTCAGACTCAGCTGCACCGGCTCGCGGGCGACGCGGCGCAGTTGTTCCAGGCTCAATTGGCCGGGGGTGATTTCCAGTTGGTACATAAAATTGTTCACCAAAAATATTTTTTAACGTTTGCCATGCCGCGAGGGCATGGCGCATCAAGCGTGTTGAATTAATCCTTGAGCATGGGCAGATCGAGGCCCTGCTCTTTCGCGCATTTCTTGGCGATTTCATAACCCGCATCCGCGTGGCGCATGACACCGGTGGCCGGATCGTTCCACAGCACGCGTTCGATACGCTTTTTCGCCGCGTCGGTGCCGTCACACACGATCACTACACCGGAGTGCTGGGAGAAGCCCATGCCCACGCCGCCGCCGTGGTGGAGTGAAACCCAGGTGGCGCCGCTGGCCGTATTCAGCAGCGCATTCAGCAGTGGCCAGTCGGAGACCGCATCACTGCCGTCGAGCATGGATTCGGTTTCACGGTTGGGGCTGGCGACGGAGCCGGAGTCGAGGTGGTCGCGGCCGATCACGACCGGGGCTTCCAGTTCGCCGCTCGCTACCATTTCATTGAAGGCCAGCGCCAGACGGGCGCGATCTTTCAGGCCGACCCAGCAGATACGTGCCGGCAGGCCCTGGAACTGGATGCGTTCGCGCGCCATATCCAGCCAGTTGTGCAGTTGCGGATTGTCCGGAATGAGCTCCTTCACTTTCGCATCGGTCTTGTAGATGTCTTCCGGGTTGCCGGACAGTGCCGCCCAGCGGAAGGGGCCGATGCCTTCGCAGAACAACGGGCGGATGTAGGCGGGGACGAAGCCGGGGAAGTCGAATGCGTTTTTCACGCCCTCCTCAAAGGCCATCTGGCGGATGTTGTTGCCATAGTCGAGGGTGGCGGCGCCGCGCTCTTGCAGGTCGAGCATGGCCTGTACCTGGATCGCCATGGACTTCTTGGCCTCTTTCACCACCAGGGCTTCGTCGGCTTTGCGCATCTCGGCGGCCTGCTGCATGGTCCAGCCTTTTGGCAGGTAGCCGTTTAGCGGGTCGTGGGCGGAGGTCTGGTCGGTGACGACGTCCGGCAGGATACCGCGCTCGACGATTTCCGGGAACACATCGGCGGCGTTGCCGAGCAGGCCGACGGAAATGGCTTCGCCTTTTTCCATCGCGTCGTTGATCATCGCCAGTGCTTCATCGAGGCTGGTGGTTTTCTTGTCGACGTAGCCGGTGCGCAGGCGGAAGTCGATGCGGGTTTCATCGCACTCGACGGCGATCATGCAGAAGCCGGCCATAGTGGCGGCCAGCGGCTGGGCGCCGCCCATGCCGCCGAGACCGCCGGTCAGGACCCATTTGCCTTTGGCAACGCCTTCGAAGTGTTTGCGTGCAACCGCGGCGAAGGTTTCGTAGGTACCCTGGACGATGCCCTGGGAGCCGATGTAGATCCAGGAGCCGGCGGTCATCTGGCCGTACATGGCGAGGCCTTTTTTATCCAGCTCGTTGAAGTGCTCCCAGTTGGCCCAGTGGGGGACGAGGTTGGAGTTGGCGATCAGTACGCGGGGGGCGTCGGCGCGGGTCTTGAAGACGCCGACGGGTTTGCCGGACTGTACCAGCAGGGTTTCGTCGTCTTCGAGGCGCTGCAGGACTTCGACGATTTTGTCGTAGCACTCCCAGTCGCGCGCGGCGCGGCCGATGCCGCCGTAGACAACCAGGTCTTCCGGGCGCTCGGCGACGTCCGGGTGCAGGTTGTTCATCAGCATGCGCAGCGGGGCTTCGGTGAGCCAGCTTTTGGCATTCAGTGTGGTGCCGGTGGGGGCGGCAATCTTGCGGCTGGGATCGTGGCGTTTATCGGTCATGGTTGCCTCGTCTTTTCCAAATTCTTGGTTTGTCTTGGTTATCCAGCCCCGGTGGCTTTTGGCTTTTGGCTTCGGGGCTTTGAAATCGCAAGTGTGGCGGCAAGGCACCGGGTGTAGGTTTTCAGGACCGCTGTGAATACGTCCCTGTACGCTGCGTCGGCGACATCCATGTCGCCGACGCTCCTGAAAACCTACACCCGGCACCTTGCCTTCGATTCGTGCTTCTATGCTTCGTAGCGTTTCGTTTTGAATTTAGAAGCGGAGCTGCGCTCCAAGTCTGTATCTGTTCCCGGGGTGCACCAATCGCGCAAAACTCACTGTCCCGGCACTGCTTTTGGTGCGCCTCCAGATCTGCAGGCACGCGGTACCAGTTTTGATTTCCAGTGCCTCACCCACCACGTCATCCGCGCCAATGGCCTCTACCGTGGTATCCACCTCGGTCAGCGGCGCCACGCGGGTCAGGTATTCATTGGGAGTAGCCGCAGAAAAATCCTGCTGCAGGTATTCCGGCACCAGTGTGGGGTTGGTATAGCGTTCCTCGAACTGGATCGGCAGGTTGTTATCCAGATGCACGATGATGGAGTGGTAGACCGCAGTGCCTTCCGCGAGACCGAGGGCGACGGCGACTTCGGTGCTGGCGGTGGTTTGCTCAAGTTTGAGGATGCGGTTGCTGTAGCTGTGGCCGCGGGCGGCGATTTCGTCGGCGATGTTGCGTACTTCCAGCAGGGATCCGGCGGGAACCGGTTCGGCGACGAAGGTGCCGAGGCCCTGGGAGCGGATGAGTACGCCTTCGTCGGTGAGTTCGCTGAGGGCGCGGCGGGCGGTCATGCGGCTGACGCTGAAGTCCTGGGCGAGCTGATTTTCCGAGGGTACGCGGAAGTGAGCGGGCCATTCGCCGGATTCGATCTGGGCGCGAATATGTGCCTTGATCGCGGCGTAGCGAGGCTGGCTGCCGGTTTCGGTGGTGGCTGTGGACAACTGACTGTTCATACTTGTGTGGTCTTTGCCTGCTCAGGTAAAGTGGTCGCCGACTTGTACACTCTTGTATATACAAGATGTCGATGGGGCAACTATGGATTTGATGGGCTTGGGTGTCAATAGTGAGAACCTGCGCCAAATCGCCCCAACAGGGCTATCGTTACAAATAACGCCAATTCAGTGAGCGACTATGACCGAACGCTGTGATCTGCTGATTACCAATGTCCACGCGGCCACCATGGACCCGTCGCTGCCCGGCGCCTACGGTGCGGTGGAGGATGCCGCGGTGGCGGTAACGGGCAACAAGATTGTGTGGATAGGCCCACGCCGGGAACTGCCGGACGCGGTCGCCGATACCGTGATTGACGGTGAGGGGCAGTGGCTGACCCCGGGGCTGATCGACTGCCACACCCACCTGGTCTACGGCGGCCACCGTGCGGGTGAATTTGCCCGTCGCCTCGGGGGCGAAAGTTATGAAGAGGTCGCCCGCGCCGGCGGCGGTATCCTGTCCACGGTGCGCGCTACACGCGCGGCCACCGCCGACGAGCTGTACCGCACCGCCGAACCCCGCCTCAAGGCGCTGATGCGCGAAGGCGTCACCACCGTGGAAATCAAATCCGGCTACGGCCTTGAGCTGGATACCGAGCTGAAGCAGCTGCGCGTCGCCCGCCGCCTGGCCCAGCACCACCCGGTGAGCATCCTCACCACCTGTCTCGCCGCCCACGCCCTGCCGCCCGAATACGACGGCCGCGCCGACGAGTACATCGACCTGGTGTGCGACGAAATCCTGCCTGCGGTCACCAGAGAGCAACTGGCGGATGCGGTAGACATGTTCTGCGAAAATATCGCTTTCTCCGTGGAACAGTGTGAAAAAGTCATCAAGGCCGCCCAGGCCCTCGACCTGCCGGTGAAGGTGCACGCCGAACAGCTCGCCGCCACCGGCGCCACCAGAATGGCCGCCCGCGCCGGTGCTCTGTCCGTCGAGCACATTGAATACATCACCGACGAAGATGTCGCCGCCATGGCTGACAGCGGCACCGCCGCGGTACTGCTGCCGGGTGCCTTCTACACCCTGAAAGAGACCCGCGTACCGCCCATCGACAAGCTGCGCGCCGCCGGCGTGCCCATGGCGATTTCCACCGACCTCAACCCCGGCAGCTGCCCCATCGCTTCCCTGCGACTGATGATGAACATGGGCTGCAACCTGTTCGGCCTCACGCCGGCGGAAGCCCTCGCCGGCGTCACCCGCTCTGCCGCGCGCGCCCTCGGCGTTTGCTGCTCCCGCGGTGTGCTGCGTGCCGGCCTGCGTGCAGATATGGCGCTGTGGCCGATGGAAACCCCAGACCAGCTCGCTTACGAAGTGGGCGCGCTCAAACCCGCAGAAATTTTTGTTGGGGGACAACATGTTACAGCTGGCTGATATGCGCCTGTGGAGTGGCCGGGTCGACAGTGAGGACGGCAAGGCCGGCCGGCGCTGGCACCAGGATATCGTGCCGCTGCATCTCGACAGCCCGCCCGGCTTTGCGATTCTGGGCTTTGCTTCCGACGAGGGTGTGCGCCGCAACAAGGGGCGTATCGGCGCCGCCAAGGGGCCGCGCATCCTGCGCCTGGCACTGGCCAACCTGCCCAAGACATTCGGTGCGCCGCTCTACGACGCGGGCAATGTACGGGTGGAAAAAGACGACCTGGAGTCCGGACAGGCGATGCTCGGCGCGCGCATCACCGACCTGATGAGCGCGGGGCATTTTCCGCTGGTGCTGGGCGGTGGTCACGAGATCGCGTTCGGCAGTTATCAGGGCATTGCGCGCTGGATGCGCGAGCAGCAGCGCGACAAGACCCTCGGCATTATCAACTTTGACGCCCATCTCGATCTGCGCCTGCCGGCGCCAAAGGGCTCTTCTGGCACACCGTTTTTCCAGATCGCCGAACAGTGCGACGTCAACGGCCGGCCGTTTCACTACCTGTGCGTGGGCGCCGCCGCCACCGCCAATACCCCGGCGCTGTATCACCGCGCGGAGGAGCTGGGCGCACAGGTGATTTCCGACCGCGAGATCGTGCCCTGGCGCATCGAGCTGGTGCAGAAACAGATTGCGGACTTTATCGAACGGGTGGACTTCGTTTACCTGACCATCGACCTGGACGTGTTTCCGGCGGCGATCATGCCCGCGGTGAGTGCCCCGGCCGGGCGCGGTGTGGCGTTTGAATTGTTCGAACCGCTGCTGGACACGGTGCTGGAATCGAAAAAGGTATGCCTGGCGGACATCGCGGAATTCAATCCGTATTTTGATATTGAGGACCACGCCGCGCGCACTGCGGCCCGGGTCATCTTCCAGATTGCCAACGGCATCAAGGGCTAGCCACCGGCATCGGTACGCTAGCCGTCTCAAGACGGGCGCATTGTGGGTGCGCCCGGTACTTCTCTACAGTTGCGATGTGATCTGATTCGCAATTTTGTTTCATTCGACCCCAAGTTTTTGGGTAATTAATCCGGTTTTTAGGAAAAAACTGTATCAATTTGTCGCCTCGCGTAGTGACGCCCAAGTCATTGTGTTAGCTTCCCGGGCGAAGGCTCATCTTGAACATCGGTCGGCTTTTTGTTGGTACGGGGGTACCACTTAGAGCCTGAAAACGCCGGAATAGCCTTCGTCACACTATCAATAGTTGGGGATCACTATGACTAAGCGCCAGTTTTGCGGACGCAGGCCGATGGCTCTGGCCATTGCCGTTGCCGCTGGCACGGTTGCGCCTTCGTTGGCCAATGCCGTCATCATCGAGGAAATTATTGTTACCGCACAGAAGCGCGAACAGAACGCGCTGGAAGTGCCGGTGACGGTGGATACTTTTTCTACCGCAGATATGGACAACACCTATGCGCTGAAGCTCAGCGACATGGCGGCTTACGTTCCGGGGTTTGAAGCGGGTTCGGGCATTACCCAGTCCGCGCTCAGTATTCGCGGTGTGAGCAGTTCCAACATCAGTGCCGGTGGCGATCCGTCGGTGGCGGTGTTTTACGACGATGCCTATGTGCCGGCGCCTGCGACCTCCATGTCCTTTGCCGACATGCAGCGGGTCGAGGTATTGAAAGGCCCGCAGGGCACCCTGTTCGGGCGCAACGCCGCTGCCGGTACCGTCAACCTGGTGCCGAACCAGCCGCAGGCCGACTTCGAAGCCTTCGTCTCCGCCCGCGCCGGCAATTTTGGTCTCGCCCATGTTGAGGGCATGATCAACGCACCGGTTGCGGACAACTTCTTTGTGCGCGGAAACCTGATGAGCTATCAGCGCGATGGCTTTGTGGAGAATGTCACCCCCGGTGGCGCCGATGCTGGTGCGGAAGACATTCTGACCGGTCGACTGTCCGCGCTGTGGCAGATCAGCGACAGCACTTCCGCGCAGCTGTCCTATGACTGGGACGAGGTAGATAATGCTGCACGCCAGGCCATCGGTGTGAGCGAATACGCCTACAGCATGGATCCTTTTGACTACAAGGTTGAAAACGATGTGGTCGACGGCGGAGAGACCCGCTCCATGTCCACCGTCAACGCCAAGCTGAAGCACGCCTTCAATGACAACTGGAGCCTGAAGTGGGTTTCCAGCTTCCGCCAGTGGGAAACCACCAACCGGGAGGAAGAGGACGGTACCGCGGATATCACCCGCTACCTGGATACCAACAATATCTTCGACTCCGACATCGCCTATCACGAGCTGCAGGTGAACTTCAGTGGTGACCAGGTCAGCGCGGTGATGGGGGCCAACTACTCCAGAGAAAACATCTATCAGCGCACCAATGTGACGGCTTCCGCAGCCTCCGTGACGCGCCTGGTGACCGGCGATATCGTAAATAACCAGCAACTGCGCGAGCAAGTTGCTTACGGCGCGGCGCTGTCAGTAGGCGGTATGCCGGGTGACGGCGCTGCCGGTGACGCCGCTGCGGCCTACGCGCTGGAGATGCTGGATTCCGTCGAGCACCTGTGGGACGAGGGCGACTGGAACACCTTCACCAATCTGATCGGTATGGGAACTGTCCCGCAGGCAGATGCCTATTACGACGCCATCGGTGCGCAGCTGGGTACCGGTATGCTGTTCGGTCCCGAGCAGTATTCCGGCCAGTACTGGACCGAGGCGGTGGAAAACACCGGTGACTTCACCAACTACGGTGTTTACGTCGATGTGGACTACGCACTGACCGACAAGATCAATGTGCTCGCGGGTCTGCGCTACAGCACCGACGAGAAGTCCTTTACCTGGGAAACCCCCGGCACCAGCTTCCGCGCACAGCGCGATGGTGTGGAGGAAATCATCTTCTCCGCCGCCGACGCCTACAACGTGGGTGAGGGCGTGCTGCGGGCTTCGGACGACTGGAGTGCGACCACCGGTCGCCTGGTCGGCCAGTATGCCTTCAGCGACACCGCCATGGCGTTCCTGTCCTACTCGACCGGCTACAAGTCCGGCGGTTTCGACTCTCTCAATCTGCTCACCGCTGAAAACCCGATCGAGCCGGAAGAGGTGGAGAACATCGAGCTGGGTCTGAAGGGTAATCTGGTGGATGGCCTGCAGGTGCAGTTGAGCTACTTCGACATGACCGTCGACAATCGCCAGCGCAGTGTCGAGAGCAAGCCGCCGGAATCGGCCAACGCCCTGCCGCGGGTGATCAACGGTGACCAGCAGTTTAACGGGGTGGAAGTCACCGTGGACTGGCTGGCGGCGGAAACCCTGCGTTTCGGCCTGGTGACCACCGTGCGGGATGCGGACTCCCAGTGGGAGGACTACTACGACGCCCGGGGCGAACTGCAATCCGAGCGCGAGAAGTCCTCCGTGGACACCGCCTACACCGCGACCATGGACTGGACACCGGCGATCTCCGCAGGCGAGCTGAACCTGCACCTGGACTACATCTACGCCGAGAACAGCGACGCGCTGGAGCCCGGTTATCTTGAGAGCTTCAGCGCCATCGACGGCGTGGGTGAAGACGACAAGCGCCTGAATGGGCGTATTGTGTGGATGAACGGCGGTGGTCAGTACGAGCTGGCATTGTGGGGGCGCAACCTGCTGGACAACCAGCGGACCAACATCCCCAGCGGCCGCTCACTGGCGGTGTTTGGCACGCCCTACACCTCGGTTACCGAGCCCCGGACCTACGGTGCAGAAGTGCGTTACAACTTCTGATCCCGCTGGCGCAAGCCGGGTAATACCGGCTCAGATAAAAACGCCGTCCGCTCTGCGGGCGGCGTTTTTTTGTGCTCAGCGCTCCGGCACCACGGGCTCGGTTTGCACCGGGTCCGGCGGTACCTGCCGCGGCGGCCTCCGGGCTTCCAGGTAGCGCTTGATATAGGGTTTGTGGGTGTAGATCACATCGTCCGGCAGGTCGTGTAGCTCGAAGAAGCGGTAGCCGTAGATTTCCCCGTCGCGAATCGCTACCTGCTTGTCCTTGAGACGCCCGCGAATGGCGATATTGATGATACCCGAGCGCGGTACCTTGTTGACCTCCAGCACCTCAAAGTCATCAATCTTGATATCCAGCTCTTCACGCAGCTCCCGCCGCGCGGATTCCTCAAAGGACTCGTTGCGCTCCAGCCAGCCGCCCGGCAGCGCCCATTTGTCCTGATACGAGTGGCGAACCAGCAGCAGCTGATTGTTGCGCTCCACGAAATACACCATGCCCGCCACGAATTTGTCGGTGAGCGCATAGGAGATGTTCCAGCGGATTTTCGGTGGCAGCTTGCGATACAGCTCATACTTGAGTCCTGGGAAGGCCACAAACGCCAGAGCCACCAGCACAGAGAGGGCCAGCAACAGGAAGAAGGCTTTTTTCAGAAATGATCGCATGGGCCCGGAACTGCTTTCACTGCACACTTGGGATTTCTTAAAGTGTATCCGAGGCACGGCGCGGCTTTCGAGTACTCTTTCGCCCTGGCAGGGTTAACCGATACTGAAAACGCACCAATTGCCGCGCTTGCAGTCATACCCAGGGTAAGACACGGACAATAATCAACAGTTTCACAAGGACGCTTCATGCCGCCACTCATTTGCCTTCGTCGCCGTTTGCGGCGCTTCTCCGCGCTCTTACCCGGATTGCTGTTGTGGATACTGGCGCCACTGGGGGCGCAGGCCGGTACAGTCTCTGCCGAACAGCTGGAAGCCGCAGTGATCGAGGCGATCCAGCCGGTGGTGGAGAAGCACCGGGTGCCGGGGATGGCACTGGCGCTGACCATTGACGGCGAGCCCTACTTTTTCAACCTGGGGGAGACCGCGCTGGAAGGCGGCGAGGCCATCACCGAACACACCCTGTTTGAAATCGGCTCGGTCAGCAAAACCTTTACCGCCACCCTGGCCGCGTACGCGGCTGCCA
>Ga0207814_100370_pt1 | contig 29309 bp, 18 predicted proteins | sample TtaePargueraPR_7_FD_187755 | JGI IMG/M metagenome (GOLD analysis project Ga0207814, IMG submission 187755) | Aerobic enrichment media microbial communities from Bioluminiscent Bay, La Parguera, Puerto Rico - Tt and P1 (2) (SPAdes) | ecosystem: Environmental > Aquatic > Marine > Unclassified ... | reverse complement strand
AGCGCTCGGATTCGGAGGCCGGGGCGGGTCCGTTCTCGGACAGCGAGAAGCTGCCGTTGGAGCCGAGGTCGATGCCGGGGAGGAGTCGCGAGCGGCCGGCCAGCCGGTTGTATTCGGCTTCCCGCATCCGGGCCGCGGCGGCGGCGAGGTCCTGGTTGCGCGCGAGGGCCTGGTCGACGGCCCGGTCCAGCCCGGGGTCATTGAAGTCCGAGAGCCAGCCGGTCGAAATCCGCCCCTCGTTGCCGGTGGAGGCCGACTGCCAGGACGCCGGAGTGCGAATGGTCGCCGAGTCGGAAGGGCCCTCGAATTGCAGGGACCGGCAGGCCGGAAGCGCGGCGACGAGCAGCATCAGCCATCGCGTGTGTATCCGTGAATTCCATTGCATTTCCAAAACACCGGAGGTGATAGTCGGCCCGCGTGAGAAGCAAGCGAAACGCCTCTACGTTCCTGCGTTGGGTCCTCTGTCTACTCGCAGCCGCGGGGCTGGTAGCAGCGGAAGATCCTGCTGTCAGCGAGGAAAAGGCGGCTGCCGACGCGGAAACTGCCGAGCAGGCCACCGGGGAAGCGCCGGCAAAGGCCGAAGAAACCCCGTCGGAGGACGAGCGGGAGGCGGAGCGCAAGGAGGCGCAGGAGGCCGAGATCGCGCGGCCGGTGTCGGCCGATCCGGTGCAGATCTACGGCTGGCGCGAGTGGATCTTCGTTTCGGATGGCAAGAGCGAGGAGAAGATGCCGGCCAAGCTCGACACCGGGGCGCTCACCAGTTCGATCCACGCCGAGGAGAAGGAGCTGTTCGAGCGGGACGGCAAGAAGTGGGTGCGTTTCGTGGTGACCGACCCGGGCGAGAAGGACTCCAAGCGCCTGCGCATCGAGGCGCCGCTGGTCCGGATCGCACGGATCAAGACCGCCGGGGCCCCCGACGAGTCGGAGGCGCGGGAGGTCGTCAAGCTGACCTTCCGGATCGGCGACCGGAAGGTCCGGGCGGACTTCACCCTCAATGACCGGCACAACATGCTGGCGCCGGCCTTGATCGGACGCCGGACGATCCGGGAACTCGGTTGGGTCGATGCCAGCCGGGCCTACCTCGCCGACAAGAAGTTGATGCGCTGATCGCCGCGGCGATCGCGCGAGGGGCGCCCGAGTTTCGCACCATCATGGCTTCCCGAATCAAGCTGCTTGCGATCGTCCTGCTGCTGACCCTCGTCGGGGGCGGGGTCGCGGCCTACAAGCACGTCCAGCTGGGGATTCCGCTGGTGGTGGGCCGGAAGCCCGCCGAATGGCTGGTGGAGGCGAAGGTCAGCTTCTTCGCCACCGGCGACCCGGTGACGGCCAAGCTGTCGCTGCCGCCGCTTTCGGCCGAGGCGATGAAGGCGGTCGAGTCCCGCTCGATCGGCTACAGCTTCACCCCGGAGAACGACCTCGGCCAGTTCGCCGCGGTCTGGTCGTCCGACGAGAAGGAGGGGCCGCAGGCGCTCTACTACCGCCTTCGCATCCCGGAGTCGGGCCTCGACACCGGCATGCCGCTGGCCCAGGCCGGCGAGCTGCCGGTCGCCGAGGACCCGGGCCTGGCCAACGCCCTGCGCGAGGCGGCGGAGAGCGTCGTGCGGCGCGCGAAGGAGCTGTCATCGAGCCCGGACACGCTCTTCGTCGGCGTGTTCCGCGAGATCACCGCGATCGAGGGCTCGCAGGAGATCCAGTTGCTCAAGCGCCATTACGAGGAGGAGTACGGCGAGCGGGCACTGGTCCGGCTCGGCATCGACCTGCTGAACCTCGCCGGCGTGCCGGCCCGCATCGCCTACGGCGTGCGCCTCGAGGAGGTGAGGGGCGCCCAGGACCCGACGTGGTTCGTCGAGTACTTCGACGAAGTCTACTGGAAGATCCGCGATCCGGACGATGCGACCTCGACCCTCAATCCGCGCCGGGTCTTCATCTGGAACCGGGGCGGCGACCCGCTGCTCGAGGTCAGCGGTGGCGAGAACTCGCAGGTCGTCTTCACGGTCATGCGCGACCTGATCCCGCTCGAGCGGCTGACCGACCTGCGCGACTCGGGCTTGCTGGTGTCGACGATCTTCGGCCTGCCGGCCTCGGAGCGCCAGGTCTTCAGTTTCGTCGTGCTCATCCCCCTCGGCGCCTTCGTGGTGGTGGTGCTGCGCAACCTGGTGGGGATCCCGACGCTCGGCACCTTCATGCCGGTGCTGATCGCCCTCGCCCTGCTGGAGACCGAGCCGTGGCCGGGGCTCATCATGTTCGTGGTGATCATCGCCTGCGGCCTCTACTTCCGCTTCCTGCTATCGCGCCTGAACCTGCTGGTCGTGCCCCGGGTGGCGGCCTGCGTGGTCATCGTGACGCTGCTGATGATGGTGCTCAGCGTGGTCAGCTGGCACCTCGGGATGCGCGACGGCCTCAAGATCACGCTGTTCCCGATGATCATCCTGGCGTGGACCATCGAGCGCATGTCGCTGATCTGGGAGGAGGAGGGCAAGCGCAACGCGATGCTGCAGGTGGCCGGTTCGCTGGTGGTGGCGGTGGTGGCGTACTTCGTGATGAGCCAGAAGCAGGTGCGCTACCTGGCCTTCTACTTCCCGGAGCTGCTGCTGGTGCTGCTCGCCGGCATCATCCTGCTCGGGCGCTACACCGGCTACCGCTTCAGTGAGCTGATCCGCTTCAAGAACTTCGAGTCGGTGTCATGAAACGCTGGTGGCACCGCTTCCTGCGCACTCCCGGGGAGCTTCGTGAAATGGGCATCGTGGGCATCAACATGCGCAACGCCCGCTACCTGCTGCCCAGCAATCCGCGCCGGCTCTACGGCTTGGTCGACGACAAGCTGCAGACCAAGCGCCTGGCCGAGGATCGGGAGATCGCCGTTCCGGAAACCTACGGGGTGATCCGGAATCCCTCCGACATCAACCGGATCGCGCGAATCCTCGCCAACCACCCGTCGTTCGTGATCAAGCCGTGCCGGGGCTCGGGGGGGAAGGGGGTGCTGGTGATCTCGGGCCAGGAGGACGGCTACTTCCTCAAGCCCAGCGGGGCGCGGCTCACGCTCGACGACATCAAGCACTACCTGTCGAACATCCTCGCGGGGCTGTTCAGCCTCGGCGGCCGGCGCGACTACGCGCTGATCGAGTACCGGGTGACGCCGGCCCGCCTGCTGACCGACATCAGTTTCCAGGGGGCCCCGGACATCCGTGTCGTGATGCTCGCGGGCTATCCGGTGATGGCGATGCTGCGCGCCGCGACCCGCGAGTCGGACGGCCGGGCCAACCTCCACCAGGGCGCGCTGGGGATCGGCATCGACATCGCCACCGGCCAGACCGTGCGGGCCGTCCACCACGGGCGGCCGGTCACCGTGCACCCGGACCTCAAGGTGCCGCTGATCGGGATCCAGCTGCCGGAGTGGGACAAGATCCTCGACATCGCGGTGACCTGCCACGAGATGACCGGGCTCGGCTATCTGGGCACCGACCTGATGGTCGACGAGGAACTGGGGCCGCTGATGATCGAGGTCAACGCCCGGCCCGGCCTGGCGATCCAGATGGCCAACGGCATCGGCCTGCTCAAGCGCCTCGAACCGGCGGCCGAGCGGGCCCGGCGGTTCCCGCACGACGAGCGCCGGGATCGCATCGCCTTCGCGCGGAAGACCTTTGCCGCGCCGGCGGTTTCGGGCCAGCATCCCGCCGCCTCATGATCGAAGCCAGCAATCTCCACCGCAGCTACCGCATCGGCAAGAAGCGCATCGAGGTCCTTCACGGCATCGACCTGCACATCGAGAAGGGCGAGCGGGTGTTCCTCTGTGGCCCGAGCGGCGCGGGCAAGACCACCCTGCTCTACACGCTGGCCGGGCTCGAGCGGCCGCAGCAGGGCAGGGTGGTGATCGGAGGCACCGACCTTTACGCCCTCGGCCAGAAGGCGCAGTCCTCCTTTCGCAACCGGAGCATCGGCTACATCTTCCAGAACTACCTGCTGCTTCCCGAGCTGACCGCGCTGGAGAACGTGATGGTGCCGGGGGCGATCGGCGGCGTCCGCAGCGAGGCCGAGTCGATCGCCGCGCTCGAGCGGGTCGGCCTCGGCGATCGCGCCGAGCACCTGCCGGCCGAGCTTTCCGGCGGCGAGCAGCAGCGGGTGGCGATCGCCCGGGCGGTGGTGAACCATCCGCCGGTGCTGTTCGCCGACGAGCCGACCGGCAATCTCGACTCCCGCAACAGCGAGGAGGTGATGGACCTGCTCCTCGGGCTGGCGGCGGAGAGCGGCACGACCCTCGCCGTGGTGACCCACGATCCGTCGATCGCCGCCCGCGGCGATCGTCAGTTGCTGATCAAGGATGGCTCGATCCGCAGCCTCGCCAACGGCAACCAAGCGCCGGCCGCTCAGGGCAGCGAGAAGGCCTGACGGAAGTACATCCGCGCCTCTCCCATGGGGGCGGCGAGCAGTTCCATCGTCATCTCCTCGCGCTCGCCGAAGGTGCTGGTGCCGGTCACGGTGTAGTCGACCCCCTCCACCATCGGCGACCAGCCGGAAAGGTCGCCCGACTTCTGGTGCTCGGGCGTCACGTCGAGGGTGTCGGTGCGGCGGGAGGTGACCCACTGGCCGCCTTCCATCCGGGGGCGGCACTCGGGCCGGTCCGGGCCGGTGGGATCGGCGCCGGTGGCATAGTCATAGAAGTTGCTGTAGCCGTTGCCGTTGGCGTCGTCGGTCGGCGCCAGGGCCGGGTGCAGCATCGCGAAGCTGACCTGGGTGATGTCGAACGAGCCCTCGAAGGCGCCGAGGTCGACGGTCGCATCCTGGATCCGCGACGCGCCGGCGAGGTCGCTGCCGAGGTCGGCGATGGTCTCGGTGCCCGGACCCACCCCGTCGAGGTCGGCGAGGTTGTCCCCCTGGTTGGCTGCCGCCGACGCGTTGCCCAGGCGCAGGTTCCCGGCGAGGGTCGGCGCGGCCGCGGGATCGGCCCCGATCAGGAACAGCGGATCCGCGTCGAGATTGCCCCCGAGGTCGGTGCCGGCGGACGCGACCCAGGCGGTGCTGCCGCCGGCGTGGGCGACGATCGAGTCGGCGAAGCGGGGCAGCACGCCGGAGTTGGTGATGGAGTGGTCGAGGGCGGTGAAGGAGGCGCCCGACAGGTTCTCCGCCAGGTTGTTCCAGACGATGCAGTTGGCGTAGCGCGGGACCGCGGAGAAGCCGTGGTAGAGGGCCCCGCCCAGCTGGGTCGCCCGGTTGCCCTGGAAGCTGCAGTTGGTGAACACCGGCTCCGCGTAGGCGTAGGCGTAGCAGGAGCCGCCGTAGGCCGCCTGGTTGCCGGCGAACTCGGTGTTGGCGATCACCGCCCGGCCCATGGGGTCGAGGTTGTTGAAGTAGATCGCCCCGCCGTTCGATCCCGCGCGATTGCCCCGGAACGAGCAGGCGATGATGCGCGAGGCCGAGTAGTAGTTGTAGATCGCGCCGCCGTAGTAGCCGCCGTAGTTCGAATAGAATCGGCAGCCCACGAACTCCGGCTGCGACGAGGCGATGTCGAGGGCGCCCCCGTAGTTGCCCTCGTTGCCGATGAAGGAGCAGTCGATGAGGGTCGGCGCGGTGACGCCGGGACTCTGGTTCGAGAAGCTGGCCGCCCCGGCGCCCGAGGTCGCCTTGTTGCCGACGAAGTGGCAGCGGACCAGCGTCGGGGACCCGCTGCCGATGCAGGCGAGCCCGCCGCCGCCCCACTGCGGGTAGGAATTGGCGAAGCCGCCCCGGATGGTGAAGCCATCGAGGATCGCGGTTTCGTCGGTCCCGGTGCCGACGACGATCTGCAGGGTGTTGTCGGCGATGTTGGCGAATCCCGGCGCGTCGTCGCCGTTGAGGTCGCCCGAGAGCACGGTGCCGTTGGTCGCCGGGTCGGGGTTGCGCTCGGCAAGCTGCGTCTCGCCGCCGGCGAAGCCGCCGTAGATCGCCACGCCGCTGCGGAGCGCGAGGCTCACGGTCCGGTCGCTGCGGCTTGGATCGGCATGGTAGACGCCCGCGGCCACCCAGAGTTCGTCGTCGCCCGCGCTGGCATCGGCGGCGACCAGCGCCGCCTGCAGGTCCTGGAAGGCGAGGGCCCAGGTGCTGCCGTCGCCGCCCGGCGCGGCCGCGGCGTCGACGTGAATCCGGGTCTGGGCGGCAAGCGGCGACGCGAGGATCGCCACACTGGCAAGGGTGGTCAGCTTGTTCATCGGATCAGGAGCACAAGGCCTGCCGGGGGCGCGTCCGGGGACGCTCAAGCCAGACGAGTGACGTCGACGCCTTAAAGACCTTGATATCCAGGCAAAGTCAAGGTTTGACCGAGTTTGCTTGGATTCCCTTGGCTCCGGACGGGCCGGCGGTCGCTAGATCCCGGGGACCAGCGACGGTCCGCCGAGCCGGTCCACGGCCATCGCCGCACCGGCGGCGGCGACCAACAGGGAACCCGCGACGCGGAGTCGGTCGAAGGCGGGCTTCCTCCACCAGGCGAAGAGCGCGAAGGCCGCCGCCAGCACGGTGAGTTGTCCGGCCTCGACGCCGAGGTTGAAGCCGAGCAGGCCGGTCAGCAGCGGGACCGGACGGTCCGCCGGGAGGTACTCGGTGAGCATGCTGGCGAAGCCGAGTCCATGCACCAAACCGAAGGCCCCGACCAGCGCGTAGCGGAACCGCCCCGGCTCGCGGTCGCGCTGCCACAGGTTCTCGACCCCGATCCAGACCAGGCTGAGGGCGATGCCGACCTCCACCGGTGCGGCCGGCAGGCGGACGATCCCCGCGGCGGCCAGCCCGAGGGTGACCGAGTGGGCCAGGGTGAAGATGAGCGTCTGGGCCAGCAGCGGCTTCCACTTCGGCGTGAGCAGGAAGATGCCGAGGACGAAGAGGATGTGGTCGACACCCCGCGGGACGATGTGCACGAAGCCGAGCTGGATCCACTTCGCCAGGCGAGGGGCCACCGCATGGGCGGACTCGCCGGGGTCGCGGCGCATCACCGTCTGGGTCTCGCCGCTCACCAGCGGGACGGCCTCGCCCCCGGCCTGGACGATCAGGACCACTCCCAGCGGCTCCTTCCAGCCGACCTGGAGCTCCCCGCCCGGGTAGTCGCCGTGCAGGGCCACGGTCAGCATCGGCAGCATCTCCGGCACGCCCTCGCGCATGAAGCGGGGCGGCTCGCTCTCGAAGTCGGGAAAGCGGAACTGGCAGGGGACCCGCTGCCCGTCGACCCGAAACGCGAGCGATTCGCGGAGGTACTTCTCCGTCTCGAGACGGATCCGCAGCCACTCCTCCGGCGTCCGGGTCCGCAGCCAGGCGAGGTCCTGCGGCGCGATGTCGGCGTCGCCCCGGAACTCCGGCAGCATGTAGGCCGCGTCGGCCATCACCTCGGCGTGGAACTGACCGCCGGCGGCCTCCAGTTCGAGGGTGATCTCGTCGATCTGGTGCGCGAGCGAGGCTCCGGCGGCGGCAAGCAGGACGGCGAGCAGGCGGACAAGCACCGCGCGACCTTAGGCGGGATTCGGCAAATCGGAAGCCTCCGTTCGCGTCGCCGGAATCCGGGCTTTTCGAGTGTCGGGCCGGCTGGCATCTAAGACCCATGCCTGACGCGATCCTGCTGAAGAACGTCCGTGTCGTCGACGAAGACCGGACTCGCCCGGAACCCACCGACGTGCTCGTCGAGGGTGGGCGCTACGCCGGGATCGGGGCCTCGCCGGCGGCGACCGGCGGGGGGCGGGAGATCGACGGCCGGGGACGGCTCCTGATGCCGGCGATGTTCGACACCCACGTGCACTTCCGGGAACCGGGAGCCGAGGCCAAGGAGGACATCGCGAGCGGCTCCGAAGCGGCGATCAATGGCGGCGTCACCGGGGTGGTGATGATGCCGAACACCTCGCCCTCCATCGACTCCGGCGCGGTGGTCCGGACGGTGCTCGAGAAGGCCGCCGCGGTGGCGCGGATCCCGGTGCTGACCTCCGGCTGCGTGACCAAGGGGCGCGAGGGCCGGGAGCTTGCGGCGATCGACGCGATGCGGGAGCTCGGCGTGCGGATGCTGACCGACGACGGCGACTCGACCGGGGATCCCGCGGTGCTGTTCCGTGCGATGCAGTATGCGAGCGAGTTCGGCATGTTCTTCGCCAGCCACTGCGAGGTCCCCGAGCTCGCCGGTCCCCGTGCGCTCAACGAGGGGGCGATGTCGTACCAACTCGGCATCAAGGGCAGCCCGGCCTGCGCCGAGGAGATCATCATCGACCGCGACATCCGCCTGGCCCATGCCGCGGGTGCCCACATCCACATCCAGCACGTGTCGACGAAGCTCGGCATGGAGACCATCCGCTGGTGGAAGGAGCGGGGCGACGTCAAGGTCACCGCGGAGGTGGCACCGCACCACCTGATGTTCATCGACGAGGACATCGGCGACTTCGACACGCACTACAAGATGAACCCGCCGCTGCGGACCCGCCCCGACAACGAGGCGCTGCTCGACGGGCTCCGTTCGGGCGTCTTCGACATCCTCGCGACCGACCACGCCCCGCACACGCCCTTCGAGAAGGCTCAGGACTTCACCGCCGCCCCGAACGGGATCACCGGGCTGGAGACGGCCGTGGTGTCGATGTTCGACCGCTTCATCTCGCGGGGCGAATTCGGCTGGGACCAGCTGGTCAAGCGCTACTCGGCCGAGCCGCGCCGGATGATGGGCCTCGAGCCGGTCCCGGTCGTCGAGGGTGGCGTCGCCGAGTTCCTGCTGTTCGACGAGTCGGCGGAGACCACCTTCAGCACCGACTACATGCGCTCCAAGGCGCGCAACACCCCGTTCCTCGACCGGACGCTCAAGGGTCGCATCGACCTCGTCGTTCGGGAGGGCGTGGTGCTGCTCGAGCGCTGAGCGGGCCGGGTCCTCAGGGTTCTTCGGCGAATCCGTCGAGCACCGAGTCGATGAGCTCCTCGAGGGCGCCGTTCAGGCGGGTGTCCGAGGTGGGCCGGCGGTTGGCGATGGCCGCGTAGTTCAGTCCGTCGGCCCGCTGGCCGGCGACCGAGGTCACCCCCGGATAGCTGCCGTGGAAACGGTAGTTGAAACGCGGGCCCGCCTCGCGGGGCTTGCCCGAGATCCAGAAGGCCCCGAGGAAGCGGCAGTAGTCGGCCGCGGTGCACGCGAGCCCGCCCGCGCCGTCGCGCGGCGCGGTGTGGATGAAGCCGGGATCCCCGGGGTCGGAGACCTCGGGATGGTAGCAGTACCAGCCCTCCTCCGGGTCACGCCCCGGGGAGCGGCTCGAGCTGAGCAGGAAGGAATCGGCCCCGGCCGGCCGACCGACCGACTCGAGCACCTGTTCCTCGAAGCTCCTGCCGCCGGCCTTCTCGATCATCCGGGCGAGCAGGATGTAGCCGAAGTTGCAGTAGCTCGCGCGGTCCCCCGGGTCGAAGTCGAGGGGTCGCGCCAGGCCCTGCCGCACGAGATGCGTCGGAGTGACGTCCCGAGTCTCGATCCCGAACAGTTCGGCGGTCGATCGCGGCTCGCTGGTGAAGTCGCCGGAGGCCGCCTTGTCCCAGCCGCCCCGGTGGTCGAGCAGCTGCCGGACGGTGACCTCCTTCCAGCGCGGATCGCAGTCCCCGGCCTCGGCGAATCGCCCGAGCCCGAGGTAGTCGAACACCCGCGTGTCCTCCCCGAACTTCCCCTCGCGGATCAAGGCGAGGGTGGTCGCCGCGACCACCGGCTTGGTCAGCGAGGCGAGACGCAGGCGGACCGCGGGGCGCAGCGGGGTGCTCATCGCCGCGTCCGCCCAGCCGAAGGCCCGTTCATGCAGCAGTCGCCCGTCCTTGCCGAGGGCGAAGCTCAGCGCGGGAATCCCGTGCTCGGCCATGAAGCCGCGAAGCGCCTCGTCGAGCCCCGACAAGCGCGGGTCGGCGGTCCCCGTGGCGGGGATGGACGCGGCCTCCAGCCGGGGGACTTCCGCGAAGCGGTCGCGCTCCGGGACCGCCGCCCCGGCCGGGCAGGCGAGCGCGGCCAGAACCAGCAGGCACCTTCCAGTCATGCGGGCATGATCCACGGGGCGCGGATCGATGCAAGCCGGCTGCTAGGGCTGCTCGAGGGTCTTCTCGGTGGCGGCGTCGATGATCGCGAAGCGCTCCCGGTGCAGCGCGGGATCCGAGCGGAAGATCAGCCGGCCCGCGTGCTGGCGCTCGAGCTCGACGAGGATCTTGCTGTCCTCGGTCTTGAAGCGATTGAGGACGTCCGGGCTGACCACCACGATCAGGTCGCCGCCCTTGTCGCGGTGCTTGTTGATCACCGAGACGAGCTTGCGCTGGATCTCGACGCTCATGGTCATCGGGGTCTTCACCCGGCCCCGGCCCGAGCAGTAGGGGCAGGGCTCGAACATCGTGTCGCGCAGGCTCTCGTTGAGGCGCTGGCGGGTCATCTCCATCAGGCCGATCGACGAGATCTGCAGGATCTGGGTCTTCGCCTTGTCGCGCTTCAGGCGCTCCCTCATCGCCTTGTAGACCTGCTGCTGGTCGCGGCGGTGGCGCATGTCGATGAAGTCGACGACCACCAGGCCGCCGATGTTCCGGAGCCGGAGCTGGCGGGCAACCTCCTCGGCGGCCTCGAGGTTGGTCTGCAGGATCATCTTGTCGACGTCCTTGGAACCGCGGTTGCGGCCGGTGTTGACGTCGATCGCAATCAGCGCCTCGGTCTCGTCGATCACGATGTAGCCGCCGCACTTGAGCCAGACCTGGCGGGAGAAGGCCTCGTCGATCTGCTTCTGGATGTTGAGGCTCTCGAAGATCGGCTGCCCCGCGAGGTGGTGGAAGATCCGCCGCTTGGCGCGGCGCGAGACCTTGCCGGCGACCTCGCGCACGAACTCGGTCGTCTGCTCGTCGTCGCAGAGCACCTGGTCGACCTCGTCGGTCAGGAAGTCGCGCGCCGTCCGCTCGACCAAGCCCGGCTCCTGGAACACGCACAGCGGGGCCGGGCGGGAGTCGCGCTTCTCCTCCACCCCGCGCCACTGCTCGAGCAGCATCGCGAGGTCGCGCACGAAGTGCCGGGCGCGGGTGCCGAGCGCCACGGTGCGCATGATGATGCCCATGCCCTCGGGCACCGACAGCCGCTGCATGATCTTGCGCAGCCGCGCGCGCTCCTTCGGGTCGTCGATCTTGCGCGAGATGCCGAACTGCTCGGTGTAGGGCATCAGCACCAGGTAGCGGCCGGCCAGCGAGATGTTGGTGGTGACCCGCGGGCCCTTGGTGCCGATCGCGCCCTTCGACACCTGGATCATGATCTCCGAGCCGACCGGGTAGATGCTCGGGATGTCCTTCGAGGTGATCTTCTTCTGCTTCTTCTTCGGGCGTCCCTCGCGCTGGATCTCCTCGAGGCCGGAGTCGAGCGCGGCGGGGATCGCGTCCCAGAAGTGGAGGAAGGCGTTCTTGTCGAGGCCGATGTCGACGAACATCGCCTTGAGCCCCGGCTCGATGTTCTTCACCCGGCCCTTGAAGATGCCGCCGACGATGTTCTGCTCGCCCTCGCGCTCGACGGTGTACTCCTCGAGCACGCCGTCTTCCAGCAGGGCGACGCGGCGTTCGAGCTTTTCGACGTTGACGAGGAGGGTGTTGCCTTCCTTCGGGTTCGGCTTGCCGATTCCGAAGATGCGTTTGATTCGCTTGATCATGGGATAGAGTGTTTTTGGGGAAAGGGGTTCAATGGATCTCGTCCTCGTCGACCGGGATGGCACGGGGGATGGTGCCCTCCTCGTCGACCTGCGGCGTGACGATCGGCTCGGGCCGCACCTCGGGCTCGGCCGGCAGGGTGACCGCCGGGCGCACCTCGACCGGGTCGGCGGCCTCGTCGCCGGTTTCGCCGAGATCGGTGGCCTCGATCGCCGCCATCACGTCCTCCGGCAGCTCGATCGCCTCGATCGGGTCCTTGTTTCCAAGCACCGGCTCGAGCGGCGTGAGCGGGAGTCGCAGGCCCTCGTCCTGGGCGAGGATGCCGCGGAGAATCAGGTGCACCAGCGGCCCGCACACCGCGCCGCCGGACTTGCCGTCCTCGACCAGCACAACCACCGCGTAGCGGGGTTCGTCGTAGGGGGCGAAGGCCACCGTCCACGCGTTGTGGGTGTTGCGCACCGGGTTGACCTGGGCGGTTCCGGTCTTGGCCGCGACCTCGGCGTTGGGCAGCTTCGTCCGCCCGGCCGTTCCGCCGGCCTTGTTGACGGCCATCCACATGCCGTAGCGGATCCGCTCCAGCTGCGACGGCTCCACGCCCTCGCGGATGAGGTCGAACTTGAGGCGCGGCCGGTCCTCGACGAGGACGTCCCCGTTGGGCAGCACCGCGGACTTGACGATCCGCGGGCGGTAGTAGCGGCCGCCGTTGGCGATGCAGGCGACCATCGAGCACAGCTGGAGCGGCGTCGCCAGCACGTCGAACTGGCCGATCGAGAGCTGGGCGATGTCGCCCTGCGTCAGGTGCCGACCGTCGTGGGACTGCCGCCACTGGCGCGAGCCCGGCAGGTTGCCCCCGCTCTCGCTGGGCAACTCGATGCCGGTCGGCCGGCCGAAGCCGAACATCGTCAGCGCACTGATCAGGCGCTCCTCGCCCAGCGCGTTGCCGGTCCGGTAGAAGTAGGGGTTGCAGCTTCGCTGGATGGCCTCGGAGAGGGCCAGCGTGCCGTGTCCGCTGCGCTTCCAGCAGCGCGGGCGGTAGGAGCCGTAGGACACGGACCCGCTGCAGCCGTGGGAACGCTCGCCCAGGCCATTGAGCACCGCGGCGAGGGCGGTGCCGAGCTTGAAGGTCGAGCCCGGGGTGAAGCCCGAGATGCAGCGGTCGGTGAAGGGCGCGCAGGCATTCTCCTCGTAGCCGCGGAGCACGCCGGGGTCGATGCTCGGGATGTAGTCGTTCGGGTCGTAGTCCGGCACCGAGGCCATCGCCAGCACCTCGCCGGTGCGGACGTCCATCACCACCCCGGCCGCGCGGCCCGCCCGCCGCAGGACGGTCGAGACAAGGTGCTGGATCCGGGCGTCAAGGGTCAGTTGCACGTCGGCCCCGAGCTCCGGGTCGGTGGCGTCGGCCTCGTAGATGATCTTGCCCTTCTCGTTCTTGAGCCAGATCTTGGTTCCCGCCGGGCCGCGGAGGATGTCGTCGAAGGTCGCCTCGATCCCCGCCTTGCCCTTCTCCTCGCCGATGTAGTGGTCGAAGCGGCGCGCCGCGTCCTCCGGGATGTCGCCCTTGCCCCACTGCTGGGTGTAGCCGAGCACGTGGGAGGCGAGCGCCCGGTAGGGATACTCGCGCTGCGGGCGGACGTCGAGGAACACGCCGGGGATCTCGATGCTGTGCTCGGCCAGCCGCGTGAACTGGTCGTAGCTCAGCTCGGTGTTGTAGGAGAACGGCACCAGGCCGCCGTGGGTGATGTAGTGGACCCGCAGCGCGCTCGCGCTGTAGTCGCGCGCCACGCCGAACTCCTGAAGCTTCGGGATGATCCAGGAGTTGACGATCGCGACGATGTCGGTCTCCTCCTTGATGCGGGGCATCCCGCCCTCGTGGCTGACGACCGAGCGCCGCACGTCCTCCTCGTGGCGGGCGCGGTACGAGTCGTGGATCTCCTTGAGGTCGAAGGACACCTCGTAGTTGCGCCGGTTGCGGGCGAGCTCGATGCCGTTGCGATCGACGATCGCGCCGCGGATCCCCGGCTCGCGGACGGTGACCTCGCGCGGCCCCGGGACCAGCGACTGGTAGTACGGCCGTTCCTTCACCTGCACCTCGTAGAGGCGCGAGAGCAACGCCCCGAAGCCGAGCAGCACGAGGGCCGTCAGCATGTAGATCCGGAGACGCAGCTTGGGTTCCATCAGGTCGGTCAGGCGGTGAGGGTCGGGGGGCGCTTCTTCTTGGTGAGTCCGTCAAAGCGGATCCGGTAGCCGAACAGCTCGGCCAGCCGGAACAGGATCCAGAAGACGGGCGGCGAGAACAACATCGTCAGGGCGGAGGTCGAGAGGATCATCAGCAGGGTGGGGCGGCCCAGCGAGAATCCGCCACGGACGAAGTTCACGAGCAACCATTCCGCCAGAAGATAGACGAGCACGGCCACCCCGGCGAGCGCCGCGGAAAACTGCCACCGGCCTTGCCGGAACAGCGGCTGGATCCCCTGCATCAGGTAGCCCATCGCCCCGTAGAGCAGGATCGAGTAGCCGAAGCGCATGATCTCGACCGGGGGATAGACCTCGGGATCGCCGTGCTGCGGGCCGAGGGTGTTCTGCGCGTCGGTGAGGAAACCGCAGACGAAGGCCAGCAGCAGCATGATCGGCGTGGGAACGGTGACCGCCGAGCACAGGAACACCAGCGGGACCAGCATCAGGCGGGAGCCGAAGAACCCGGTGAGCGTGGGCACGAACTGCTGCAGGATCACCGCGAGGACCACCATCACCAGGATCGCGAGGGTATAGCGGATCATCGCTCCTCCTCCTGCGGTGTCAGAACGAACACGTTCCGGAGGTTCTCGAAGTCGACCGCCGGGCGGATCAGCGCCGCGGATCCGAGCGGGCCGGGGTCGACCTCCACCACCTCGCCGATCAGCAGGTCGGCCGGGAACACCCCGCCCCGTCCCGAGCTGAACACCCGCATGCCCTTCTTCAGCCGCGCCTCGCGCGAAAGGAAGCGCAGCTGGAGCAGGGGGGAGCCCTCGATCTGCTCGCGCAGGCCGCTGACGATGCCCTCCTCCGGGCTGCCCTCGACCTTGGCGGCGACCTGGCAGGCCTCGTCGGTCAGCAGCACGACGGTCGAGAGCTCCGCGTAGAGGCCGTCGATCTTGCCCACCAGTCCCTGGTCGGTGACCACCGGATAGGCGGTGGCGATGCCGTCCTGCTCCCCGCGGTCGATCTCGACGGTCTGCCACCAGGTCGTCGGTCGACGGCGGGTGACCTGGGCGGCGACCACCGCGAAGGTGACCCGCTCCTTGAACTCGAGGGCGGCGCGCAGGCGGTCGTTCTCGGCCTCGACCAGCCGCAGCTGCCCCTCGATCCACAGCAGGCGGTTGTAGTTCTTCTCGATCACTTCCAGCCGGGCCTCGAGCGCCTTGGAGTGGTCGACCTCGTCGAGAAAGGCCCGGGCCTGCGTCTCGAGCGCCGAGCCACCGGTGAGAAACGGCGAGATCGCCCGATAGTAGGCCGCCTGGATCTCGCGCACCGTCCGCTCGCTCTGCGTCAGCGACCAGGTGGCGCCTCCGAGGAAGAGGAGCAAGGCGAGGAGGTTGAGCGGCTTCATCCCGATGGGGCCGATGCGGTCGACGGACCGCTCAGTGCGTGTGGGTGACCCGCTTCAGAACCTCGAGCTCCTGCAGCATCTTGCCGGTACCCTCGGCGACCGCACTCAGGGGATCCTCCGCCACGTGCACCGGCAGGCCGGTCTCCTCGCGCAACAGCTTGTCGAGACCGCGGAGCAGCGCGCCGCCGCCGGCCAGCACGATGCCCCGGTCGACCAGGTCGGCGGCGAGCTCGGGCGGGCAGCGCTCGAGGGTGGTGCGGACCGCGTCGACGATCGTCGCCAGCGGGTCGGCCATCGCCTCGCGGATCTCCTGCGAGGTGATGGTGATGGTCTTCGGCAGGCCGGCGACGAGGTCGCGGCCCTTGACGTCCATCGTGAGTTCCTTGGCGATTGGCGCGGCCGAGCCGAGGCGGATCTTGATGTCCTCCGCGGTGCGCTCGCCGATCATCAGGTTGTAGGCCCGCTTCATGTACATCACGATCGCGTCGTCGAGCTCGTCGCCCGCGGTGCGGACCGAGCGCGCGTAGACGATCCCGCCGAGCGAGATCAGCGCCACCTCGGTGGTGCCGCCGCCGATGTCGACGATCATGTTGCCGGAGGCGTCCATCACCGGCAGCCCCACGCCGATCGCGGCGGCCATCGGCTCCTCGACGATGTGGACCTCGCGGGCGCCGGCCTGCTCGGCGGACTCCGAGACCGCGCGGCGCTCCACCTCGGTGATGCCCGAGGGGACCGCGATGACCACCCGCGGGTTGTTCCGCTTGCGGTTGTTCACCTTGCGGATGAAGTGACGAAGCATCGCCTCGGTCACCTGGAAATCGGCGATCACGCCATCCTTCAGCGGACGGATCGCGACGATGTTGCCCGGGGTGCGGCCGAGCATCCGCTTGGCGTCGTCGCCGACGGCCAGCACCTCGTTGGTGCCGGACTTGACCGCGACCACCGAGGGCTCGCGGAGCACGATTCCCTGGTCCTTGACGTTGACGAGCGTGTTGGCGGTGCCGAGGTCGATGCCGATATCATTGGAAAACCAGTTTCCGAAAAGCCTTGAGAACATTCTGGTGCTGAGAGAGTTGCGAAAGAATCATGGGGTGGCGGAGGCCCCATCCGTCCCATGAGGAGACCGGGGAACGGGTGGGTGAAAAAATCCCTCCGCCGGCGTCGCCGGGGAGGGGCGGCAATATGCGGACGCGGCTCCTTGAGGGTCAAGCGGGAATCCCTTGGGACGCAGGGAATTGCACGCGCTCCGACGGCCGGCAAAAGGCTCCAATCGACGGGGCGGACCGAGAATGTCCTTTGGAATGCCTTAGTTTTTCGGCGCGCCCCCCCGATACCCCTCCGGGGAGCCGGCTCGGGTCGCCCGGGAGGGCGGCGGATCAGGCCCTCGCGAGCAGCGGCCCCGACACCGAGTGCCGGGTGAGGAACTCGTCGGCCAGCGCCATGTAGGCCTGGGCGCCGGTGCCGCTGGCATCGTGCTCGAAGATGGTCCGCGAGTGGCTCGGTGCCTCGCCGATCCGGATCGTCCGTGGGATCACCGTCTGGTAGAGCTCGTCGGGGAAAAAATTGCCGACCTCCTCGACGACCTGGCGGGCGAGGTTGGTGCGGCCGTCGAACATCGTCATCACGATGCCCTCCAGCTTGAGCTCGGGATTCGCGCCCGAGTCCCGGATCTGTTCGATGACGTGGACGATCTTGGCGAGGCCCTCGAGGCCGAACCACTCGCACTGGAGCGGGATCAGGATCTCGTCCGCCGCCGCCAGCGCCGAGGTCATCAGCACGCCGAGCGAGGGCGGGGTGTCGAGGATGCAGAACTCGAACAGCTCGTTGGGCTTCAGGCCCTGGAGGTGCTGCCGGAGCCGGACCAGGTGGTCGTCGCTGCGGGCCAACTCGATCTCGACCCCGGCCAGGTCCATGTGGGCGGGGATCACGGAGAGGTGCTCGCGGCCGCTCGGGCGGATCTTGGAGCGCACGTCGGCGTGCCCGAGCAGGGCGGGGTAGATGCTGTCCTCGCCCTCGACCTCGAGCCCGAGTCCGCTGGTCGTGTTCGCCTGCGGGTCGAGATCCACCAGCAGGACTCGCTGGCCGCGCAGGGCGAGCGCGGCGGAGAGATTGAGAGCGGTGGTCGTCTTCCCGACGCCTCCTTTTTGGTTTCCAACGGCGATGACTTTCATCTGGCTCGGGTGGGCGGAACGGCGCAGCAGTGTTCCGGCCACGGCAGTAGCTGGCAAAACAAAACCGCGGGAGAGACGATGGATTGGACCGAGGACGCGATACGCAAGCAAGTCGACTGGCGCGCCTGGAAGGAAGGCAAGGCACTGGTCGAGCGGCGGGCCGCTGCTTCCGTTCGCCGGCAACCCGGGATCCTCACGGCGACCTTCGGCGAGGGGCGGCGCCGGGCCCGTACCGTGGTGAAGCTGGGCGACCGCTTCGAGCCCGAGTGCACTTGCCCGACCTTCCGCGGCGAGGGGCGCGTCTGCGCCCACGCGGTGGCGCTGGCGCTGCTCTCGCTCGCTCCCGGTCCCGGCTTCGAGCCCCGCCAGGAGCAGGCCGTCGTCGGGGAGACCTTCGTCCGGCGAGTGCTGCTGCCGCCGGCCTTTCCCTCGATGCTGGCGAAGGGGCAGCTCGCCCTGCGACTCGAGGCCTGCGACGATCCGGTCGCACCGGCCGATGAGTCGCTGAGTCGCTGGCTGCACCAGGCGAAGGCCGCCGATACCGGCTTGCTCTCGATCGATGCCGAACGCCTCGGCGGGTTCATGGATGCCATCGCGGGCCACCCGCGGGTCTTCCGCGAGAACGACGGCCGGCCGGTTCGGGTGCGCGACGAGCGCATGCCGCCGTGCCTTCTGGCCGACAGCGAGCGGACGGGCGACGGCGTGCGCCTCCGACTGGCCGAGCCCGCGGCGATCCGCTGGTTCGCCTGGGGAGGAGAACTCGCGGAGGTGGTCGAGCGGGCGGAGCTGCTGACGATCGGCCGGTTGCCGGTGGAATCGCCCCCGCCCGGATGGGTGGAGGAGGCGCTGCGACTCGCGCGGGCGGGCGATCACACCGTGGGCGAAGCCGACTTCCTCGCGGGTCTCGACGCCTGGCTCGACCTCTTCGCCTCGCCGGCGCCGGGTTGGCTCGGCGACCTCCACCTGCAGGCGATCCTCCCGCGCTTCCGGCTCGAACTCGAAGGTTCGCTCAACGCCCTCGATGCCAGGGTCACCGTGGCCTATCCCGACACCCCCGACTTCCCGCTCGGCGAGCGCGGGGCGGTGCCGGGTCTGCCGCGGCTCGGGGACGAGGGGCAGGTGATTGCCCGCCACCGCCAGGCCGAGCGCCTGGCCGAGCGCCGTCTCGAGTCGGCCGGACTCACCGGAGCGGGGGAGCCGGGGCGGTTCCGAATGCGCGATGCCGACGCGATCCTCGACTTCGTGGCGAACCAGCTCCCCGAACTCCAGCGAGACTGGGAAGTGAGGCTCGGTGACCGATTGAAGCACGTGCTTGCGGGCGTGCACGTTGTTCGAGGGCACGTCGATCTCCCCGACGAGATGTCGCTCAGCTGCGAGATTTCGTTCCAAACGGACGCTGGGAAACGGGTCCCGGCCGACAGGATCCGGGGGTTGCTTCGGACCGGGCGCCGAGCGGCGAAGATTGCCAACGGGGCCACCCTGGTGGTGGCCCGAGAGGTGCCGGAGCTGATGGAACCGCTCCTCGCGGACCTCGGAATGTCAGGCGCGGAGGGACGCCACACCCTCGATGCGGCCACTCGAATACTATTCCAGAATTTGCGGGAGAATACTTCGAAGCCGATAACGACCAATCCAGCATCTATATCCGTTTCAGTTTCAATAGAGGCTTTGATCCAAGCGCACCCCCGACCGTATCAGGTTGACGGCATCCGGTGGATGCTCGGGCGCTTGCAGGATCTCCGAGGGGTCTTGCTGGCGGACGAGATGGGGCTTGGGAAGACGCTTCAAACAATTGCTTGCATGAGTCATTTGAGTCAGGCTGATCATCGAGCGACGAGTTTGGTGGTGGTGCCGGCCTCGCTGCTCGCCAACTGGCAGGAGGAGCTTGCTCGCTTCGCGCCGAAAATGACGGTCGTGACGCTGCATGGAAGCGGCCGGGATCGGCATCGCGACGCCGCAAGGGGTGCCGACGTGGTGCTGACAAGCTACGGCACCCTGACCCGTGACCGGGCCTTTCATTTGAAGCAGGAGTATGCCCTGGTGGTGGCGGATGAGGCCAGCTTGTTGCGGAATCCCGATAGCGAGATTTCGCGCACCATGGCCAAGCTTCCCGCGGCGCGGAGGGTGGCGCTCTCCGGAACCCCGATCGAGAACCGCCCCCTGGACTTGTGGGCGATCTTCCGGTTCGTGGCGCCGGGTTACCTCGGCGCGCGGACCGAGTTCGACGACCGCTACCAGGCGGCCGATCGTGAGCCGCGCGTCGCACAACGCCTGCGCCTGCGGGTCTCGCCGTTCGTGTTGCGACGGACCAAACTCGAGGTTGCCAAGGATCTGCCCGAGAAGGTGGAGATCGACGAGTGGCTCGATCTCGGTCGCGACGCGCGCGGTCTTTACGCCAGCCTGGCGCGCAGCGGACTCGAGGAATTCGAATCGATCCAGAAGGGGCGGGGGCAGGCCGCCGCCCGCATGCACATGCTCACGCTGTTGCTCCGACTTCGCCAGGTGTGCCTGGATCCCGGGTTGCTGGATCTCGAGGGGGAGATTGAGGCGGTCAAGCGGGAGCGCTTGACCGAGCTTCTGGCCGAACGGGCTGATTCAGGACGGAAGACACTGGTATTCAGTCAGTTCCGGCAGTTCCTCAGGCGATACGCCGACGCTGGACCGGAACACATCGGTCAAGTGCACCTGCTTGATGGAAGCACCCGGAATCGCGGCGAACGGGTGCGCCGGTTCTGCGAGGAGCCCGGGCCGGCGGTGTTCCTGATCAGCCTCAAGGCGGGAGGCTACGGCTTGAACCTCACGGCGGCCGACGCCGTGGTGCACATGGACCCGTGGTGGAACCCGGCCGTCGAGGCACAGGCCAGCGACCGCGCGCACCGGATCGGCCAGACCGAACCCGTGACCGTGTATCGCTTGCTGACCCGCGACACCGTGGAAGAGCGCGTGCGGCGCCTGCAGGCGCGCAAGCGGGCGCTCATCGACGCGATCGGCTCGGACGAGGGTATTCCGGCGGACTGGTCGGAGCAGGACCTGCGCTCGCTGCTGGAGTAGCAGGGCATCGAGGGCGCCCAAGTGAGCAAGACGAGTCCTCAGGCAGTCCTGTTTGCGGATTCCGTATTACATACATTAGCACAAGTAATATGTTTGGGTCGGCGATGGTCCTGACGGGCACGTGGAAACGCGGCGGGGCTCAGGGAACGAGCTTTTTCGCCGTGGCGGCATCGAGGTTGAAGCCGCCCTTCTCGAAAGGCTTCACGGCACCTCCTTCGCCGACCTGGTACTCGTAGGCCTTGAGCGGCTTGGTGCCCTCGATCTCGGACATCAGGTAGACGCGAACCGTGAACGCCTCCTTGCCGGTACCCTCCTCGAGCTTCTTGACGCGGAACACCACGTCGTTGCGGCCGTCCTTCGCGCCGCCGAGCACCACCTCGGCGTCCCGCGAGTTGACGAAGCGGTGGCGGCTGATGCCGTTGACCTGGGCCTCGACCTCGCGACCCGGGCAGAACGCGTAGATCTTGGCGATGTACTTGGCGGGCGGCACGGCGACCGGCGTCCGCGGGATGCTGCCGCTGGCCTGGAAGTCCGGCGTCTCCTCGACATAGGACAGGTCGCCCTGGGCGATCTCCCGGCGGACGTCGGGCAAGGCGGCGAGGTTGACGAAGTCGGCGCGGTCGTACTTCCAGCCGCCGGCGCCCCCGACGAACGACAGCACCAGGAAGTTCTCGGTGGGATCCCCGCCGACCCCGAAATCGATCTTGCCGTAGTAGGCCACCTTCGCGGTGGCGCCCTTCCTCGACACGTGGACGACCTTCAGGCCGCCCAGTGCCGGCGGCGGTGCCGGCAACTGGAACACGCCGGCCGGAAACGGTCGCTTCTCCGACACCAAGCGGTTGCGGATCTCCATCTGTCGATGCGGCGCGGTCAGCGTCTTCCATTGCCCGGCGTTGCCCTGCGCCATCGCCTGGCGCCAGGCCTGGTAGGTGGAGGAAAGGGACTTGGCCAGCTCCGCCTCGGTCTGAGCCCCGGCGAACCCTGCCAACACCAGCGCGAGGGCGGTCATGCGTGAAATCATCGCCCGCACGATTGGCCAAGTGCAGGCTCGACACAATCTTCCTTTTGTCCCCCAATCGCTGGAGACCCCCCGAAGTCCGGAGGGTTTCCCCGTCCCTCCAATGAGCCTTCTGTCGAGAGTTCCCCCCATCGGCCAGGAACGCCAGCGCGAGATGCTGAAGTCGGCCACGACGCTCAGCTATCTCGAGACGCCGGAGGGACCGCTCCGGGCGCATTTCTTCGTGCCGAGCGATTTCGTCCCGGGCGAGCGGCGGGCCGCCGTCGTGTTCTTCCACGGCGGTTTGTGGGACACGCCGATGGCCACCCAGTTCGTTCCGCAGTGCCTTCACTTCGCCTCGCGCGGCGCCATTGCGGTGGCGGTCGAGACCCGGGTCCAGTCGCTGCACGGGGCCGGTCCGATGGAGGCCCTCGAGGACGTATCCAAGCTGTTCGCCTGGCTTGCGGAGCACGGCGAGAACTTCGGCATCGACCCCGGGCGCTTCGTGGTCGGCGGCGCGGCCGGGGGTGCCTTCCTGGCGCTTCAACAGGTGCTGCCCAAGCCGGCCAAGGGCGAGGCTCTCCCGGAGCTCACGCCCAGGGCCCTGATCCTGTTCAGCAGCCTGCTGGACACCAGTGTCGCGTCGATCGCCAAGCGCTTCCCCGACGCCCGCAGCGCACGGCTCCACAGCCCGCTCCGACAGGTCCGTCGGGGCTTGCCGCCGATGATCCTGTTCCATGGAAAGCGCGACCGGGTGACCCCCTTCGACGACGCCCGCCGGTTCGTGCGGGCGCTGAAGTGGCGTCGCAACCGGGTGGAGTTGGTCGACTTCGAGAACGCCGACCACTCGTTCTTCAACTTCAATTTGTCGGAACTCCACTACGAGCTGACCCTCAAGGCCGCCGACCGGTTCCTGGTCGAACTCGGTATGCTGGAGGCGGACGAGCTGGCGGAGTCTTGATCCGGACCCGCGTGAGCCCGCCTCGGGGAGCGCCCGACGCCGTTGAGACCCGCCCGCGCACCCCGGTCGACGATGCCGTCCGGGCGATGCCCGGCATTATGACGAAACGCGGGCCAGCCGCCCCTCCGACGGGCGTAATTCCTGCTTGGCACTTCCGCGGCCCTGCCGTTTAGTCCCGCCCCCGTGGTGGTGCACTTTGCCGCCATCCCCAGACGGCATCTCACCGCGGGTCGGTTTCCACCTCTTCCCGCGATGAACCCCTTCTACCACCCGAGCACGCCGCTGGTCCCCGGATCCCTTCATTCCCTCGCCCACGAGCGCGACAACTGCGGCATGGGCGCGATCGCCCAGATCGAGGGCAAGCGCAGCTACCGGATCCTCGACTACGCCCTCTGCTCGGTGTGCAACATGACCCACCGGGGCGCCGTCGATGCCGACATGAAGACCGGCGACGGATCGGGGATCCTGTCGCAGATCCCCTACCCGATCTTCCGCAAGGCGGTGGCCGAGCTCGGTGGCTCGGTCGAGAACGACGCCGACATTGCCGTCGGTGTGTTCTTCCTTCCGATGGAGGACGCCGGCGCCGCCGAGCAGATCAAATCGCTCGCCACCGAGGTCGTGAGCAAGCGCGGGATCGATGTCATCGGTTGGCGCGAGGTGCCGGTCGACCCCGACGCGCTGGGCAAGCTGGCGCTGGCGACCCGCCCGCGGATCGAGCACCTGATCATGGTCCGGCCTGATGGCTGGGAGGCCGACCACTTCGAGCGCCAGCTGTTCCTCTGCCGGCGCCAGATCGAGCGCGGCACCCGGGAGGCGAAGGGCTTCTACATGCCCTCCTTCTCGAGTCGCCTGATCTCCTACAAGGGGCTCGCGATGCCGGCCGCGCTGCGGGCGTTCTACAAGGATCTCCAGGACTCCGACTTCGAAACCGCGATCTCGCTCTACCACCAGCGCTTCTCGACCAACACCTTTCCGGCCTGGCCGCTCGGCCAGCCGTTCCGGATGATGTGCCACAACGGCGAGATCAACACCGTGGAGGGCAACCGCAACTGGCTTTCGAGCCGGGAGGACTACTTCGAGTCCGAGGTCTGGGGCGCCGACGTCGAGCTGCTCAAGAACCTGGTCCGCGAGGGCGAGTCCGACTCCTCGTCGCTCGATCACGCGCTCGAGGTGCTGGTGCTCTCCGGCCGCTCGCTCGAGCACGCGATGTGCATGCTGGTGCCCCCGGCCTACCGGAACGACGAGGACATCTCCGATGACCTCCGGGCCTTCTACCAGTACATCCGCTCGTTCTCCGAGCCCTGGGACGGGCCCGCCGGCCTGGTCTACACCGACGGCATCAAGATCTGCGCCTCGCTCGACCGCAACGGCCTGCGGCCGTCGCGCTACAAGCTGACCGAGGACGGCCTGCTCTACATCGGCTCGGAGGCCGGCGCGGTGGTGCTCGACGACTCGACGGTCGTCCGCAAGGGCCGCCTCGGTCCCGGGCAGATGCTCTCCGCCGACACCCGGACCGGCGAGCTCCGCACCGACCGCGAGATCAAGGAGGCCCTCGCCAAGCAGAAGCCCTACCGCCGGTGGATCGACGAGAACCGCCTCGAGCTCCGTCGCTTCGTCTCGCCCGAGGCGCACGCGCCGGTCGAGGACTTCGGTCCGCTCGAACTGTCGCGCCAGCAGGTCGCCCACGGCATCTCGCTCGAGGAGCTCGACATGGTGTTCCCGCCGATGATCAAGGCGGCGCAGGAAGCGGTCTTCTCGATGGGCGACGACATCCCGCTGGCGGTCCTCTCGACCTATCCGCGGCTCCTCTTCACCTACTTCAAGCAGCGCTTCGCCCAGGTCACCAACCCCCCGATCGACCCGATCCGCGAATGGGCGGTGATGACCCTCGGTTGCGGCCTCGGCGCCGAGCGCAACTGGCTCGACGAAACGCCCGAACACAGCCGGATCGTCAACGTCGACTCGGCGATCCTGTTCGAGCACCAGGTCGAGCGGGTCAAGCACCTCAGCGAGGAGGGCTTTCCCGCCAAGGTCATCGACATCACCTGGCCGGCGGCCGCGGGCGCGGCCGGAATGCTCACGCGGCTCGAGGAGATCTGCGTCGAGGTCGTGGAGGCGGTCGATTCCGGTTTCAACATCCTGATCCTCTCCGACCGGGCGACCTCGGCCGAGCGGGTGCCGATCCCGTCGATGCTCGCCACCGGCACCGTCCACCACCACCTGATCCGGGAGCGCAAGCGGCTGCGCTGCTCGCTGGTGCTCGAGTCGGGCGAGGTGCGCGACACCCACCAGATCGCCTGTTCCTTCGGGGTCGGGGCCACCGCGGTCTGTCCGTACCTCGGCTTCGCCACGGTCCGGCAGCTGGTCGCCGCCGACCAGGGCAAGAACAAGCTCGGCGACGAGCTGCTGCCCGAGAAGGCGATGTCCAACTACCGCAAGGCGCTCGAGAAGGGCCTGCTCAAGATCATGTCGAAGATGGGCATCTCGGTGCTCAACTCCTACCAGGGCGCCCAGATCTTCGAGGCGATCGGCCTCGGCAAGGAGGTCATCGACCTGTCCTTCAGCGGCATGCCCTCGCGCATCGGCGGCATCGGCTTCGCCGAGATCGCCGACGAGTCGATCATCCGCCACAAGGCGGCCTTCGAGGCCGAGGTTCCGTCGGGCGAGACGCTCGACCTCGGGGACCCCGGCTACAACCGCTACCGGAAGTCCGGCGAGCGCCACGCGCTCACGACCGACGTGATCAAGAACTTCCACACCTACGTGAAGAGCGGGAACAAGGAGGACTATGACGGCTACGTGAAGGCCTCCCTCGAGACCACCCCGGTCTCGATCAAGGACCTGTTCCAGTTCGTCCCTGCGACGAGCGGCCCGGTGCCGCTCGAGGAGGTCGAGCCGATCGAGGACATCCGGCGCCGCTTCACCACCGCCGCGATGTCGCTCGGCGCGCTGTCGCCCGAGGCCCACGAGACCCTGGCGATCGCGATGAACCGGATCGGGGCCAAGTCCGACTCCGGCGAGGGCGGCGAGGACGTCCGCCGATTCAGCCCCTACCCCAACGGCGACTTCGCCCGCTCGTGGATCAAGCAGGTGGCCTCGGGCCGCTTCGGGGTGTCGGCCCACTACCTCGTCAACGCCGACGAGATCGAGATCAAGATGGCCCAGGGTGCGAAGCCCGGCGAGGGCGGTCAGCTTCCCGGCCACAAGGTCAACGGCCTCATCGCCCGGCTGCGCAACACCCAGCCCGGCGTACAGCTCATCTCGCCGCCGCCTCACCACGACATCTATAGTATCGAGGACCTCGCCCAGCTGATCCACGACCTCAAGGAGGTCAACCCGCGGGCCCGGGTGACCGTCAAGCTGGTGGCCGAGACCGGTGCCGGAACGGTTGCCGCCGGGGTCGCGAAGGCCAGCGCCGACACGATCCTGATCTCCGGCCACGACGGCGGGACGGCGGCCTCGCCACTGTCCTCGACCAAGCACGCCGGCTCGCCCTGGGAACTGGGGATCTCGGAGGTCCAGCAGACGCTTCTGATCAACAACCTGCGCGACCGGATCATCCTCCGGACCGACGGCGGCCTGCGCACCGGCCGGGACATCGTCACCGCCGCGATCCTCGGCGCCGAGGAATACAACTTCGGCACCATCGCCATGATCGCGATGGGCTGCGTCTACGTCCGCAAGTGCCACCTGAACAACTGCCCCGTGGGCGTGGCGACCACCGATCCGAAGTGGCGTGCCAAGTTCAAGGGGTCGCCGGAGATGGTGGTGAACTTCATGAACGGCGTGGCCCAGGAAGCCCGCGAGATCATGGCCGAACTCGGCGTGCGCAAGCTCGACGAGCTGATCGGCCGTCCCGAGTTCCTCCGCCAGCGCGAGGTTCCCGGCCACCCGAAGGCGAACACCCTCGACCTCGCCCCGATCCTCAAGGACGTCGTTCCCGAACTGGCGAAGATCCACGGCGTCGACGCCGCCACGGTCTCGCGCACCTGCGCCCGCGACCGCAACGACGGCATCTCGAAGCCGGCCCTCGACCTCCAGATCCTCGCCGACCTCAAGAAGGTCCTCGGGGTCGACCCCGAGGCCCAGCCGGCAAAGGTGGAGTACGGCCGCGACGCGATCGACGAGCAGACCACCGAGGCGATCGGCCTGCTTCCCGACCGCGCACCGGTCGAGCTGAGCTACGATGTGGTCAACACCGACCGCAACATCGGCACCCGCCTCTCGGGCCGCATCGCGGAGGTCCACGGCAACCACGGCTTCAACGGCGGCACCTCGGTGAAGCTGAAGCTCCGTGGCACCGCCGGACAGTCGCTCGGCTGCTTCCTCGTTTCCGGGGTGGCCATCGACCTGGTCGGCGAGGCGAACGACTACGTCGGCAAGGGCATGGCCGCGGGCGAGATCGTGGTGCGACCGCCCGGGAACTCGAAGTTCGAGGCGGCGAAGAACTCGATCGCCGGCAACACCTGCCTCTACGGCGCAACCGGCGGCCGCCTGCTGCTGAACGGTCGCGCCGGCGAGCGCTTCTGCGTCCGGAACTCCGGCGCGACGGCGGTCGTCGAGGGCGTGGGCGACCACGGCTGCGAGTACATGACCAACGGCACCGTCGCGATCCTCGGCCGGACCGGGAAGAACTTCGGCGCCGGGATGTCGGGCGGGACCGCCTACGTCTACGACGTCGACGGCCGCTTCTACTCCCGCGTCAACCCCGAGATGGTCGTGGTGCTGCCGGTCAAGCGCCAGCAGGACCTCGAGGAGCTCCAGGCCCTGATCGCCGAGCACGTGGACAAGACCGGAAGCCCGCACGGCAAGGCGCTGCTCGCCGACTGGGACCACAGCCTCAAGAAGTTCGTCCGCGTGATCGCCCGCGAGCGCGCGGCGCTCGAGGCCGCCGAGGAGGAGCACGAGGCCGCCACCGATCCGGCGAAGGCGAGGTGAGCGGAGTCGGCAGGGCGAAGGGTGTCCGCGTCACTCGACCCGGACCTTCACCCGCTCGCTCCGGCCCGCGGTTTCGGGCGCATACATGCACTCGGCCCGGGCCGGGAGGGCGTGGCTGAGCCCGCGGGTCACCGCCCGGACCGTGTGGCGCTGCACCGCATTCCACGGAGAGATCTCGGAGAAGAAGAAGCCGCACTCTCCGGTCCTCGACTCGCGGTAGGCTCCGTCCTGGTAGCCGCTGTTCTGGATCACGGGCTCGAAGCCCGCGGGGAGCGGGTCGACGAGGTGGACGAAGGGCAGGCCATGGTCCGGCGACAGGCGCAGTTCAATCTCGATCACTTCGCCCACCTTGACGACCGGGTCCGGGCCGAGCTCGGTCCGGCTGCCATCGACGCCCACCCGGAAGTAGCTCCGCTCGACGCGGATCCCCGAGTCGGTCGCGGCCATCCGCTCATCCGCCGAGGAGTCGAAGCTCGCCGAGGCCGTGGCGGTGATCCCGGCTCCGGCCGCGCGCCGGATGGTGACGCCCGCCTCGTGGCGCGCGGGACCGCTCGCGTCGAAGACCAGCCGCTCCGACCAGAGGTTGTCCGCATCGAGCCGCAGCTCGCGGGACTCGCCGTCCAGCTCGACGGTCACCGCGACCGGCTCGCCCGTGAGCTCGAGCCCGCCGGCGATCGCCGCCTCGAGGATGGCCTCGAGGCAGAGCGCGGACTCGCGGGTACTCCGCCAGTGAATGCCATCGGAACGCTCCGCCAGTAGCTCGCGGCAGCCGCTCTCGAGTTCGGCGGAGGGCGCTCCGCCACGCGCGAGCAGCTTGAGGAACCACGCCCGGGTCTCGATGGAATTCCTCCACCATTCCAGGCCGGGCCGCTGCCGCGACTCGACGGCGAGCCGCTTGCGGATCTCACCGGTCAGTGACTCGAGCCGCTCGCGCTCCTCGCGGGGATCGAGGGTCATGGCGAGGTGGATCAGGCCGACGGCTGGAAGGTGCATGCGCGCCGGGTCGATCGACTGCCGGAAGGCGGCGCCCGCTTCCGAGCCGGACTCGCAGAGCACGTAGGCGACCCAGGCATCGAGCGCCTCGACCCGCTCCGGATGGTCCTCGAGCAGCTTCGCCCGCGGACCGGTCCATCCCTCGAGGAATCGCCGGGCGTGCTCCGGCGGACCGGCATCGGGAGTGATTCCCTCCGCCTTCGCGAGCAGGAAGCCGCGCAGCGCCATCGCGGTTAGATAGGCGGAATGGGTGTCGTCGTCGGCAGAGAACCAGCCCCATGCGCCATTCGCACCCTGCAATTCGCCGAGACGGTGCAGGCCGGAGTGGATCATCTGGCACACTCGCTCCTCGCTCAGCTCGGCAGCCTGTCGTCCGGGTCTGGCACGACCGCGGACCCACGCCAGCGTGGAGGGCTCGTCCCGGAGGAGGCGTTGGACGCCTTCCCACTCGATGCCCATCGCCCGCGCGCTCCGCCAGGCGATCAGGGTGGGAAGGAAGCGGTTGAGCGTCTGTTCCGTGCATCCGTACGGATGGCCGACGAGGTCGGGAAGCACCCGCAGGGCGCCGCTGGCCAGATGGGCCTCGAGCCGAACCTCGACCGGCGCGCCCTGCACCGGCTCGCCGAACTTGAGCTCCAGCCGCGTCTCATCCTCGACCGCCTGCACCGTGGCAGCGGCGGTCACCGGCACCCGGTGCGCTGCAACCGGAACCCGCTCCTCGACCGCGTCGCTCAGCCGCCCGTCGGTGCTGCGGGCACGGAAACGGACCGCCAGCGTCCCCGCTTCGGCAGCCTCGAGCGGCCATTCCACCCTCCCCTCCCCCCCGGCCTCCAGCCGGATCGACTGGGGCGACGGCTCCGAGCCCGCGGCTTCCATGGTGACCTGGAACTCGCCCGCGGCGTCCGACAGGTTCTGCACCATCGCCCCGACCTTCAGTCGGTCGCCCACGGTCGCGGCGCGCGGCAGCAGCGGGCGAAGCTGGAGCGGCTTGCGGACCTG